>Ga0080006_1146246_pt1 | contig 60773 bp, 62 predicted proteins | sample RS3BMetagenome_FD_69209 | JGI IMG/M metagenome (GOLD analysis project Ga0080006, IMG submission 69209) | Ferric oxide microbial mat and aquatic microbial communities from Rainbow Spring, Yellowstone National Park, USA - RS3B (SPADES... ...
CCCTTCGCCCCGATGACAGCATCGGAGCCACTTCGTCGGAGTGGCGGAATAGGCAGACGCGCTAGCTTGAGGGGCTAGTGTCCGAAAGGACGTGGGGGTTCAAGTCCCCCCTCCGACACCACCCGCCGATGTCGACTGACCCGGCGTCCCCGCCCATGGCGTGTGGCCCGGCGCGTCGTCGTGTAGTGGTCAGGCGGCACCGTCTGATCCGTAGGCATCGATCCATGCGGTCGGCACGGTATCGGGGATCACGGCGGGCGACGGCATCGGTGGCAGCTCGGGAACGGGGCCGACCGGCTCCCCGGGTTGCTCCGGAGCAGCTCGAGCGCCGGCACCCCGTGCCACGAACAGGGCGAACCCGCAGATCCCGATCAGGATCAGCAGCGCCATGGTTGCCCCGAGCGTCGGCTGCCGCGTGCCGTGGCCGACTGCAGCCCACAGCGCCCGGACCCCGGTCCCTCGCCGGGGGACGACGCCACGGATGCCATCGCCCTCGGTCCACACGGTAGAGAGCAGGCGCACCGCAGGGCCGGATTCAACTGGCCATCGGCAGCGAGGGAGCGGGGTCGGTCCCCGGGAGCGGTGGGTTCCGCCGGGCGAAGTAGCCGCTCTCGTGGTGGGCACACCATTCCGTGCTGTTGTAGCGGGACAGCAGGACCTGGCATCCACCTTCGCTGCAGCGCCTACCCACTCCGTAGTCCTTGGCCGCAGCGGTGTTCGACATGCGTTCGCCGAATATTGCGGATGCGTCGTTGCGGTGATTGGTGACCATCACACTCCGATCTCCTGGATACCGTTGCCCGACCATCCACTGATGGTCTGCGTGCCCGGCGTCCCCACGCCCAGGTGGTCGGAGACCACGGACTCCGCAACATGGGCGTGGGCATCGTTGTAGTAGGCGGTGAGGAGGCCGGTCAGGACCACGCTCCGCAGGTTGCGCCGGGCCCGGAACGTGGTGGGTACCCGCATCATGCCGCTCCGTCCGAAGGCGGCACGTCGGCTCGCGAGGCGAACGGATGCCCGACTGTGCCGGGCCCGATCTTCGGTGAGCCCGATCCGTCACCCGGCCCGGTGAGTAACCGCAAGGGTTCGGAGTTGTGCAGGCCGTACCCGGACGCCACCAGGGTCAGGTGGACGGGAACTCCCGACCGTCGCCGACATCGGGATTCACTCGAAGGCGAACCGGTGGTGGAGGGCTTGCGAAAGCCGGGTCGAGTGGTGCGGTCCCAGTCACTGCTCATCAGACACAACCTTGGTGTTGCATCGAGTCACCAAGGGTCTGGAGTGACACCTGTAGGACGGCGTTCCTTCTGCCGACCCGGGAACGCAGCTACGTCCCTTCTCGGAACGTACACCCCCGGACCGCCGGGTACCACCGCGGGAGAGGGTACTGCCACCGCCACGGGAGGACTGAGGCACGGGGTGTACGGTCAGGAGGGAAAAACATCGGATCGGTCCGTCGAGTTCCACGGGCCATCCATCGTCGCTCCAGACCCCGGTGACGCCCGTACGTCATGAGGAGCCGTCCGTGAGCCACGACCACCAGAGGGTTCCGCTCGATCGGGGGATGTGTGCCCTCCCCTTCCGAAGCACGGTGACCGTGTCGTGACCCGTGCCGCCACGTCGAGCACCAGGGGAACACCCCGGAGCGACCAGGACAGCCTCGAGAAGCTCTCCATGGACGAGCTCGAGTCCCGCCTCGCTTGGTCCTCCGACGGTCTCACCCAGGCCGAGGCCACCAAGCGGATGGCCAGTGACGGCCCGAACGAACTCGAGGAGGAGAGGGCCAACCAGCTGCTCAAGCTGCTCGGCTACTTCTGGGGGCCGATCCCCTGGATGATCGAGGTCGCCGTCGTCCTCTCCGGCCTGCTGCGGCACTGGCCGGACTTCATCATCATCCTCATCCTGCTCCTGGCCAACGCCACCGTGGGGTTCACCGAAGAGCATGCGGCCGGCAAGGCCATCGACGCGCTCAAGGCCCAGCTGGCGCTCAGTGCCCGGGTGAAGAGGGACGGGAATTGGGTGTCACTGCCGGCACGGGAACTGGTCACGGGCGACTTCATCCGCCTGCGGATAGGGGACATCGTCCCGGCCGACGCCCGCCTGCTCGACGGCGACGAGATCCACGTGGACCAGTCGGCACTGACGGGGGAGTCCCTGCCCGTCACCGACCGACCCGGTGATGCCGTCTACTCCGGTTCGATCATCCGCATGGGGGAGATCGGTGCCGTGGTCTATGCCACGGGTGAGCAGACCTACTTCGGCAAGACGGCCCAGCTCGTCCAGGAGGCGACCACGGTCAGCCACTTCCAGCAGGCGGTGCTGAAGATCGGGAAGTTCCTGATCATCCTGGCCCTGGCGTTGGTGTCCCTCATCATCGTCGTCTCGGTGGTGCGCGGCGATCCGTTCCTCACCACCCTGCAGTTCGCCCTGGTGCTGACCGTGGCCGCCATTCCGGTGGCCATGCCGACGGTCCTGTCCGTGACGATGGCCGTGGGCGCCCGGCTCCTGGCCAAGAAGCAGGCCATCGTGACCAAACTGGAGGCCATCGAGGAGCTCGCCGGCGTCGATATCCTCTGCACGGACAAGACGGGGACCCTGACCCAGAATAAGCTGACCCTCGGTGACCCCTTCTGCACCACCGGCAATACCCCGGCGGAGGTGATCCTGAGCGGTGCGTTGGCGTCGCGCGCGGATGACAAGGACACTATCGACCTGGCGGTCATCGGCGGTCTCGACGGTCCGAAGGCCCTGGACGGCTACACCGTCGGCAAGTTCCTGCCCTTCGACCCGGTGGGCAAGCGCACCGAGGCCAGCGTGACCGACAGCCACGGGAAGAAGTTCCGGGTGGCCAAGGGGGCACCCCAGGTGATCATGAAGCTGGCGAGCAACTCCACCGAGGTCAGAGGCGCGGTCGAGGAGGCCATCGACGGTTTCGCCGAGCAGGGCTTCCGCGCCCTCGGTGTCGCCCGGGCCGAGGGTGCGGGCCCCTGGAAGCTCCTCGGCGTGCTCTCGCTCTACGACCCCCTCCGCAGCGACGCCAAGTCGACCATCGCCACCGCCGTGTCCCTCGGCGTCGAAGTCAAGATGGTGACCGGTGATCAGGTGGCCATCGCCCGCGAGACGGCCAAGACGATGGGAATGGGTGCGGACATCCTCGATGCCGCCACCCTGGGCGACGTGGGTGAACAACCGTCGAAGCAGGTGGCCGACGCCATCGAATCCGCCGACGGCTTCGCCCAGGTCTTCCCGCAGCACAAGTTCGACATCGTCGAGGTCCTGCAGCAGCGCGGCCATCTCGTCGGGATGACCGGGGACGGCGTCAACGACGCCCCGGCGCTGAAGGAGGCGGACTGCGGCATCGCCGTGTCGGGGGCCAGCGACGCAGCCCGCGCCGCGGCGGACATCGTCCTGATGACCCCCGGACTGTCCGTGATCATCGATGCCGTCAAGGAGAGCCGTCGCATCATCCAGCGGATGAACAGCTACGCCATCTACCGCATCGCCGAGACCCTGCGGGTCCTGCTCTTCGTCACGCTTGCCATTCTGATCTTCAACTTCTTCCCGGTGACCGCCATCATGATCGTGGTTCTGGCGTTGTTGAACGACGGCGCCATCCTGTCCATCGCCTACGACAACGTCCGGTACAAGACGGAACCCGAGGTCTGGAACATGGGGATGGTCCTCACCATCGCCACCGTCCTGGGCACGATCGGACCGGTCGCCACCTTCGGGCTCTTCTACCTGGGCGACCGAGTGTTCCACCTCGACCGCCCCCACCTCCAGACCCTCATGTACCTGATGCTGTCCATCGCCGGATCGTTGACCATCTTCCTGACTCGTACCCGTGGTCCGTTCTGGTCGATCCGGCCCAAGCGCATCCTCCTGACCGCCGTGCTGGGAGCCGAGGCCGTGGCCACGATCCTGTCGCTCTTCGGCATCTTCGTGCCCTCGCTCGACGGGAAGTGGGTGGCGTTCGTCTGGGTGTACGCGGCAGCCTGGTTCCTGATCAGCGACCGGGTGAAACTGCTGGCCTACCGGTTCCTCGACCGCAAGGGGCACGACGACGAAGGTCCGACCGCTTCGTCGACGACCCCGACCACCGTGGTGGCCCCGGTGTCTACCCATGCCGTGGCCGCCTTCCACACCCGCAGCCATGAGGACCATCCGGTGTATCACGACCGGGACGACTGTCCCTATGGGACCGAGGTCACCGGTGACGGCAACGTCGAGCCGCGCCGAAACGGTCGGGCCCGGTGCGCCTGGTGTGCAGCGGCGGCAGCGGTGCCGGTATGAAGATCGAGCAGGCGGTCGTCGACGAACTGAGGGTCCATCCCGGTGAGCCAGCGGGGCTCGCCCGTCGGAGTACCGGGTCGACGACAGCCGACTGGAAGGGCGCGTCGAGGAAGCAGTACAAGAAGGTGGCACGCGAGGACCTCGCGTCCTTCGTCGCCGAACTGGTCGCTGCACAGAAGCTGCTCTGGGCCAATGACTCACACGCTCTACTGGTCGTGCTCCAGGCCATGGATGCCGCCGGCAAGGACGGAACCATCCGACACGTCATGTCCGGGGTCAATCCCCAGGGCTGCAAGGTCGAGGCGTTCAAGCAACCGTCCGCCGAGGTACTCGACCACGACTTCCTGTGGAGCGCGGCACGAGTCCTACCGGCGCGCGGGATGATCGGCATCTTCAACCGGTCCTACTATGAGGAGGTCCTGGTGGACCGGGTGCACACCGGCCTGCTCGGACGGGGGCAGCCCGTGTCGGGAGCGCTGGCGCCGGCCCAGGTGTGGTCGGACCGGTACGAGGACATCAACGCCTTCGAACGCCATCTGACCCGCAATGGCACCCGGATCGTGAAGCTCTTCCTCCATGTGTCGAAGGACGAGCAGAAGCGCCGGTTCCTGAAGCGTCTCGACGATCCGGACAAGAACTGGAAGTTCTCGTCCGGCGACCTGGCCGAGCGTGGCTACTGGGACGACTACCAGACGGCCTACGAGGACGCGTTGACGGCGACGTCCACCGACTGGGCCCCGTGGTTCGTGGTCCCGGCGGACCACAAGTACGCCCTGCGTGCCCTGGTGGGCGGGATCATCGTGCATGCCATCGATGCGCTGGACCTGGCGCCACCGATCGTGACGGCGGAACTCGGGCAGGCGCTGGAGCGGGCCAGGGCCGAGCTGCTGGCTGAATGACGGACGGGAGGACAACCCGTTCCGAATGGCCCCTCCAATCGGTCTGCCCGCACACTCAGCCGACACACCGAGGGATCACGGGCGAGACGTCATGCCGGTGTGGCCGCACCGGCAGCCGGGGCCATGCCGTTCGTCGCCGTGCCGTTCGTGGTGACCTCTTTCGGCGTCGCCGGCGCGACCGGTGGTCGGGTGACGCCCGCCACCGCGGTGGCCTCGCGGGTCAGGAAGGCGCCGAGCTCCTGGATGGTGCTCATGAGGGGAGCCGGAAACACGACCGTCGTGTTCTTGTCGACGCCGATCTCCACCAGGGTCTGCAGGTTGCGCAGCTGGAGAGCCAGGGGATGCGCCATCATCGTATCGGAGGCGTCCCCGAGGGCCGCGGCGGCGAGCGCCTCCCCCTCGGCTTCGATGATCTTGGCCCGCTTCTCCCGCTCGGCCTCCGCCTGGCGGGCCATGGCCCGCTTCATCGACTCGGGTAGCTGGATGTCCTTGAGTTCCACCAGGGTCACGAGCACCCCCCAGTCCTGGGTCTGGAGGTCGAGGATCTCCCGGATGTTGACGTTGATGCGGTCGGTCTCGGAGAGGGTCTCGTCCAGGCTGTGCTGACCCACCACCTTGCGCAACGTGGTCTGGGCGATCTGGTCGATCGCCGCCTGGATGCTCTCGATGGCGATCACCGACTTCTCGGCGTCGACGACCTTGTAGTAGGCCACGGCCGACACGTCGACACTCACGTTGTCCTTGGTGATGATGCCCTGGCTCTGGATGGGCATGGTCACGATGCGCAGGGACACGGAGTGCAGGACGTCCACGAAGGGAATGATCAGCACCAGTCCCGGCTCCTTCACACTGCGCACCTTGCCCAGGCGGAACAGGACGCCCTTCTCGAACTGCTCGACGATCCGGACGGACAGCGCCAGGACGACCAGCAGGAAGACGGCGACGACGATGATGATGACGATGACGATGGCGGTGCCCACGGCTGCTCCTCGAGTTGACAACACGGCGGTTGCGCAACCGGGGTCCGGGGCGACGCTGACCGGCTCCCGCTCGTCACGGGTCCGGCATCTCGGGCCACGGCAGGAATGCCGCGGCCTGCGCCGACCCTACCCGCCGACCCGAGCTGGACCGTTCGGCCCAACGTCACTGCGGGCCGTCGGGTACGTCGGTCCGTACCGTCCGAGCACCTAACGTGACCCGGTGATGGACACCGACCAGCTGCAGGAAACCGAGACGACACCCCCCGGGACCGGGGATAACGATGCCCCCTCCTCCGACCGGCGACGGCCCTTGATCTGGCGCCCCCCGGCCCTCGGTGCGCTGTTCGTTGGCTTCGTGTTCTGGCTCGAGTCGCTGCGGCCGACCCTGTTGCCCCACCCACCGCTCAACCAGGGCGCCGTCGGCGGGCTGTGCCTCCTCATCGGCTACGGACTCGGGGGACTGGTGATCGGGGCCGCCCTGCAGGTGAACCGCCAGCTCGGCTGGACCGGTGCGAGCCCCGCACTGCGCCGGGTGGCCCGATGGGCGTTCCTGGTCGTGGGCGTCCTCGGCATCGTCGGCGGCCCCATCGTGTGGCTGTCCTGGCAGGACGGCCAGCGGAACGAGGTGGGCATGCCGGGCGTGAGCTGGACCGAGATCCCGGTGATGCTGGTGGTGACGGTCGTGGTCATCCTGCTCTTCGGGGTCCTGGCCCGGTTGATCGCCGGCCTGGTGGGCTGGTTCGACCGGCTCCTCGGACGGCACCTACCGGGCGTACTCGCCCATGTGGCCGTGGCGGTCGTCGTGGCGATCGTGGCCGTGGGCCTCGGGAACAAGCTGGTGGTCGATGCCTTCCTGGGCCGGGCCAGCGCCGTATTCGAGGCCGGTGACTCGACGACCGAAGCCGGTGCCTACCAGCCCACCTCGTCGGACATCTCGGGCGGCCCCGGTTCGTTGGTGGCGTGGGACTCACTCGGGCTCCAGGGGCGCAACTGGGTGTCCCGCACCTCGACGGTGGCGGAGCTCCAGGCGTTCGCCGGACCCGGTGCGCCCGTCATGCAGCCCATCCGGGCCTATGCCGGGCTGGCGAGTGCGGCCAACGTGGACGCGCGGGCCAAGCTGGCCGTCGCCGACCTGGCCCGGGCCGGAGGGTTCCGACGCAAGGTCCTGGTGGTGGCGACCGCCACCGGATCCGGCTGGATCAATCCGGTGACCTCCTCGGCCTTCGAGTACGAATGGGGTGGGGACACGGCGATGGTCTCCATGCAGTACTCGTACCTACCGTCGTGGATCGCCTTCCTGACGGACCGGGACACCGCCGCCGAGGCCGGCACGGCGCTCAACCGGGCCGTGTACGCCACGTGGTCGACGTTGCCCTCGGCCACCCGCCCGAAGCTGATCCTGTTCGGCGAGAGCCTCGGCTCCCTCGGCTCCGAGGACACGTACCACGCCGGTTCGGCGGCGGCCTCAGTGGACGCCACCACGGCGCACGCCGACGGGGTGCTCTGGGTGGGCCCGACCACCACCAATCCGATCTGGGGCCAGGTCACCGCGGCCCGAACCCCCGGCTCACCGGTCTGGCGCCCGACCTACGGGGACGGCAGCCAGGTGGTCGTCGCCATCACCGCCGGCGAACTACCGACGTCGGCGTCGGGGCGGTCTCGGATCGTCTACCTGCAGCACCCGTCGGACCCGGTGACCTGGTGGAGCGTGTCCGCCCTGTACGCGCCACCGGAGTGGATCACCGGTCGACCGCGCGGCAGCGACATCCCCTCGACCGTCCAGTGGTTCCCCATCGTCACGTTCCTCCAGACCACCGGCGACCTGATGGAGGGCTTCTCCACGCCGGCCGGGCACGGCCACAACTACAACAACGCCTGGGCCCAGGCGGTCAACTCCGTGGCCACACCGCCCGGTTGGAGGGAGGCGGACACGGCCCGGCTGGCCACGGCCATGCTCGCACTGCACGGGCTCGGCGCCAACTGAGCTGATGGCGGACGACGTGGCGGGTGGCGTGGTGGGTGACGAGGTAGCCGCCGTCACCCCGGTCGACGGCTCCCGGTGGACCCGCCACCGCGACGTGGTCGCCCTGGCTCTGACGGTCGTCGTCCTCGCCACGTGGAACATCGGCCGCTCGTCGGTCGTACCGGACCACTACGGGATCCCGGCGAGCCTGGGCATGGCCGTGGTGATGGCCGGGCTCGGCGTCCTCGGGGGACTCGACGGGCGTGGCCTGGGCCTCGCCCCCGACCGGATGCTCCGTGGGCTGGCCTACGGAGCCGCGGTGTTCGGGATCGTCGGCGTCGTGCTGCTGATCGCCGGGGCGGTGCCCGCCACGTCGGGGGCGCTCGACGACAGCCGGGTGCACGTCGGGATGGCCACGATGCTCTTCGAGGTCTTCGTGGCCATCCCGTTCGGCACCGTGGTCCTGGAGGAGCTGGCCTTCCGGGGCACGCTGCTCGGCCTGCTGCGCCGGCGCCTGCCCACCCCCTGGGCCGTCGGGGTGATGGCGGTCCTGTTCGGGCTCTGGCACATCAAGGGCGTACTGCACGATCCGACCGGAGGCATCGCCGTGGGAGCGGTGCTCGGGACGGTGGTGGCCACGACGGCGGCCGGGGTGGGCTTCGGCTGGCTGCGTGTCCGTTCGGACAGCCTGCTGGCCCCCGTACTGGCGCACATCGCCACCAATTCGCTGACGTTCGCCATCGCCTGGGCCTTCTGGCACTGACCGACCCGACGTGCTCGCCGACGCAACGAACCGCTCAGGACGGGGTGCTCGACCAGCCCGACCGGAACAGCCGCAGGGTGTCCTCGGGTACCTGGGGTGCGTCGACCAACAGGCGGTCGACGAAGATCCGCACGTGCTCGTAGATGCTGCGGCTCTCCTCCGCCCACGGCATCAGGATCTGGAACACGTGGAACATGCCGGCGACCTCGTGGGCGTGGACGTCGACCTCGGCGTCGCGGAGGCGGGCGACGAAGGTGCGGATCGGGTCCCGGAACATCTCGTCCCCTCCCCAGGAGATCGCCGTCGGGGGGAACCCGTGCAGGTCGGCGTTCATCGACGACACGTAGCCACTCGACGGATTGGTCCCGTTCAGATAGGGCGCCGTCGGGATGTTCCACGGAAGGATGTCCAGCGGGGCGTTCTCGCTGACCGACGGCTCGTCCAGGCCGAGGTCGACCTCGGGGGAGAAGAGCACGAGGCCGGCCGGGACGGTGATGTCCGGCGTGGTCCGGGCCGCCAACACCAACGAGTTGGCCAGGCCGCCACCGCCCGAGTCACCGGCCAGGAAGATGCGTTCGCGGGGTAGGCCGGCCGCCTCGAGGGCGGCGAGTACCCGCGCGGCATCCTCCAGCCCGGCCGGAAACGGGAACTCGGGTGCCAGTCGGTAGTCCGCCACGAACATGGCACACCCCGTGGCGGCGGCGATGCGGGAGGTGAAGAACGAGTACATCGCCGGTGACGTGCCGATGTAGCCGCCTCCGTGCAGGTAGAGGATCACACCCCGGGGCTCACCCGTGCGCGGCACGTAGAGGATGCCCGGCACGCTTCCGATCTGCGTGGCCGTGTGGTCGATGCCCCGGAGATTGACGACTGGTGGCATCACCACCCGGCACAGGTCGTCGAGCATCTGCTCGATGGACCGGAACTCGGGGACGGGGAGTGAGGTCACGTAGCCCATGAAACTGCGGAGTACCTCACGGGTGACGTTCTGGCCCAGGTTGGACAGCCGGGACGAACGGCCGTGCAGGGGCCGGCGGAACGGGACCCGGGCGAGGGCCACCGTGAGTTGCTGGCTGAGCAGCAGGGTGTCGAGCGCGGTGATGGGCAGGGAGGCGGTCTCGACGTCGGGCCGTCGGCCCATCACCACGGCGTCACGTCCGGCTCGCGGTGGCTGTCGTGGTCATGGATCCCTCTTCCGCTCGGTCTCGGCACCAGTGCGTCCGGACCCATTCCATCACGGCCGCCGGACACCGGTGTCCCGGAGCTACCGTGGGGCCGGCAACCGTGCCGGACGGAGGGGAGTCGCAGTGGCATCGTCACGTCGGAGGTCACCCGTGCTGCACGCCGGGGTCGAGCGGGGGGACGCGCGCCCGTGACGTCGACGGCAGGGGACGCCTTCCGTGGACTGCTCGACTCGTTGCGCGGGGTGGCCGACTGGCTCGACGTGCAGCCGCTCGGTGGCCAGGAGCGGGCGGAGGGGTTTCGGAACATCGCCCACCTCCTGGCCTGCGGACTCGACCACCACCTGGAGAGCGACCCGGACCGCCCGATGTTCACCCGCATCGTGTCGCCGTTCCGCAAGGTGCAGGGGGACAACCCCGATGCCGTCTACCAGTGGACGAAGATCGACGGGGGCACGACGTACCGCATACGCGGGTGCACGGCGGGCGAGGTCTACCTGTCCTTCACCGTCCACGGGTACGAGCCCGACGACCCGAACAAGGAGCGGGTGATCGCCGACGTGAACTTCGACGGACTCGACCACGACGAGGACGGGTCCTACGAGCTCGTGGTCAGTCCCGACCCCCGTCCGCCGGACTTCGTCGGCAACTGGCTGGTCGGGGCGACGGACGCCCGGTGGATCGTGACCCGTCACTACTTCGAGCGACCCGAGCCGGCGGCCGCCGACCCGCATCTGCACCTCGGGTTGGAGATCGAGCCCGTCGGTGACCCGGGGCCGGCGCCGCCGTGGACCGAGGAGCTGTTCGCCGCACGAACGGCCGAGGTGGCGTCGTTCGTGTACGCCAAGACCCAGGGGATGCCCGCACCGGAGGAGCAGGGGCCGATCCCCTTCGTGTCCCGTGAGCCGAACGTCCTGCCGGATCCCTACAGCTTCCGCGACTCCGGACTCGACGTGCCCGGGGCCGTCGACGCCCACTACTCGATGGGACCCTTCGTGCTCGGCGCGCACGAGGCACTCGTGCTCGACGGGACCGTCACCGACTGTGCCTTCGCCAACGTGGCGCTGTGGAACCGGTTCATGCAGACCCTCGAGTACCGGAGCCACCGGACGTCGTTGAACCGGTCGCAACTCGTGCTCGGTCCGGGTGGTTCGTACCGGGTGGTCGTCGCCCACCGCGACCCCGGTGTCCCCAACTGGATCGACACCGAAGGCCACGAGATCGGTGTGGTCTTCTGGCGCTTCTTCCTGGCCGATGACGACCCCGGACCCATCACCTCGAGGGTGGTGCCGGTCGACGAGGTGGCCTCGCTCGCCTGACGGAGCCCACGTCTGGCGCCGCTCGTGTTCGACGCGCCTCGCGCCCGACCTCTCCCGCCGGCCCGGGTGGCGGCGGGAGGAACCCGTCAGTCGTAGATCATGACGCCGCGGATGTTGCGGCCCTCCAGCATGTCGGTGTAGCCGTCGTTCACCCCGTCGAGGGTGTAGGTGCGGGTGATCATGTTGTCCAGGTCGAGCTGGCCCTGCTCGTACAGGCGGAGGAGGTGGGGGATGTCGTAGCGGATGTTGGCCGAGCCGAACACCGTGCCCACCAGCTGCTTCTCGAACAGCGTCAGCCAGGTGAGCGAGAGGTTGACGGTGGTCTCGGCCATCGGGTGGATGTTCGTGACCACGACCCGGCCCCGCTTGGCCGTCAGCTGCATCACGCTCTCGATCAGGGTGCCGTCACCCACGCCCATGGTCATGATGACCTTGTCGGCGTTGGTGCCCCAGGTGACCTCGTTGACCAGCGGTGTGGCCTCCTCGATGCTCGCCGCCACGTGCGTGGCTCCGAACTTGAGGGCCTGCTCCCGCTTGAACGGCACGGGGTCCACCGCGAAGATCCGCTCCGCACCGGCGAGCTTCGCCCCCTGGATGGCCGAGATCCCTAGTCCACCGATCCCGATGACGACCACGTCGTCACCCGGTTGCACCTCGGCCGTGTAGACCGCCGAACCCCAGCCGGTGGTCACACCGCAGCCGATCAGGCAGGCCTTGTCGAGCGGGTAGTGGGGGAGGATCTTGACGCACGACGCCTGGTTCACCACGGTGTGGTGGGCGAAGGTCCCGAGGCAGACCGCCGTGCTCAGGTCGATGCCGCTGAGCGAGTGGTGACGGTGGGTCCCGTCGTACTGGGCGCCCATCATCAGGGTCGCTCCGACGTCACACAGGTTGGAGTGGCCGCGGGCACACGACGGACACTTGCCGCAGGCCGGGATGAACCCGAAGACGACGTGATCGCCCGGCGCCAGGTCGGTCACCCCGGGTCCCACCTCCTCGATGACGCCCGCTCCCTCGTGGCCACCGATGATGGGGTAGATGCCACCCAGATCGCCGGTCCGGAAGTGCTCATCGCTGTGGCACATACCGGAAGCCGCCAGTTTGACCAGGACCTCGCCCGCCTTCGGAGGGTCGAGCTCGATGGTCTCGATCTTCCAGTCCTCGTTCTGTCCCCACAGGACTGCTGCTTGGGTCTCCATCGTCGGTCCCTCCTCGATCGGGCCCACGGGCCCGTCTGCTGTTGGGGACGATGCTGGCACACCGCCGACCCGCCCGCTCGTCATCGGGCCCCTGGCGGGTGGGAGGATGGGGGGACGTGGACGTGGACGTGGACGTGGATCGGGGATCGTGATGGTGTTCTGGTGGAGTTCCCTCGGCGTCGTCCTGGCCGCCGTGTACCTGGTCAGCTACACGCTGCTGCGCACCTCCGCGGACCGGCGCCCCTGGCACCGTCGGTTGCGGCACCCCGACGGCGGACGGGACCGGAACGAACCGGGGTGAGTTCCGCCGGGGCGCCGGTGCTCAAGTGCGCGACCGACCGGGTCGATGACCCGGTCGTCGCCCGGCGACGCGGCCCGGCCACCGATGCGGGGGAACGACGCGCCCGATGGCCGTGTCCGGTCCAGACGTCGCCGGGATGACCGCGCCGGAGCACGCACGCCGAGCAGGCAGGCATCCCGAGAAAGTGAGTGGACGATGATCGCACCGGAGCTCGTGCTCGCAGGAGCCCCCGCACCGGCCGACTCGTCCTCGCCCGACGGTGCGGCCCCGGGGGCGCACCCCCCGCACGGTGGCGCGGTGGGCGCCCGCCGGGTGGCCCAGGCCGTGGTGCTCGCCGTACCGCTCGTGATCCTGGCCGTGCTCGCCTGGACCCACCGGTCGATGTTCTACGACGGCTACATCTACCTCCACGTCGTCCAGAACATCCTCGCCGGGCACGGCCCCGTGTTCAATGCCGGGCAACGGGTCGAGGCGTTCACCAGCCCGCTGTGGACCGCCGTCCTGTCGTTCCTGGGGTTCGCCACTCCCGTCTCGCTCACCGCCATCGCCGTCGACCTCGGCGTCGCTCTGACGGTGGGCGGACTGGGTCTGGCCACGCTGGGTTCCTGGCGACTGATCCGTCGGGCCTCATCGGACACGTTCGTCCTGCCCCTCGGAGCCCTGGTCTTCGCCATGGTTCCGGCCGTATGGTCGCTGGCCTCCCTCGGGATGGAGACGGGGCTCACGTTCTTCTGGCTCGGCGCCTGTCTCGTGTTGCTGGTGGGCTGGACCGAGCGGGGTGGTCCCCGGGTGCCCGCCTGGTGGTCGGTGGTACTCGGCCTCGGACCCCTGGTGCGCCCCGAGCTGGGTCTCGACAGCGCGGTCTTCATCGGCCTGCTGCTGGTGGTCGACCGGTCGGGCCGCACCTGGTCCGCCCAGGCCAGGATCCTCGGCTGGGCGGCCGCCGTACCACTGGCGTACCAGGTGTTCCGCATGGGGTACTACGGCATGGTGGTGGCCAACACCGCCGTGGCCAAGGAGGCGGCGATGCCCCGGGTCGGGCGTGGCGTGCAGTACTTCACGGACTTCACCGGTACGTACTGGATGGTGATCCCCGCGGTGTGCCTCGGCATCGGTGCCTATCCACCCGTGGCCTCGGCCCTGGCCCGCACCGACCGGAGGAACCGCAACCTGGCCGCCCTGTTCGCCCTGCCCGTGGCCGGCGCGCTGCACGCGGCCTACATCGTGATGATGGGTGGGGACTACGTCCACGGACGGCTCCTGGTGACCCCGCTCTTCGCGCTGGTGGCACCCGTGGCCGTCGTGCCCGTGGGTCGTCGCTACGTGGTCTCGTTGCTGGTCGTGCCCTGGGCCCTCCTGTGCGCGTTCGGCCTCCGGTCGACCGACGGCCAGCCCTTCTCGCGTTCGCCGCTCCTGTCCGTCAGCGGATCCGGCGACGTGAACCCACCCGTGTGGGCATGGACCAGAGAGGCCCCGTTCCTGCATCCGGCCACGGCGACGGGAGCCTTCGTACAGTTCGACGCCTCCAAACCACCGGTCCGCCTGCTGGCCCCGACCCCACCCGGTCTGGCCGTGCCGGTGGTGGCGACCTCGCAGATCGGCACCTCTCCCTACGAGCTCGGAACCGGGGTCCAGATCCTGGACCTGCTGGGTCTGGCGGACCCCCTGACCGCCCACCTGGAGCTCGATCACCGGGGGTCGTTCACGGGACACGAGAAGCCGCTGCCGACACCGTGGGTGCAGGCGCTGTTGACGGCTCCGGGGAGCTCGACCATCCAGCTCGGAGCGCTCCAGGCCGTGCGGCCCACGAGCTACAACACCCTGATCCCGCCGGTGACCGGTCGGGCGCTGGACGTCCAGACCGCCTGGGCACGCGCCGCGCTGGGCTGTCCCGGCATCCGCGCCCTCGAGTTCGGCCCGGCCCGTCCGTTGACCCTCGGATCCTTCGTGTCGAACATGATCCACTCGGTGTCGGCCACGACGGTCCGCATCCCCCCGGACCCCGAGACGGCCTACCACCGGTTCTGCGGCCCCGGAGTCCCGGCGGTGGTGCGGGCGGCCCTGGCCGGACCGTCCGCCCCCTGAGCCGATCCGACCCGGTCCCGGATCCCCCAGGAGGCGGTGCTCCACCACTACCGTTGGCCCGAGCATCACGGGGGACACGAAAGGACATGCACATGGCGCAGGACACCGAAGTAGTCGTCGTACAGGGGGGAATCCCGAGCAAGGCCGTGTGGCAGATGGAGCTCGTCGTCGGGCTCATCACCCTCGGGCTCGGCGTGGCCCTGACCTTCCATCCGTCGACCTCGTTGAACGTGATCAGCGTCTTCATCGGGATCCTGCTCATCCTCGGTGGCATCTTCCACTTCATCCGGGCGCTCGACCACGAGGAGGAGCACCGGGCCTGGATCGCCGTCGCCGGGCTACTCGAGCTGGTGATCGGCGTCGTGATGATCCGCCACCTGGACCTGACCAGGGCGGCCATCGGCCTCCTCATCGGCATCGTGTGGATCGTCCAGGGCGTGGTGGCACTGATGGCCGGGATCATGGGTGGGACGAAGGGCCAACGGGGTTGGATCATCGCCTTCGGTGTGATCAGCGTGGTGGCGGGCATCGTGGTCGTCAGCGTGCCGGCGAACTCCGTCACCGCGCTCGCCACCCTGCTCGGGATCTGGTTCCTCGTCATGGGGCTCCTCGAGCTCGCCGGCGGCTTCGTGCTGCGGTCCGAGCTCAAGAAGGCCTCCGCCTGACCACCTCCGGCGCAGCCTGCTGACATGGCCCCCCGTGCCCCGGGGCGGGTACGGTCACGGGCCATGGGTACCCGTACGGGGGACGAGTCGGCGTTCGAGGCCGAACTGCAGGCGTTGGTCGGACAACCGGTCGGCCGGGGAGGTGCGGCGCGTGCGCCGGACCCGGTCAACCAGCCCATGATCCGGCACTGGACCGCGGCCTTCGCCGACGGAAATCCGGTCTACGTGGACCCGGACGCGGCGGCGCGGTCGCGGTTCGGAGGGATCGTGGCCCCGCCGCTGATGCTCCAGACCTGGACGATGCCCACCCCGACCCTCGACGGCATCGCCGAACGCGGCGGGTCACCGGTGGAGGTGGAGGGGGAGACCGCCCTGTCGGTGCTCGACCGGGCGGGCTACCGCGGCACCCTGGCCACCAATTCGGAGTTCGAGATCCTGCGCTACCTCCGGCTGGGCGAGGTCGTATCGGCCACCACGGTGTTCGCCTCCATCAGCGAGGAGAAGCGGACGAGGATGGGCCGGGGTCGATTCGTGACCTGGGTGACCACCTACACCGTGGAGCCGGACGAGGTGGTGGGACGCCAGACCTTCCGCATCCTCAAGTTCGATCCGTCGGACGTGGCGCCATGACGCCGGGACTGCCGGGGCCGGCAGCGGCGGTGGTGGGCGACGCGCTGCCGCCGCTCGCGATCCCGATGACGGCGACCCTGATCGCCGCAGGGGCCATCGCCACCCGGGACTTCATGCCCGTCCACCACGACCGGGACTACGCCGCTGCCCAGGGCGCACCCGACATCTTCATGAACATCCTGTCCGACACCGGCTACTGCTCGCGGTTCCTGACCGACTGGGCGGGTCCCGACGCCAGGATCACGCGGCTGGCCATCCGCCTGGGCGTGCCGGTCTTCCCGGGTCACACCTTGACCTACACGGGCTCGGTGATCTCGGTCGACGTGGTCGACGGCGAACGCGTGGTGGAGGTCGGGTTCCGGGCCGCCGGCGATCTCGGCGACCACGTGACCGGCACCGCGTCGCTGACCCTTCCCCTCCCCGGCTGACCCGTGAGCGCGTCGGTCCGGATCACCGGCCACCCGGCGACCCGCCCGGTCGGACCGTCGGGACCGGTGTCGGGCAGACTGGGGCCATGACCGACTGGACGGCCGTGGCCGAGCGCAATGCACGATCGGTGCAGACCACCGTGGGCTGGATCTTCTGGGATCCGGGTGCGGTGGCGCGCTACGAAGCCGCCGGCCTGCCGGCAGGTCTCGCCGGTCCCCTGGGGTACATCGCCGCCCGGTGTGCACCACTCGCACCGGTCGGACGGCACGCGGTCACCGCCGCGTTCGGATCGATCAGCCCCCTCGGGATCGCGGCCGTGTTCGACCTGCTGGACGACGCGGGCTTCGCACGGACCTGGGACGCACGGGACGAGGCGGTGGCGGAGGGCCTACAGCGGTATGCGCCGGACATCGTCGAGCCGCTGTGCGACTTCGGTCCGGACCTGTGGTCGGTCGTCGACAGACTCCCGCTGGTCGGGCGGGTCTTCTTCGGCGCCCACCTGGAGATGCCCCGGCCCACCGATCCGCTGCTGTCCGGATGGCACGCGGTCAATGCCCTGCGCGAATGGCGGGGCGACACCCACTGGGCCCTGGTGGTGGCGGCCGGGCTCACCCACGCGGAGGCCTCGATCCTCCACAACGCCTGGCTCGGGTACGAGAGCGACTGGCTGGCCCGGTCGCGGGGGACCTCGCCGGAGGACATCGACGCGGGTTGGGAGGCGCTCGGCACCAGAGGACTGGCGGTCGGTCGGACGGTGACAGACGAGGGAGTCGCCCTCCGCCAGCTCCTCGAGGACGACACCGACCGGCGGACCACCCTGCCCTGGGAGCTCCTGGGCGAAGGACGGTCGGTCGAGTTCGCCGAACGGCTCGAACCGCCGTGCGTCCGGCTCCTGGCACGGGTGGACCAGACCGCCGGTCCCAACTACCAGCCGGCGTCGCGGCTGCGGAGCCCGGGATGACACCTCCGGTCACGGGACGACGGGCCCTCGTCACCGGAGCCACCCGCGGCATCGGGCGGGCCACGGCGCTGGCGCTGGCGTCGGCCGGCTGGGACGTGGCCGTGACCGGACGGACGGCGCGACCCGGCGAGGGGCGGGACGACTCGGACACCGGCGCCGGGCGTGCGCTGCCCGGCAGCCTGGAGGAGACCGCCGAGGACGTGCGGGCGACCGGGCGACGCTCCCTCGAGCTGGTGACCGACCTGCACGACCAGGCGAGCCTGCGGGCCGCCGTCGACCGGGTGGTGGTCGAGTGGGGTGGCGTCGACCTGCTGATCAACAACGCCGTGGACACCTCACCGGGCAGCATGGTGCCCATCACCGAGCTGACCGTGTCCCAGCTGGAGGCGAAGTTGGCGGCCAACGTCGTCGGAGCGTTCGTGATGATCCAGGCCGTCCTGCCCGGGATGCTGGCCCGTGGTGGCGGCACGATCGTGGACGTCACCTCGCACACGGCGACGGCCGACCCGCCCGGTCCGGTGGGGGGTGGGGGATGGGGTGTCGGCTACGCCGCCTCCAAGGCCGCCGCCCACCGGTTCGCCCCGTCGCTGGCCGTCGAGCTCGGCGACCGGGGGATCCGGGCCTACAACCTGGATCCGGGATACGTCGAGACCGAGCGCCAGATCGTCAACGCCGCGGCGCTGGGGCTCGTGGGTCACTACTCCGGTGCGCCGCCGTCGGTTCCGGCCGCCGCCATCGCCTGGATGGTCGACCATCCCGAGGACCTGGACAACGGCCAGACGGTCCGTGGTCAGAAGTTGGCGCTCGTCGAGGGGCTCCACCCCGATTGGCGGACGGGGTGAGTCCCGCGGACGGTGCCGACGCACCGCGGTTGGGCGGGCCGCCCACGCCCACGCCCACGGTCACGGTCTACTGGCGCCCGGGCTGCCCGTTCTGCATCTCGCTGCGACGGGGGCTGAGCCGAGCCGGCCTCGCCACGGGTGAACGCGACATCTGGTCGGATCCGTCCGCCGCGGCATTCGTGCGGGCCCACGCCGACGGCAACGAGACCGTTCCGACGGTGGACGTGGCCGGGACCGTCCTGGTCAATCCGTCGGCCCGGCGGGTCCTGGCCCTGGCGGCCGAGGCCGGTGTCCCCCTGCCGACCGCCGGCGGCCGGTGGTGGCACCGCCATCGGGACTGACGCCGGGTCCCGGCGGTCCGGGACCGGGACGGCCGTGGGTCAGGCCACCGGTTCACTGGGGACGTCGAAGTACTCCTGGTAGGCGCGGCTGCGCTGGCGGAGCTCGTCGGCGTCGAGGCCCGTGTCGGCGAAGGTGTACCGGCTGCCGCCACCCCCGCCATCGCCGGGATGGGTGGCGAGGAACGCCCGCATGTTCGCCTCCGCCTCCGCGGTGAACGCCAGACCCAGGGCGTCGTAGATCGTCCCGATCGTCGCGAACGGGTCCTCCATGAACGCACCGAACTGCACGTCGACCACCTGACCGGCGGGGACCGTGCCGTCGGCCCGTGCGGCCACGGACCGATCGAGGCCGTCGAGGATGTCCTCGCTGAACTGGTCGGCCGCCCGCGTCACCGAGGAGTGGTCACTGGTCATCCGGCGCAGGAGAGCCACCAGGGCGCTGATGGACGAGATCACCCGCACCGGGTCGCGATGGGTCTGGATGAGCAGTGCGTCCGGGTACTCGTCGAGCAGCGCCCCGAGCGACCACAGGTGGGCCGGGGACTTGAGCAGCCAGCGCTCGCCACGGTGACGGCTCTGCAGGTGCTGTAGGAAGATGCGGTGCCAACGGTAGGCCGGGGCCATGTCGGCCTCGTGGAGCAGCCAGCGGTTGTAGTCCGGCACGTCGTACTGCGTGGGGAAGATCATCGACCGGAAGTCCCCGCCGGTGATCCGGACGCACTCCTGGGCGAGACGCCCGCCGAGCGGATGGAAGTCGGTGAACCCGGGGATGATGAGGTCAGGCATTGCCGCGATGGCGTCGGACTCGGCGATGCGGGGGTCGAAGTCGTAGGTGGCCGTCTCCGGTGGCGGCACCGGACGGTCGACCTCCCAGGTGAGAGGGGCGCGGTTGCCCGGGTCCTGGGCCAGGAGGTCGTAGAGGATCGTGGTTCCGGTGCGCGGCTGACCCACGATCACGATGGGCCGCACGATCGTCCCCTCGGCCACCTCGGGATGACTCCGCCGCCATTCGAGGACCGCCAGACGCGTGGACAGGTACTGGACCACGTCGGCCTCGGCGACGGTGCGGCCGAGTTCGTTCAGCCGGGCCGGACCGTCGAGATCCTCGAGCAGGCGGTCCAACCCGTCCTGCCAGCTGTCCGCACCGAAGTCGGCGGCACCGGCGACACCCACCGCCGTCTCCACCAGTGCGTCCCGGTCGAACCGGACCGCCCCCGGACCCGACCCTCGGCCCCCGTCCACGCCAACGCTCACCGTCGTCCCCCTTCCGTCACCGCCCACACCCTAGGCAGGGGCGGTGGACGGCCGCGGCCGCGTAGCGGGTCGTGTGGGCACGACCGCCGGGTGCTCAGGTATCACCCACCACGTAGCGTGCGGCCGGCGTGCCGGGGGGATTGCTCACCCCGGGCCGGGCGTCGGGGTTGACCACGCACACCTCACCCTCGAGACCGTCCGGGTCACGGAAGAAGACGCTCAGCACCTGTCCGAAGTCCGTGACGAACGAGTCGGCGGCCCCGCGCGCGATCAACCGCTCCCGGATCGTCTCGAACGCCCCGATCGACGCGGCCTGGAGAGCGAAGTGGTCGAGGCGGCCCCGACCGAACATCGGGGTCTGGCGGTCCGCTTCCGTGTTGCCGGCGATCTGGAACACGTTCAGTTCGGCCCACGGTCCGATCCGGATGATCGACAGCCGCACGTCGTCGTTGCCCTCGATCTCGGGCGCGTCCCGTACGATCTCGGCCTCGAACACCTCGACGTAGAAGGCGTGGAGCCGGGCGGCGTCGTTGGTCAGGGTGGCGACGTGGTTGAGGCCGACGGTCAACATGGGGACTCCGATGGTGGGGGAGGAAGGGTCGGGGACTGGGCCGGGCGGGCCGATTGGTGTGGACGGGGTGGGCTGCACGGTGCCCGTGCCGACAGCGTAGGGCCGGATCGTCCAGTTTCTGCGAAACTGCCGCCATGGCCATCGACACCACCTCCGGGTTCCCCTTCCACGACCGCACCGACTTCGACGACGCCGACCGCGGGTTCCTCGGCGCCCTCGAACCCTGCGTGATCACGGACGCCACAGGTCGCGTCGTGTGGGACAATGATGCCTACGCCTTCCTGTCCGGTCCCTGCCCGGACACGGCGAACCCGAGCCTCTGGCGCCAGGGCCAGCTCGTGTCCCGCCAGGGCCTGTACCGGGTGTGCGACGGCATCTTCCAGGTCCGGGGGCTCGACCTGTCCAACATGACCCTGGTCGAGGGCGACACCGGGGTCATCGTCATCGATCCCCTGATCTCGGCCGAGACGGCGGCCGCGGCGCTCGCCCTCTACCGCACCCACCGCGGCGAGCGTCCGGTGACGGCTGTCATCTACACCCACGCCCACATCGACCACTTCGGCGGCGTCCACGGCGTCCTGGACGGTGAGGTGCCCATCCTCGCCCCCCAAGGATTCATGGAGTCCGCCGTGTCCGAGAACGTCTACGCCGGGGTGGCGATGGCGCGCCGTGCCGTCTACATGTACGGCGCCGCGCTGGAGAAGGGCCCCGCCGGTCAGATCGGCTGCGGTCTCGGCATGACCAATTCGACGGGGACGGTCGGACTGGTGGCCCCCACCGTCGACATCACCCGGACGGGCCAGGAGGAGGTGCTGGACGGTGTACGGATCGTCTTCCAGCTGACTCCCGGTACCGAGTGCCCCGCCGAGATGAACTTCTACTTCCCCGACCACCGGGCCCTGTGCATGGCCGAGAACGCCACCCGCAACCTCCACAACCTGGTCACCCTGCGGGGCGCCGTCGTCCGGGACGCGCGGGTGTGGTCCGCCTACCTCGATGACGCCATCGACCTGTTCGCGGGCCGCACCGACGTCGCCTTCGCCTCCCACCACTGGCCCACCTGGGGGGGCGACCAGGTGGCCGGGTACCTCGCCCTGCAGCGTGACCTCTACGCCTACCTCCACGACCAGACCCTGCGCCTCATGAACTCCGGCCTGAACGGGGCCGAGGCCGCCGAGGTGCTGACCATGCCGCCCGCCCTCGAGCAGGCGTGGCACACCCACGGGTACTACGGCTCGGTCAGCCACAACGTGAAGGCCGTCTACCAGCGCTATCTGGGGTGGTTCGACGGAAATCCGGCCCGGCTGTGGAACCACCCGCCGGCCGAGGCCTCGGCCCGCTACGTCGAGTGCATGGGTGGGTCCGACGCCGTGGTGGCCAAGGCCGAGGCCTACGCCGCCGACGGTGACCTGCGGTTCGCCGCCGAGCTCCTCGACCGCGTGGTGTTCGCCGATCCCGACCACGAGGCGGCCAAGGAACAGCTCGCCCGGGTCTTCGAGCGACTGGCCTACGGCGCCGAGAACGGGACGTGGCGGAACTTCTACCTGGTGGGGGCCCATGAGCTCCGCCACGGCATCGACTCGGTGCCGGCCAACGTGGGATCGGCCGAGCTGCTGTCGGCGCTGACGGTGCCCCAACTGCTCGACGCCATCGCCATCCGCATCAACGGACCGGTCGCCTGGGACGAGGCGCTCACCCTCGACTGGCGGTTCACCGACCTCGACGAGACGCACCGGGCCACGTTGGCCAACGGTGTCCTGACCCATCGGCTGGTCGGTACCGACGGACCGGGGGAGGGGCGGGCCCCGGCCGATCTGACGCTCACCCTCACGAAAGCACAGATGTTCGGCGTGCTGTTCGGGGGAGGGCTGGACGGCATCGACACCGACGGTGACCTCGGCGTGGTCGGGCGACTGCTGGCCGTGGTCGAGTTCGGCGGCGCGCCCTTCCCCATCGTCACACCCTGAGGACCCGGCAGTCCCGGGGCCGGCCACCCATCAGCTCAGGCCGATGCGCGGTCCAGGCCGGTGCGCGGTGCGGGCCTTGCGCGATGAGGGCGACGCGTGCGACCGGGGCGGCGGGTTCAGCCGACGAGGTCGACGATGTCGATGATCAGCAGGGTGAGCACCATGGCGCCGACGGCGGCGTAGATGGCCGAGAAGAGCCACTTCTGATGGTGGTCGGCCAACCAGAAGCGCCGCACACCGAGCACGTCGAACGTCAACGCCAGTACGCCGACCGGTATCGAGATGATCGGGCCCACGCCCCTGGCCAGGCCCAACAGCGGCAGCAGGATCGGCAGCACGATGTAGCTGAGCAGGCAGCGGGTCGCCGACAGCAGGATGGACGCACCGAAGATCCGGTGGGTGTCGGACTCGGGGATCGGCCGGTCCGCCTCAGGCACACGCAACAGGTGGCGCATGGCCTGGTCCGGTCGGGAGCGCACCCGGGGTTCCGGTGCCGTGGGGGCGGTCGTGACGGTCGGGTCCACGTGCCCATTCTAGACCCCCCGGGGTGACCCTACGCGGGGCGCGCTGCCAGGTAGTGTCCCGGCATGGGTGACCTCCGATGACCTCGAACACCGCACGGCGTGCCCAGGCCGCCGCCCGACGTTCCGGTGACCCCGGCGCATCGTCGACCGACCCGGGCGACATGTGGGCCCTGCGCTCGCCGGACGGCACCGTCGCCCTCGGCTGGTACCTGCTGCCGCTGCGCCTGTTCCTCGGCGTCACCTTCCTGTTCGCCGGTCTCCAGAAGCTGTCCAACCCGGACTTCTTCCGGAGTTCCAGCCCGATCTCGATCCACGCCCAGCTCGTGGGCACGGCCCACACGAGTCCGATCGGCGGACTGCTCGGCCACCTGACCGGCGCGTCCACGGTCATCGGCCTGTTGATGGCGCTGGCCGAGGTCGCCATCGGTGTCGGCGCGCTGCTCGGCCTGTTGACCCGGATCGCCGCCATCGGCGGGGTGTTCGTCTCGTTCAGCCTCTTCCTGGCCATCTCGTACCACACGCACCCCTACTACACGGGCTCGGACATCGTGTTCCTCTTCGCCTTCACCCCCTTCGTGCTGGCCGGAGCGGCCGGGGCCCCGGCCGTCGACACCTGGCTGGCGCTGCAGGCGGGGCAGACCAACACCCGGGGTGCGGCCCGACCCGACACCATCACCCGCGGCGCCTTCATCGGCATCGTGGCCGCCGGTGCCGCCGTCCTGGTCGGTGCCGTCGCCGGTATCGGACGGATCTTCGCCCCGGCTCCACCGCCGGCCGGAGCCGCGCTCGGAGGGGGTGCCGCCACGACCAGCACGACCGCCGCGTCGGCCACCACGACCACCGTCGGTGCCGGCGGGGGCAGCACGACGACCAGTACGACGGGGGCCGCGCCCGCCGGCACGGCGATCGGAGCCGCCTCGCAGGTGCCGGTCGGGGGATCGGCGTCCTTCACCGATCCGAAGTCGGGTGATCCGTCCCTCGTCATTCAGCAGAACGCCGGCGAGTTCGTCGCCTTCGACGCCATCTGCCCCCACGCCGGGTGCACGGTGGCGTACCAGTCGGGATCGAAGGTCATCGCCTGTCCGTGCCACGGTTCCGAGTTCGACGCCAAGACCGGCAACGTGCTGAACGGTCCGGCCGCCTCGGGACTGACTCCCATCAAGGTGGTCAAGGGTGCCAACGGCGACCTCTACGCCGTCTAGTCCGTCCACCGGTGGGCCGCGGGGTCCACTACGATGACGGCGTCGTCGTCCCCTGGCGGCGGCGCCCACCCATGACCGCAGCCACCACGAGCCCCGAAACCCCCGGACCCGCGTCCCCCGTCCCGGCGCCGCGCACGGACTGGGTCTCCGCCGTCCCGTTCTTGCTGGTGCACCTGGCACCGCTGGCCGCCTTCTTCGTCACGGTGACCTGGCAGGACTGGGTGCTCTGCGCCGTGCTCTACGTGACCCGGATGTTCTGCATCACCGCCGGCTACCACCGCTACTTCTCCCACCGCAGCTACAAGATGGGTCGGGTCGCCCAGTTCCTGATGGCGTTCGGTGGCACCACCGCCGTGCAGAAGGGTCCGCTCTGGTGGGCCGGGCACCACCGCATCCACCACCGCTACACCGATCTGGACGGCGATGTGCACTCACCGCGCGAGGGGTTCTGGTGGAGCCACGTGGGCTGGATCCTCTCGACCGAGTACAAATCCACGAACCTCGAGGACATCAAGGACTTCGCTGCCTACCCCGAGTTGCGTTGGCTGGAGAGGTACAACTGGGTCGGACCCTGGTCCCTCGCCGTCGCGTCGTTCCTGCTGTTCGGCTGGGGCGGACTCCTCATCGGGTTCTTCCTGTCGACCGTGCTGCTGTGGCACGGCACGTTCCTCGTCAACTCGATGGCCCACATCGTCGGGCGACGACGCTACGCCACCCCGGACACCAGCCGGAACTCCTTCGTCATCGCCGTCCTCACCGGCGGCGAGGGCTGGCACAACAACCACCACTACCTGCCGGCCTCGGTCCGCCAGGGATTCCGCTGGTGGGAGTTCGATCCGACCTGGTACCTGCTGAAGGGACTGGCCGCCCTCCATGTCGTGAGCGACCTGAAGAGCCCGCCGGCCCGCCTGCTCGACCAGGCCCGGGTCCGCGACGGGGCGTTCGACATCGGGATGTTCCGTTCCTATTGGGAGCGGGCCGCCAAGGTCACCGGGGAGCGGATCGCCGATCTGAGTGCACGGCCGTTGCCCGCGTCGCCCGAGGTGGACGACGCCGAACCGCCTGCAGCGCCTCCGGTGAGCGCCACCCGGACTGCGGGCACGGAGCCGGTGGAGGCCACCCCGGTGGGGTCGGACGAGCAGTTGTCGGCACTGGCCTCGCTCATCACGCGGGCGCTCGAGTCCGCCGACCAGCTGGCGGCGGTCACCCGCCGGCGGAAGGGGACGAAGGTGGCGTCGGACTCCGACACCACCGAGCCAGCACCGGAATGATGACGCCCGCCGCCGTGGCGGATGCGCAGGTGTGGATCGTCGACCTCGACGGGGTCCTGTGGCTGGCCGGTCGACCGATCGGCGACGTGGCCGGGGCCGTGGAGTCCCTCCGTCGCCGGGGTGTCCGGGTGGTCTTCGCCACCAACAACTCCTCACCGACCACCGGACAGCTGCTCACCCGACTGGCCGGGGTGGGCATCGAGGCACCGGTCGACGACCTGGTGACGTCGGCCCGGGTGGCCGCCTCACTGCTCGAACCCGGTCAGCGGGTCCATCTGCTCGCCGAGCTGGGCGTGCGCGAGGCCTTGGCGGCGCGCGGGGTGGAGATCGTCGATTCCGGCCGCCGGGACGCGGCGGTCGTCGGTTGGAGCCGCGACTTCGACTTCGCCGCGCTGTCCGCCGTCTCGTCGGTGGCCCGGGAGACGGGTCGGCTCATCGCCACCAACGGTGATCCGACCCACCCCACCCCCGAGGGCCTGGTCCCGGGATCCGGGGCCCTGCTCGCGGCCGTGGCCACCGCCTCCGGCGTCGTGCCCGAGGTGGCCGGCAAGCCGCATCCGCCCATGGTCGACTACGTGATGCGCCACATCCTCGGCGGTGCCTCCGGCGTGCGTGCGTCACTGCTCCCGGCGGTCATGGTGGGGGACCAGCCCGGGACCGACGGCCTCCTCGCCGAGCACCTGGGCATCCCGTTCGTGCTGGTCGACTCGGGCGTCACGCCCCCGGGGGCGACGGTCGACGCGTGTCCGGTCGCCCTGCGGGCCGCCGACTTCGTGTCGGTCGTGGCCGACCTTCCCGCGCCGTGAAGATGGTGACGGATGTTAGCAAAGTGCTTGCTCTCAGCAAGCACCCGGGGTAGGATGGAATCATGGCTACCAACGACTCCTTCCAGCGCTACATCGATGCCGGCGTCGCCTTCACCAACCTGACCCGGAAGAAGGCCGAAGAGCTCGTGTCCGAGCTCGTGAAGAACGGCGACATCCAGACCGACGACGCCAAGGCGCGGGTCGACGAACTGCTCGAGCGGGGGCGCCACACCACCGAGCTGTTCGTCTCCGCCGTGCGGAACGAGGTGTCCCGCCAGCTCGGGGCCGTCGGCATCACCAATTTGGAGGACCTGGCCACCCAGGTCGCCACCCTGCTCGGTCGGACGACACCCACGACCACCGCCAAGACGTCCCCGACCAAGAAGCAGGCTCCGGCGAAGAAGAAGGTCCCGGCCAAGAAGGCCCCGGCCAAGAAGGCCCCGGCCAAGAAGGCCGCCGTCAAGAAGGCCCCGGCCAAGAAGGCCCCGGCCAAGAAGGCCGCCCCCAGGAAGGCGACTGCCACGACGACCGCGCCCGACGAGGGTACGGCGGCCGAGGCCACCGGCAAGGGGTCGACCGACTGACGCCTCCCGCCCGCCAACGTCTCGACCGGGCGCTGGTGGCCCGCAGACTGGCCGACAGTCGACCACAGGCGGTGGAGATGATCGCCCGGGGCGTCGTCCTGGTGTCCGGGTCCGTCGCCGACAAACCGGCACGGCTCGTGTCGCCCGCCGAGCCGATCGAGCTCCTCGGTGATCCACCGCGCTTCGTCAGCCGCGGGGGCGAGAAGCTGCAGGCCGCCCTCGACCGTTTCGCCATCGACCCGTCCGGGCTGCGGGCCCTCGACGCCGGTGCCTCGACCGGTGGGTTCACCGACTGCCTGCTGCAGGCCGGAGCGGCCCATGTGATCGCCGTCGACGTGGGACACGGTCAGCTCCACCCCCGGCTGCGGGCCCATCCGTCGGTCACCAACCGGGAGCGTCTGGACATCCGCCAGGTCACCGCCGAGACGGTGGGGGGGGTCCCGGTCGACCTGGTGGTGGCCGACCTCTCGTTCATCTCGGCCACGCGGGCCACCGGTGTTCTGGTCGGCGACGTCGCCGTGCCCGACGCCCCCGTGGTCGTGCTGGTGAAGCCGCAGTTCGAGGCGGGGCGGGTGGAGGCCTCGCGTGGGCGGGGGGTCATCCGGGACCCGGCGATCCACCGGCGGACCCTCGGGGAGGTGGCAACCGCGCTTGGCGACGCCGGAGCAGTCATCATGGGGGCCATGCCGTCGCCTCTCACCGGTCACTCCGGCAACGTCGAGTTCCTCCTCCACGCCCGCACGCCCGGTCTGCGTCCCGCGCCCGCACCGACCGACGTGGACCGGTTGCTCGACGGCGCGGTCGACGAGGCCCACGGCGGCACCCGCGGGACACGGGACTGACGTGGCCCGCATCGCCTTCGCCGTCCGACCCCACCGGCCCGAGGCCGACGCCCTGGCCGACCGGGCCGAGGCATGGCTGGCCCGACGCGGCCATGGGTCGGTCCGCTCCGTCATGACCGATCGCACCATCGACCTCGACGGGGCCGATCTCCTGGTGAGCCTGGGAGGGGACGGGACCCTGCTGCGCTCGGTCGACAACGCCCTCCCGACCGGCGTGCCCGTGCTCGGGGTCAACCTCGGCCGCCTGGGCTACCTGACCGAGGTGGAGCCGGCCGGGCTCGAAACGGCGCTGTCCAGGTTCCTCGAGGGGGACTACGAGGTCGAGGAACGCATGACGCTGTCCGTGGCGGTGACCACCGCCGACGGCAGGGTGACCCAGGAGCGGTGCGCCCTCAACGAGGCCACCGTGGAGAAGACGGTTCCCGGGCACACCGTGCGTATCGCCGCGTCCATCGACGGCACACCGTTCGTGACCTACGCCGCGGACGGGCTCCTGCTCGCCACCCCCACCGGATCGACGGCCTACAACCTCTCGGCCCGTGGCCCGCTGCTGTCGCCGCGGTTGCGGGCCCTCGTGCTCACCCCGGTCTCCCCGCACATGCTGTTCGACCGGCCCCTCGTCCTCGACGCCGAACAGCGTGTCCACCTCGAGATCCTCGGACCCCGCCCGGCCGTACTGGTGGTCGACGGCCTGACGGTGGCGGACCTCGAGCCCGGCGCCACCGTCGACTGCCGGGAAGGCGACCGTCCGGCGCGTTTCGTGACCTTCGGATCGAGGGACTTCCACGCCATCCTGCGGGCGAAGTTCCACCTGGCCGACCGGTAGGGGTCCATGATGGGTGCTCTGCTGGTCGAGCTGCGCGTGCGCGACCTCGGCGTGATCGACGACGTGACCGTCGCCCTCGGTCCCGGCATGACGGCCCTCACCGGCGAGACGGGGGCGGGCAAGACCCTCCTGGTCGGGGCCCTGAGCCTCCTGCTGGGTGGCCGGGCCGACCCCGGGGCCGTCCGGGCCGGGGCCGACGAGGCCCTGGTGGAGGGGCGGTTCTGCGACGTCGACGGTGGGGACGAGATCACCCTCGCCCGCTCCGTGGCCCGCGAGGGCCGGTCCAAGGCCTGGGTGGACGGACGCATGGTGCCGGTCGGCGCACTGGCCGAGGCGGCCGAAGGACTGCTCGAGCTCCACGGACAGCACCAGCACCGCACCCTGGTGGTGCCCGAGGCCCAGCGGGGGGCCCTCGACGCCTTCGGGTCGATCGACACCACCCCGATGCGGGCCGCACGGGCCCGGCTCGCCGCCCTCGAGCGCGAGGCCGAGGGCCTCGGTGGCGATGCCCGGCAACGCGCCCGTGAGGTCGAGGTGCTGGCCTTCCAGGTGGCCGAGGTCGACGCGGCGGCGATCACCGGCGCCGCCGAGGAGGACGACCTCGAGGCGGAGGAGGACCGGCTGGCCGAGGCCTCCGCCCACCGGGCCGCGGCCGCCACCGCCCTGGCCGCCCTGAGCGGCGCCGGGGGGGACGGCCGGGACACGAGCGCGCTCGACCGCCTGGCCGAGGCCTCCGGTGCGCTCTCCGGACAGGGACCGCTCGAGGAACTCGACCACCGGGTCCGAGGGATCATGGGCGACGTGACCGACCTGGCGGCCGACCTGCGCACCGTGGTCGAGACGTGGGACGACGATCCGCTGCGCCTCGGGGAGGTCCGGGCTCGTCGCCAGCTCTTCCACGAGCTGAGGCGCAAGTACGGCGCCACGCTCGAGGACGTGCTGGCCTTCGCCGACGACGGTCGGGCCCGTCTGGACGCCCTGGCCGCGGACGAGACGCGGGCCCGGGCCCTCGACAGCGAGATCACCCGGGCCCGGGCGGACGTGGCCGCCGAGGAGGCGGCCGTGGCCCGGGCCCGTCGGGCCACCGCACCGCTCCTGGCCTCCGAGATCGAGACCACGCTCCACGACCTGGCCATGCCGTCGGCCCGGTTCGCCATCACCGTCGACGGGGACGGCAGCGGCGACGCCGTGACGTTCTCGCTCGCCGCCAACCCCGGGGAGCCCGCCCAGCCCTTGGCCAGGGCGGCCTCGGGCGGTGAGCTGTCCCGGACGATGCTGGCCGTGCGGCTGGCCCTCACCGACGCCCCCGGGGTGCTGGTGTTCGACGAGGTGGACGCCGGGGTGGGGGGTCGGGCCGCCACCGCCGTCGGTGCCGCCCTGGCGGGACTCGGGCACTACGCCCAGGTGCTCGTCGTCACCCACCTGGCCCAGGTGGCGGCCCAGGCCGACCACCAGGTCGAGGTGCGCAAGGTCGAGAGCGGTGGACGGACGCGGTCCGAGGTGACGGTGCTGGATCCCGCCGGACGGATCGTCGAGATCAGCCGCATGCTCTCGGGCAGTCCGGACAGCGAGGCGGCCCACCGTCACGCCCGCGAGCTGCTCGGACCGCGGGCGCGGTGACGTCCGCACCCCGGCGCCCCGTGGGGTCCGCACCCCGACCTCGTGCCGTCCGGTAGCCTCGGCAGGTGCCCGATGCGGATGGCCCCGACGTGACCGGACGACAGACCAAGTACATCTTCTTCACCGGCGGCGTGTCCTCGTCGCTCGGCAAGGGACTCACCGCCTCCTCCCTCGGCCGCCTCCTCAAGTGCCGGGGCCTGAAGGTCACGATGTGCAAGCTCGACCCGTACATCAACGTCGACCCGGGCACGATGAACCCGTTCGAGCACGGTGAGGTCTTCGTCACCGAGGACGGCGGGGAGACCGACCTCGACCTCGGCCACTACGAGCGCTTCATCGACGAGAACCTGCACAAGGGGTCGAACGCCACCACCGGCCGCATCTACTCCTCGGTCATCGCCAAGGAGCGCCGGGGTGACTACCTCGGCAAGACGGTCCAGGTGATCCCGCACATCACCGACGAGATCAAGAACCACATCCACAAGCTCGGCCAGACCGGGGTGGACGTCGTGATCGTGGAGATCGGTGGCACCGTCGGCGACATCGAGATCCTGCCGTTCATCGAGGCGGTCCGGCAGTTCCGCCGTGACGTCGGACGGGCCAACGTGGCCTACGTGCACCTCACCCTGGTGCCCTACCTGCGCCCGTCGGGGGAGCAGAAGACGAAGCCCACCCAGCACTCGGTCACCGACCTGCGCAGCCAGGGCATCCAGCCCGACGTCATCGTGTGCCGTTCGGACCGGATGATCTCCGAGGACCTCAAGCGCAAGATCTCCCTGCTGTGCGACGTGCCCATGCAGGCCGTGGTCTCGTGCGTCGACGCCGACAACATCTACCAGATCCCGCTCGTCCTGCACGAGGAGGGACTCGACAGCTACCTGCTCGAGGTCCTGGAGATCGACAGCGCCGACCATCCGATCGACCTCACCCGGTGGGAGCACCTGGTCGACCAGGTGGCCTCGGCGGTGCGCCCCGTCCGGATCGGCATCATCGGCAAGTACGTGGACCTGCCCGACGCCTACCTGTCGGTGGTGGAGTCGCTCCGCCACGCCGGGTTCCACCACGGGGCCAAGGTCGAGATCGAGTGGGTCCAGGCCGCCACCGTGCCGGACCTGCTCGAGCGCGACGGCCTGCGGGGCTTCGACGGTCTCGTCATCCCGGGCGGCTTCGGTGAGCGGGGGATCGAGGGGAAGATCGCCGCGGCCCGCTACGCCCGTGAGCACGAGCTGCCCCTGCTCGGACTGTGCCTCGGACTCCAGGTCATGATCATCGAGGTGGCCCGTTCGCTGGCCGGGCTGGACGGGGCCAACTCGCGGGAGTTCGAGGCCACGACCCGCCACCCGGTCGTCGACCTCATGGACGAGCAGGTCGACGTGGCCGACAAGGGCGGGACCATGCGGCTCGGCTCCTACGACGCCCGGCTGCTGCCCGGCTCCCAGGTGGCCCGGGCCTACGGCGACGTCGTCGTGTCGGAGCGGCACCGGCACCGCTACGAGGTCAACCCCCGATACCGGGGCCGCCTCGAGGCCGCCGGCCTGGTGTGCTCGGGCCTGTCGCCGGACGGACGACTGGTCGAGTTCATCGAGCTGCCGGGCCACCCGTACTGGGTGGGGACCCAGGCCCATCCCGAGTTCAAGAGCCGCCCCGACCAGCCCCATCCGCTCTTCCGGGAGCTCGTCGGCGCCGCCCTCGCCCGCGCCGAAGGCCGGGACCCCCACCTGATCGACATCGGTGCCGTCGGCTGAGGTCGGAGGACCATCCGGCGCCGACCTGCCCGTCTTCACCCCCGTCGCCGAGGAGACCGTCCACCAGGGATGGTTCATCCGGGTGCAGCGGGCCACCTTCCTCGATCCGGACGGGGTGACCTTCGAGCGGGACATCGTACGCCACCCGGGTGCCGTCGCCGTGGTCGCCGTGACCGAGCGCCACGGGGTGGTGCTGGTCCACCAGTACCGGCCCGCCGTCGACCGCTGGCTGCTCGAGATCCCCGCCGGCACCCGTGACGTCGAGGGCGAGCCGAGCGAGCAGACGGCCCGGAGGGAACTGGGCGAGGAGGTCGGCCTCGCCGCCGGGCGACTCGAGCTGCTGACCCGGACGGTCATCACCCCGGGGTTCTGCGACGAATTCACCGACATCTACCTGGCGACCGGCCTGAGCCCGGTGCCCTCCGACCGCCAGGGGGCCGAGGAACGGTTCATGCGGGTCGTCGAGATCCCGCTCGATCGCTTCGACGCCATGGTGGACGACGGATCCGTCATCGACGCCTCCACCATCCTCGGCGTCGGGCTGGCCGCGCGCCGGCTGGCCGCCACGGGCTGACCGACGTCCGTGGCCGGGCCCCTGTCGACGGACGCGGAGGAGTACCTCTCCTGGCTGGCCGTGGAGAAGGGCCGGTCGCGCAACACCCTGGTGGCCTACCGACGCGACCTCGCCACCTACGAGTCGTGGGCGGCCGACCACGGCATCGATCCAGCGCGGGCCACCCCGGCGGATCTCGAGCGCTTCCTGGACGACCTGCGGGAGACGGGCCACCACCCGGCTTCCCTGGCCCGGACCACCACTGCGCTGCGGGGTCTCTACCGGTTCCTGGTGGGGGAGGGGCTGCTCGGGGTGGACCCCACCACCGACGTGCGGTCCCCGAAGCTGCCTCGGCGCCTCCCCAAGGCACTGGAGGAGTCCCAGGTCACCGCGCTGCTCGACTCGGTCGACGGCATCGCCCCGGTCGACCTGCGGGACCGTGCCCTGCTGGAGGTGCTCTACGGCACCGGGGCCCGGATCAGCGAGGTGGTCGGGCTGTCGCTGCTCGACCTGTCCGGCGGCGACGACATGCTGCGCGTCTTCGGGAAGGGGTCCAAGGAACGGCTCGTGCCCCTCGGGAGCCACGCCCGGATGGCCCTCGAGCGGTGGCTGGGCCCGGACGGTCGCCCACGGATGGCCCCGGAGCGGTTCGCCCGCCGGTCCGACGCCGAGGCCGTGTTCCTGAACGTCCGCGGCGCCCGCCTCTCGCGCCAGGGCGCCTGGGCCGCCGTGCAGGGGCGGGCAGAGCGGCTCGGCCTCGGGGACGTCGTGAGCCCGCACGTCCTGCGCCACTCCTGTGCCAGTCACATGCTGGCCCACGGAGCGGACATCCGGGTGGTCCAGGAGGTCCTGGGTCACGTCTCGATCGCCACCACGCAGCTCTACACCCGTCTGAGCCAGGACCACCTGCGGGCGACCTACCTGCGGGCGCATCCGCGGGCTGGGCGTCCCGGGGCCGGGTAGCATTGCCGGGATGCCCAGCGAGACCCCCACCGACGCACCCGTCACCGACTACCGGAGCCTCCTGGAGATCGAGCAGGCCAATCTGCAGGCCGAACTGTCCGATCTCGGCTTCGATGACGGCAAGACCGGTCTCGAGTACGACGCCAACTTCGCCGACACCAGCCAGGTGACCGCCGAACGGGGCGAGGCCGAGGCGCTGGCCGGCCAGCTGAAGGAGACCCTCGACGAGGTCTTCGCGGCCATCGCCCGGCTCGATGCGGGCAGCTACGGCCGGTGCGAGGAGTGCGGGGTGGCCATCAGCTCTCCCCGCCTCGAGGCGATGCCCGCCACCCGGTTCTGCATCGACCACGCCAACCGGCCCTGACCGGGGACGACCGATGACCGCCTGGGGCCCGTCCGGGTCTGGCGCGGGACGCTCCCGGCGCTTCCGACCGGACCGGAACACGCTGATCATCGTGGCCGTGTCCGCGGTGCTCCTGGTCGTGGTGATCTCGTCCCACAGGATCAGCAGCGCCCAACTCATCTACTTCCTGGTCCTCATCCCGTCGATCATCCTCCACGAGATCAGCCACGGGGTCGTGGCCCTGGCGTTCGGTGACACCACCGCCAAGCGGGCGGGGCGCCTCAACCTCAATCCGATCCGGCACGTCGATCCCGTGGGGACCCTGCTGGTACCCGCCGTGCTGTCCCTGTCCGGGATCGGCGCCTACGGCTGGGCCAAGCCGGTACCGGTCACCCCGGGGAACCTGCGCAGCCCGCGGAACCACGTGGTGCTCGTGTCGCTCGTCGGCCCGCTCACCAACTTCGTGCTCGCCGCCCTCATGGGGGTGTGCTTCGTGGCCGCGGGCGGCCGGTCCCTGCTCTTCCACGGCTACCTGGTGTTCCAGCCCTCCCTCGTCCAGGAGATCTTCTACCTGGCCGGCTTCGCCAACATCATCCTCGGGGTCTTCAATCTCATCCCCTGCCCGCCGCTCGACGGGGCGGCGGTCCTGGAGCGCCTGCTTCCGGCCAAGTACCTGCCGGGCTACTGGAACCTGCAGCCGTTCCTGATGTTCCTCCCCTTCATCCTCATCCTGCTCTTCCACAACGCCTGGGCGTCGCTCATCAACCAGGTCCTCCACTGGTGGCTGACGCTCCTGGGCGGATGAACGGCGTGCCGGCGTACCCGGTGGGCCACCGGGAGGGTGCCGTGGTGGCCCCGTCGGGTCCGGATAGCGTGTCGTCCGGCGCCAGGTCGGTGGTCCGATGAGCCTGACGCCGGACACCCGACGCGCCAGGAGGAGTGTGGAGACCACCGAGACGACGCACGACGACCACCCCGCGGGTGCGCCCGCCGCGTGGATCGCCCTCGGCGTGCTCGGCTCGGTCGGCATGGTGTTGGCCGGCAGCGCCATCGGCTCGGTGCCGCAACCGGCCAGCGACCACTGGTGGTTCACCGTGGCGACGGGTACGGGCCTCGGCGCCCACGCCGCCTTCTACGCCGCGGTCGTGGTGCTCCTCGCCGGGTGGGTGGGGGTGGGCGCCCACGCCTACCGGGGCGGGCTGTCGGTCGGCGCCGCGTGGTGGGCCCTGGTGCTGTGGGGTCTGCCCTTCCTCCTCGGTGCGCCGCTGTTCAGCCGGGACCTCTACAGCTACGTGGGCCAGGGCCAGTTGGCCCGGCACGGTCTGAACCCTTACGTGGTCGCCCCCTCGGCGCTCGGACCCGGCAACGTGCTGTCGTCGATCGCCTCGGTGTGGCGGGACACCGCATCGCCCTACGGACCGTTGTTCGTCTCGCTGAGCCACGGAGCGGTGTCGGTGGCCGGGAACTCCCTCGTGGCCCAGGTCCTGGCCTTCCGGGTGCTCGCCGTGGTCGGTGTGGTCCTTCTGATGGTGTCGCTGCCGGTGCTGGCAAGGCGGCTGGGGGCCGATCCGGGCCTGGCGCTGTGGCTCGGGGTGCTCAGCCCCCTGGCCCTGTTCAGCTTCGTCTCCTCGGGCCACAACGACGCCCTGATGCTGGGCCTGATGCTGGCCGGCATCACCCTCGGCACCGGTGGCCGCCTGCGGTGGGGCATCGCCCTGTGCGCGCTGGCGGCCACCATCAAGCTGCCGGCGGCCGCCGGCATCGTGTTCCTGGTGGCCGACCAGTGGGCGGGGACGGCGTCGACCCGGCGCTGGCGGCTGGTGGCCGAGTCCGTGGTCATCACCCTCGTGGTCGTGGCCGGGGTGACCGTCGCGGCGGGACTCGGCTGGACCTGGCTCGGTCCGACGGCCCTGCACGTCCCGACCGAGCTGCGGGTGCTCATCACGCCGCTCGTGTCCATCGGGACCTTCCTCCACGGCATCCTGCAGGCCATCGGTCTCCCGGTCACCCTGAGTGCCACCGTCACGGTGGTCCAGGCCGTCGGAGCCGTGGCGGCGGTGGCCGCCATCCTGTGGATGGTCCTCCACACCCGGGACCGTGACGCCGTCCGCCTGTGCGGACTCGCCCTGCTCGTGTTCGTCGTGCTGAGTCCGACGCTCTGGCCCTGGTACCTGACCTGGGGGGTGACCGTGCTGGCGGCCACCCCGGCGCAGCGCTCACGGGCACTGGCCGCCGTGGCCGGACTGGCGATGCTGGTGGTGGGCGCCGGGGGCACCCCGATGCTCAACGGCGGCGCCTACTGGGTGAGTGGGCCGATCCTGCTGGCCGCCCTGGCCTGGTACCTGTGGTCCGGACGGGCCGTCACCACGCTCCGGGGAGTCGGCTATGCCGCCTGAGCGTCCGGCCACGGATGTGGCGCTGCCCGACGTGGCCACCGGTCCCGTCGAGGCCCCTGAAGGCACCGGCACCGACGTCGTCGCCACCAGCCCCACCCGCGGCATCGGCGGCACCGACGTCACCGACGTCACCGACGTCACCGACGGATCGTCGCCGCCGACCGCGACCACCGAAGACGAGCGGACCGGGTCCCGGTCCCGTCGGACGTGGTGGTTCCCCGTGACGGCCCTGGCTACCTACGTGGTCTGTCGAGTGGCCACCATCGTGCTGATGGCCATCCAGGACCTGCACCACCAACGCTCGCTCGTGACCCACCTGAGCTGGTGGGACGGGGAGTGGTTCCTGCGGGCCGTCGACCCGGGGTATCCGAGTCACCTGCCCGTGGTCCACGGGCAGGTGGTGGCCAACCCGATCGCCTTCTTCCCGGCGTTCCCGCTGGTCATCCGGGCCGGTGCGGCCCTCGGACTCGATGCCGCCGTGGTGGCGGTGGTCGTGAGCGGGGTGACCGGACTGACGGCGGTGTGGGCCGTGGGCCTGGTGGGCCGCCGACTGGCCGGCGACGCCGCCGGCGCGCGTGCGGCGCTCCTGTTCGCCGTCTTCCCCGGGTCCTTCATCTTCAGCTACGCCTATTCGGAGGGCATCGTCATCACCGCGGTGGCCTTCGGGCTCCTGGCCCTCCTGGACCGCCGCTGGTGGTTGGCCGGACTGCTCGGGGCGGTGGCCACCGCCGGGTCGCCGGTGGCCCTGGCCTTCGTGGTGAGCTGTGCCTGGTCGGCCGGCGCCGCCATCCGCCGCGAGCGCCGGTTCGGGGCACTGGCGGCCCCGCTGCTGGCCCCGGTGGGCTTCGTGGCCTACATGGTGTACCTGTGGGTCCACACCGGGCAGCTCTCGGCGTGGCGGATGACCGAACGGGGAGGTTGGGCGAGCTACCCGTCGATCGCCTACCCGTTCCGGATCGTGGGCAAGTTCGTCATGAACCCGGTGTCGCCCACCCTCACAGGCCAGATCCTCGTGGCCGGGACGGCACTCGCCGTCCTCGGGCTCGTGCTCATGGTCCGGGAGCGCCAACCCGCGCCGATCTTCCTCTACGGCCTCTTCGTGGTGGCGGGCGCGGCCGTGTCCCTGCCCGTGGGCCTCCGTCCCCGCTTCCTGCTGCTGGCCTTCCCGATGATCGTGGCCGCCGGGACCCGCTACACGGGACGGACCCACCGGATCCTGGTGGCGACCTCCGTCGTGCTGCTGGCCCTCATGACCCTGCTCGAGACCGCGAACCACCTGGTGTTCCCATGATCCTGGACGACGAGCCGCTGCGGACCGACGGGAGTGTCGCGGTGCGCAGCGACGCCGGTCCCGGTCGTCAACGGCGATCCCGGACCACCCTGCGCACCGACGTCCCCGAGGACGGGACCCGACAGGACCTGGTGCTCGTACAGCGGTGCGCATGGACGCTCGTCTGGGTGGGGGTCCTCACGGTGGGCCTGGGGTTCGGCGGCAGCTGGTCGGCCGGGTGGTGGGTCGCCGCCCTCGCGTTGGCCGCGGTCACCACGGGCCTCGTGGGGGCGGCACTGGTGTGGATCGTGCCCCACCCCCTGTCGTCCGGCATGCAGCGCTTCGGCCTGATCGCCGCCGTGGCGACCGCGGCCTCCTCCTCGGGCACGTCGATCCACCTGCGCGTCTTCTACGCGACCGACTCGGCCGCCTTCAACCAGATGGCGACCCGCCTGTTCCTCGACGGACGCAACCCATACACGACGTCCCTCGCCGGCGCCGCCCGTTGGCTCCACCCGGCGGCCGCCTTCTGGACCTACCAGGTCAACGGGACCCACACGGTCCAGGTCTCCTATCCGGCCGGGTCCTTCCTGCTCCAGGCCCCGTTCATGGCCCTCGGGCTCAACCACATGGCCACGGACTGGGTGGACCTCGTCGCCTGGTTGGTGACGGGGGTGCTGGTCTTCGCCATGCTGCCCCCGTTCCTCCGGTGGCTCGGCCCCCTGCTCCTCCTGAGCGGCTACCTCCTGGGGCCGTTCGCCAACGGCGGCACCGATGCCCTGTTCGTCCCGTTCCTGGTGCTGGCCGTCTGGCGGTGGGACCGGTTCCCCGGACGGGCCGTGGCCTGGCTGCCGGCCTGGGTGGGGCCGGTGAGCCTGGGCGTCGCCTGTTCGATCAAGCAGACACCCTGGTTCTGCGTGCCCTTCCTGCTCGTGGGGGTGGCGGCGGAGGCCCGTCGGACCGGTGGTCGACCGCTGGCCGTAGCGGCGCGCTACGGGGCGCTCACCACGGTGGCCTTCCTGGTGATGAACGCCCCGTTCATCGTCTGGTCGCCCTCGGCCTGGGTGCGGGGCATCTTCCTGCCCATGGTCGAACCCCTCGTGGGCGACGGGCAGGGTCTCGTGTCCCTGGCGCTCCACGGCCTGACCGGGGGCGTCGTCCTGCCGTGGCTCTCGGCGGCCGCCGCCTTCGCCGTCGTGGCCATGTTGGCGGCCTTCGTGGCGTGGGAGGACCGGCTCAAGCAGGCGTGGCTCTTCCTCGTGCCCCTGGTCCTTCTTCTGCCGTCCCGGAGCCTGGCCAACTACCTGACCGACTTCGTGCCCTCCGCCCTCGTGGCCGCCGTCAGCGTGCGCCCCGTGCGCCCCGTGCGGCCCGTGCGGCCCGTGCGGCCGCAGTCCTCGTCCGCGCCCGTGCTGGCGACGGACGTCACCGCCCGGCGTCGAGGCCTCGGGGCGCTAGCCGTCGGCGTCCCCGCCGTGGTGGCCGCCGTCCTGGTGGTGGTGTCCCTCACGTCGGCGCCGCTCGCGGTGACCGTGGACAAGGTGACGGTGACCGGGGTCGCCAGGGTCGGCGGCGGCCTCTACTTCGGCTCGGTCGAGGTGAGCGTGCACAACACGTCCGGCGCGGCGCTGAGCCCGCACTTCATGATCACGTCCCTCGGAGGTCACCCGAGCGCCTTCTGGCCGGCCACGGCGGTGCACGGCCAGGTGCCTGTCGCTCCCGGGGCGACCACCGAGTTCGTCCTGCGACCTCCGGCGGTCACCGGTGCGCCGCCCCACGGCGAGTGGTGGCTGGTGTCGGCCTACACCACGTCGCCCAACGCCCTCTCCACGTCGTCGCTCCAGTACTGGCGGTTGGGCTCCACCGGTCCCTGACCGACACCGGTGCGGCGGACCGGACCACCGGGGGCGGCGCTCAGGGCGTCCAGAGCGGACCGCCCAGGGCCAGGACCCCGAGGGCGGCCATGAGCAGCGCCGACAGGCCGAGCACCACCTCGAACCACAGCGGCGGGAGTTTCGCACCGACCACGCCGAGGAGCGGAAACGCCCGGAGCACGAGCCGGGGCGTGATCCCGATGATCGGTGACAGGGCACCGAATCCCAGGACGGCGACCACGTAGGCGATCCAGGTGCCCGGCGGCCGAGCGCGGAAGAAGAGCACCAGGAGCCCGACGGCCACGACGGCGGACACGGCCTTCACGGCGTAGTCCGGGTCGGTGAATCCGTGCTGCACCAGGTGGGCGAACGAGCCCGGGATACCGCCGAAGTAGGTGCCACCCTGCCATCCCGCCCGCTGGGCGTTGAAGTAGGCGAACGGTGACCCGGCGTGGGCCCAGAGGTAGAGGAAGAAGGAGGCGATGCCGACCGGGGCGAGGAGCGGTGCCCAGAGGGAGGACCAGTCGCGCCGGGCCCGGATGGCGAGGACGGCGGCCACCACGCACGGGACGACGACCGCCGAGGCCACCGGGTCGGCGGCCGTGGCCACGCCGGCGCATATCCCGGCCACCACCCAGCGCCGGCGGCGGAGGGCCATCAGGCAGCACGCCACCAGCAACATGGTGGCGGCCTCGGTGTAGACGAGGCTCAGCACCAGGGCGCCGGGAGAGAAGACGATGAGGGCGGTGCCCCTGTCCGCGCCGTCCCGCCCGAAGACGTCGTGCAGCAGCCACCAGACGGCCACCGACGCGGCCAGGCCGAGCAGGGCGGTGGTCACCAGCCCGGCCACCGGGACGTCCAGCCGCGTGATCTCGTGGGTGGCCCGGGTGAGGAGGGGGAGGAGGGGGAAGAAGCCGAGGTTGGACTGCGCCGCGTTGCCCGTTCCCGGGGGGATGTGGCGGACGTAGCCGCCCTGGGCGATGGAGAGGTACCACGTGCTGTCCCAGGGCGTGAAGGTGGACACCAACCCCGCGTGGGTGTCCGACGCCGTGGCCGCACCCACCAGGAACATGCCGAGACGCGAGGCCACGTAGATCAGCACCGGGCGGAGGGACAGCCGCAGGAATCCGCGGACCCGGTCCTCCGGTCCGTCCTCGCCGAGGTCCCCCGGGGCGGCCCCGACGGCGGCGGGCGGATCGTCGGTGCCGAGGCCGCGGTCGATGCCCCCGACCGGGACGGACCCCGTGGCGGCGGTGGCCGGGGCGTCGGTCGTCATGTCGGGCCGAGCAGTCCGACCGCGTCCGCCGCCCGGCGATAGGTGGCCGACGCGATCTCCGTCGCCTTGTCCGCCCCCCGGGCCAGCAGCGCCGACACCGCGCCCGGATCCGCCGCCAGCTCGGCCCGGCGGGCCTGCAGGGGGCGGAGCAGTTCGACGAGGGCGTCGGCGGTGGCGGCCTTCAGGTCGCCGTAGCGCTCGTAGTCGGCGGCCACCGCCACCGGCGTGCGGTCGGTGGCCGCGGCCAGGAGCTCCAGGAGGTTGGCCACGCCCGGCTTGTGCTCGGGGTCGTAGCGGACCTCGCCGTCGGTGTCGGTGACCGCCTTCTTGATCTTGCGCGTCACCTCGGCCGGGTCGTCGAGGAGGAGGAGGGTGCCGAGCGGGGAGGAGACTGACTTGGACATCTTCCGGTCGGGGTGCTGGAGGTCCATCACCCGCGCCCCGGCCGCCGGGATGGCCGCCTCCGGCACGACGAGGGTGTCGCCGAAGCGGTGGTTGAACCGGATCGCCAGGGTCCGGGCCAGCTCGAGGTGCTGGCGCTGGTCGTCGCCCACGGGCACCCGTTCGGCGTCGTAGAGGACGATGTCGGCCGCCATCAGCACCGGGTAGGTGAACAGCCCCACCCGGGCCGACCCCTTTCCCTCCCCCTTGTCCTTGAACTGGGTCATCCGCTCGAGTTCGCCCATGGCGGCCGTGCACTCGAGCAGCCAGGCCATCTGGGCGTGCTGGACCACGTGGCTCTGGACGAACAGGGTGCAGCGCTCGGGGTCGAGGCCCGCGGCCAGCAGGTCGAGCACGGTGTCCCGGGTACGGGCCCGCAGATCGGCGGGATCGATGTCCAGCGTGAGGGCGTGGAGGTCCACCACGCAGTACAGGGCGTCGTGCGTGTCCTGGTCGGCAACCCAATTGCGGATGGCCCCCAGATAGTTCCCGAGGTGGAGGTCGCCGCTGGGCTGGATGCCGGAGAGGACACGTGCCATGAGTGGGCCATGGTACGCCGTGGTCGGGACGGGTCGGTGTCCCCCCGCGGGCGCCGGGGCCCGGTACCCGCCCGGGGACGGGTGCACGAGGGGCTCCTCCGCACCCGGTATCGTCGGTGCCCGTGAGCGCCACCGTGCACACACCCGCCTACGACGGGCCGGTCGACGTCCTCCTCCAGCTGGTCACCAGCCATCAGGTGGACATCTTCGACATCCCGCTGGCCGAGGTGGTCGACGCCTTCGTCGCCGAGGTGGCCTCGTGGACCGAGACGGATCTCCAGGTGCTGTCGGAGTTCCTCGTGGTGGCCGCCGTCCTGATCGAACTGAAGTCCCGCCGGCTCCTGCCCGGCGTGGGCGAGGTCGAGCCCGACGAGGAGCTCGTGGGCTGGGAGGAGCGGGACCTGCTGCTCGCCCGGCTCCTCGAGTGCCAGGCCTACGCCGCCGCCGCCGACGGGTTCACCCTGCTGATCGAGCAGGCCGCCCGCTCCGTACCGCGGACGGCCGGACTCGACCCCGACCTGGTGATCCACGCCCCGGACCTGCTCGAAGGGGTGACGCCCGACCAGGTGGCCGCGGCATTCATGCGCGCCACGGCCGAACGGCCCGCTCCCGTGGTCGACCTCCACCACGTCACGGTCGACGCCGTCACGGTGGCCGACGCCGTGGCCGAGCTGGCGCTCCGCCTCCCCCGTGGCGGTCCCTCCACCTTCCGGGAGCTGACCGGCCACCTCACGTCGCGGATCGAGATCATCGTCCGGTTCCTCGCCCTGCTCGAGCTGTGCAAGCAGGGACGGGTCTCCCTCGACCAGGGCCACACCTTCGGCGACCTGGCCGTCGAATGGGTACCCGCCAGTCCCGAGACCGTGTCGGTCGGGCTGGCCGCCACCGACGAGTACGAAGGCTGATCGGTGCCGCTCTCGCCGGAGGCCCGCGCGGTCGAGGCCGTCCTGATCGTGGCGGTCGAGCCGGTGCCGCCCGGCCTCCTGGCCGAGCTGCTCGAGATCCCCGTCGACCAGATCGATCCCGTCGTCGACGAGCTCGTCCGGGCGTCCGAGGAGGGCGGCCGGGGGTTCGAGGTCGTCCGGATCGCCGGCGGTCTCCGCATCCAGACGCATCCCGATCTGGCCCCCTACGTGGAGCGGTTCGCCAATGTCGGTGTGTCCTCGCGCCTGTCGGCCGCCGCCCTCGAGACGCTCGCCATCGTGGCCTACAAGCAGCCCGTCAGCCGCGCCCAGGTGGCCGCCCTGCGGGGCGTCAACGTGGACGGGGTCGTGCGCCTGCTCGAGCACCGCGGCTACATCACCCCGGTCGGGCGGGCCACCGGTCCCGGTCAGGCCGTGCTCTACGCCACCACGGACGCGTTCCTGGAGCGGCTCGGACTGGACCGGCTGGAGCAGCTGCCCCCCGTCGAGGACCTGCTGCCGGGGCCGGAGGCCCTGGCCGAACTCGAGGAGCAGATGCGCCCGGTCACCGATGCCTGAGGGCACCGGAGGCACCGACCCCGACGGACCCGGGACGGATCCCGTGGAGCAGGTAGCGGAGGCCACCCTGCACGCCGGTGAGCGCCTGCAGAAGGTCCTGGCCCGCACCGGGGTCGGTTCGAGGCGGGTGTGCGAGGACCTGATCAGCGACGGTCGGGTGACGGTCAACGGCGAGGTCCCGGTGCTCGGGCGACGGGTGGACACCGAGGTGGACGTGATCGAGCTCGACGGGGTGCCCCTGCCGGTACGCCCCGGGCTCGTGCACTACCTGGTCAACAAGCCGTCCGGTGTGGTGTCGACGGCCGAGGACACCCACGACCGGCCGACCGTCGTGGGCCTGGTCCCACCCGAGCCACGGGTCTATCCGGTGGGTCGGCTCGACATGGACTCCGAAGGGCTCATCATCGTCACCAATGACGGCGAACTCACCCACCGGCTGACCCACCCCTCGTTCGGTGTCCCGAAGGAGTACCTGGTCCAGGTGGAGGGGGAGCCGTCCCCCGGCGCGGTGCGCACCCTGCGCGACGGCGTGGAGCTCGAGGACGGCACCACCGCACCGGCCCGTGTGGCCGTCGTGGCGCCCACCCTGCTGCGCATGGTGATCCACGAGGGCCGGAACCGGCAGATCCGTCGGATGTGCGACGCCGTGGGCCACCCGGTCGTGCGGCTCGTGCGCACCCGGATCGGTCCGTTGGCCGACCCGTCCCTGACCCCCGGCTCCTACCGGCCCCTCACCTTCGACGAGGTGCGGGGCCTGGCCGCAGCCGCGGTGCCCGCCGACGACATCGACACCGACGACCGCCACCCCCGACCAGGGGACGGGCCGCCGGAGGACCGTGTCCCGCCCCCTGGCTAACATGCCAGCCTGATGCCAGCCACCATGCGAGCCGTCCGGGGGGCGACCACCGTCGACGCGGACAGCCCCGAGGAGATCACCGCACGCGTGGTGACCCTGCTGACGCGCATCCTGGAGGTCAACGGGTTGGTCGAGGACGACATCGTCTCGATCCTGTTCACCGCCACCGAGGACATCGTGTCGATCTTCCCGGCAACGGCGGCCCGCACCATGGGGCTCGGCGCCGTGCCGCTGATCTGCGCGAGGGAGCTCGCCATCGTGGGCTCCGTGCCGCGCTGCATCCGGGTGATGCTGCACGTCACCACCGAACGCCCGAGGGACCAGATCCACCACGTCTACCTCGAGGGCGCCCAAGGTCTCCGTGACGACCTCCCCGACTGAGGAGGGCGCCACCCGCGTCGACGGCCCCGGACGGGCCCTGGTCATCGGCACCGGCCTCATCGGCGGGTCGGTGGGCATGGCGCTCCGGGCGCGGGGCTGGCACGTGAGCGGGGTCGACGACACCCCCGGCACCGCGGCCCGGGCCGTGGCGCTCGGCGCGCTCGACGAGGAGGGTGAGGACCGATCCGCCGACCTGGTGGTCGTGGCCACGCCGGTGAACGTGGCCGCCGCGGTGATCTCGTCGGTGTTGTCCGCCCCGGACCGGAACCCCCGGGCCGTGGTCACCGACGTGGGCAGCGTGAAGGGTCCCCTGTTGGCGGCCGTCGACCACCCTCGATTCGTCGGGGGTCACCCCATGGCCGGCAGTGAGCAGGTGGGCGTCGAGGGCGCCTCGGCCGAGCTGTTCGTCGGGGCCACCTGGGTGCTCACGCCGACGCCGTCCACCGATCCGGACGCCTACGCACGGGTGCGCTCGGTGCTGGCCGAGTTCGGGGCAGACGTCGTGGCGCTCGACCCGCTCGAGCACGACCGCCTGGTCGCCGTCGTGTCCCACGTGCCCCACCTGACAGCCGCCACCCTGATGGCCCTGGCCGCCGACCTCGGCGAGGAGCACGGTGCGCTGCTGCAGCTGGCCGCCGGGGGGTTCCGGGACATGACACGCATCGCCGCCGGCCAGCCCGCCATCTGGCCGGGGATCTGCGACGACAACGCCGAGGCCATCGTGGACACCCTCGACCTGCTGGTCGACGCCCTCGGAGCCATGCGGCGCCGGGTGGCCGAGCACGACTCCGCCTCCCTCCTCGCCGTACTGGAGCGGGCGGCGACGGCCCGTCGGGCACTGAGCGAGCGGGTGCCCCGGCCCGAGGAGCTGGTGGAGGTGCGGATCCCCGTCCAGGACCGCCCCGGCGCGTTCGCCGAGATCGCCGTGCTGGCCACCGAACTCGGCATCAACATCTACGACGTGGAGATCGCCCATTCGGTCGAGGGCGACCGGGGCGTGCTGGTGGTCGTCATCGCCGCCGTCGAGGCGATGACCTTCACCCGGGCTCTGGCCGCCCGGGGCCACCGCACCAGCGTCTCCCCGGTGGGCACCACCGGATGAGGGCGGCAGTGGAGGAACGCCACACGATGAACGGCCACGCAAGAGGACACCCGGCGCGGGACGGCCACGTGGGGACGGTGACACCGTGAGCGGTCCGGCTCCCGAGACCCTGGAGATCGGGGGCGGACGGCCGCTGCTCGGCGGCGTCGACGTGCCCGGCGACAAGTCGATCTCCCATCGCGCCCTCCTGCTCTCGGCGCTGGCCGAGGGGGAGTCCACCATCACCGGGCTGTCCGGAGGGGACGACGTGACGCGCACCCGGCTCGCCGTGGCCTCGCTCGGAGCCGAGGTGTCCGGCGACGGGGCCCGGGTCGTCGTGGCCGGCGGACGGCCGCGGCTGCGCGCACCGACGTCCACGATCGACCTCGGCAACTCCGGCACCGGCATGCGCCTCCTGGCCGGGCTGGTGGCCACCGTTCCCGGGACGACGGTCCTGACCGGCGACGAGTCGCTGCGCTCCCGACCCATGGACCGGGTCGCCGACCCGTTGGCCCGCATGGGCGCCACCGTGGTGGGGGAGGGGGAGCGCTGCCTCCCACCCCTGGCGGTCACCGGCGCCGGCCTGCGGGGCATCGACTACTCCCCGCCGATGGCCTCCGCCCAGGTCAAGAGCGCCGTCCTGCTGGCCGGGCTGGCCGCGGACGGCGAGACCGTCATCCGGGAGCCGGTGGCGACCCGGGCCCACACCGAGGAGATGCTGGCCGGGGCGGGTGCCGACATCGAGGTCGAACGGTGGGGTGCCGGTCGGGTCGTGCGGCTGCGGTCGGGTCCCCTGCGGGCCCGCGCGTGGGAGGTGCCCGGGGACCCGTCCCAGGCCGCCTTCTGGGTGGTGGCCGGAGCCGTCGTACCCGGCAGCCGCGTCACCGTCGACCAGGTGCACGTGGGAGCGGAGCGCATCGGCTTCCTGCACGTCCTCGTCCGGATGGGGGCCGATGTGGTCCTGCACGACATCGGAGGGGACGTGGGTTCGATCACCGCGTCGTTCTCGAGGCTGTCCGGGACCACGGTGGAGGCCCGGGAGATCCCGTCCCTCGACGAGGTGCCGATCCTGGCCGTGGCCGCCCTGGTGGCCGACGGCCCCACCCGGTTCCGCGATGTCGGCGAGCTGCGGGTGAAGGAGTCCGACCGTCTCGAGGGCACGGCGCGACTGGTCCGGGCCTTCGGCGGGACGGCCGAGGTGGAGGGCGACGACCTGGTCGTGGCCGGGGGGACCGAGCCGTCCCACGGGGGCGTCGATGCCGAGGGAGACCATCGCATGGCCATGGCCGCCGCCGTGGCCGCCGCCGCCTGTCCCCCGGGGGAGCGCACGACGATCCGCGGGTGGGAGGCGGTCGCCACCAGCTACCCGGGCTTCGCCGACACGCTGGACCGCCTCGCCGGGGGCGCCCCGTGACCGCCCCGGTGGTCGTGGCCATCGACGGGCCGGCGGGCTCCGGCAAGTCCACGCTGTCGCGGGCGCTGGCCCTGCGCCTGGGCCTGGAACGGCTCGACACCGGAGCCATGTACCGCTCGGTGGCCTGGGCGGTGCTGGAGCGTGGGATCGACCCGGCGGATGGCACGGCCGTGGCCGAAGTGGCCCGCGTCCTCACCATCGACGTCGGCGACCGGGTGCTGGCCGACGGGACCGACGTGACCGACGCCATCCGGGGGCCCGGGGTGAGTGCCGCCGTGTCGGCCGTCGCCGCCAACCCGGCCGTGCGGACGGTCATGGTGGAGCGCCAGCGCCGCTGGGTGGCCGAGCACGGCGGGGGCGTGGTGGAGGGACGGGACATCGGCTCGGTGGTGCTGCCGGACGCCGCCCTCAAGCTGTACCTGACGGCGTCCCCGGAGGTGCGGGCCGCCCGCCGCTCCGAGGAGGGCGCCGAGGCGGTGGCCCGCCGGGACAGACTGGACAGCACCCGGGCGGCGTCGCCCCTGGAGGTGCCCGACGGGGCCCGGGTCATCGACACCGGCGCGGCGAGCGTCGACCAGATCGTGGAAGAGGTGGTGGCATGGCTGTGAGCCCCGACGGGACGACGGGCGCCCCCGATGCGCGCGGGGCCGGCGCCGGCACGGGACCGGACGTCGACGCCGGCGGAGCGCTCGAGCTCGACGTGCGGGTCGACACGAGCTTCACCCCCGTCTACCGGCTGCTGCGGGTCCTGGTCCACCTCATCAACCGGGTCGTCTTCCGCACCACGGTCACCCCGACCGGCATCGTGCCCGAGGAGGGGCCGGTCATCATCGCGCCGGTCCACCGCTCCTTCATCGACTTCTTCGTGGCCTCCGAGGTCACGCACCGCAAACTCCACTACATGGCCAAGGACTCACTGTGGAAGAACGGTCTGCTGGCCCGGATCCTGCCGTCCGTCGGGGCCTTCCCGGTCCACCGGGAGTCGGCCGACCGCGAGGCCCTGCGACGGGCGCAGCGGGTGCTCGAGGCCGGCGAGGTCCTGATCCTGTTCCCCGAGGGGGAGCGCCGCAGCGGTCCGGTCATCGAGGACCTGCACGAGGGCGTGGCCTTCCTGGCCGCCCGGACCGGGGCCGCGGTCGTCCCCGTGGGCATCGGGGGATCGGCCTCGGTGATGCCCAAGGGCACCCGCATCCCGCGGCCCCGCCACATCCACCTGGAGGTCGGGGACCCGATCGCCGCCCCCGAACGGTCGGGTAGCGGGCGGGTCCCCCGGAGCAAGATCCACCTCCTGACCGAGGAGCTGACCGCCGCCCTCCAGGTCCTCTACGACAGCTCCGTGGAGACGACCGGCCGCTACTGAGGCGCAGGCGTCCCGACCGCCGGACGACCGGGCCCGGGGACTGTCGCACCACGACGCCCCTCGGTAGCATCGCTCCATGCCGGACATGCTGGAGTTCTCCACCGGACTGCCTGAGGTCGCCCTCGCCCCGGGCGAGACCCTGTCCGTCGAAGGCAGCCCGAGCGGCCAGATCTGGGTGCTGGTGGAGGGCGCGCTGACCGTGTCAAGGGGTGGGGTGGAGGTCAACGCCGTCAACCGCGCGGGGGCCGTGATCGGCGAGGTCGCGGTGCTCCTCGGCACGGACCACGTGTTCACCTTCGTGGCGTCCGTGCCGTCACGGCTGCGGCGGGCCGATGACGGAGCTGCGTTCCTGGCCGGCGACCCGGACATCATGCGGCTGGTGGCCGAGGGCCTCGCCCGCCGCCTCAACTTCGTCTCCACCTACCTGGTCGATCTCAAGGTCCAGTACGGCGACGCTCCCGGACTGTCGATGGTGTCCGACGTGCTCACGACCTTGAGCCACCACGAGCAGCCCCACGCCCGACCCGGGTCCGCCCGGGATCCGGACCCCGCCTACTGAAGCGTCCGGCTCAGAAGACCGTCCGGGCCGGTACCCGGCCCGAGGTCAGGTCGGCCTCCTCGACACCCAAGAGTGAGCTCCACCGTGCCGTGCCGGTTTCGAGGTCCAGTTCGATCCGTGCCGGGACGTGCCCGATCTGCTTCCCGGCGTTCAGTACCCAGGTGGTACCGATCCGGTCGATCCACGATCCGTCCTCGGTGAACGGTGACTGGTGGACGTGCCCGGCGAGCACCATGTCCGGGGCGAACTCCTCGATCCACGCACCGAGCTCGGTGTCCCCGTAGGACCTGCGACCCGTCCAGCAGGTGGGGGAGCCCAGGGGAGGCCAGTGGTAGACCCAGATCCAGCGGGCGGGTCGGCGGACGGCGTCGGAGGCCAGCTGGGCGGCGACCGTCTCCCGCCCGACCGGACCGTCCCACCAGGGGCACACGGTCACCAGCGTGTCCTCGACGAGGAGCGATCCACCGTCGGTGGTGACGCCGGCCGGGGCCTCGGCGAGCCACAGCGCCGACTGCTCGTGGTTGGCGTCCGGCCCGGTGAGATCGTGGTTGCCCGAGCTGACCACCAGCGTCGTCGCCTCGGCCACGAGCGAGAGGTAGCGGCGGATCACCACGCTCTGGGCGTCGAGCGGCACGGGCGAGGCGATGTTGAGACTGTCGCCCGCCACCACCACCAGGTCGAACCGGGCCGCGGCCTCGACGACCCAGTCGAGCTGGGGCAGTCCGTAGTGGAGGTCGGAGACGAGGAGGATGCGCATGGTCGGGTGGACGGCCGCCGGTCCCGGGGAGGTCCGACGAACGGGGTGGGACCCGGAGCCTAGGTGGCCCTCCGTCGTGGCGGCGAGCTCAGGCCCGGACGGTGGCCGACTCGGGCGCCTCGACCCGGGTGGTGGCCGTGTAGCGGATCTGGCGCTCGACGAAGGCGAGGTAGAGGGCCATCGAGAACGCCAGGCTGGTGAAGAGGCTCATCACGAAGAAGATCCACGGGATCCGCAGCCTGCGCCGGTACCCGTCGACGATGGTCCACATCGGGAGCAGCAGGACGTTGACGATGATGTAGTCCTGGGCGGCCGAGTCCGCCGCCCAGGACGAGAACAGCGCCTTCGTGTACGTGATGTAGTTCGCCTTCGACCCGACCTGGTGGGTGTAGCGGACGTTGAAGTACTCCCCGAGGACCACCGAGATGACGCCGACGGCGAAGTAGGCCCCTTCGAGGAGCGTCGGACGGCCGACGGCGCCCCCGGTGAAGAGATGCCGGTTGGCGTAGAACGCCCAGGCGGTGGTCAGGATGCCGAGGATGCCGAAGATGGCGATCTGGGGGGTCATGGTCCGCTCCGATCTCCCGTTGACGGGGTCGTCGGGGAAGCCTACGGAATTCCGGACCCCGGGGCACCGATCACGCCACGGTGGTCAGCGACGGGTGCGGTTCCCGAGGGCCACCCGTGCCCAGGTGGCCAGGATGACCCGGGCGTAGTTGAGCCCGAAGACCAGGTTCCCGCCCTTCTTCGACGCCCCCGAGGCCCGGGGGTGCCACAGCGTGGGCTGCTGGGTGATGCGCCAGCCCCGGCTCGAGGCGTTGATGACCACCTCGGCCGTCTGGTACTGGTCCTGGACCAGGTGCGGGACGATGTCGTCGAGGACGTCGATGCGGAACGCCCGGTAGCCGTTGGACGAATCCGTCAACTGCTGCCGGGCGATGACGTTGAGGGCCCGGGCGTACAGGGTGACCCCGGCCCGGCGGAACCGGTCGGTGGTGTGGTCCTCGCCCAGCACCCGGGAGGCGATGACCATGTCGGCGGTGTCCTCCAGCAGCGGCTCGAGCATCACGGGGAGTTCGGCCGGGTCGTTCTGCCCGTCGGCGTCGAGGGTGACCACGTAGGTGGCACCGTGGGCGCCCGCCAGTTCGTAGCCGAGGCGCAGGGCGGCGCCCTGGCCCAGGTTCACCGGCAGCACGCAGGTCGCCACTCCGGCGTCGAGCGCCACGTCGGCGGTCCGGTCGGACGCCCCGTCGACCACCACGAGGGTCGAGACCTCGAGGTCACCCACCAGAGTGGGCACCGCCTTCAGCACGTCGCCGAGGTTGTTCTCCTCGTCGTAGGCGGCGATGAGGGCCAGCACCGGACCGAACCGGAGGTTCGGATAGCGGGCCTCGAAATCGGACCTCGCCTGGTCGAGGACGTAGTCGACCAGGCGCTGCGAACGCCGCGCCGAGCGGCTGTCGGGGAGGGAGATCCACCCGTGCCGCTGCGTGGGCGCCATCAGATGGAGTGCGCCCTGGCGAAGACGGCCCGTACCTTCGGCTCGAAGTGCGACAGGGGCTCGGTGGGGTAGTCGGGGTCGAAGCTGGTCTGGTCCCAGTCGTCGGCGAACCGCTCGGCCAACCCGAACCAGGGCATGTCCCGGTAGTTGTCGCGGAGGTTCGGGTCCAGGTCGAAGTGGTGGAAGTAGTGCCGACCCTGGAAGTCCTGGTGGTACAGGATGGCCTCGGTCACTTCCTCCCGCACGTACGGGCGCAGGATCTCGGCGGCGATGCGCGGATGGTTGGGGACCGAGATCGCCTTGCCGATGTCGTGGCAGAGTGACGCCACCACCACCTCGTCGTCGGCCCCGGCCCGCTCGGCCCGGGTGGCGGTCTGGAGGCAGTGGGTCAGCTGGTCCACCGCGAATCCGTCGACCACCTCGCCGAGGGACTCGAGCAGGCCGAGCACGCGGTCGGCGACCCGTCCCTGATTGGCCATGGTCTCCGCCCCGATCACCCCCCACTGCTCCGCGGTCGAGGTGTCCATGCTGGTGAACGATGTGGTCATGGTGTCATTCTCGCGCCAAACGCGCCCGGGTGGCACGGGAAACGGGGCTCGCGTGGCTCGGTGGATCGCCCCAGTGCCGCGGGCGGGCACCCGGCACGCCGACCTCAGGTCAGCTGGGCGATCTGTTCGAGGACGTCGGCGGCGGCGGTGGACCGGTCGTCGGCGAGTACCCGCACGCCCTCGGCACCGGGTGCCGAGTTGAGGAGCCCGAGTGCCGCCTCGAGCCCACGCAGCAGTTCACGCAGCTCGGGTGGGGGAGGGAAGTACTCCTCCTCGACGGTGACGGCGGCGTGCTCGACACCACCCGTCGGCGCCAGTCGCTCGACCACGGCCTCGACGAGGGACTCGGGAGCCGAGGCCCCGGCGGTCACCCCGACGGTGCCCGTCAGGTCGTCGGGAAGTTCCGTGGCGTCGTTGACCCGCACCACCCGGGGACAGCCGAAGGCCTCGGCGACCTGGGTCAGCGCCACCGTGTTCGAGGAGTTCTCGGAGCCGATCACCACGACCGCGTCACAGGACCCGGCGAGCGCCCGCAGGGCGGCCTGGCGGTTGGTGGTGGCGAAGCACAGGTCGGACCGGTTGGGCATCCACAGATCAGGGAAGCGCTCCCTCGCCCGGTCCACGATGCCGGCCCATTCGTCGTGGCTGAGCGTGGTCTGGGCCAGGAGCGCCATCGCCTCATCGCCGCCGTCGGGTCCCGGTCGCAGGTCGAGGGCGTCCACGTCCTCCACCCGCTCCAGCAGGCGGACGGCCTCCGGCGCCACGGCCATGGTCCCGACCGCCTCCTCGTGACCGTGGTGGCCGACGTAGAGGACGGTGTACCCCTTGCGGGCCCGCACCTTGAGCTCGTGGTGGACCTTGGTGACCAACGGGCACACCGCGTCGACGACCACCCGGCCGTCGAGCCGGGCCCGGTCGACGACGTCGGGGGCCGATCCGTGGGCCGACAGCATCAGGGGGGCGCCGGGAGGCACCTCGGACACGTCGTCGACGAACACCACGCCCTGGGCGACGAACTGGTCGACCACGTGCCGGTTGTGGACGATCTCGTGGTAGCAGTAGACGGGGGGCTCGAAGACCCGCACCATCCAGGCGAGGGCCTTGATGGCCTTCTCGACCCCGGCGCAGAAACCCCGGGGCTCAGCGAGGATGACGCGGTCGACGGGCACCTGACCAGGGTACCGGGGACACCCCGGGGGGCCGTGCGCGCCGCCGACGGCCGTCCTGGACGGGTGCAGGCCGGAGACGGGTGGGGAGCGGGTAGCCTGGTGGGCATGTCGGCGCCCCGAGTGACGACGGCACCGAAGGTCGTCGCCGTCACCGAATCGTCACCGGCCGCGCTGTCCGGACTCCGTTCCGGGGACGAGCTCCTCTCGCTCAACGGCCGCTCGCCCCGTGACGTCATCGAGTACAGCCTCCTGGTGGACGAACCCGAACTGGACCTCCTGGTCCGGCGCAGGGGCGTCGACGCCCCCTTCACGCTCGTCGTCTCGAAGGAGGCCGGCGAACCGCTGGGGGTCGAGGTGTCGTCGGCCGTGTTCGACCGGGTCCGCACCTGTGACAACCACTGCGAGTTCTGCTTCATCCACCAGCTGCCCAAGGGGATGCGCCGCAGCCTGTCGATGAAGGACGACGACTACCGCCTGTCCTTCCTGTACGGGAACTTCACGACGCTGACCCGGTTCACCGAGATGGACCTGGAGCGGGTCGTGACCGAGCGCCTGAGCCCGTTGTTCGTGTCCATCCACGCCACCGACCCCGACGTGCGGGCCGACATGCTCCGCAACCGGCGGGGGGCCACCAGCCTGCGGTGGCTGAGCGCCCTGCTGGCGGCGGGGATCGAGGTCCACGGTCAGATCGTGGTCTGCCCGGGTCGCAACGACGGGGCGGTGCTGGAGGACACCCTGGCCGGAGTGCTCGACCGCTATCCCGAGCTGGCCACCGTGGCCTGCGTGCCCCTCGGCGTCAGCACCTTCTCCCACGAGGAGGCCATGCGACCCCACACCCTCGACGAGGCCGTCGCCGTCTGCGACCTGGTCGAGCGCTGGCAGGGCACGTTCCTCGGCGCCCTCGGCCGCCGCATGGTCTACGCCGCCGACGAGTACTACCTGATGGCCGAGCGACCGTTCCCACCGGCCGTGACCTACGAAGGCTTCCCCCAGCACGAGAACGGCCTGGGCATGGCCCGTGCCTTCGAGGCCGCGTTCGGTGGGGACGAGCACGCCGCCCTCGGGGTCCGTCCGGGCTTCTTCGCGGCCGTGGACGGCGCACCTGCCGTCGGCTACCGGGCGCCACGGGCGCCACGGTCGGCCGGGTCGGCCCGCGTGGAGCCGGGCGTGGGCGTCCCCCCCGTCGCCATCCTGACCGGCGAGTACGGCGCCTGTGTGCTCGCCCCGCTCATCGACTCGCTCGCACGCGACGACATCCGCCTCCTCCCGGTGCACAACCACTTCTTCGGGGGCAACATCGGGGTGTCGGGGCTCCTGACCGGGACCGATGTGAGCGCCGTGCTGGCGGACCAGCCCGAGGGCCACCGCTACCTCCTGCCGGACTCCTGCCTGTCCGAGGGCCGCTTCCTGGACGACCTCACCTTGGCCGACCTGCCCCGTCGCGTCGAGGTCGTGCCCACTGACGGACTGTCGCTGCGGCGGGCCCTCGAGCTCCGCTCGCCGGCCCGCAACCCGATGGCACCCGCCTCGACGCCCGAACGGGTGCCCGTGACCCTCGGAGCTCCACGATGACCCCCGGCCCGTCCGAGACGCCCACCCGGACCACACCACTCGTCGTGGTGGCCGGTCGCCCGAACGTCGGCAAGTCGACCCTGGTCAACCGCATCGTCGGCCGCCGGGCCGCCGTCGTCGAGGAGCGTCCCGGGGTCACCCGCGACCGCAAGGAGCTCGACGCCGAGTGGTCCGGCCACCACTTCACGATCGTCGACACCGGCGGGTGGTTGTCGACCGACGACCCCCTGGACGCGCAGGTGAGTGCCCAGTCGGAGCGGGCCATCGCCGAGGCGGACGTGATCCTCTTCGTCGTCGACGTCACGGTCGGGCTCACCGACGAGGACCTCGCCGTCTCCCGGGTGCTCAAGAAGTCGGGCCGACCGGTGCGGGTGGTCGTCAACAAGGTGGACTCGGAGGCGCGGGACGCCGACGTCTGGGACGCACTCTCCCTCGGTCTCGGTGACCCGTGGCCGGTCAGCGCACTCCACGGTCGCGGCACGGGTGATCTCCTCGACGACGTCGTGGCGGCTCTCCCGGACCCGGTGGCGACGGCGGACGAGACCGATGCACAGGTGGTCGACGACGACGGTCTGGTCGACCTCGTGGCCGGATCCGCCCACGTCGACGACTCCATCCCCCGGGTGGCGCTCGTCGGACGACCGAACGTCGGGAAGTCGACCCTGTTCAACCGGCTCGTCGGCGACGAGCGATCGGTGACCCACGACGCCCCGGGCACCACCCGCGACGCCGTGGACACCGTCGTCGAGACACCGGAGGGAACGGTGTGCTTCATCGACACCGCGGGGATGCGCCGCAAGTCGCGTACGGAGCGCGGGACGGAGTACTTCTCGGTGCTGCGGGCTCTGGACGCCCTCGACCAGGCCGACATCGCCCTCCTGGTGATCGACGCCACCGCCGGGATCACCCATCAGGACCAGCGGCTGGCCGAACGGATCGGCGCCTCGGGATGCCCCGTCGTCGTGGTCCTCAACAAGTGGGAGCTCGTCGCCACGGACGACCGGGTGGGTGTGCTGGCCGATGTCGGTGACCGCCTGGCCTTCCTGGGGGAGGCCCCGGTGCTGAAGATCAGCGCCCTGTCCGGCCTCGGCGTCCACCACATCCTCCCGGCGGTGTCCGCCGCCGAGGAGGCCTACCACTCGAGGATCCCGACGGGCGAGCTCAACCGGGCCCTCAAATCGATCCAGCTGGCCCATCCACCGGTCGGCGCCCGCATCCAGTACGGCGTCCAGGGCGCCAACGATCCGCCGACCTTCACCCTCTTCACCAACGGGCGACTGCAGCCGACCTACCTCCGCTACGTCGAGCGGGGGCTGCGCGAGCGCTTCGAGCTCGGTCCCACCCCCATCAAGATCCGCGTGCGGGCCAAGGGTGCCAACGGGGGTGGGGGACGCAAGCGGTGACCGCCTCGGCCCACCCGCCCACGGCCCGGAGGTTCCGGCATGCCATGGTGTGAGCAGTGCGACACCCAGCTCGAGGTCGAGGATCTCGATGCCGACGGCAACTGTCCGAGCTGCGGCACCGAGCCCAAGGCGCACCGGACCTCGCCGTGGTGGTTCAAGTTCATGGCCGTGGCCACGGTCATCTACCTCGGCTACCGCGCGTTCCAGGGCGTGACCTGGGTCGTCCACCACGTCTGACCACGCCCGGACACCGCCGGAGGGGACCACGGGGGCTCGCGTCCGCCGGACGCGACGGCCCAGCTCCGCCGGCATTCCGCACCCGCCGGACCCTCCCTGCGGACCCGGCAGCTCGAACCCAAGAACAGGAAAAGGGGCACCTCAGTGTTTCGTCGTCCGTCCATCCTCCTGGCCCTGCTCGGGGTCGTCGTCATCGGTGCCGTCGTGGGGGTCGTCGGCGCCACCACGGGATCCGGGGCCAGGACGGGGTCCTCGACCCCCACGGCCCAGCCGGTCTACATCTCGATGGGTGACTCGTACTCGGTCGGCTACCAGAACCCCACGCTGGGCACCACCTCCGGCTTCACCGGCTACGTGGCGACGCGGGAGCGGCTGCAGCTCGAGAACTTCGGGTGCGGTGGGGCCACCACCACCTCACTCTTCACCCAGACCGGCTGTCCCGTCGGTTCCTCGGCCTCCACCCACGGCGTTCCCTACCCGACGACTGACCAGGTGGACGCGGTGCTCGGGTACATCGGCGACAAGGCGAACTTCGGCAAGGTGACACTCGTCACGGTGTCGATCGGCGGGAACGACGTGACCTCCTGTGTACGGGACGCCAACCCCGTGCCGTGCGTCGAGGCCGCCACCGTGACCATCAGGACCAACGTGACCGACCTGGTCAAGCGACTCGACGCGGCACTGAGCGCCAACGGCGACACGCGGGCCCACGTCGTCGGCACCACGTATCCCGACGTCGTCCTGGGTGACTACGTGGCCCCGGTCGGTTTCACGCACCCCCAGCTGGCCGCCCTGTCGACCCTCGCGTTCGACGACTTCCTCAATCCGACGCTGCGGGCGGCCTACACGTCGGTGGCCCGAGGGGCCTTCGTCGACGTGACCAACGCCCCGTACGGGCCCGCAACCGCCGGGGACGACACCGGTTCGTTCAACGCCACCACGGGGGCGTACGCCGGCCCTACCGTCGACCTCCCGGGCTTCTCCAGGACCACACCGGTCCCCGTGGCCGAGGTCTGCACCTTGACCTGGTACTGCAATCCCCGCACCTTCGGCGACATCCACGCCAACACGAAGGGCTACGCCTTCATCGGCTCGCTGGTGGTGACCAAGCTGGCCTCGCTCTGACCCGCACACCGGGGCACCTCCCAGGTCCACGATGGACCCGTGCCCACTCGGTCCGTCGTCATCGCCGCCTTCCCCGGAATGCAGTCACTGGACGTGACCGGGCCGTTCGAGGTGTTCGCCGGGGCCCGCCGGGCCGCGGCCAAACAGGGGCTCGAGGCCGGCTACGAGGTCTCCGTGGTGGCCGCCGAGGCCGGTCCCGTGACCAGTGAGAGCGGCCTCACCCTGTTCGCCGACGAGCGACCTCACCCCTCCGAGTCGATCGACACGCTGATCGTGCCCGGAGGCGGTGGGGTGGACGCAGCGCGCCGGGACGGAGACCTCCTCGACTGGATTCGCGTGAGCGCCACCCGGTCGCGACGGGTGGCCACGGTCTGTTCAGGAGCGCTGTTGGCAGCCGAGGTCGGGCTGCTCGACGGCCGACGGGCCACGACCCACTGGGCCCGGGCCCAGGAGCTGGCCACCACCTTCCCGGAGGTGGAGGTCGATGCTGATCCCATCTATCTCCGCGACGGTCCGGTCTGGTCGAGCGCCGGGGTGACCGCAGGCATCGACCTGGCCCTCGCGCTTGTGGAGGACGACCTGGGGACGGACGTGTCCCAACTGATCGCCCGTTGGCTGGTGATGTTCCTCCACTGGCCCGGCGGTCAGACCCAGTTCGCGTCACCGGTCTGGGTGCGCCGGGCGGACCGGTCAACGGTGCGGGAGGTCCAGGCCCGCGTGGAGGCCGCACCCGACGGTGACCACCGGGTGGCCATCCTGGCGGAGGCGGCGTCACTCTCGGAGCGGCACTTCAGTCGGGTGTTCACCGAGGAAGTGGGGGAGTCGCCCAGCCGGTTCGTCGACCGGGTCCGCACCGAGGCGGCCCGTCGGGCGCTCGAGTCCACCCGGGACTCCGTCGAGCAGATCGCTTCTCGGTGTGGCTTCGGGAGCACCGAGACCCTGCGCCGCACGTTCCATCGTCGTCTGCACACCAGTCCCGACGCCTACCGACGTCGGTTCTCCACCACCGGGAGGAGCACCTCATGACGGACCACGACGCCGCCCTGCGTTCGCCACCCGGTCGGATCCAGGTCGCCATCCCGCTGTTCGACAGCTTCACCGCCCTCGACGCCATCGGGCCCTACGAGGTGCTGCAGCGCATCCCCGGGATCGACGTCGTAGTCGTAGGGCATGAACGGGGGGAGGTCCGCAGTGACAACGGCATGCTCGGGATCACCCGGGACGCGACGTTCGCCGAAGTACCTCGTCCGGACGTCCTGGTGTTCCCGGGAGGATTCGGCACCCGAGTACTCGAGCACGACGACCAGGTCCTCGACTGGGTGCGCCACGTCCACACCACAACCGCCTGGACGACCTCGGTGTGCACCGGCGTCCTGGTGCTGGCGGCGGCAGGCCTGCTGACCGGGTTGACCGCCACCACCCACTGGTCCACCTACGACGACCTGCGGGCCCACGGTGTCGTGCCGGTGTCGGACCGGGTGGTCGAGCACCTCGAGCAGAGGCTCATCACCTCGGCCGGCGTCTCCAGTGGGATCGACATGGCCCTCAGGCTGGTGGAACTCCTCGTCGACCGGACCGCAGCCGAGGCCGCCCAGCTGATGATCGAATACGACCCCCTGCCACCGGTCGATTCGGGTTCGGTGGCCAAGTCGTCGGACGAGACCATGACCCGGGTCATCGAGTACGCCTCGGTCGGGCGTCACTGACCGGCGGTCACCGCGGGGGAGTCAGTCCCGGTGCGGCGGGGTCCAGTCGGGATCCGGCTCGATGAAGAAGTCGGTGATCTCGTTCATGCCGATGGCGAGGAGTGACCACTCCACGGCCACTCCGTCCATAGGTCGGACCTGGGTGACGGTGGCCAGGACCTCGGGATCGGCCACCATGCGCAGGAGCATGCCCTCGGCCAGGGCGGAGAATGCGGTGGCGGCGTGCTCGATCGAGCGGTCGGCCCGCACCCGCCAACCGACCAGTTCGAGCCCGGCACGGTAGAGCGTGACGTACTCCTGAGTGAGGCGGTCGTTCGTGTGACGGAACGGTTCGACGAGGGGAGACCCGGCCGTGGTGTGGAGGTTGGCCGAGATGTACGTGGCCAACGCCAACTGGATGGTGGCGTCCGAGGTGGACGCAGCCTCGAGGTATTGGGCACAGGTCGCCCGGATCAACTCACCCAGGGAGGCCCGTCGTGATTCGGGGGAGGTGAGGTCGAGGAGGGCGAGGGCCTCCTCGAATGCTTCGCCCGTCATCACCGCCTCGCGATCTCCCTGATCGTCGACGATCGATCGGATGACCTCGAGCTGGAACTCCTCCTGGTTGTCCCAGATGCGACGGATGACCGACGCGTTGGTGACCCGGATCCCCTGGGTGGCCTCGAGATGGGCCAGGACCCTCTTGAACGTCAGATGCTCGGCACCCGAGCCCAGGCCTTCGGACATGAGCACTTCCCGGCCGGCCTGCATCACCAGCGCGTGCAGCTCTTCGCGGGTGCGACGGACACGCGGCTCGCGCAATCCCGTGTTGGCTCGAGAACGTGGCTGGGTGGCCATGGCGCCCACACGCTACAGATGTTGCGAGGCCGGATGCTGCGATGGTGTCGTCGCCATCGGCGACGCCCGGCGGTCGTGCTGACCGGACGCGTGCGCCGCCGAGGACGGCGCACCTGGTGCGGTAGGGTGGCAGTCTGCCATCACGGGGTCCAACCCGTTCTGGCGGAGTCACCACGGGCTGTGGCGCAGCTTGGTTAGCGCGCTTGACTGGGGGTCAAGAGGTCCCGGGTTCAAATCCCGGCAGCCCGACTCGGTAGGTGCAGGCCAGGCGTAGGGAAGTGGCCCTGCGCCTGGCCTCTCCGATTCCCGTCCCCGTGCAAGCCCCGCGCGAGACAGCGGTGTTCCGTCCGGTGTTCCGCCCGACGTTCGCATGGTGGTTTCCACTGGTGCACCGCCTCCGCCGGATTGCCCGCTCGCTGCTGATCTGTCGGGGTCTGTGAGTGGATTCCCTACCCAATCAAGTGTTCGACACCGGATACGGTCACCACCACCTCGATGCCGCTCGGATCCCTCCCTACTGTCGTATCCGCAGGGCAACCCGGTGCGGCACCGGTCCAGACCGTGCCGGCCCCTTGCCGGGTGGCTGAGACTCCTGGACCTCCCTGTCCCCGAACAGTCACCGCCGGGACAGTGCCACAGGAGCCGATCGCCTGTTCGAACTAGTCGATTGATCCTCAGGGAACGACCCATTCCACAGGCTGCCCGGTCACGTTTGAGATCGTGTCGAAGTCAGCGTCGTAGTGCAGAACGATGAGTCCCCGCTCTTCCGCAGCCGAGGCAATGAGCAAGTCAGGTGGGTGACCCGGATCGCCGGGTCGTTGACCCGGGTCGGAGACGTAGGGACTGACCACGTGGGGCCCGGCACAATGGGTCAGTACCGATTCGGATCGGCTGGCACTGATCGGGGACTGGTGACGTCGGCAACTCTCAAGTTGATCCACAAAGCAACCGGTGCGGAAGTACGCCGGGGCACTTACGAAGTCATCGTCGACGGCACACGGGCCGGGTCGGTCGAGATGAACGGCACATTCGAGGTGCCTGTCGAGCCCGGCCGCCACACCCTGC
>Ga0080006_1153750_pt1 | contig 60708 bp, 53 predicted proteins | sample RS3BMetagenome_FD_69209 | JGI IMG/M metagenome (GOLD analysis project Ga0080006, IMG submission 69209) | Ferric oxide microbial mat and aquatic microbial communities from Rainbow Spring, Yellowstone National Park, USA - RS3B (SPADES... ...
GTTGGTGGGTTGGGTAAGCACCCCAAGTTTCACGGGGCCACCCCCACGACCGGTGGATGGTCGGCTACTTCAACGCGCATACTCCCAGTTCAGGGCCTTGCTACCTATCCGCGCGGCCTCTCAGGCGTGCGTTTGAGTCAGGACTGTCCGGAGGGAGGTAGTCCCTGGGTTCGTGACAGCCTGCCCCACTCGTGCGGAAGCGTGGCGCTCGCGATCGGCAGGGTCGCGACCTCCCGTGCAGCCGGGTACGACAAGATCCCGAAGTTCGGCCCCTCGGTCGATTCCGAGGTCAGCTTCTGCATGGGCACGCTCGTAGAGTGAGATCATGGAGTTCAGCCGCGAGCTTCGATCCGCCGTGCTGTCCGGTGACATAACGGTCTCGTTCCGACTCTGGCAGCGACCCCAGGTGAAGGCCGGCGGTCGGTACCGCGTCGGTGATGGTCTGATCGAGGTTGAGTCCGTCGAACCCATCCCCTTCGCCTTCATCGATGATTCCGACATCCGCCGAGCCGGAGAGGAAGACCGGGAGTCGCTGCGACGACGGGCCGCCCATGCTGGGCCGATCCACGATGAGACGGTCCTGTTTCGGATCGCGTTCCATGTCGTTGGGTAGCTGCTTCCGGTGCCCCGCCGACCCGGCGGTGGAAGGCACGATGTCGGCGTTGGATCGCGAGACCTTGGCCCGGAATTCATCGAGCGCCTCGACCAGGATGCGGGCGATTCCATCGACCACCACAAAGCAGATCTTCCGCTCAGGGAGAGGTTCTGGCGCGCTCCCGGGCTCGCGCTCGCACCGGGGACCAGGTAGGAACCTCCGAAATCGACGAACGAGATGGCGATCGGTGTGGCGATCGCCGTACTGCCGGTGACAATCAACTCCCTCCGGCACGGCCAGAGCCTCGGGACCGGCGCCGAGGACACGCGCGAGTCGGCGGCCCGGGAGGCCGCCCACTGGAACCATCACCTCCGCCGCAGCCGAGTGGTTCCGGCCACCCCCACCGGGGAGCTCGAGTCCATGGACGAGGGCCCGGTCGTGGGAACCCCGCTCGGGGCGCCCCGACCCTGACCTCGAGCCGGCGGCTCGCTCACCGATCGGCGGGAGCGCCGCCGTCCAAAGCGTCGAAGGTGGGGAGCAGGTAGCCGAACCCGGCGGTCAGCGTGCCCGCCAGCATCAGCGCCGCCCCGACCAGCCGGAGCGGGTGGGACACGGCCAGCACGCCACCGACGGCACCCGCCGCCACGCCGATACCGCCAATCCACACGCACAGCCGCATCAGGCGAGGCCCACGACGCTGCGCCAGCCACAGGGCGACGGCGCCGAGAGCCAGGGGAACTCCGACGACGGCATGGGCAAGGTAGACGGCCCGACCCTCGACCGGCAGTAGCCCGGTCGGCCGACCGGTGGGGACGGCGACCAGCGTGACGATGCCGAGGACCAATTCGACGCCGACCAGGAGGCAGAGCCAGGTGGCGGCAAGCCGGGCCGACCATGCGGCCCCGGCGTCCGTTTCGGAGCTGTCGCCGGCCACGTCCTCGCGGCGCCGGGGTGGGGCGACCCGGACGACGATGTTGTACGTCACCAGCGCAATGCCCAGGTGCATCGTCATGAGGACCAGGACCGCCCGGACCGGCTCGTGGCGGGCCAGGAGAAAGAGGTCCGGTAGCCACAGGAGGATGGTGACCACCACGGCCAGGCGGAGGTAGAGCCACCGGGGCGATGCCGAGGCCCGCGCCACCGCCGGCCAGGCGGCCACCGCCACCACCACGCCGACCACGGTGAGGGTGGCGTAGTCGGAGAACCGGTAGTGCGCGAATCCGGAGGTCGACGGGAACAGGCGGGTACCGACGGCGACCAGGGCGGCGTCGAGCACCAGCGAGGCCACCACGGCGGCGGCGCCGGCGACCACCACGCCCGTCGTCGACGGTACCGGATAACACCCGTCGAGATCGATCCGGGCCCTTGCGAGCGCCCGCTCGATCCGCGACCTCAACGAGCGCCTGGTCCCGTGTGGCGACCGGACCGTGCCGATCGTGGGCGGAGGGGGTGCACGGCGTCCATGGTTGCTCCCAGTGTGGCGTACGCCCGACGGTGAGGGGGATCGCCCCTCCGCGAGTGGACCGGTCCGGGGTCCCGGTCGTCAGGTCCTCCGTGCTGCAGCAGCAGACGGGTCGGGGCGCCGCTGCCTACACTTCGTCCGTGGCGTGGTTCGCACGGCGGCGCAGCGACGATCCCCGTCCCATCGCGGGAGCACCGGCCCCGGCCCCGCCCCCGCCATCGGCACCCCCGGCCGGGTTCGGATGGCCGCCGCCGCCAACGCCGCCGCCGCCACCACCGCCGCAGCCGCCGAACCCGCATGCCTATCCACCGCCGTTCGGCGCCGTCCGACCTCCCCCGCTGAACTGGCCCCAGGGGGCACCGGCTCCCTGGTCGGTGGCTCCGGCTCACCCGTGGCCGCCGCCGACGAGGGCACCGACGAACGCGGCGAGGTCCATCCCCATCGTGGTGGCCCTGGTCGTCGTGCTCGCCGTCAGCTTGGCCTTCGTCGGACTCCGCCATACCTGGGCCGCACCGTCGACCTCGGTGATCAGGACCAGGTTCACCGTGCGTCCCGCGGCGCCACTGCCGACGGGGAGGGCGGTGATCGGGGGCGCGGGCCATCCGCTCGTATGGCCCGCTATCCAGAGTCCGGACACCGAGTCCGTGCCGGCGCCGGGCGGCGTCGACTTCACCATCGCGAATCCGGGCGAGGCCGACTGGCTGCCCCTCCCGGACTCCTCGGTGCTGGCCCACGCACGGGTCGACGGCGATGTCCGGTTCCTCTCCGGCGCGTCGGGCAACGCGCTCGGACTGGGCTGCGAGGACCAGGCGCAGTTCCTGCAGTTCTGGTTCTTCATCCACGACGATGGGACGTGGACCTTCGACCGCACCCCGGCTGGGACCGGCACCAGCGTGTTCTTGCTGGATCGGGGGTTCACCACCTCGCTGCAGCCCACCACCGACGCCAACCACCTGGCGGTGGCCTGTCAGGTCATCACCCCCCAGGAGACGGTCTTCCGGTTGGCGGTCAACGGGAAACCGGTCGCCGACCTCGACGTGAGCGTTCCCTCAATGGGGTGGATGCCCATCATCGCCCAGTGCAGTCCGAACGGTCCGGACACCGGCCGCTTCACCAATCTGGTGCAGTCGACCTGGTGAACTGGCGGGTCGACACCGGGGCCGATGTCGGGTGCGCCGGCCCGAGCCGCCGGGTCACGTCACCGTGGCCACCGCGATGTCGGGCTGCACCGCCTCCATCTGTTCGATGAACGCCCCGATCGCCACCAGGTCCGGTGCCGCCAACCCGTTGAAGAGCGAGCCGCCGGAGGCGGCGAAGGGAGCGACCGCGTCGAGCGCCTCGAGGACCGCGGCATCGAGGGTGGGCCGGGCCACCAGCATGGGCGCCGGGAGGTCGGCCTCCCGTCCCAGCTCGCGGAGGTGGCCTGCGACGTCGGGGTGACGCTCGAGGTACGGGCGCCACACCATGGCGGCGTCGGCCCGGCCGTCGGTCAGGCTGGCGACCAGGTCGTCGAAGCCACCGACCCAGACCGGGTCGGTCAACGAGCCGACGGTGGTCCCGTGCTCCCGGGCCAGGAACTGCGGCGCCCAGTAGCTGGTGGTGCAGTAGCGGTTGATGCACCCGAAGCGGAGGCCGGCAGCGGACGCCACGGAGTCGGCGGTAGTGGCCGCCCCGGCGACCAGCACGCTGGTCAGCGAGGTGCTCCGGTCGTCACCGGTGGTCGCCTGGGCCACTACCTTCAGCGGCACGCCCACCGAGGGGAGGCATCCGCAGGGGAGGAACATCAACTGCGCGTCGTCCCGCGTGAACGCGTCGATCATCGCTCCGAGGTCGTGGAACGAGAGGGTATCGCACGAGGTCGGACGTCCTGTGGCGCCGGCGACGGTCTGCTCGAGGTGACCGACCAACCCGTCGGGGTAGCCGAGGTTGTCATCGAAGGCGAGGGTCAGGCTCGTCATGCGTCCTCCCAACCGGTGGTGGCCGGCGGTCGACCACCTTAGACCCACTGCCCTCGGCGGCTTCGCCGCCAGGCGGGCAGTCCGCTCGGGCAGCCGCCTACGTCGGCGGCGGCGGTGCCGGACCGGCCGACGGGGCCGGGAAGGGGTCGTAGTTCCGGGGCAGCCACGGCCCCGGGGGCACGGCGCCGGGGGGAATCGGCGGTGGCGGCCCTCCCCACGGATCGATCCGGCCCACCCGCCGCCGGTGCACCAGGGCGACGATGAGCCACACCGCCCCGCCGACCGCCAACAGTCCCCCGGCACCGGCGAGCCCCAACCAGGGCGCCGCCCGGAGGAACTGACTCCCGACGGAGGGGGCCACCACGATCGAGGTCGGGATCACCCCGGCGACCCGCACCCGGTAGACACCGGGGACCACGGCGTGGAAGCCGACGGCGTTCTCGTAGGAGGTGGGGCCCACGGTGATCGTCTCGGAGCCGTCACCCACCCATACGTTCACCCGGGCCCCCGAGGGGCCGGTCACCGACACATGGGAGATCGTCACCCGACCCGGGCTCGACACGGGGAGCCCAGTACCCGACCGTGCGGTCCCGACCCGCTGGTAGACGTAGTAGTCCCCGACCTGGCAGTGGACGGCGACGGTCGCCGGGGCCGGGTGGGCGGAGGCGCCCAGGATCCCGTCCAGGCCGACCACCACGAACAGCACGACGCCGGTGACCCCGACGGCGACACCCGCCACCAGCATCGCGATCGACGGCCAGAGCCGGGGCCTCCTGCCGGCGACCGACGCTGGCGGTGACTCGGCCGGGAGCGTCACGTCGCCGTCACCTCCCGAGTCCCACCGCGTCGCACGCTCCGGAACGGTAGCCGCGTCGCCGGGCTGCCGACGGGGCGGGTGCCGGGCCGGTCGACGCTACAGCGGGAGGCCGAAGTGGGAGCAGGTGGGCTGGAAGATCGGACTGTCAGCCCCCAAGACGTTCATCACGTCCTGGAGGGCGGGGCCGTCGGTGAACAGCCCGATGTGGCCCACCGGGTCGGAGGGACACTGGTGCTGGAGATCGATGTCCTGGACGCCCGGACCGCGGAGGAAGGCGTTGGTGTAGGGGGTGACCACCTCGTCGTGCTCGGTCTCGATGACCGTGTAGGCCGGCCCCGGCACGGTGTCGCCCCCACTGAACAGCTGCCGCTGGAAGGGAGAGCCGGCCTCCTGCTCGGTGAGGCCGGGGGTGCCGAGGGTGAGAAGGAGGCTGTTGGCGAAGCCGAGGACGCCGAAGTCCGATCCCAGCGTCACGATCCCACCGAGGGTGGTGCCGTGGTTGCTCGGGGCCAGGCCGACGAAGCGGTGGACCTTGGCCGCCCCGCCCAGGAACTTGAGGTAGTAGTTGGGCAGCATGCCGCCCTGGGAGTGGCCGACGACGTCGACCTGGCTGGCGTGGGTGACGGCCAGCACCAGGTCGACGAAGTCGGCCATGGTCCGGGCGGAGGCGGCGATGTCCCCCAGGCCGCCCACCCGGCCGAACGACAGGGCGGTCATGCCGTAGTTGAACGAGTACACGCAGTAGCCGGCGTCGGCCAGCATCGGGGAGAGCGCCACCCAGTTGGCACCCACGTCGACGAAGGTGGCCGGCACCAGCACCACCGGGTAGGGATGGGCGGCACTCGGCCGGCACGACCAGTTGTTGGCACCGGCCACCGCGTCCGGGCTGAACACGAAGTTGGCCAGGGCGGTCCCCAGCCCGCCGACCGGGTAGTCCGGGGTGGCGGCGCCGGACGGGGCGGCCGACAGGGCCGACGCCACGACCAGGGTCGCCAGGACGGTGCCGGTCAGCACGGCGGTCAGCCGGGTCGCCGCCCGGCGGAGTGCTCGAAGGCGCATCAGGATCCCTCCTCCGACACCCGCGTGAGCGGTCCCCCCCGGGATCGTCGCCTGGCGTCGGGTCATCGTTCCACAGAGTGAGCACTCTGTCAATGGAATTCTGACAGGCGGTACGATCGGTGACACGCGAGAGGGGCACCCATGGCCGAACCACCAGCCGACGTCGCCGGGCCGCCCGCCCCGAGGCGCACCCGGGCCGAGCAGCGGGACGCGTCGCGCCAGCGCCTCCTCGATGCCGCCTTCGAGTGCATCGTCGAGCTGGGCTACTCGGGGGCCTCGACGCTGGTGATCGCCCAGCGGGCCGGGGTCAGCTCGGGGGCGCTGTTCAACCACTTCCCCACCAAGGACGACCTTCTCTGCGCCACCGTCCACGACCTCTACGTGCGGTTCACCACCGAGCTCAACCCGAACCTGCTGACCGAGGCCAGCACCAGCGACCGTCCGGTCGAGCGGGTCGTGGACATCCTCTGGGACGCCCTCCAGTCCCCACCGATGCAGGCCCTCTACGAGCTCTTCGCCGCCGCCCGCACCAATGACCACCTCCGCGCCGAACTCCGTGCCGTGGAGCCCGAGAACGCCGAGGCCATCTTCGCCTTCACCCGGCTCCTGTTCCCCGAGGCCGCCGACTGGCCGGGGCTGCGGGGCCTGATGGGCCTGGTCCTCAGCTCGCTGCAGGGAGCGGCGGTCTCCACGCTCGCCTTCGGGCCCGGATTCGACCTCACCGAGGCCAAGGCATCGCTGGTCCGGGCCGTCGAGACGGCGCTGGCGCAGGCGGCCGCCTGGGGAGCGGCCCGGGGTCGCCCGGCGGGGGTCGGGACCTAGCCGAGCGGATGGTCGCGCCCGCCGCGGTGGCAGCGTCGTCAGCCGGCCGGGCTGCCTACACTCGGATGCAGCGCCCGCCTGCCCGGCGCTTCGACCGACGACACGAGGACGGGATCCCACCGTGAACCATCTGACCAAAGAGCTGGCCCCCATCTCCGACGCCGCCTGGGCCCAGATCGAGGAGGAGGCCGGCCGGTCCCTCAAGCACTTCCTGGCCGGGCGCCGGCTCCTCGACGTGTCCGGTCCCCTCGGCTGGGGTCACTCGGCCGTCGACCTGGGCCGGATCGAGAACCTGGCCGCCGGACCCCATGCCGACGTCGAGGCCGCCCGTCGGCAGGTCCAGCCACTGGTGGAGCTACGGACGCGCTTCTCGCTGGCGCACACCGAGCTCGAGGCGGCCGAGCGGGGTGCCCAGCTCGACCTCGAGCCGGTCATCGAGGCCAGCCGCGCCGCCGCGCTGGCCGAGGACCGGCTGGTCTTCCACGGCTTCGAGGCCGGAGGGGTCACCGGCATCGGTCCGGACTCCCCGCACGCCCCGGTGGCCATCGGCGACGACTACAACCACTACCCCGAGCACGTGGCCCGGGCGGTGGCCACCCTCCGGGCCGCCGACATCGCCGGCCCCTATGCCATCGCCCTCGGCTCGCGCTGCTACACCGGCGTCACCGAGACGACCGAGCGCGGCGGCTATCCGGTCTTCGAGCACCTCCATCAGATCCTCGACGGCCCGGTGGTGTGGGCACCCGCCGTCGACGGGGCGATGGTGGTGAGCCTCCGTGGCGGCGACTTCGAGCTGACCATCGGCGAGGATCTCTCCATCGGCTACCTGTCCCACGACGGGACGTCGGTCCAGCTGTACCTGGAGGAGAGCCTCACCCTGGTCGACCACTCGCCCGAGGCGGCGGTCGCCCTGGTCTACTCGTAGGCGGGTTCAGGCCACACCGCTGACCGCCGCGGCGGCCAGGGCCACGGCCACCGCGTCCTCGGCCAGGGCCACCAACCGGTCGGGCACCCGGCGGGCACACGCCGCCCGGAGGTCGTGGCCGAACTTCGCCGCCACCGCCGCGGTGACCGCCGCCACCACGACGTCGGTGGTGCCGTCGCGCCCCTCGACCCGGGCCAGCGTCCCCGCCGCGTAGCCGGCCAGCACCACCCGGGTGGCCAGCCCGCCGGGTGCCAGCCGGCTTCGGGGGAGCGACGTCTTGTCGGCGATCAGCTCGGCCACTGCGGCGACCAGGGCCGATCGCAGGGCACCGCCCTGTCGCAGGCGTGGCGGGAGGCGGTCCCGATCGCCCTCGGTCGTCGCCAGCAGCACGGCGGCCATGCCCATCTGCGACCGCAGGCCGGTGGCGGCACCGAGGAGGGCGGGCCGGAGCGATGGCGGCACGTGGGCCGACAGGGCGTGCAGGCGGGTCCGCACCGTGGGCCCCGGGACGACCCCGGCCGGCGACGGGGCGGTGCCGTTGGCCGAAAGGTATCCCGACGGCTGCGCCTCGGGATCGGCGCGGGTGTCGGGGGTCGGGGGCATACCGGCCAGGCTACGTCCGGCGGGCGCCCCCGGCCAGGGCCGGCCTCACCCCACCGGAGCGTGGCGGTCGGCCCAGGGGGCCACCGCCTCGAGCTCGGCGGCCACCCGGAGCAGGCGGCCCTCCTCGAAGGGGGCGGCCACCAGCTGCACCCCGACCGGCAGGCCCGCCGCCGAGGTGTGGATCGGCAGGCTGACCGCCGGCTGACCGGTGATGTTGAACACCGCGCAGAAGGCCGCCATCGACAGCACCTCCAGCGGCGGGAAGTCCGGGGAGGCGTGGGAGTGCTCGAGCACCCCCACCCGAGGCGGCCCGATGGCCATGGTCGGTGTGACGAGCAGGTCGAACTCCTCGTGGAAGCGGGTGACCAGGGCCCGGGTGGTCCGGCGCAGCTCGATGAGCGAGCGGGCGAAGTCCACACTGTCGACCGCCCGGGCGGCGGCGAAGCCCGCCCGGTTGTGGGGCTCCACCTTCTCCCAGTCGATGTCCTCGTACTCGGCCAGGCCGGAGTTGACCACGTTGAGGAACGCCCCCACCGCCGCCGGGTCGAACACGTCGCCGTCGAGCCGCTCGACGTGGTGGCCCGCCGATTCGAGCAGGCGGGCGGTCATCTCGGCGGCGGCGGCGGCCTCGTCGTCGACCTCGAGGCCCAGGGCGGAGACCGTGTTCAGCACCACCCGCAGGGGCCCCGGGTCGGTCCCGGGGTCGTCGGCGAACGGCCAGGGCGGTGTCGGGGCGTGGAGCCAGGCGTTGGGGTCCGGCGTGGCCATCACGTCGAGGAGGGCGGCGGCGTCGGCCACCGTCCGGGTCAGTGCCCCCTCGGTGGTCATCCCCTGCCAGCCCGGGACGATGTTGGCCACCCGGCCCCGGGTCGGCTTGAGCCCGACCAGCCCGCAGCACGATGCCGGAATCCGGATCGAGCCCCCGCCGTCGTTGGCATGGGCCACGGTGAACATCCCCGATGCCACCGCCGCCCCGGCGCCACCGCTCGACCCGCCGGGGGTGTGCCCGGTGTTCCAGGGGTTCCGGGTGGGGCCGTAGCGGAGGTTCTCGGTGACGGTGATGGAGCCGAACTCGGGGGTGTTGGTGCGGCCGGTGAGGATGAACCCGGCCCGCCGGTAGGCGTCGACCACCACCTCGCTCTCGGTGCTGGGTCCCTCGGGGGCACCGAAGGAGCCGTAGGTCACCGGCCAGCCGGCCACCGGGGTGAGGTCCTTGATCGGCAGCGGGACCCCGGCGAACGGCGGGAGGTCGTCGGTGCCGGCGGCGATGCGCTCCCCCAGCGCCCGGGCCTCGGCCCGGGCCTCGTCGTCGTTGCGCCAGATGACGGCGTTCAGCGCCGGGTTGCGCTCGTCGACCCGGGCCAGGGTGGCGTCGAGCACCTCGAGCGGGCTGGCCTCCTTCCGGCGGATCGCCGCGGCGGTGTCGAGTGCGGTCGGGAAGTCGTCGGCCATGCCGTCACTCTAGAGCCGCCCCCGGTCACCGGTCGGGGCGGGGGCCGCTTCCGGTCAGCCGCCCTCGAAGGAGAAGCCGAGGTCGGGGGCGGTCAGCAGGGCCCGGAACGGCAGCCCCTCGGCCGCGGCCATGGCCTCGACGGTGCCGCCCCGGTCGACCACCGCCACCAGCAGCACCGGGTCGGCCCCGGCGTCGATGACGGCGTGGGCCGCCTCCAGCAGCGAGGTCCCCCGGGTGACGGTGTCCTCGGTGATCACCACCCGGTCACCGGGATCGAGGGCGCCGGCGATCCGACCGCCGCCGCCGTGGTCCTTGGCCTCCTTGCGGACGCTGAAGGCCTTCAGCGCCCGGCCCCGGGTGGCCGCCACCCCGGCGGTGACGAAGGCCACCGGATCGGCCCCCATGGTCAGGCCGCCGATGGCGGTGGCGTCGTCGGGGACCACCGAGAGGACGCCGTCGGCCACCAGCACCATCGCCTCGGGGCGGCAGACGGTCTGCTTGGAGTCGATGAACCACGAGCTCTGGCGCCCCGACTTCAGCACGAAGTCGCCGGTCCGCACCGAGTGGGCGAGGAGGTGGTCGCGCAGGGCCCCGAAGGCGGTCGGCGGCAGCCCGTCAGGCACCGGTACCGTCCCAGTCCGGGGTGCCCACCAGCTCGACGCCCCGCTCGCCCGGCTCGACCCGGCCGACCACCATCGGGTCGAGTCCCGTCGAGGCCAGCGCCTCCGAGGCGGCGTCGGCCTCGTCGGGGGCCACGATCACCACCATGCCCAGGCCGAGGTTGAAGACCCGCAGCATCTCCCCGTCGGTCACCCGACCCAGCCGGCGGATCTCCCCGAAGATCCTCGGGACCGGCCAGCTGCCGGCCGTTACCACCGCCCGGAGGCCGTCGGGCAGCGCCCGGGGCAGGTTGCCGGGGATGCCACCGCCGGTGATGTGGGCGACCGCATGCACCCCGGGGTCCGCCGCCGCCGCCCGGACCGCCGGGGTGTAGAGCACCGACGGCCGGAGGAGCTCGTCGGCCACCGAGGCGGCGGCGCCCTCCCAGGCCGGGTCCTCCAGTCCGAGGCCGGTCCGCTCCAGCAGCACCTGGCGGGCCAGCGTGTATCCGTTGGAGCGGAGGCCGGGCGAGGGCAGGCCGAGGAGGACGTCGCCGGCCCGCACCCGGTCCGGGCCGAGGATGGCGTCGCGCTCGACCACGCCCACCGCGAAGCCGACCAGGTCGAACTCGCCGGGTCCCATCAGGCCGGCGTGCTCGGCCATCTCGCCGCCGAGGAGGGTGGCCCCCACCTGGCGGCACCCGTCGGCGACGCCCGACACCAGGGCGGCCATCTGGTCGGGGTCGACCGAGCCGGTGGCGACGTAGTCGAGGAGGAACAGCGGCTCGGCGCCCTGGCAGACCAGGTCGTCGACGCACATGGCCACCAGGTCGATGCCGATGGTGTCGAACCGCCCGGCGTCCCGGGCCACCACCGCCTTGGTGCCCACGCCGTCGGTGCACGCCACCAGCACCGGCCGGCGGTAGCGCCCGGTGTCCAGGGCGAAGAGGCCGCCGAAGTCGCCCAGGCCGCCGAGGACCTCGGGCCGGCGGGTGGAGGCCACCATCGGCTTGATCCGGTCGACCGCCGCCTCACCGGCCTCGATGTCCACGCCGGCGTCGGCGTAGGTGGCGGGCGGGGCGTCGTCGACGGTGGCCGGGGCGGGCTCCGTCACGCCGGGAGACCGGTACCGGCGGTGCTCAGCGCGTTGGCGGGCGGTGCCCCGAGGGCCACCCGGACCGGCACCGGGTACGTGCCGGTGAGGCAGGCGTCGCAGAAGCCGGCGCCGGGGACGCCGATGGCCGACTTCAGGTGCTCGAGGGTCAGGTACTCGAGCGAGTCGACGTCGAGGAAGGCGGCGATCTCGTCGATCGACCGCACCGAGGCCAGCAGCTCGTCGCGGTCCGGGGTGTCGATGCCGTAGAAGCAGGGCCAGCGGAACGGCGGTGAGGAGACCCGGAGGTGGACCTCGCGGGCCCCCGACTCGCGGAGCATGGCCACCAGGGCCCGGGTGGTGGTGCCCCGCACGATGGAGTCGTCGACCACGATGAGCCGCTTGCCGGCGATGTTGTCCCGCAGCGGGTTCAGCTTGCGCCGCACCCCCTTGGCCCGCTCGGCCTGGGTGGGGGCGATGAAGGTGCGTCCGATGTAGCGGTTCTTCACCAGGCCCTGCCCGTAGGGGATGCCGGCGCCGAAGGCGTACCCCTCGGCGGCGGGGACGCCCGAGTCGGGGACGCCCATCACCAGGTCGGCCTCCACCGGCCGCTGGGTGGCGAGCAGCTGGCCCATGCGCCGGCGGGCCCCGTGCACCTCGTTGCCGTAGAGGATGGTGTCGGGTCGGGCGAAGTAGACGAATTCGAAGATGCAGAGCTTCGGGTCGATGCGCTCCGGCGGGAAGGGGTGCTCCGAACGCACCTCCTTGCCGTCGATGACCACCATCTCCCCAGGCAGCAGCTCGCGGATGAAGGTGGCGCCGATGACGTCGAGGGCCGGGGACTCCGAGGCCAGCACCCAGCCCGACTCGAACTCGTCGGTGGCGTCGAGGCGGCCGAGGCAGAGGGGCCGGAAGCCGTTCGGATCGCGAACGCCGATCAGCCGGTCGGCGTCGGCCAGAACGAAGGAGAACGCCCCCTGCACCGAGGGGAGCACCGCCCGCAGGGCGGCCTCGAGGTCGCCGGCGTGGTCGCCGCGGGGCCGCTCGGGAAGGTCGGGGGGGAAGGCCTGGCCCAGTAGCTCGGCCACCAGGTCGCTGTCGGAATCGACCAGCCCGGGAAGCATGTTGGCCATGCCCGCCAGCTCGTCGGTGTTGGTCAGGTTGCCGTTGTGGGCCAGTACGAAGCCGGCCCGGCCGACCCCCCGGAAGACCGGCTGGGCGTTCATCCAGTCCGAGGTGCCGGCGGTGGAGTAGCGGGTGTGGCCGATGGCCAGGTGGCCCCGGAGGCCCGAGAGCTTCCGCTCGTCGAAGACCGTGGTGACGAGGCCCATGTCCTTCATGACGGTGATGGCCTCGCCGTCGCAGACCGCCATACCGGCCGACTCCTGGCCCCGGTGCTGCAGGGCGAAGAGCCCGTCGAAGGTCAGGTGTGCCACCGACCGCCCCGGGGCGTACACCCCGAAGACCCCGCACGCTTCCTTGGCATCCATTATCGGCTCGTCACCAGGCGTCACCAGTGGTCGTCGGGCACGTCGTCGCGGAACACCGTCGGGCGGTGGGTCCGTTCGGGACCAGCCTAGTGCGAGGTGACCGCCGGGTGACCACCTGCGGCCCGGGCCGGCACCGGGGTCCGGGCGGCGGCCGGGGTGCCCGCTAGCCTCGGCGGGGATGATCGACCTGCACACCCACTCCACCGTCTCCGACGGATCGGACCCCCCGGGGCGGATACCGGAGCTGGCCGCCGAGGCCGGCTGCGGCGCGGTGGCCCTCACCGACCACGACTCCCTGGCCGGGCTGGGTCCCGCCCGGGCCCGTGCGGCCGAGCTGGGCGTGCGGCTGGTCCCCGGGTGTGAGATCTCGTGCCACCTGGCCGGCACCGGAAGCCTGCACGTGCTGGTCTACTTCGTGGAGGACGACGGCGGCCCGCTGGCCCAGGAGCTGGTCCGCCTCCGGGCCGACCGGCTCCAGCGCAATCTCCTGCTGGCCGACAAGCTGGCCGGCCTGGGACTGCCGATCACCTACCAGCAGGTGGTGGCCGTGGCCGGCGACGAGGCGGGGGTGGGGCGCCCCCACTTCGCCGAGGTGCTGGTGGGCGCCGGGGCCGCCACGTCCATCCCCGACGCCTTCGACCGCTGGCTGGGCGCCGGCCGGCCGGGGTACGTGTCCAAGTCGCGGCTGGCGCCCGGCGAGGTGGCCCGGCTGGCCACCGCGTCGGGGGGGGTGGCGGTGCTCGCCCACCCGTACAGCCTGGGCCTGGAGGGGGCCGAGCTGGCCGCGGTGGTCGAAGGCCTGGCCGGGGAAGGCTTCGCCGGCATCGAGGCGCTCTACGGGCGGTACTCGCCGAGGCAGCGTCAGGAGCTCGGCAACCTCGCCCGGCGGTTCGGCCTGGTGGCCACCGGGGGGTCCGACCACCACGGCACGGTGAAGCCCGACCTGACGGTGGGGACCGGGACCGGCGACCTGAAGGTGCCCGACCGGGTGCTCACCGAGCTCGAGGGACGGCGCCCGGCGGCCTGAGCCGGGGCCGTCGGTGGGGCCGTTCCTCAGTCGACGGTGGCGGGGGTGAACTCGTCGAGCAGGGCGGGCAGCCGGCCGCGCCAGGCGGCGGTGGCGTCCGGCAGTGGCAGGTCCACCAGCCCGCCGATGGTGATCCGGTAGCCCCCCGCCGTCCCGAGCACCCGGAACCGCACGCCGGCGTCGGCGGCCCGCGACACCAGGGCGGCGACGTCGGTGGTGCACACCACCACCCGGGACGGGGTTTCGGCGAAGAGCTCGTGGTGGTCGTCGATGCCCGCCACCTCCAGGCCGGTCCCCGACCGGACGGCCAGCTCGGCCAGCGCCACCCCGAGGCCGCCGCCCGAGACGTCGTGGATGCCCGCCACCAACCCGTCGTCCCCGGCCACCCCCTCGGCGACCAGGTCGGTCACCAGCGCCAGCAGCCGGGCGTGTCCCGCCAGGTCGAGCGGCGGCAGCGTGCCTCCCCGGTGGTCCCGGACCTCGCGCGCCCAGCGCGAGCCGGCCAGGGACGGGGCATCGGACGGGCGCCCCTGCCGGGTGGGCCCGGCGTCGAGCAGGACGATCGAGCCGCCGTCGACCAGGCCGACGCCCGGCGGACGCGCCACCAGGCGGTCGATCAACCCCACCACCCCGATGACGGCGGTGGGGTCGATGTCGGCACCGTTCGACTCGTTGTAGAGGCTGACGTTGCCCCCGATGACCGGGAGGTCGAGTTCCCGGCAGGCCTCGGACATACCGTCCACCGCCTCGGACAGCTGCCACATCACCTCGGGGTGCTCCGGGTTGCCGAAGTTGAGGCAGTTCACGACGGCCATGGGCCGGGCGCCGGCGCAGGCCACGTTGAGGGCGGCCTCCGCCACCGTGGCGGCGGTGCCCTGCCGGGGGTCGATGGCGCACCACCGCGGGTTGGAGTCGGTGGACAGGGCCAGCCCCCGCGCCGACGGCGGCAGCCCCGGAGCGGCCAGGCGCAGGACGGCGGCGTCGCCGCCCGGACCCTCCACGGTGTTGAGGAAGAGCTGGTGGTCGTACTGCCGGTACACCCAGGTGGGGTCGGTGAGGAGCGACAGCAGGTCGGCCCCGCAGTCGGCGGGTGCCTCCAGCGCCCCGGGGTCGTCGGCCAGCCGGGCGTCGAGGTCGGCGGGGCGGGCCATCGGGCGGTGGTAGAGCGGGGCGTCCTCGCTGAGGGCCGCCGCCGGGACGTCCCCCAGCACCTCGCCGTCGAAGCCCTCGAGGATCCGGAGCCGCCCGGGGGCCCCGTCGGGGGCCTCGGTCACCCGGCCCACCACCGAGGCCCGCACCTCCCAGCGCCGGCAGACCTCCTCGACCCGGGCCAGGTCCCCCGGGGTGACGATGGCCAGCATGCGCTCCTGGCTTTCGGAGGTCATCACCTCATAGGGCGCCATGCCGTCCTCGCGCCGGGGGACCGCCGAGACGTCCACGTCCATGCCGACCCCGCCACGGGCCGCCGTCTCGCTGGTGGCGCAGACCAGGCCGGCACCTCCCAGGTCCTGGATGCCCACCACTAGCTTGGCGTCGAGGAGCTCCAGGCAGGCCTCGATCAGCCGCTTCTCCTCGTAGGGGTCGCCGACCTGCACGCTGGGCCGCTTGGCCGCCGCCGCCGCATCGTCGTCGCCGCCGAAGCCGGCCGAGGCCAGCACGCTGACCCCGCCGATGCCGTCGCGGCCGGTGGCCGATCCGAGCAGCACCGCCAGGTTGCCCACCCCGGACGCCTGGCCAAGCACCAGTCGCTCGGTGGGGAGCACCCCCATACAGAGGACGTTGACCAACGGGTTCTGGGCGTAGCAGGGGTCGAAGGTGAGCTCACCGCCCACGGTGGGCACGCCGACCGAGTTGCCGTAGCCCGAGATACCGGCCACCACACCCTCGATCAGCCATCGTTGCCGGGCCTCGGCCGGGTCGCCGAAGAAGAGGGGGTCCATCACCGCAATGGGCCGGGCCCCCATGGTGAAGATGTCGCGGAGGATGCCGCCGACCCCGGTGGCCGCCCCCTGGTAGGGCTCGATGGCCGAGGGGTGGTTGTGGGACTCGATGCGGATGGCCACGGCGATGCCGTCGCCGGCATCGATCACCCCGGCGTTCTCCCCCGGTCCCACCAGCACCCAGGGAGCCTCGGTGGGTAGTCGCCGCAGATGCACCCGTGACGACTTGTAGGAGCAGTGCTCGCTCCACATGACGGCGAAGAGCGCCAGCTCCAGGTGGTTGGGCGGGCGTCCGAGGAGCGTCTCGACCTCGTCGCGCTCGCCGTCGGTCAGTCCGAGCGCCCGGTGCAGCGGCACGTCGGTCGGCCCACCGCTGATCGCTCCGGCACTCATCCGCCTCAGCGTACCCGCCGGCCGTCGCTCCCCGGCCCCACGTCACACTGATGCACTCGAGCGCTCCCTCCGTTGCCTCAGGTCGGCATCTCCGGAGGATCCACGGCGTGCGGGTCGTCACGGGCTGGCCCCTCCAGAGGGAAGCACAACTGCCGTCCGGGCCCACCACGGTGGGATGGCATCACAGGCCATACGACAGGTGGATGACATGGTGGCCTGATGCGAGGCGCAGTCCCATGAACGCGACGTCCGCGCGCTGGACCACTTCGGGGCGCCCGTCGACGGTCGCGCGCCAGCCGGGCGCCCACGACTCCCTCACCAGCAGCCAGCCCGCCGCCGACGAGGACGTGGCCAGGACGACGCTCGAAGCGGAACCGGAGATCCGTCGGACAGAATCGCCGGAACGTGTGGTCTGTGCGGCAGTTGGTCCGGCCGCTGAACCGTTGGACCCCGACGAGCCCGAGTCCAGGACGATGTCCCGGGAAGAGTCGAAGCCGCAACCAGAGACGAGCTGGAGGGCCCTCGAGTCACCGGGGGCGGCGGCCGGGCTGCCGACGATGGCATACGGGGACGAGACCGGCACGGCGTAGTAGGGGACCCCGTCGATGGTGCCCGTTCGAGCGAGTGCGACGCCGTCCCCCAAACGGCCGTCTCCGCCCACCACCCACTTCACACCGAACAGCTGCAGGCCCGCGAGGCAGGTCGGCATCTGCTCGACACGCGTGTTGGGTGTGTGAAAGACCGCCCGATAGAGATCGTCGTGCCAGCGGAGACCGACCGAGTCGTAGCTGCCGACGTCGTGAATGCCAAACCACAGGTTCGTGGCCGGTTCGGCGAACGCGCTTCCGGCAAAGAGCACCTCCCCACTTCCGACAACTGCCTTCAGCTGGCGGACGGCGGGAGTGAGGGGATAGGAGAGCGAACGTGGCACCGTCGGGTTGTACGACCGCAGCACGAGGCCCGTTGATGCGAACACCGTCACCACCACGGCCACGGCAAGGAAGAGCCGAAGGGGGCGTGATCGTCGGAGTAGGGCAAACGCGCTCACCGTCACGAAGAACGCGAGAACAAGCGCCAGTTCGGTGATGATCTGTCGATGCACGAGACGGAGTGCCGACGCTGAAGCGGTGGTGCTTCCGGCTATCCGGGAAACGTGCTGTCGGAGGACGCGGCCCCACATGGTGAGCCCGACGCTGAGAACGGAGACCGTGCCGGCAAAGACGAGCAGCCCGTGCCACGACTGGCGAGGCTGGGTGCGCCAGCCGGCCAACGTTCGCACCACCCAGTCGGTGCCCAGTGCCGCCAGGACCGCCAGTCCCATCAGCTCAACGTCCTGGCTGCGATTGAGGTACGCAGTGTGCACGATCGGAATGTGCTCCCAGATGACCCCCGCGGCATGGCTGTAGAGGAGCAGGGTTCCGACCACCGCGGCTCCCACCCCGAACCACGGCAGCACTTCCCGTCGTCGCTTTCGGAGGGTGATCAATCCGATCGGGGCGATGCACATGGCCACGAGTCCGACCGAGTTGCCGTCGAGTTCGGCATAGTTGGTCGGAGGTTGCAGGTACTGCGTATAGAACGCGCTATCGACGTAGGAGAACTGTGGGCCCCCGAACAAATTCGGAAATCCCATGATCGGCACCGTCGAGAGGTTGAAACCCGGGATGGCTGACCGGTGTGTCATCGCCGCCGTCGAGACGTGCTCGTACTGTGCGAATGCGATCAACTGCACCGAAGCCAACCCGACCGAGAGCGCTCCGGCCGCAGCGAAGCGCACCAGGTAACGGCGGGCTGTCCGCCAAGCGACCCGCTCGATGGCCAACGCGGCCACCACGTAGCCGACGATCAGCAGGATGTCGAACGTCGCGGTCTCCGGATTGCCGGCCACCAACATGGCGGCCACCGATGCCGTGAGTCCGACGGTTGCGATGTTCCGCTTTCGCCTTGCATCGCTGTCCCCGGCTCGGTGGTCCAGCGCCACCCGGGCGCACCACAGCGCCAGCGGCAACCACGCCGACACGCTCGTGATCGGATAGTTGAGCCACACGATGTGGTAGCCCGCGAACGCGAAGATGACGGCGCCGACGATCGAGGCGATATCGCCCAGCCGGTGGCGGCGGAGGAACAGGAACGTGAAGAACCCGAGAAGCCAGAACCGTGCCAGCGCGGAGATGATCAGTGCCAGGCGAAACCCGACCACGTAGAACGGCGTCGTGAACGGCGAGAAGACTGCCGATTGGTAGTTGGCCAGGAAGGGTTGCCCGTTCCCGCTGTAGGGGTTCCACGTCGGAAGATGACCGGCACGGACCTGAGCCACCGCGAAATGCACAAACGGCATGAGCTGGGTGTACACGTCCGACTCGAGCGAGTTGGCCGGCAGCCCGGGTCCGGGTGCATGGGTGATCGACCACAGTTGACCCAGGTCAGCGGCCATGAAGACGCCGCCGTGGGTGATCGGCGTCCACAGCTCGACGACCGCCAGCACCAGAAACAGCGCAGCCCCTGCCCGCTGTCGTCTCATCGAGGCGAGACACTATCCCCCGGAGACCTGACCACCAGTGCCCGAACCCGGTTGACCCGTGTAGGAGTGCCGTACCTGCCTGGGTCCGGGGTTCCGCAGCTCGTAGGCACTTCCGGGGGTCCGGATCGGAATCGTCCCTGTGCCGGGCGGTGCGAGGCGCGCAGCGAGCACAAGGGCGTAGGCACACGCCTACATGACTGCCCGGACGAAGCGGTCACGATGTAGGCGTGTACCTGCGTGAGTCCAGCCGAAGGGAACAAGGACGGCTCGAAGGTCACCTACCTCCGGCTGGCCCACAACGAGCGCCACCCGAAGACCGGATCGCCGGTCGCCAAGGTGACCCACAACATCGGGGGCAAGGACAGGTCGACAAGGTCGCACTCGCCCGGCTGGTGTCTTCCATCAGCCGGATCCTCGATCTGCCCCTGACCGATGCGTCGGCTGCGTCGGGGGACGTCGAGTTGGTCGACTCCCGCCGGTTGGGCGGAGCCTTCGTCCTCGACCAGTTGTGGGATCGCCTCGGGATCGCCGATGCACTGCGGTCGGTGGCGGTGGGTCGTCGACTCGACGGAGAGTTCGTGGAGCGGGTGTGTTTCGCACTCGTCGCCCAGCGCTGTTTGGAGCCGTCCTCCAAGTTGGCCGCAGTCACGTGGGCGAACGAGCGGGTGGCGATCCCGGACTGTCCGGCCTTCGACGACGACGCCGCCTATCGGGCGATGGACTTCCTCCTCGCCGCACTGCCCGAGATCGCCGAGCGGATCTTCTCTGCGACGGCCAACCTGTTGAACCTGTCCTGCGACATCATCTTCGTCGACAGGTCCTCCACCCCCTTCGAGCGGGACGTGGCCGACGGAGAGGACGATCTCGACCTGGCCGTGACCGGCGAGAAGACGCGGGAGCCCGAGGCGTCCGGTCCGGCCGAGTCGGCCACCCGTCGGTTCAACAAGTACTCCCAGGACCACCGGCCCGATCTGCCCCAGGTGGTGCTCGGCATGGTGTTGGCGGTCACCGCCGACGGGGTGCCGGTGCGGTGCTGGACGTTCCCGGGCAACACGTCGGACCAGGTGATCATCCGGACCATCGAGGACGACCTGGCCGGATGGATTCTCAACCGGGTGGTGTGGGTAGCCGACCGGGGCTTCAAATCGGTGGCCAATCGCTCCTACCTTCAAAAGGGCGGCGGTCACTACGTGGTGGCCGAGAAGCTCCGCAACGCCAGCGGCGAGGCCAGAGAGGCACCCGCCCGACCAGGTCGCTATCGCGCCGTTGCCGGCAACCCCGAGGTGAAAGAGGTGCTTGTCGGCGACGGCGAGCGACGCCAGCGCTTCGTGGTGTGCTTCAACCCCGAAGCTGCGGCACGCGACCAACAGGTCCGGGCCAACCTGGTCGCCTACCTGGAGACCCAGCTCTGTGGCACCGACGGGTGGAGCACGTCACGCCGTGACGAACTCGCCGGACGGCTCCGCACCACCCCCGCTCTCTGGCGCCTGGTCCGTCGGCTGCAGGACGGCCGCTTCCGCATCGACAAGGCGGCCATTGCCAGAGAGGCCAAGCTGGACGGCAAGTGGTTGCTGCGGACGAGTGACGACAGCCTCACGCCCACTGAACTCGCCGTCGCCTACAAGCAGCTCCTCGAGGTCGAACGGGGCTGGCGGGACCTGAAGGGATCGCTCGGGCTGCGTCCGGTCTTCCACCACCGAGAGGACCGGATCCGCGGCCATGTCCAGCTCTGCTGGCTCTGGCTGCTGCTGAACCGGGTCGTGGAGAACGCCACCGCTGACACCTGGCGCAACGTCCGGAACGAACTCGACCGCATGCACCTGGTGACCATGGAGACCGACCACGGTCGGGTGGCTCAACGCACGACCACCACGTCCCGTCAGGCCGAGATCCTGGCCAAGCTCGACATCGCCGAGCCTGGGCGGCTCCTCGACTTCGAGCTGTCGACGCCGCCTGCGTAGTCCTAGGTCACGGGCTGCGTAGGAGCACGCCTCCGAAGCCCGATCGCGCCCCTTTTCCCAGGTCAGCATCACTTTTCGGGGTAGTCGTGTGCCTGTGATCGGCGGAAGTCCGGACTGCAGACAGCGGCCCTCGGTGAACGAAGGCCCACACATTGCCGGCACCGGGCGCCGACACCCAGGGACACCGTCGCCCAAGACAGAAGAGGAGGGGCCCGGAACGGGCCCCTCCTCTTCTTGTTTACTGATACGACGCTGATTGCTCAGCGCCCTCGGAACTCAGCCAGCGGCCAGGGCCGAGAATAGTGCCTGCTGGGTCGCTGCGGTGATTGCCAACGTCCCACCCAGGATATTGAGTTGATCCACGGGGAACATCGCCGTAGTCGATCCGGCATTGTTGAGGAATGCAGTCAGCGGTGCGCCGACCGTATTCGGGTCAACCGTCAGCAGGATTGGCGTCCGGCTTATTCCTGCGAGGGCCGAACCGGTGATGCCATCGGAGAAGAAGTCACCCCGAGCGATCACCAGCGAGTTACCGCCCTCGCCGCCGCCCCATCCAAGCCCGTTTTCGATCCCCAATTGGTTGACCGAATTCTGCTCGAACTGGGCGAGGAGCTGTGAGGTGTCGGTGTAGTCCTGACCGGCGATGCGGAGGACCGACACTCCCATTCCCTCCAACTGGGTTACGACCGCGTCGGATACGGCAAGCGGGCCGCCCATCACGATCACCTGTTGGATGCCCAGGTTGACGATGGCCTGCTGTGCCTGCGGCGCCAGCGAACCGGTCGGGGTGAGCAGCACGGGGAAGTGCCTATTCCACGACATGGCGCTCGCCGATGCCGCGTCCTGGAACCCGCCATCGGTGGCCAGAACGGCCGTCCTCATGGCATTGGTCGTGGACGGGGCGGCCGAGCTCGCACCAGTGGTGTTGTTGTAGGAGGTGCCGTACGCACCAGGGAACGAGCCGTAACCGACGCTCGCCGAGCTGAAGTACTCGGAGATCGCCTGGGCCGTGTCATCGGCGGTCTGTCCGGAGATCGGACCGACAACGCTGAGTGTGGACGCCGTGCCGAGCAGGCTGGTGATCGGCGTGGCGCCGCCGCAGTCGTAGGCGGTGAGTGCCTTTACCTGGCTGATGACGTTCGCACTGATGGCGAGCGGGCCACCGACGACGTACACCTCGGTGATGCCCTCGAGCCGGAAGGCCTGGGCAGTGGACGCCGACAGGTTGTTGGGGTCGGTCAGCAGCACACCGGTGCCGAGATTTCCGGCAAGGTAGGACGCCGACAGGGCGTCCTGGTAGCTGTTGTCCGTAGCCAGAACCACCGCTCGCGCGGGGTTGGCGATCAACCCCCCTGTCCCGATGTTGGCCACGCAGCCATTAGCCGGCGGGTAGGCCTGAAGCAGCGCCTGAGCTGCCGTGGCTGGGGCGTCCGTCCCGGCGATCCGGGTCGTGCCGATGACCGTGTAGACGCGAGTGCCGCCACCCTGGAACGTACCGCCGGCACAGCCTGCAGTAGCACCGGTTTCGACACCGACGGTGACCAGGGCTGGGAAGCCCGGTGCGTCCACGGTCAGATTCGACAGCGTGTACGACGCAGGCGTGTTGGTCGACGCCGTGGTGATCTGGAAGCTCAAGGTGTTGGAGCCCATACCCACGACCGTGGATCCGACAACTGCTCCGCCGCCACTGGCGGCGACGGTCGGCTTACCTGAGGCGTCGAAGACCCCGAGGTTGAGACTCACACACACGAATCCGGCCGGAAGGATGGCCGGCGAGGTGGACTTCGACTCGGCAATGGTGATCGGGCTGATGGCCGCGTTCGGGGCACCCGGAACCACGCCGACGGCGGGCGAGTTGCCCGTGATCAGCACGTCACTGATGACCGCGTTGGACGGACCGTTGGGGTTGGGTTGGTCCGTGGGCGTACCGAAGGAGGGGCCTTCGATGCTGCCCCCGCTCTGGTAAGCGCTATCCACGAACACGTTGCCCAGCGCAGCGCCCGAACCCACGATGTAGCTCACGCCCGTGACGTTGATGGACACCGGGGCTGCGGGACCGCCTGCATAATTCGTGCCGATGATCGCTCCACTGTTCGTGAACGTCAGGACGGCGGTGTTCTTCACCGCGGTCCCGGTGCACGGACCGGTCGAGGCCAGGGTCACCGCACCGAAGGTCGGTGTACCGGTGGTCTGGCCCGGGAAGGCAGCGGCCGTCACCACAGGGGCCGCTCCGAAGCTGACCGTGTCGGTGGAGGAGGTGCAGTTCAGGTGGCTTCCGTCACTCACGGTGAGGCTGAGGGTGTCCCCCGACTGCCACGACGTGTTCTGTTCCCCCAGGCCGATGTGCTCACCCGACGCCGTCTGTGCGGTGGCGATACCCGCACCAACCGAGGGCGACGGTGCGGTGGCGATCACGCCGAAGGCCGGAACGGTCGTGCTGACCGTGGCGTTCGAAGCGGTCCCCAGCGGGGCAGCGCTGTACGTGCCCGTCACCTTCACGCCGCCGACGGCTGCGGCGGTCGTCGTGTAGGCGATGCCCGAGAAGGTGAAGGTCTCACCGGCGGCAAAGGTGGGGCTGCCAACGCCACACGTGACAACCGCACTGATCGTGCCGGTTCCGGCACCAACCGGCGTTGACACCGTCGGCGGGACGGTACCGGGAGTATTGGCGACAGTCACACTCGGGGTGGTGGTGAATAGGACATTCGGGCCACCAGCGCTGTCTGTGGCGGCGAGCGTTATGGTGTCGCCGGTCACGCACGTGCTACCCGGCGTCAGCTGGACGACCAGGTTTCCGGCGGCCTGATTGGTGCCGGTCGGGCGGATCACCGTCGAGGACGCTGCAGTGAGCGCTGATCCCGTCGCTGGAAGGGCGCCGGCTGTGCCGACGCCGAGCACCGCGATTCCGGAGACGGCGGTCACCGCTCCTAGTGCCGCTACCGCCAGCCGGCGGAGTCGGAAGGTCTGTTGTCTCACTGCATTCTCCTTGTATCGACGAATATCGTCACGGTGCCCGCCAGTCACTTGGTCCAGCCTTCGCCGATCCGAGCATGCTGTCGAGACATTTCTTAGGTTACACAAGGTTCAACCGCGGCGGCGGATTGGTGTGACACAGATATTTCGACTCGGTTCGGTTTCGGTTCGGTCGGTCCATTCATCGACGTCATCGGCACAACACGGGGGATCCGGGCGCGGGTAGCGCGCTACAGCCGCAACAGTGGGGTGCTCCCAGGTTCGCCGGGTCAGAGCGTTGCTTGCCGGTCCGAGGGCCGGTAGGCTTCCACCGGCGTTCTCGAGGCGCACCCGTGATTCGGTCGGTTCGGTCGCGCCCCCAGGGTGTCAAAGGGATCGGGGATGCGCGTCGCTGAACGACGGCGAAGGTCGGTGAAGAAGGAGATACCGAAGTGGCGATTGCCCCCGATGACGTACGCCGATGGGAGTCGATCAACCGGGGACTCGTCGAGGCACACCGTCGGGGCGATCCTGATGCCTTCGCAGAAGTGGTGGCGATCCACTACAAGCGGTTACTGGTGCAGGCCCAGCGTCGACTCGGTAGCCGTGCCGAGGCCGAGGACGCGGTACAGGAGGTCTTCGAGCGGGCGTTCAAGGCATTCGATCGATTCGGAGGCGACTACCGGGTCGGCCCCTGGCTCAGTCTCATCACCTCCCGTGTCTGCGCTGACCACGGGGCAAGGCGTCTGGCTGATCGGGACCTTCCTCGTCGGATCGGACTCCGCGACATCGTCGATTCGACCGATATCGCCGATTCGGTCTCCGACCCGGCTGTGCTGGCCCACGTGCGATCAGCCATCGGTGCGCTCCCAGCCTCGCAGCGCACCACGTTCATGCTCCATGAGGTGGGTGGCCTCTCCTATCCCCAGGTCGCTGACCGACTCGGGATCACGGAGGACAATGCCCGGGCGCGGGTGCATCGGGCCAGGAGGACCCTCCAGGGCAAGCTCGTGGGTCTACGCAAGGCCCTCGGGGGATTCATCGCCGCGCCGCTGACGGCAGGCGGCCTGGCTGGTCGGATGTCCCATCGGACCGTCCCGGACCGTGCGGGTCGGGCCGCACTCCCGGCGATCGCCCCCCGCTCGTGCCCGACGCCCGGTACCGAGCTGCTACCCGGCACCACGTCCTCGCTTTCCGCGTGCCCCGCCGGCGCCCAGGTGTGGAACGGATTGCAGCAGGCAGCCGGTCAAGTGGCCTCTCAAGTGGCCTCCACCTCTCTGGGGCAAGTGGCCATGGCATCGGTGCCTGCGTCGCGAGGCTCTCTGGTGATGGGCCTGGTGGCCGGTATCGCCGCGGCGACCACCGCCACCCTGGCGGCCCCAGGGGGCGCCGTCCTCCCGGCCGCCGCTTCGGCCCGTCCGGCGGCGGCCTCTGCAAGGCCAGCCGGCGCGCTCCTCACGTCGACTCAGAATTCCCCCCTCTCGCCATTGCCGAGCCCACCCAGCCCTTCGCCCCCGTCGGGTTCGGCCACGGTCTCCGCTCCGCACACCACGTCGGCTGCACCCGCAACGTCGGCTGCACCCGCAACGTCGGCTGCACCCGCAACGTCGTCGGTTTCGACAACGTCATCGGTTCCGGCAACGTCCTGGCTGGCCCTCGCGGCGGGCGCCACCGGGGCCGTGACGTCGACGACGAGCCCTGCCTCCGGCGGTACCTCGGCGACACCGAGCGGGTCCTCGACCGTCGGCGCTTCACCGGTGGTAGTGGCGTCGGCGTCCGGATGCCCCTGGCTGTCCAACTTCCCGGGAGGTTCTCCGGGCGACCTGACCACACCGCAGCCCCTCGACGGCTCACCGATCGCTCTCCTCGGCACGCCAGACGTCCCGTGGGGCACCACGATTGACACCCCGACGAGCCCGGTCCTCGAGACAAGGGCCACGCTGACCTCCACCGGATCGGGGGCGGGCCCCGGCACCACCGTCTCGATCCTGGCCGGGGCCTGTCTTCCGCCGGCCCAAGGTGCGCTCATCGTCGACATGACCGCCTCGGACGGTACCGAGGTGCAGTTGCGTGGATCGCTCGTCTCGACCTTGAGCGATGCCTCCGCTACCGGTTACCTGTTCAGGGGCACCGTCGTGGTGCTCACCGACAACTCCGCGGCCGACGCGGCGTCCGGGGCACTCCCCTGGGGACTGACCGGTGACTTTGTGGGCCAACTCCTGGTGCGCCAGTCCACCAACTCAGCCGAGCTATCGCTGGACTTCCTCTCCTCTCCATCGGTGTCGACGGGCTCCCCTCAGGGAACTGCGACCGACACCGGAACGTCCTCGGCGACCTCGCAGGACCAGGCACCGGCCGCACCGGCCGCACCGGCCGGTGCCTCGGGCGTGGCACCGGAGCCGACGTCCCCTTCCCCAGCAACCGGTGTCAACAACCCGGCGCCCGGCATCGCCGGTACCGAGCCGACGAGCTCCCCGGCACTCGTCAGTCCCGTAGCCTCGCCGCCAACCGGCTAGCCACGGAACCGGCCGACCGATAGTGCCCCGCCTGCTCTACCTCGTCCACGGCCTCCCCCCCGAGGAGCACACCGGCACGCCGCTGGTGGCCTACGGTTACGCCGAGGCCCTGGCGGCGCGGGGCTTCGCGGTCACGGTTGCCTATCCCTCGTCGAAGCGGACCTCGTGGGACCTGACTCCAGAGCGCTGGGCACAGGAGGAGTTCGACCGGGTGGCCGTGCCCCACGCCTCCTACGGCGGCGACTGGCCCATCTCCGCCGCCTCCGACAACGGGGCCACCACCCCCGAAGCCGATCGGGCCTTCGTAGCGCTGCTCCGTCTGGTCAACCCGGATGTCGTCCACGTGGTCGACAACGTCCACCTGCCCCTGAGCTGGCCGGAACTGGCCCACGCCCGGGGTCTTCCGGTGGTGCGGACGGTCAGCTGTGCCGAGGACCTCTGCGGCCTGATCGCCCCGGTGTCCCCGCGCTCGGGGTCCGGCGGGTACTGCCAAGCACCGATCACCTCCTACGGCTGCGCCCGGTGCATCGAGGCACGGGCCGCGTCCCGAGGGGTGGCGTTGGGCGACCCCCACCCCGACCTGGTCGACCAGCTCCGACGGAAGCGGGCCCGGAGCGTCACCCAGTACCGGCGGGTGTTCGATCGGGTGCTCTTCGCCACCGCCGGCTTCCGCCACTACTTCGAAGCCACCCTTCCCCTCGAACCGGCCAAGGTGCGGGTCATCAAGACGGGCATGGACCTCTCCCCGTGGGGTGACCGGACCAAGTCCGGTCCCACTCCGCTCCCCAGCGCCGAGCCGGGTCACCCGGTCACCTTCTGCCTGGCGGCGGTGGCAGCCCCGGCCAAGGGATTCGACGCCGTGACCGACACCTTCACCAGCCCGGGGCTCCTGGCCCGGGACGACTATCGCCTCGTCCTCCTGGGAGGTGGCGACGAGCGCTTGGTGGCTCCGCTGCTGGCCGCCAACGCGAACGTCTCGTGGCACGGGACGTACCGTTCCGAGGATCTGCCCCACCTGCTGGCCGGCATGGACGTCGGGCTGTCGACCTCGTACTTCGAGACGTTCCACCGGGTCACCCGCGAGTACCTGTTGTCCGGCCGGCCGGTCATCGGCTCGCGGGCCTTCGGCGTCCCCGACATCGTCCGGCCCGGCCGCAACGGCCTGCTCTTCGACCACCGGGACCCGGGCTCGCTGACCCGGGCCGTCACCAGCCTGCTGGACGACCGCCGGCTGCTCGACTGCCTGGCCGCCGGCGCCCGCGCCACGGTGATCCGTTCGACCGACGACGAGGCCGACGAGCTCGCTGCCCTCTACGGCGAGGTACTGGCCGAGGTCCCCCTCCCCCTCCCCGTCGAGTAGGCGGGCCTCCGGCCATCAACCGGGCGCCGGCCGCTACCGGGGCGCTACCTCCCCGATGGCCGCCGCTACCCGGTCGGCGAAGTCGGACGGCGTCCCGAACGCCGACGCTGCATACCGCCTTCCCTGGGCACCGAGCCGCCCGTGCACCTCGGGATCGAGTAGAGCCTCCACGCACCACACCAGCTCGCCCGGTGGGGAAAACCACAGGCCACCCCCGCCGAGCTCGGCATGCTGGCGCCCACGGGAGTCCGCCGGGACCACCACCGGGGTGCCGCAGAGGAGGGAGTCGATGCACCGACGGGCCAGGAGCTCGCCCGGCCGTAGGTCGACGGTCACCGCCGCCCCGGCCATCAGTTCGATGATGGCGGTTCCCGGCTCGGGGACCACCGAGCGAGTCGGTACCCCGGCGGACCAGGTGGTGAGGGCGTCGCTGGACACCACCGCCACCCGGGATCGGGGGAGTGCCAGCGCCACCAGCCGGGCCAGGGCGGCCGGCAGATCGTGGTCGTCGGCACCGTGACCCGTGAAGACCACCATCCCCGATCGGCTGGCCTGGTCGTGGCCGGCGTCGGTGGTGGCGTCGATGGTGACGGGCAGGCCGACCGTGTGGATCCGATCGGGGTCGCGCACGGAGGCGGCATTCGCCCGGGTGACCGCCCGGTACTCCGACCGGGTGGCGACCAGGGTGGCGGCCGCACCGGCGAACATCGGGTCGAAGTGGGCGAGGCCCACGGCCGGGTTGGTGTCGGCCAGAGGTACGAAGACCAGCGGGACGCCCGGGGCGGCGCGCCTGCACACCTCGAACGCTCCGAGCTGGCGGTAACCGGCCACCACCACCAGGTCGGGACGGAGCCTGGCCACCCGTTCGTCGGCGGACTCCCACAGCTCCGAGGTTCCTCCTCGGAGGAGCCGTTCCACCGACGGTCCGTTGGGCTGACCGGAGCGGGCCTCGACGGTGGACAGGGCCGCGAGGAGCACCTCCCTCCTGGCCACCAGCCGGGGGGCAGGCGCGAGGGCCAGGCGGTGGACCGTGCACCGAGCGTCACCGTCGTCGGTTCCCCTGCCCCCCCGGTCCTCGGTCACCCCGGCCTCCGGGCCCTCCAACGTGATCACGTGGACGTCGCCCCGTCGGAGCAGCGCCCTGGCCACCTGCCGGGTGAACCAGGCCGCTTCGCCGTCGCCCGACCACCGGGGAGCGAGGACCACCACCACCGGTCGGGCGGGACCGACGACCGGGGAGGCCGTTGCCACCACCTCGGTCCTCAAGGCAGGGCTTCGCCCGCCGGATCGGGTACCTCCCCTGCACCCTTCGGCGGCTCCGCCTGCAGCCAGGCAGCCAGGCGGGCCTGGTTCTCCGCGTCGGCCACCTGCCGGTCGGCCACTGCCCGGGTCAGCTCGTCGCAGCGACGGGCCAGGGCCTCGTTCATCCGGACCATGTGGCCCAGCAGTTCGCGTTCGTCGTGCAGATACCGCCCGAGTGCCCGGAACACGAACCGGCCGGTTGCGGCGGACAGTCGGCCGCGCACGCCCCCGCCGGTGCCGGTGCCGGTGGGATCCTCGGGCAGGGCCCAGTGCTCGTGCAGGTATCGGAGCGATTCCTCTTCGGCCAGCGGGTGATCGCGCCACTGCTCGGGGACCATCGGTGGCAGGGGCGCCCAGCGCAGCGTCCGGTGCTCACCCTGCAGGCGCTCGAGGAACGCCCGGGGATCCAACCCTTCCTGACTCACGGTGCCGTCCTCTCTCGTGCCCTGGTTCCCGGTCTGCCCGGCTCGGCGCCGCGCCGCGCTGTTACGATACCCGTGTCCTCGGTTCGATCCGGCCCCCGGTGGCCGGCCCGTGGACCAGGTGCACCCCTGGTGCCCCGCCGGATCGCCCTGAGCTCCCATGCACCCACGACATGTCGACCGCTGACCAGAGTCCGCCGGCCGGTGTGGGCGGATCGCCGTGGTTCGCCGTGGTCGGCCCCCCCGGATCGGGCGGCGAGGTCATCGCCCGGGCCTTGGCCGCACTCGGACTCGGACTGGTCGAGTCGGACCCTTCGCCGGTCTCCCTCGAACCCCCGGTGGCCGGTGAGCGTGACGGTGCGACGATGCTGTCCACCGCTGGCGACGAACTGCTCGGGCTCCTGGAAGGTACCTGGTGGGCACCCCCCGATCGGCCGACCGGCTGGGAAGAGCGGCGCGAACTGCTCGACGCCGCGATTCCGGTTGTCGCCTCGCTGGAGACGGTCCTCCGGCACGCCCGGTGCCCAGCCGCGAGCGACGATCCAACCAGGTCGGCTGCGGTCTGGTACGACGTGCGCCACGCCCTGCTGCTGCCCTTCTGGCGGGCTCGTCACCGGGGCCTCCGGGCCGTGGTCGTCACCTGGCGGAGTCCGGGCGCAACCGTGGCCGAGCTGGCCGGTCAGGACATCCGCCCCCTGCACGCACTGGCCCTGTGGGAGATGCAGCTCGTCGGCGCCCTGGCGGCGGCCGAGGGGATGCCGGTCCTGGGCGTCGACGTCGACGCCGCGCTCGCCGACCCGGGTGACTGGGCGGCGACGGCGGCCCGGTTCGTGGAGGGGCTGGGCCTTGCCGGCGCCGGCGCCGAGGTCGAGGAGGTCGGCATCGAGTTGCGGGCGTCCGCCGGGCGGCTGGCCATACCGGGACTGCCCCCCGACCTCGAGGAAACCGCCTCGGCGGTACGGATGGCCGGATGGCTGGCCTCGGTGGCCGGTCCCCACCACCGGTGGGACTCGCCGGTCGATCTCGCCGTCGGCAGATGGGCGGGAGCTCTGCTCGACGCCCAGCTGGCCGGTCACCGGTCGGCAACTTCGGCCGCCGATGCCTGGGCGGCGGCCGAGGGCGCCCTCCGTGACGCCGCCTCGGCGGGCCGTGACGCCGCCTCGGCGGTGGATGCCCTCGACTGGACGGTCGACCGGCTGGTGGAGGGGTGGGCGTCGGGGAGACTCACCGACGGCGGGGCACCGACCCTTCCCGACTAAGGGTCCGTCGATGGCACGGTGTGTGTCGAGAGCTCAACGCCACCAGGACGAGGGCGACCTACCCGTGCACCGATCACACCCTTGGCTTCTCGATCACTGGCCAGTACTGGTCCCTCTGGGCGGAACCGCTCGACGGGGGATCCCCGATCCGGTCTGTGTCGGCGGAATCGTATCGGCCGGCAGGCGGAGTAAGCCGGCGTCATCGTTCTGAATGACGCGGGCCTCCATTTCCCTTCTCTGGGCCGTTCCCATTCTCGAGCGTCCGGATCGGAACCCGATCGTCGCCCCGCAACACGGCCATCTCCAGTGGATTGTGGGTTCGATGATACAGGCGCCGAAGCCAAGTCTCAGGCGTACCGAAAGTTGAAAACTCGACGACCGAGCCGGGCTTGCCCGCAAAATAGATCTCTGCGACAATACAACAATGGTGACCGCACCCCCGAAGAAGAGCAGCAAAAGAACCTCGATGTCCGACGCCCACAAAGCGGCGTTGGCGAAGGGTCGTGAGGAGGGACGCGTCGTGCGTCGCTACCTCGAGGCCCTCGAGTCGACCAAGCCCCGCCGGGGTCGGAAGCGGACGCCGGAGTCGATCAAGCGGCGCCTGGCCACCATCGACGGCACGGTGGACGATGCCGACCCGCTGGCCCGGCTGCACCTGATCGAGGAGCGCCAGCGTCTCGAGGCCGAGCTGTCGGCCACCGGCGACGTCGTCGACCTCGCCGCCCTGGAGAAGGACTTCGTCAAGGTCGCCCGGCTCTACGGCGAGCGCAAGGGGATCTCGTACTCCGCCTGGCGGGCCGTGGGTGTCAGCGCCTCGGTGCTCCAGCAGGCGAAGATCCCCCGAACCCGGAGCTGACCGGGGAGGCGCTCAGGCCACTCGGGCGCCGGCCGAGGCCAGCGCCGACCCCAGCAGCGCCTCGAGCAGCACCACGCCGTCGGCCGAGCCGAGCAGCGGGTCCGAGGCCCGCTCGGGATGCGGCATCAGCCCGACCACGTTGCGGCCGGCACTGCAGACCCCGGCGATGTCGTCGACCGACCCGTTGGGGTTGTCCACGTACCGGAGCACCACCCGGTCCTCGTCCTGGAGGATCTTCAGGGTGGTGGGATCGCAGGTGTAGTTGCCCTCGAAGTGGTTGATGGGGACCGACAGCACCGTGCCGGGCGACACGCCGGCGGTCAGCACCGACCGGTCGCTCTCCACCCGGATGTCCACCGTGGTGCAGAGGAACCGGAGGCCTTGGTTCTTCTGCAGGGCGCCGGGCAGCAGGCCGGCCTCGGTCAGCACCTGGAAGCCGTTGCAGATCCCCACCACCGGGCCGCCGCCGTCGGCGAAGGCGCCGACGGCGGCCATCACCGGCGAGAACCGGGCGATGGCCCCGGGCCGCAGGTAGTCACCGTGGGCGAACCCCCCCGGGATGATGAGGGCGTCGTACTCGCCGACCGAGGTGTCGCCGTGCCACACCAGGTCGGCCCCGGCCCCCAGCGCCTCGATGGCGTGGACGGCGTCGTGTTCGCAGTTGGTCCCCGGAAACACGACCACCCCGACCCGGGCGGGCATCAGGCCCCCGCCGGGGTGACGGTGACGGTGACGGTGGACTCCTCGATCACCGGGTTGGCCAGCACCCGGTCGGCCACCACCGTGCTCCGCTCCAGGGCGGCGGCCTCGTCGGGGGCCTCGATCTCGAACCGGAACGACTTGCCGGCCCGCACGCCGGCCACGCCCCCCAGCCCGAGGGCGGGCAGCGCCCGCTCGATGGTGGCGCCCTGCGGATCGGAGATCCCCGGGCGCAGGCGGACCTCCACCAGCACCGAGAACGTCGCCGGCTCACCCATGCTCAGGCACCGTACCAGTCGGCCAGCCGGCGGCCGCACACCCGCTCGTAGGCGTCGACGTACCGCCGCGAGGTGGCCGCCACGATCTCGTCCGGCAGCGACGGCGGGGGTGCCTGCTTGTCCCAGGGTTGGGCCTCCAGCCAGTCGCGCAGCGGCTGCTTGTCGAACGACGGCGGGTTGGTCCCCGGAGCGCAGTCGTCGGCCGGCCAGAACCGCGACGAGTCGGGGGTGAGCACCTCGTCGCAGATCGAGAGCTTCCCGTCGATGTAGCCCAGCTCGAATTTGGTGTCGCAGATCACGATGCCCTGCTCCTCGGCCCGGGCGGCGGCCCGGGCGTAGGCGGCCAGGCACAGCTCGGCGGCCGCCTCGGCGGCCTCCTTGCCCACGATGTCGATGGCCTCGGCCATGCCGATGTTCAGGTCGTGGCCCTCGGTGGCCTTGGTCGAGGGGGTGAAGATCGGTTCGGGCAGCCGGTCGGCGTGGAGCAGCCCGTTGGGCATGGGCATGCCGTGGACGGTGTGGTCGCGCTCGTACTCCTTGTAGGCCGAGCCGGCCAGATACCCCCGGACGATGCACTCGATGTCCAGCATCTCCGCCCGGTGCACCAGCATCGACCGGCCGGCCAGCTCGTCGAGACCGCCGGGGAGGCCGGCCGCCCCCGCCGGGTAGTCGGCGACGTCGGCGCTGATCAGGTGGTTGGGGGCGAGGTCGGCCAGCTCCTCCAGCCAGTAGGCGGTCATGGCGGTGAGCACCCGGCCCTTGTCGGGGATGGGTTCCTCCATGATCACGTCGAAGGCGGAGATCCGGTCCGAGGCGACCATCAGCAGGCGGTCCTCGCCGGCGTCGTACAGCTCGCGGACCTTCCCCGACTGGATCAGGGGAAGCGGGGTGGTGTCGCTCATGTTGGCAGCTCCTTCAGGGCGTCGGTGAAGCGGTGGACGTGGCGCAGGGTACGGGTGAGGTCGAAGGCATCGTCGAGCTGGGCGGGGGTCAGGGTGACCTCGGGGTCCTCCTCCAGCACGGCGCGGAAGGGGCGGGCGCCCTCCCAGGCCGCCCGGGCGTCGCGCTGGACGATCCGGTAGGCGGCGTCGCGGCTGAGGCCGGCCGACACCAGGGCCAGCAGCACCGATTGGCTGAACACCAGCCCGTGGCTGCCCTCGGTGAGGGTGGCCAGGGCCCGCTCGGGGTGGATCACCAGGCCCTCGACCAGGCCCCGGGTCTTCTGGAGGAGGTAGAGGGCGAGGGTGGAGGCGTCGGGGAGCACCACGCGCTCCACCGAACTGTGGGAGATGTCGCGCTCGTGCCAGAGGGCGACGTCCTCGAGGCCGGCGGAGAGATAGCCGCGCAGCACCCGGGCCAGGCCGCAGAGGCGCTCCGAGAGGATCGGGTTCCGCTTGTGGGGCATGGCCGAGCTCCCCTTCTGGCCCGGCTTGAAGGCCTCCTCGGCCTCGCCGAGCTCGCTGCGGGCCAGGTGGCGGACCTCGGTGGCGATGGTCTCGACGGTGGCGCCCACCGCCGCGCAGGCCCACAGGTACTCGGCGTGGCGGTCACGGGCCACCACCTGGGTGGCGGGCACCGGCGTGAGCCCCAGCGACGAGCAGACCAGCTCCTCGACCCGCGGGTCGATGTTGGAGTAGGTGCCCACCGCCCCGGACAGCTTGCCCACCGCCACCCGTTGGCGGGCGGCCACCAGGCGCTGGCGGTCGCGGTCGGCCTGGAGCGCCCAGAGGGCGAACTTGGCCCCGTAGGTGGTCGGCTCGGCGTGCATCCCGTGGGTCCGGCCGGTGACGGGCACGTCGATCAGCTCCTCGGCCCGGGCCCGCAGCGCCCCGACCAGCGCCCCGGAGGCGGCCACCAGCAGATCGGCGGCGGCGGTCAGGGTGGCGCACAGGGCGGTGTCCACCACGTCGGACGAGGTGAGGCCGTAGTGGATCCACGAGCCCTCCGGCTGGCCGATGGCGGCCTGGACGACGTCGACGAAGGCGGCCACGTCGTGGTCGGTGACCCGCTCTCGCTCGGCCACGGCCTCCACGAAGGCGGCGTCGACCACCGGGGCCCGGTCACGGCAGGCGGCGGCGTCGGCGGCCGGCACCTCCCCGACGGCCACCCAGCCGTCGGTGGCCAGCAGCTCCACCCGGAGCCACATGGCGAACCGGGCCCGGTCCGAGAACAGCTCGGCCATCTCCTGGGGGGCGTAGCGGGGGATCATGGGACGGGCTCCTTGGCGTGGGCGGTGGCGATGTCGGTCCGGTGCTGCATCCCGGGCCAGTGGATGGCGGCGACGCCCCGGTAGGCGGTGGCCCGGGCGTCGTCGATGGTGTCGCCCAGGGCGGTGACCCCGAGCACGCGCCCGCCGGCGGTCACCACCCGGCCGGCGTCGTCAGGGGCGTCCGCGGTACCGGCGTGGAAGACCAGGGCCCCGGCATCGGCAGCCTCGTCGAGGCCGCCGATGAGGTCACCGGTCCGCGGCGACTCGGGGTAGCCCTCGGAGGCCAGCACCACGCAGACGGCGGCCCGGTCGCCGAAGGCGGGGGCGGTGCGCAGCCGGCCGGCGGCGGCCTCGGCCAGGAGGGCGGTGAGGTCGCCTTCCAGCCGGGGCAGGACCACCTGGGTCTCCGGATCGCCGAAGCGCACGTTGTACTCGAGCACCCGGGGCCCGTCGGGGGTGAGCATCAGCCCGGCGTAGAGGACCCCCCGGTAGTCGATGCCCCGCGCCCGGAGGGTGGCCACCAGCGGGGCCACCGCCCGCTCGATGAGGGTCGAGACCAGCTCGTCGTCGACGGAGGGCACCGGCGAGTACGCGCCCATACCGCCGGTGTTGGGCCCGGCGTCGCCGTCGGCCAACCGTTTGAAGTCCTGGGCGGGGGCGAGAGCGGCCAGGTGCTCGCCGTCGCACAGCACCAGCAGCGAGCACTCCTCGCCGACCAGTCCCTCCTCGATCACCACCTGCCGCCCGGCGGCGCCGAAGGCTTCACCCGACAGCTTGGCCTCGACGTCGGCCTCCGCCTCGGCCAGCGAGTCGGTCACCAGCACGCCCTTGCCGGCGGCCAGGCCGTCGGTCTTGACCACCCACGGGCCGGGTAGCGAGCGCAGGAAGTCGACGGCCGGGGCCGGGTGGTCGAAGACCCCGAAGCGGGCGGTCGGCACGCCGGCCTCGGCCAGCAGCTCCTTCATGAAGGCCTTGGAGCCTTCGAGCCGGGCCCCGTCGGCACCGGGCCCGAACACCAGCTTGCCGGCGGCCCGGAGCCGGTCGGCCAGGCCGTCGACCAGGGGGGCCTCCGGCCCGATGACGTAGAGGTCGGCGTCGACCTCCTCGGGGGGGGCGGCGGTGCTGGTGAGGGTGTGGCCCTCGACCGTCACCCCGTTGATCCCGGGGTTGCCGGGGGTCACCACCACGTCGGCGGTGCGCCCGAGCACCAGGGCGAGGGCGTGCTCGCGCCCGCCGGATCCCACCACGCATACGGTCCCGACCGCCGCGGGTCCGGTGGCGTCGGTGGCGTCGGTGGCGTCGCTCATGCCGCGAAGCGGACGAACTGCTCCCGGCCCGGCCCGACCCCGACCAGCCGGACCGGGACGCCGATCTGCTCGGCCAGGAAGTGGACGTAGTCCCGGGCGGCCTGGGGCAGGTCACCGATGTCGGTGGCCCCGGAGATGTCGGTCCCCCACCCCGGTAGCTCCTCGTAGACCGGTGTCGCCTGGTGGAACACCGACTGGTGGTACGGGGGGTGGGTGTACCGCTCGCCGTCGGCCTCGTAGGCCACGCAGACCTTGACCGAGGCGAAGGAGTCGAGGACGTCGAGCTTGGTGAGGGCCACCTCGGTGAGCGAGTTGAGCCGGACCGCCTGGCGCATCATCACGGCGTCGAACCAGCCCGGGCGGCGGCGGCGCTTGGTGTTCACCCCGTACTCGTGGCCGACGTCGACCAGGGTGTCGCCGATCTCGTCGGTGAGCTCGGTGGGGAACGGCCCGCTGCCCACCCGGGTCACGTACGCCTTGGCGATACCGATCACCGAGTCGATGGCGCGGGGTCCGACCCCGGCCCCGGTGCAGGCCCCGCCGGCCACCGGGTTGGACGAGGTCACGAAAGGGTACGTCCCGTGGTCGAGGTCGAGGAAGGTGGCCTGGGCCCCCTCGAGGAGGACGTTGGCACCCCGTTCGAGGGCCTCGTGGACCACGCCGACGGTGTCGGCGACCATGGGGGCGATGCGGGGGGAGAGCTCGTCGAGGTAGTGGGCGGTGATCTCGTCGGCGCTCAGGGGCAGGCGGTTGTACACCTTGGCCAGGATGGCGTTCTTCTCCTTCAGCACCACGTCGAGCTTCTGGCGGAAGATCTTCGGGTCGAGGAGGTCCTGGACCCGCAGGCCCACCCGCGACGACTTGTCGGCGTAGGCCGGTCCGATCCCCCGCTTGGTGGTGCCGAGCTTGTTCTTGCCCAGGTACCGCTCGGCCAGCTGATCGAGCTCGTGGTGGTACGGCATGATCAGGTGGGCGTTGCCGCTGACCAGGAGCTTCGAGGTGTCGATTCCCTTGGAGACCAGGGTGTCGACCTCGGCCAGCAGGACGGTGGGATCCACCACCACCCCGTTGCCGATCACCGGCGTGATGTGGTCGTAGAGGATGCCGCTGGGCACCAGCTGGAGGGCGAAGGTCTCGTCGCCCACCACGATGGTGTGCCCGGCGTTGTGACCGCCCTGGTACCGGACGACCAGCTCCATCTCCTTGGCGAGCAGGTCGGTGAGCTTGCCCTTGCCCTCATCACCCCATTGGGTTCCGACCACGACGGTTGCCGGCACGCGTGACTCCTCCGTTGCGAAAAGCGGATTACGCACCAGTGTAGCCCGGTGCGGCACCGTACCCCCCGGGTCAGCGGGCCGCCCGGAGCGGTGGAACCCGTAGGATCGGGGTCGCCATGCTGTCCGGCCTCCTCTTCGTCCGCACCTCCCCCCTGTACCTGGCCTTCGGGGTGTTCATCGGCGTCCTCAACTACCGGAACACCGAGCAGTTCCGGCGGTCCACCGGCAAGAGCCCGTGGGGGATCCCGCCAGTGGTGTGGGGCATCGCCAGCGTGTTCATCTCGCTGTTCGTGACCCTGCTGGCGCTCATCGCCATGCACACCAGCCGGGCTGCCGGCGTCAGCCGGGGGGGAGGCATCGACCCGCGGAACCTGCGCCCCCCGTTCGACGGCCAGGCGTCGGGCCCGCCCGGGCCGCCCGCCCCCGGTGGGTACCCCGAGGGCGACCCGGCCCTCGGCGGCCCCTCGGCGCTGGCGGCGCACCCGGTGGCCACCGTGCCGCCCAGCTGGCAGGCCGACCCGTCGGGCCGGTTCGACTTCCGGTACTGGGGCGGGGACGAGTGGACCGAGTTCGTGTCCAAGGACGGCGAGCAGGCCACCGATCCCTTCTGACCGGTCGCCGGTGGACCGGTGGCGGCATCAGCGGAGGACGATCGCCCCGTCCTTCTCGTCCACCGTCACCGTCGAGCCGTCGGGGTAGCGCCCCTCCAGCATGGCCAGCGCCAGCTGGTCCTCCACCTGGCGCTGGATGACCCGGCGGAGCGGCCGGGCCCCGTAGTCCGGGTCGAACCCCGCCTCGGCCAGGAGCGTCTCGGCCGCCGGGGTGACCTCCAGGGTGAGCCGCCGCTCGGCCATCCGGCGCCGGAGGCCCTCGAGCTGGACGGAGGTGATCCGCACCAGGTCGGCTTCGGTCAGCGCGTGGAACCGCACGATCTCGTCGATGCGGTTGACGAACTCCGGCTTGAAGTAGGAGGCCGGGTCCCCCACCAGGTTGGAGGTCATGATCAGGACGGCGTTGGTGAAGTCGACCGTCCGGCCCTGGCCGTCGGTGAGCCGCCCGTCCTCCAGCACCTGGAGGAGGATGTTGAACACGTCGGGATGGGCCTTCTCCAGCTCGTCGAGGAGCACCACCGCGTAGGGCCGGCGGCGCACCGCCTCGGTCAGCTGGCCGCCCTCCTCGTAGCCGACGTACCCCGGGGGGGCGCCGACCAGCCGGGCCACCGAGTGGCGCTCGCCGTACTCGCCCATGTCGATGCGCACCATGGCCTTGGCGTCGTCGAAGAGGAAGTCGGCCAGCGCCCGGGCCAGCTCGGTCTTGCCGACGCCGGTGGGTCCGAGGAACAGGAAGGACCCGATCGGGCGGTTGGGATCGGAGAGCCCGGCCCGGCTCCGGCGGATGGCGTTCGACACCGCCGAGACGGCCTCGTCCTGGCCGATCACCCGCTGGTGGAGGGCCTCCTCCATGCGGACCAACTTCTCCACCTCGCCCTCGAGCAGGCGCGACACCGGCACCCCGGTCCACCGGCTGACCACCTCGGCCACGTCCTCGGCGTCCACCTCCTCCTTCAGGAAGCGCTGCCCGGACTGGAGCGCCTCGAGGGCGGCGGTGGCCTCCTCGATGTGGCGCTCGAGCTCGGGCACCCGGCCGTAGGTGATGGCCGACGACTCGGCGAGGTTGCCGTCCCGGGCGAGCCGCTCGGCGTCCCCACGGGCCTGCTCGAGCTCACCCTTCAGGTCTTGGATGCGGGCGATGGCCTCCTTCTCCGACTGCCAGTGGGCGGTCATGGCCACCGACTGCTCGGAGAGGTTGGCCAGCTCCTCGTCCAGGCGGGCCAGCCGTTCGGCGGAGGCCGGGTCGGTCTCCTTGGCCAGCGCCATCCGCTCGATCTCGAGCTGCCGCATCCGCCGGGTGACCACGTCGAGCTCGGTGGGCAGGGAGTCGATCTCGATGCGGAGGCGGCTGGCCGCCTCGTCCATCAGGTCGATGGCCTTGTCGGGCAGGAACCGCCCGGTGACGTAGCGGTCGGAGAGCACCGCTGCCGCCACCAGGGCGGCGTCCTGGATCCGGACCCCGTGGTGGACCTCGTAGCGCTCCTTCAGGCCGCGGAGGATGGCGACGGTGTCCTCCACCGACGGCGGCGGCACGAACACCTGCTGGAAGCGGCGTTCGAGGGCGGCGTCCTTCTCGATGTACTGGCGGTACTCGTCGAGGGTGGTGGCCCCGATCAGGCGCAGCTCCCCGCGCGCCAGCATCGGCTTGATCATGTTGCCGGCGTCCATCGCCCCCTCGGCCCCGCCACCGGCGCCGACGATGGTGTGGAGCTCGTCGATGAAGGTGATGACCTCGCCGCCGGCATCGGTGATCTCCTTGAGCACCGCCTTCAGCCGCTCCTCGAACTCGCCGCGGTACTTGGCGCCGGCCACCATCGAGCCCATGTCCAGGCCGATGACCCGCTTGCCCTTCAGTCCCTCGGGGACGTCGCCTTCGACGATCCGCTGGGCCAGGCCCTCCACGATGGCGGTCTTCCCGACCCCGGGCTCGCCGATCAGCACCGGGTTGTTCTTGGTGCGCCGGGACAGCACCTGGATCACCCGCCGCACCTCCTCGTCGCGGCCGATGACCGGGTCCATCTTCCCCTGTCGGGCCAGGGCGGTGAGGTCCCGGCCGTACTTCTCCAGCGCCTGGAACGCCTCCTCGGGGTTCTGGGACGTGACCCGGTGGCTGCCCCGCACGTCCCGGAGGGCGTCGAGGAGGGCGTCGCGGTCGACGCCGACCCGGTCGGCCATGGCCAGGAGCAGGTGCTCGACCGACAGGTACTCGTCACCCATGGTGGAGCGCAGCCCGTCGGCGTCCACCAACACGTCGCGCAGCGCCCGGTTGATACCCGGGTCCTCGCCGCCGAAGGCCTGGGGCAGCTTGGACAGCTCGCCCTCGAGGCGCTCGCGCACCACGGCCGGCTCGACCCCGATACGGGTGAGCACGGGGCCGGCGATGCCGTCGGCCTGCCCGAGGACGGCGACCAGCACGTGGTCGGGGGTGATCTCCGAGTGGTGCTCCGCCTTGGCCCGCTCGACGGCGGCGTTGAACGCCTCCTGGGTCTTCAGCGTCCAGCGGTTGGGGTCGATGCTCATACGATCACTCCTCTCCGGGGGCTGGCCCGTCGCTGGGGCTGGGTGGCCACCACGGCCTGGCTGACGGGCACCAGGTCTCGCCGGTACTGCTGGTGGGTCCGGGCCACCGCCTGGCGGGCCTCCTCCCGGACGGCGGCCAGCTCGGCGCGGAGGCGCGCCACCTCACCCTCAAGCTCCATGACCCGCCGGACACCTTCGAGGTTGAGGCCGGCGTTGGTCAGGTCCTGGATGTGGCGGAGGCGGGCCAGGTCGTCCTCACTGAAGCGACGGCTGCCGCCCCGCGTCCGGACCGGATCGAGGAGCCCTTTGCGCTCGTAGACCCGCAGCGTCTGGGGATGAACGCCGGCCAGCTCGGCGGCGACCGAAATGACGTAGACGGCGCGGGTCCGGGGATCGTCGGTCATCTCACACCCCCAGGAAGTCGCGCGGTGGCGGGTCGAGGGTGGCGGCCAGGGCCTCCACCGCCGCCCGCTGCTCGTCGGTCAGCTGCTCGGGCACGGTGACGTCCACGGTGACCAGCAGGTCGCCGGATCCACGCTTGCCCCCGGGCACGCCGCGGCCCTTCACTCGGAACGTCCGGCCGCTGGGGGTGCCCGGCGGCACCCGGAGGGTGACCGGGTCGGTGAGGGTCGGGACCTTCAGCGTGGTCCCCAGGGCGACCTCGGTGAACGAGGCGGGGACGGTCAGCGTCAGGTGCTTCCCGCGGCGGCCGAAGACCGGGTGGGGGCTGACCCGGACCACCACGTAGAGATCGCCGGCCGGGCCGCTGTCGCGCCCCGCCGCGCCCTTGCCCTTCACCCGGATGCGCTGGCCGTCGGACACCCCGGCGGGGATCCGGACCTTGACCTGGCGGTCGCGCTGCTCGACACCCGAACCGTGGCAGGTCGGGCACGGGGTGGTCACCACCGTGCCGCGCCCCTGGCACTGCGGGCAGATCTGGCTGAGGGAGAAGAGCCCCTGGTTGTCCTGCAGGCTGCCGGTCCCCCCGCAACGGGGGCACGTCACCGGATGCGTCCCCGGCGCCGAGCCGCTCCCGTGGCAGGTGTGGCAGCGCACGTCGGTGGTCAGGTGCACCGCGGTGGTGACACCGTTGACCGCGTCCTCGAAGGACAGGTGCAGCTCGGTCTCCACGTCGGACCCCCGCTGGGGTCCGGGGCCCCGCGAGCCGCGCCGCCCACCTCCCCGGTTGAACAGGCCGCCGAAGAGGTCGCCGAGGTCGCCCATGTCCTCCACCCGGAACGTGCCATCACCGGGGGCCCCGCCGAAGCCACCCGGGAAGCCCCCGGCGCCGGCGCCGGCCATCGGGCCCATGGCCCGGACCTCGTCGTACTCCTTGCGGGTCTCGGCGTTGTTCAGGACGTCGTAGGCGGCGGAGATCTCCTTGAACTCCTCCTCGTGGCCGGGGTTGGCGTCAGGGTGGTGCTTCTTGGCCAGCTTCCGGTAGGCGCTGGTGATCTCCTTGGCCGTGGCGGAGTCCGGGACCCCCAGGGTCTTGTAGTAGTCCTTCTCGAACCATTCGCGTTGGGGGGCCACCGGCTTAGCCGCGCACCATCACCATGGCGGGACGGACCACGTTGCCCTTCCACCGGTACCCGGCCCGCATCACCTGGCCCACCACCGGGCCGTCGGCCTCGGACGCGGGATCGTCGCCCTCCCCGGCGGGGAGGTGGCCGACCGCCTCGTGGGCGGTGGGATCGAAGACCTCGCCGACCGGGTCGAGGCGCTCGAGGCCGGCCTTGGCCAGGACGTCGTTCAGCTGCGAGGAGGCCGCCAGCAGGGCGCGGGCGTCACCCGACTCGGGGTCGCCGAGGTGGTCGGCAGCCTGGTCGAGGGTGTCGAGCACGGGAAGCAGCCGGTCGACGAGGCCCTGCGCCCCGCGCTCCGCGGCTTCGGTCTGCTGCTTCTGGACCCGCTTGCGGTAGTTCTCGAACTCGGCCTGCAGGCGGCGCAGGGAGTCGAGGTACTCGTCGCGCTGGAGGAGGGCGGCGGCCAGGGGGTCCTCGGGGGCGGCGTCGACCACCTCACCGTCCTCCACCCCGTCCGGGCCCTCGGCACCGGCGTCCGGTACCGGGCCCGGCGGCTCGGTGGCGGGGGCCGTGCCGGCCCCCGCCACCCCGTCGGTTGTGTCGTGGCTACCGGTCATCGAGGATCAGCCCTCGGTGGTGTCGGCGTCCACGATCTCGGCGTCCACCACCTCGTCGTCGCTGAGCTCGTCGGCCGGGCCGCCGTCGGTGGCTGAGGCCCCGGCGGCGTTCTCCCGCGACGCCTCCTCGTAGAGGCGCTGGCTGAAGGCCTGGCTGGAGGTGAGCAGGGTCTCCGTCGAGGTCTTGATGGCCTCGACATCGGTGCCGGCCAGGGCCTCCTTCAGGGAGGACAGCGCGGACGCCACCTTCTCCTTCTCGTCGCCCTCGAACTTCTCACCCTGGTCGGTCAGCAGCTTCTCCGTCTGGTACACGAGGGTGTCGGCGTTGTTGCGGATCTCCGCCTCCTCCTTGCGCCGGCGGTCGTCCTCGGCGTGGGCCTCGGCGTCCTTGACCATCCGATCGATGTCGTCCTTGGCCAGCGAGGACTGGCCGGTGATGGTCATCGACTGCTCCTTGCCGGTGGCCCGGTCCTTGGCGAAGACGTGGACGATCCCGTTGGCGTCGATGTCGAAGGTGACCTCGATCTGCGGTACGCCGCGTGGGGCCGGGGGCAGGTCGACCAGCTGGAACTTGCCCAGCGTCTTGTTGTACATGGCCATCTCCCGCTCGCCCTGGAGGACGTGGACCTCCACCGAAGGCTGGTTGTCCTCGGCGGTGGTGAAGACCTCGCTCCGCTTGGTGGGGATGGTGGTGTTCCGCTCGATCAGCCGGTGCATGACGCTGCCCTTGGTCTCGATGCCCAGTGACAGCGGGGTCACGTCGAGCAGCAGCACGTCCTTCACCTCGCCCTTGAGCACGCCGGCCTGGACGGCGGCGCCGATGGCCACCACCTCGTCGGGGTTGACGCCCTTGTGGGCCTCCTTGCCGGTCATGGACTGGACCAGCTCCTGCACGGCCGGGATGCGGGTGGAACCGCCCACCAGGACCACGTGGTCGATGTCGGACTTGGACAGCCCGGAGTCGGCGATGGCCTGCTCGAAGGGACCCTTGCAGGCCTCCACCAGGTCCTTGGTCAGCTCGTTGAAGGTGGCCCGGGTCAGCTTGACGTCGAGGTGCTTGGGACCCTCGGAGGTGGCGGTGATGAACGGCAGGTTGATCTGGGTCTCCTGGAGGGACGACAGCTCGATCTTGGCCTTCTCGGCGGCCTCCTGCAGGCGCTGGGTGGCCATCTTGTCGGCCGACAGGTCGACGCCCTCGGTGTCCTTGAACGTCTTGACCAGCCAGTCGATGATCCGCTGGTCCCAGTCGTCACCACCGAGCTTGGAGTTGCCGGCGGTGGACTTCACCTCGAAGACGCCGTCGCCGATCTCGAGGAGGGAGACGTCGAACGTCCCACCGCCCAGGTCGAACACCAGCACCGTCTGGTCGGCGCCCTCCTTGTCGAGGCCGTAGGCCAGGGCGGCCGCGGTCGGCTCGTTGATGATGCGGAGCACCTCGAGGCCGGCGATGGCCCCGGCCTCCTTGGTGGCGGTGCGCTGGGCGTCGTCGAAGTACGCCGGCACCGTGACCACGGCCTGGTTGACGGTGTCGCCGAGGAACGCCTCGGCGTCCCGCTTCAGCTTGCCGAGGATGCGGGCGGAGATCTCCTGGGGGGTGTACTTCTTCCCGTCGATGTCGATGTTCCAGTCGGTGCCCATGTGGCGCTTGACCGAGCGGATGGTGCGGTCGGGGTTGGTGATGGCCTGCCGCTTGGCGACCTCGCCCACCAGCACCTCACCGGACTTGGCGAACGCCACGACGGACGGCGTGGTGCGGCCGCCCTCCGCGTTGGGGATGACGACGGGCTCGCCGCCCTCCAACACGCTCACCACCGAGTTCGTTGTCCCGAGGTCGATCCCTACTGCCTTGGCCATCTCTATTGCCTCCTCCACGGCCCCGGCCTCTCCGGGCGCCGCACGTGCTCTTCTCCGACCGGTTTTGCCCAGTCAAGTCTCTACTTCTTCGTTGCAGAACTCAACTATATCAAAGTTGAGTGTCTTATACACAACTTTTCTCAGCAATTTGGCTCAGGACTCGTCCAGGGTACCCGGGTTACGCTCTCCCCCATGCCCGACCTGGTCCTCCTCCGTCACGGCCAGTCCACCTGGAACCAGCTGAACCTCTTCACCGGCTGGACCGACGTCGACCTCACCGACCGGGGCGAGGAGGAGGCCGCCACCGCCGGCGAGCTCCTGGCCGAGGAGCCGGATATCGACCTCCGGGTCGTCCACACATCGCTGCTGACCCGGGCGGTCCGCACCGCCGAGCTCGTCCTCCACGCCGCCGACCGGTCGTGGCTGCCCGTCCGGCGCCATTGGCGGCTGAACGAGCGCCACTACGGCGCGCTCCAGGGCCTCAACAAGAAGGAGGCGGTCGCCGAGCACGGGATCGAGCAGATCACCGCCTGGCGCCGCGGCTACGCCACGCCACCGCCCCAGCTCCCCGCGGGCGACGACCGCCGGGCCGACGGCGATCCCCGGTACCGGGACGTACCGCCGGGGGCACTCCCGGCCACCGAGTGCCTGGCCGACGTGGTGGCCCGGACGGTCCCCTACTGGGAGGACGCCATCGTCCCCGACCTGCTGGCCGAGGGGTCCCGGGGCGGGGCGGTCCTGGTGGTGGCCCACGGCAACAGCCTTCGGGCGTTGCGCAAGTACCTCGACGGCACCAGCGACGACGATATCGTCGGTCTCGAGGTCCCCACCGGCATCCCGTACCACTACCGCCTGGCCGACGACCTCACAGTGGTCTCCGGCGCGTACCTGGGCGATCCCGACGCCGCGGCGGCGGCAGCCGACGCCGTCAGGCACCAGACCGGCTGAACGCCGCCGGGCCATGCCGGTGGACTATGCGGCGTACCCGAGCACGGGTGCGAACGTGAGGAGTCCCAGTACGAATGGCACCAGGGGCAGCCATTGCCCTCGGGACCGCACGAAGTCGACGGTGGCCAGCACCATCGTCAGCAGCCCCAGCACGACCGTGACGACAGTCAGTGAGCTGGTTCCGGCGGTCCAGTTCGACGTGTGGCCGACCCAGACGAACAGCCCGATCTTGGCGATGATCCCGACGCAGGCCAGCGTGATGGTCACCTGACGAAGGCTGACGGACGCGGCCACGACCCCACGTTACCCACCCCGTCGGACAGAAGGCCGCCGATGCCGGCCGGCCCCACGACCGACGAACGGCCGGCTCCGAGGAGCCGGCCGTTCGCCTGGATGGGGATGACGCGGGAAGGGGAGCCCGCGACACCCGGTGGGGGGATCTACAGCGCCTCGGAGCCCCGCTCCCCCGTCCGGACCCGGATGATGTCCTCGACGGGGAGGATCCACACCTTGCCGTCCCCGATCTTGCCCGTGCCGGCGCTGTCGAGGATGGCGGTGGTCACCTCCTCCACTTGGACGTCATCCACCACGATCTCCAGACGGATCTTCGGGACGAACTCGACCTCGTACTCGGCACCCCGGTACACCTCGGTGTGACCTCGCTGGCGGCCGAACCCCTGGGCCTCGGTCAACGTCAGACCGTGGACACCGAGGGCCTTGAGGGCCTCCTTCACGTCGTCGAGCTTGAACGGCTTCACTACCGCTACGACTAACTTCATTGTGCGTTCCTCCTTGGATTCGTAGTGGTCGTGGTCAGTTGCCGGCCGAAGCGGATGGGGGACCGTCGCCGAGGGTTCTCGGCACCCCTTCACCGACGGTCCTCGGGACGTCGACCTCCGTCCTGACCGACACTACGGTCTCGCCACCGCCACCGGACCCGGCGCCGCTCGAGGTGAGGGCCCCGACCCGGGAGGCGAGGGTCTCCTCGGGGAAGGCCTCCTCGCCGTGGATGGCCAGGTCACCGACCTCCAGGATCTCGTCCTTGTAGCGGGCACCACGGAGGACCAGACCGATGAGCTTCATCAGGATGAAGGTCACCAGGGCCGACCAGAGGATCACCCAGACCGCGGCCCGGAACTGTTCCCACAGTTGGTGCATCGATCCGGTGTACATCCAGCCGCTCACCGAGAACGGCGTGCAGCTGCTGGTGGTCGAGGCGTACTGGGCGGCCGACGAGTACGTCAGCTGACCGGTCGTCTTGCTGATGATCCCGCACCCGTACTCGATCATGTTCGGGTCACCGAGCACGCCCACCAGCAGGCCACCGATGAAGCCGGCGATCCCGTGGGTGTAGATGACACCGAGGGCGTCGTCCACCTTGGAGAAGGGACGGACCTTGGAGAGGAAGTTCCAGGCCACCCAGACGACGACGGTGCAGATGACACCGACGGCGATGGCGCCCCGGCCGTTGACCCAGCCGGCGCTCGGGGTAATCCCGACCAGCCCGCAGATCATGCCGTTGACGGCACCCAGGAAGGTGGGCTTCTTCTCCTTGGACAGCCAGGCGTCCAGCGCCACCCAGACCAGCACGCCGGTGGCGGTGGCCAGGTTGGTGTTGAGCACGGCGGCGGCGGCGTCGGTGCCCGCGTAGTACGGGTCACCGCCGTTGAAGCCGTTCCAGCCGAGCCACAGGATGCCGGCACCGACGGCGGCCATCACCAGGTTGTTCGGCAGGGCGTGCTGGCGGTCCCGGAGGAGCCGGGGTCCGAGGACCCAGGCCGCCACGAAACCGGACACCCCGGCCGACATGTGGATGACGTACCCACCGGAGAAGTCCAGTGCGCCCTCCTGGGCGAAGTAGCCACCGCCCCAGAGCAGGAAGGCGTCGATGCTGTAGACGAAGGTCGACCACAGCGGCACCAGCAGGCACCAGGCGCTGAACTTGATCCGCCCGAGCACGCTCCCCAAGAACAGCAAGGGGGTGATGGCGGCGAACACGAACTGGAAGTAGGCCAGCGTCGAGGTCGGGAAGTGGAAGGGGATGGAGGTGTTGGCCGCCGACACCGCCTGACCCTGTTCACCGACGCTGTTGGTGATCCCTCCTGGTTTGCCCCAGAAGTTGTCGATGAAGTGGGTCCACCCACCGACACCGGTGAGTTGGGTCTGCACACCACCCTTGACGCCGCCCCCGAAGGAGTCGGCCCCGAAGCCCAGCTTGTACTCGTACAGCACCCAGCAGACCAGGACGATGGAGAACCCGGCGAACATCATCGCCAGTACGTTCACCGCCCACTTCTTCTGGACCAGCGAGGCATAGAGGACGGCCAGGCCCGGGAGGCTCATGAGCCCCACGAACGTGGCCGCCACCAGCTGCCAGGTGTTGTCGCCCGTATTCAACCAACTTGGATATGGGGCGTAGGATAAGGCTGTGGCTAGCACGGCTGAAGTGCTCCTCTCGTGTTGACGACTTCCCCGGGCACGACCCACCGAATTGAAGGCGGGGTACCAGGTGTCGCAAACAATGTCGGAGGGGGATTTCCGTAGAGTCACGCCCGTGTTACCAGTGCGTGAACTGGGCCATCCGGGCAGGTCAGAGCGATCAGCGGGCCGCCGGAAGCCTGCCGGTGAGTTGAAACGAGAGGCCGGTGGGATCAGCTGGCGGTTCGGGCGGGCCGGCCGGTGGGAATCCGGGGCCGCAGTCCGGCAGCGAGGCTACCGGCCGGCTGGCGGCGTGTAGCGCTTGTTGGGACGCCCGGGTCGAGGCCCGCCGGCGGGGCCACCGCCGCCGCCCTCCCTGGCCAGCTTCACCTTCTGGGTCAGCCGGTAATGGCGGACCAGATACCACCCCGCGGCCAGCAGATAGGGAATGCCGAACCCCCAGAAGTGGAGGTTGAAGATGGAGAGACCGTAGAGGCCCATCACGATGCCGAGGAAGAGGCGCTTGCGCCACCACGCCAGTCCCAGCATCAGCATGGCCAGCACGAAGGCGCTGCCGCCCACCTCGAAGTACAGGGAGGGGTTCACGTGCTTGACGTTCACCACGCCGGCCACGGTGGAGGCCTTGGGGTCGCTGGAGATCAGGTGTCCGGTGACGATGATGGCGATCAGACCGGCGATCGGAGCGAGGATCAGGCCGACCAACCGCTCCTGATCGTCCGCCCGGGCCACCTGGGCCTCGAGCTCGTCGACGGTCGATGGAGTCGCCTCAGCCTTGGCGTCAGGGCCAATTTCGGCGTTGACGACCGGCTTCAGCATGGCATCCCTCAGGCGTTCGCTGAGCCTCGGCTTGACCGGGACGTCGTCCGCGTCGTCCGCCTGGGGGTCGCTACCTGACATCGCGGCAGGCTACCGCGCCGACCGGTGGGCCCCGGCGGCGGCGCTCCGGCGGCGAGCGAGCAGGAGGACGGCGAAACCGACCAGCACGACCAGCAGTGCGGTGGGGGCGATGAAGACCGTCCACGAGGCGTGCTGGGCACGGACGATGTCGGGGGTGGAGAGGAGGGCAGGATCGCCCGGGACGGTGACGCCCCGGACGGTGGAGCCGGCGGTGTGGAGGTCGTTGCCGGGGATGGACTCGGTGTACCGCCGGCCGTCGACCGTGTAGGTGCCCGTGCAGGCGTACCCCGCCTGGTTGGAGCCGCTCCCCCCCATCTCCGCCAGGCACGAGGTCACCGTCACCGTCACCGGGACGCCGCGGGCGGCCAGGCTGGACTGCTGGGCGTTCTTCTGGAAGCCGGCCACGAACAGCACCACGGTGAGGACCGCCAGGCCCGCCAGGGAGACGGCGATCACCGCCTGGGCGGCCCGCCGGGTGTCGACGTCGACGCCGGCCCCGCGGAGAGGAGCCAGCCGCTCGTCGTCGTCACCGATGCCGCCCCCGGGCGCGTCGGAGCCCTGAGGTCCGGGTCCGTGGGGAGCCGCTGGCTCCTGGGTCATCATCGGCACATCCACCTCTGTTCCGGGGGCCTGCCGCGTCCCGGATGCCTCGTCACTGCGATGGCCTGATGGTACCAAAGGGCCCCCAGTGCCCCCCGTGGAATTCTGTGACGTTCAGGTTAACGGCACCCCCGCGCACGCCCGAGCTAGCCTCGCCCCATGGCAACGAAGCCCAAGGCACTCGACCTCAAGTCCATCTGGCTCTTCTCGGCCTGCACCGCCTCCGAGCTGCGGAAAATCCGCAGCTCACTCGACGAGGTGGTGGTCCCGGCGGGCAAGGTGCTGGTCGAGGAGGGTACGGCCGGACGGGAGTTCTTCCTGATCGTCGACGGCACCGCCAAGGTCACCCGGAACGGGAGGCAGGCGGCCATGCTCGGCCCCGGCTCGCACTTCGGCGAGCTGTCACTGCTCGACCGCCGGCCCCGCTCGGCATCGGTGACCTCCGAGACCGACCTCGACGTCCTGGTGCTCGACCAGCGCCACTTCAACGCCCTGCTCGACTCGGTGCCCACCATCGCCCGCAAGCTCCTGGCCGCCCTGGCCACCCGCCTCCGCGAGCAGGACGCCAAGGTCGACTACCACTGAGGGTCAGCCCGGCTAGGCGTCGAGCGACTCCTCGAGCAGCTGGGACAGGTCCAGGACCCGCACGTCGTCCTCCTTGGCATTGGCCCGGACGGCGTCGTCGAGCATGATCATGCAGTAGGGGCAGGCGGTGGAGACGACGTCGGCGCCGGTGCCGATGGCCTCCTCGGTCCGCTCCATGTTGACCCGCTTGCCGATGTTCTCCTCGAGCCACATGCGGGCGCCCCCCGCCCCACAGCAGAAGCCCTTCTCGCGGCAGCGCCGCATCTCCACCTGGGTGGCGCCGGGGATGGCGTCGATGACCGACCGGGGCTCGTCGAAGACGCGGTTGTGGCGGCCCAGGAAGCAGGGGTCGTGGTAGGTGACGGTGCCCTTGTAGCCGCCGCCGGGGGTGAGCCGGCCCGCCGCCACCAGGTGCTCGAGGAGCTGGCTGTGGTGGATGACCTCGAAGTTGCCACCCAGGGCCGGGTACTCGTTCGACAGGGTGTTGAAGCAGTGCGGGCAGGTGGCGATGATCTTCTTGGCGCCCACGCCCTCCAGGGTGGCGATGTTGGCCTGGGCCTGTTCCTGAAAGAGGTACTCGTTGCCGAGCCGGCGCACCGGGTCGCCGGTGCAGCTCTCCTTCTTCCCGAGGATGGCGAAGCTGACGCCGGCCCGGTGGAGCATGCGGGCGGTGGCCTGGGCCCCCTTGCGGGCCCGCTCGTCGAGGGCGCCGGCGCATCCCACCCAGTAGAGGTACTCGATGTCGTCGGGGATGGTATCGGTCACCACCGGCACCTCGAAGTCGAGCGCGGCGATCCAGTCCTCGCGCTTGGCACCACCCAGGCCCCAGGGGTCGCCCTGGTTCTCGACGTTGCGGAGCATCAGTCCGGCCTCGGTGGGGAAGCGCGACTCGATGAGGACCTCGTATCGGCGCATGTCGATGATGGTGTCGATGTGCTCGATGTCGACGGGGCACTGCTCGACGCAGGCCCCGCAGTTGGTGCAGGACCACAGGACGTCGGGGTCGATGACGGTGGGGACCAGCGACTCGACCTCGGACCCGGCGGCCCGGTTCTTGGCCATGACCCGGTCGGCGTTGGCGAACATGTTGTCGCGGAGGTCCATGATCAGGAGCTTGGGGGAGAGCGGCTTGCCGGTGATCCAGGCCGGGCACTGGGACTGGCACCGCCCACACTCCGTGCAGGTGGCGAGGTCGAGCAGCTGCTTCCACGAGAAGTCCTCGACGATGCCGGCCCCGAAGACCACCTCGTCGTTGTCTCCCACGTCCTCCATGGTCATGTCGGGGGTCGAGGCCAGGCCACCCAGGGCGCGGGGCCGGCGTGAGGTGGCCACGTTGATGGGAGCCAGGAAGATGTGGAGGTGCTTCGAGTAGGAGACGAAGACCAGAAAGCCGGTGATGATGGCGACGTTGGCCAGAAGCGCCACCGTGTAGATGACCGAGTTGACCCCGGTCCCCAACGGCTTGAGGAGGGCGGCGAGGCCGTGGGAGGCGAAGGCCCAGTCGGTGTAGGGGAAGTTGCCGGTGTTGACCTGGCCGGCCCGGTAGAGGAGCAGGGAGATGATGACCCCGGCGATGGCCAGCAGCACCAGCCAGGCGGCGCCGGTGTGGGAGCCGAAGAAGCGAGACAGCTTGCCCTCGCGCTTGGGGGAGTTCCTCACCCGGATGCCCACGAAGACCAGCAGCGACACGATGACGGCGACCGCGAAGAAGTCCTCGAGGAAGCCGACCCAGGACCAGGTGCCGATGATCGGGATGTGGAAGCTGCGCTGGAAGAGCGCGCCGTAGGCCTCGATGATGGTGAGGATCAGGATGGTGAAGCCCCACATGGTGAAGAAGTGGGCGATGCCGGGGACCGACCACTGGAGGAGCTTCTTCTGGCCGGCGACCTCGACCAGCTCGGCCTTCAGGCGGGCCGGGACGTCCTTGATCCGGCTGGGGGTGGCCGGCTGGCCGGCGGAGATCAGCCGGAACAACCAGTAGAACCGCCGGCCGGCGATGGCGAACATGACGACGGTGATGCCGAGGCCGATACCGATGGTCAGGGGCACTGAGGGACTCCTCCTGGAGGGAAGTTACTGGTGGGTAACTTGTAGATCGTAGTGGACGACCGGCTAGTTGCGGAAGTTGTCGGCGTACCGGCTGGGGGTGGGACCCCACTGGCCCTGGTACTTGGACTTGAGCTTGTCCGAGCCGTAGGGGTTCTCGGCGGCCGTGGTCATCTGGAGGAACGAGATCTGGCCGATCTTCATCCCCGGGTAGATGGTGATGGGCAGGTTCGCCACATTGGAGAGCTCGAGGGTGAGGTGGCCGTCCCAGCCGGCGTCGACGAACCCGGCGGTGGAGTGGATGAGGAGGCCCAGGCGGCCGAGGGAGGACTTGCCCTCCAGCCGGGCGACCAGGTCGTCGGGGAGCGCCACCCGTTCGGAAGTGGAGCCGAGGAGGAATTCGCCGGGGTGGAGGATCAGCGGGTCCTCGTCACCGACGTCCACCAGCTCGGTCAGGTCCTCTTGGTCCTCCCGGACGTCGATGACCCGGCTGGTGTGGTTGCGGAAGATCCGGAAGTACCGGTCCACATGGAGATCCACCGACGACGGCTGGATGCAGCCCTCGCCCAGGGGGTCGATGACGATGCGGCCGGCGTCGAGCGCCTCACGGATGGATACGTCGGAGAGAACCATGTCGGCCCAGACGATAGTGTGAGCGACGGCCACAGGCATGATCCGCCTGTCCACGCGGGTGTAGCTCAATGGTAGAGCGCCAGCTTCCCAAGCTGGACACGCGGGTTCGATTCCCGTCACCCGCTCTCGAGGTTTTGGCTGGTCAGAGACTTGGACAGGCTCGACAGCCGGCGGCTCAGAGGGTCGAAATGCCCCCACAGACCACAAACAGACCACATTCGTTCTCAGACTCGATCAGGGGCTGCGGTCAGAGTTCGATTTCGATCGGACACCAAAGCCGTCTGGCGCAGCACCGGAGCCTCCGTGAATTCCGGGGCGAATCAGGATCAACGTCAGTAGGGCAATTCCTTGAATGAGTAATCCCGGTAGTCAAGTTCGGGCTCGTCAACGAACTGCCCTGCCGTGATTGTCGAGTGGCCGTCGAAGATCGCCCGAGCAATTCGATGCATTCCGTCCATCACCCGTCCGTCCGAACCCAGGATAATCGGATGGGAGAGATCCACTTCCTGAATGAGCCGAAAGTGGTAAATATTGGGCCGGACGGTCGGAGATGGCCCGGGGTCAAACCAAATCCGTGGCAGCAACCTGACGACCAATTCGTCGCTTCGCGATGAGCTGCAGCTAGCGCAGAGAGGCTTTGGCTTGCTTGCCTGCCACCGCCTCGATGTACTGCGACTGCGACGCCCACATCGAGTCAACCGTGGCAGGACTCTGCTTGACGAGAACCCCGAGCTCCTGTCGGTATGTCCGGTCGGCGTCCCCGCGGAACGAGAGCCAGTTGAAGCTCGATGTGATCTGCGCGTCGTCCCAGATAAGGAGCTTGGCGTGTGTGTTTCCGAGTAGCGCTACTACCACGTTCTCAAACTTGTCGTGGAGCCGCGTGAGGTTCTCGACGGCCCGCTCGTCGCATCCATTGGCGTACTCGTCGATGCCGTACCCGATATGGATGAAGGCTCCGCGTCTCGCGACCCGGTACATGTCGTCCATGAAGGCCTTGTTCACCACCGCGTTGCGGACCCACGCTGAAGTGATGAGGAGGCGGTGGCGCACGTCACGTCGGGCCTCCGTGAAGTACTGGGGATGCTCGAAGGTGTCGATGTTCCGGACATCGATGGCATCTATGGCTGGCGCTCGTGCCTCGGTAGCCGACACGATCGGCGCCTCGTGCGGATCATCGTCGGACCCTTCGGCGTGAGATGCCGGTGCCTCGCGCCGGAGTCGGTCGACCTCCTCAAGCGGTGTTACCGGCCCAGCGGTGACGGACGACTCGGCGGCGAGTTTGACGACCGGGGCTTCAACAGGGTCCACGAGCGCCGAGGCGCCGAACTGGATCCCAAGGAATTCAGCGCCACCGAGTTGGTCGATCCGTGCGCCGATCTCCGGGTCGACTCGGCCATCGACTGCTACCTCAAGAGCGTGGTCCTCCGAGTCCTGGGATTCGTACACAAGAATGTGGCAAGGCAGGAACCGCTGCTCGGCGCGTTCCACTCGCTTGACCACGAGCAAAGTGAAGTCACCGAGTGAGCTGCGAAGCGTCGACCGAATGGCCTTGTCGACCGCCGGTGCCGGGAGGTCCGGCAGATCCGGCCGCGATAGCTTCTGAGGCCTGATCTGCATCATGCCCGAGTCGCGAACATCGCGTGGCTGGAGCAGGTTGCCCGTGAATACATCGGATGGGCGCCACCGGAGTCGGTCAAAGGCGAACCAGACGTCTTGCTCGATCGGAGCGAGGTCGGTGAGCTCTGCGAGCGCGCGCTCACCGCTGGGCAGCAGTTTCAGTACCCGACCGCCCTCGCCGACCGGAACCTCAATGAGGTCGCTCTGCCACAAGCGGGTCAGCGATACCGAGACAAGTGGCGTTTCCACTCCGAGGAATGCAGCGACCTCGTCAGCTGTCCTTAGCCCATCGGCCACCGACCGAAGGACGAATTCGTCGAGGGGACCTACAGGTTTGCGCTGGAGAAGGAGGGCCGGAGCCGTCACGACGAAGAACGGAAGAGCTGCGGGTTCGCACGCCAGCAGGCGGTAGCCAGGCTTGGAAAGCGCGTGACGCTCAGCGACCTCGGAGGTCTCCATCAGAACTCGACCTCTTCCACCGATGCTTTCGATGGGTTCGTCTCAATGAACTGAAGGACATCTCGAAACGGCGAGTCGGCCTTGCTTAGGAACACCGAGTCGCCCACCACCACAAGGCCGCGGCGCGCGCGAGATAGAGCAACATTGGCTCGCTTGTCAGAGTTCACGAAGCCGACCTTGTGATCAGCATTCGAGCGGACCACCGAGAAGATCACAAGGTCCACCTCGCGGCCTTGGGCCGCGTCGATAGTGTTGACCTCCCAACGGATCCCCAGGAGCTGGTTGGCCATCCCATCGATCTGCCTACGTAGGGCAGAAACCTGCCCGCTATAGGGCGCGAGGACGAGAACTGAACCGGCCTGGGTATCCCGGAGGCTCCAAACCTTGGAAGCGAGGATGGAGTCATGGCAGACAAGACCACGAAGCGGCCGTCATCGAAGCGGTATCCGGTTGAGCTGAAGGATCGTGCAGTTCGCATGGTCGGCGAGCTCCGGACAGCGGATCCCGGCGACCAGGGGGTGATCTCACGGGTCGCCCGCCAGCTCGGTGTCGGCACCGAGTCCCTGCGCCAGTGGGTCAAGCAGGCCGAGGTGGACGCCGGCCGCCAGCGCGGCACGACGACGGCTGAGCATGACGAGCTTGTCACGCTGCGCAAGGAGGTGAAGGAGCTCCGCCGGGCCAATGACATCCTCCAGGCGGCTGCAACTTTCTTTGGGGCGGAGCTCGACCGCCGACGCACGAAGTAGTCGCCTTCATCGACACCCACCGCGACCGTGAGTCCGGTGGGTGTCGATGGGGGGTCGAGCCGATCTGCGAGCAGCTCCAGGTCGCCCCCTCCACCTACTACGACGCCAAGGACCGGCCGCCCTCGGCTCGAGCGCTCCGTGACGCCGTCCTCATCCCGATGTTGGTCGCTCTCTGGGTGCACAACTACTCGGTCTACGGACGCCGCAAGCTGACCAAGGCGGCGCGGCGGGCCGGCTACGACCTCGGCCGGGACCAGGTTGCCCGCCTCATGCGCCAGGCCGGGATCTGCGGCGCTACCAGGGCCAAAACGCGCTTCACCACCAAGGCCGACGCCACCCACCTCCGGGCACCTGACCTCGTGAAGCGCAACTTCACCGCCACCCGCCCCGATGCGTTGTGGGTCGCGGACTTCACGTACTGCTCCACGTGGTCAGGAATCGTCTATGTCGCCTTCATCATCGACGTCTACTCCCGGCGTCTGGTCGGCTGGAAGGCCGCTCGTTCCATGACTGCACCCTTGGTCATCGACGCTCTCAACATGGCTGCCTGGACCCGCCGAAACACGACGTTGGACGGGCTCGTGTGTCACACCGACGCCGGGAGCCAGTACACCTCGATCTCCTATACCGAACGCCTCGCAGACGTCGGAGCAGACCCTTCTATCGGGACCGTCGGCGATAGCTACGACAACGCGATGGCGGAGTCGGTCATGGGGCTGTTCAAGACCGAGCTACACCGCAACCCTGCCGCGCTGGCGGCCAACGGTGGCCCGTGGAAGGGGCTCGACGACTTGGAGACCGCCACTTGCGCCTGGGTGTCCTGGTTCAACGAGGAGCGCCTCCACTCCGAGCTCGACGACCGGACCCCGGCCGAAGTCGAGGCCGCCTATCGCCTCAGCACACAGCCCGGTGCAGCCTGAGCGGAGCGGACGCCGGGGTCATGCTCTTGACGAGTTCGACGACTCCACCCGAACGGCCTGTCCCCCGTCGCTCACCTCGCGACGGAATGGCTTTTCCATCGGCGGGCTGATGCCTGTCAACCATAGTTGATCCCCTCCCTGCGCTTGACTACCTTGACCCCCCATGGCAACGTCACCTCTCCGCCGCATCGAGACCCTGACCACACGAATCGACAACCTCGCATCGGACCGTGAGCGGGCAATCGCTCGGGCAATCGCCGCTGGTGCGACGTGGGCAGAGATTGCCCATTCCCTCGGAGTCACCCCGCAGGCGGCCCACAAGCGATACCGGTGGCTCCGCTTCAGCGAACGCACCGGCGAGGTCTGGCACGAACGGCCACTGCCGATCTGAGAGATGGCGACGGCTGCTGAACGGACTTCATGTCGGCTCTGAGATCGGGCATACTGGGCTCAGTCGGGACCAACCGGTTCCGCAAAGAGCAAAGGTCGGAAGTCTCCGACAAACCCAGGCCGGTTCAAACCTCCAGCCCCTCGGGTATAGCCCCAGCGCGGAGCAGGAAGGGCAAGCGGCCCAGGATCTGTCGGATGGCTCGCACCTCGCATCCGTTCGAGAAGCTCCGACCGTCAGTACCCGAGGGTTCCTCCTGCCGCCCAGTCATCCCGCTCGTCGACCACCATGTAATCGGATTGGTCAACACCCCAGGCAGCGGCGGGAAGGCGGCCGGGCCATCAGAGCTGAGTTCGCCGCCGTAGAAGCACTCCGACACGAGGTCCCCGATCGCGCTAGTCATCCGTCGCTGCACCGTTAGGCGCTGGTGGCAGCCTTCCGGAAGACCAGCGATGAAGCGATCGAAAAGTGTGGTGCGGAGCTCGGTCCGGTCGAGTGAAAACTCCTCAAGCAATTCGCTGTCGTTGAGCGCATCCTCCTGGAACGGCGGCAGCTGGCGCGGGTCCCCGACCAGAACCCACCGCTTAGACCGCACCATCGGGATCAACGATTCCGTGGCCGTAGCCTTGCTGGCCTCGTCCAAAATGCAGAGATCAAAGTCGACGGCTCGCAGTTCCCTGTAGCGAGCAACGCCAACGCACGTGCCACCAAGCACTTGGGCGTAACCAAGTAACGCCTCGACAAAGTCGTCGCCCCGTTCAAGACGTTGTGTCCACGCTTCGAAGATCGCAGCCCTCGACGTCGCATCTGCGAGGGGGGCGAACATGTGATCTGCAACCTCACGAAGTCGGTCGGCAGCCACACCGTCGATGTCGACACCGGCTGCCTTCGCCCTTCGACTGAGTCGCTGGACAAAGGCTCGCTCGTCCTTTCGTCGGCGCTCCTGCCTCTCGCTGAGGTCCGCCAGGTCGGCTCGGGCCTCCGCCAGTTCGGCGTAGGCCGACGCACCCTCCTCGTCGAGGCGCTTCTCAACGACCCGGGCCTCCGTGAGCGCCCGAGTCAGCGCTTCCGCTTCGTCGCGGGCCAGTGCAAGCTCCCGCAGACCTGAAGCGAGCTGCAGCTCACCAGGCTTGACGCCCTGCTCTTCGCACCAGGAATTGAATGCCTTCTGTGAGCGCTGCTGAGTTGCTCTTGTCCATTTCTCGATCTGGGTGTCGAGCACGAGATCAAGCGCATCAGCGGAAACGCGGCTGGACTGTCTGTCCGCGAGGCGGATCACATTCGTCGAAGGGACGAATTGCGTAATTTTGACGAGAGCGTTGTCCAGCGCAACGTTTGTCTGGCTTGTGATGAGGATTCGGGCCTTGGGATTCCGGCGCAACTCCTGGGCAACGAGTTCCGCGATGAACGTCGTCTTTCCGGTGCCTGGGGGTCCCTCGACGACGAAGAGCCCCGGACTTCCCAATGCCGTCTCAACTGCTCGACGCTTGTCGTCGTCCAGGTCTGGACGGTACCAAGTATCGACGGCCACGGGCGTCGGGTCTGGGTGGCTTGACGGATCGATGATGAAGTCTCGGAGTTTCGGCTCGGCGAGGTCGACGCTCTTGTGGATCAGCGACATGAGCGCTGACTTCTCGCGGTCGATCTTGATGTTCGCTGCGAGAGTGTCGAGGACCAGCTGGCCGCGATCTGGAAGCTGCTGATGTTCGTCGGTGAACCAAAGCGTCAGGCGAGTTCCATCTATCGACCAGACCTCGCCGACGGGCTTGCGCCGCTCATCCCCACCGGCATCGGCCCGGCGAGATTCGCCGAGCTGAATTGAAGTCGGTGGATCCAGCAATTCGAACGTCACCCGGTGTCCATCTCGTCGAAAGCTCTTGAAGCGAAGCGGAGTCTCGCGACGTCTTTCAACCGCCTGTCTCGCGTACAGCTGCGAGCGCCACTGCTCGAGCAGCCGACGTTGCTCCCGCTCCTCGGCGGCGACTTCGCGCCTGTCAGCGAAGGCGTCGACTGATCCGACGAGGTCGGCAAGACCGTCGGATGCGTCTTTCCGGTTGATCGCCGGGTCGAAGGTGAAGGTCACATTCGATGCAACGTGCTCGAATTCACGCGCCCTATCAGCCACTCCGGGCTTGAGCCGCATGACGCTCATCACGAACAAACCCGGTGGGCGGCCGGCCTCTGTTTGGACTTCCACCCGATAACCCCACTCGGCACCGGTTAGGAACAGCTGGCGCTCGTGGATTTGGCCGGGTGAGTCCGCAGGCCGGGCTTCCTTGGCCGTCGGACTGTCGGCAAGGTCGGCGAGGATTGCCTTCTGCAGGGCCTGGCCACTCATGCCGAATGCGGTCTCAAGGGTTTCTGCCGCTTTCCTGCCGAGCGCGATCGTCAACCTCACGGATTCCTGCCTCCGCTGCTGCCGCGTCGCCAGCAGTGAGCGGAGTTCCTCGTGGAGAACGACAGCGTTCTTCGGACGCCGGTCGGGCGTGAGACTGACACATCGACGGAGTAGCTCCGCAAGCCCAGTTGGAACATCGAGCTCGTCGAGCGCTGCCTCGATATCGGGGTAGTCGCGTACAGGTATGTCGCTGAGGACCCCGAGAAGCAGGACCCCAAACCCAAAAACGTCGCGCGAGAAAGTCGAATCAACTTCCGGAGGCGAATACGGCCGCGAGACAAAATCGACCGTTGTGTGCGGGGAATCAGTCAGGTCGGACTTGATCTTCGCGATGCCAAAGTCAGCGAGCTTCGGCAGATTGTCGTTGGTCAGAAGCACGTTCGCTGGCTTCAGGTCCCGGTGGATGACCTGCCGCTCGTGTGCAAACGCCAGCGCCTCCGCTAGGGGAAGCCCAATGTCGATGACGAAGTCCTCCCACGGAGGGGACGGATTCTCTGCGCACCAGTCCTTGAGACTTCGCTCAACCCACTCGAGGACGAGAAAGAACTGCTTCTGCTCGTCATCGAGCCCCGCGTCGACGAGCTCGACGATGTGTTCGTGCTCCAGGGAGAGGAGAGATTGGACCTCTCGATCGAAGAACGTCTGAAGCAACGGATCCTCGACCGCGGCGCCGTCCAGGATCTTCACCGCGACCTCCCGCGGTGGCGTTACGCCTAGATCGACACCGCGGTAGACGGAGGCGAAGCCACCTCGCCTCACCTTCTCGGTGTCGTATACGAAGCGGTCCCGGATCTGCTTATTCACCTTGCTCCTGCCTAAATAACCCGCCGCAGGCGCAGCGTGCGGATCAACGCGCGCCTCGTCTCAGGGCAGTCCCCCTGCTCGACCATCCCCGCCACTGTACTCAGCGGGTGTGACTCGACTTCGGAGCCTGCCGACGGGTCGCCTTACTCGGTCCGAGGCGCCTCTGGCGAGCCAGCGCAGAATCACGCCTCTCGAGGCACCAATCGGCTCGGAGAGGGCGCGCGGAACATCGCATTGCGCCGCCGAACATTGCGGCGGACTCCCCAAAACGAGCGCCGTCACGTTAGGGCTCACCGGACGTTTGAGTGAGCGATGGTGTAGTTCCAGTCCCCGTGAAAGTCGTGACGGGTGAGCGGCACTGCGGCCAGCTCGGCTTTGGTCACCTTGGTGCCGGTCTCGTAGTAGTTGAGATCCTCTTCCGCTCGGATGGTGAGACCTGAGTCGGTCGTCGTCGCCGAGATCAGTTCGATGATGGTCCGGTAGGAGACGAGCGGCCGGCCCCGCCAGTTCATCGAGATGAAGCTCCACATCTTGTGCTCGATTTTGTTCCACTTGGACGTGCCAGGTGGGTAGTGGGCGACGGTGATCGTAAGGCCGGTCTCGGCTGCGAGCTTGGCCAGCTCCACCTTCCACAACTTCACCCGGTGGCCGTTGGATCCTCCACCGTCGGCGGTGATGAGCAGCTTGGTGGCGTCAGGAAACCGGACCATGCCCATCGAGTACCACCACCGTCGGATGGCTTCGACGGCGAAGGTGGCCGTGTCTGCGGTGTCGCCCACGGACACCCAGCCCTCGTTGTTGCCGATGTCGTAGATCCCGTAGGGAACGGCCCGGCCCAGTTCCTTGTCCACGAAGTCGTGGGTCTTCACCCGGGTCGGTTCGCCCGTGGGGTGGTACTCCTGGCCGCCGTTGGCGTACTCGCCCACCAGCTCCTTCTTCTTGGTG
>Ga0080006_1155644_pt1 | contig 60687 bp, 53 predicted proteins | sample RS3BMetagenome_FD_69209 | JGI IMG/M metagenome (GOLD analysis project Ga0080006, IMG submission 69209) | Ferric oxide microbial mat and aquatic microbial communities from Rainbow Spring, Yellowstone National Park, USA - RS3B (SPADES... ...
AGAGGAACCGGTGGCAGCAGTCGTTCGATGATCCGCCAAAGCGATTCGGGCAGAAGGGGAGCACGCATTCCCCCTCATGAATCAGCCCGCATCAGAGTACAAGGGTTTTGAAAGGCGTTCTTAGCGGGCGCTCGCCGGGCAGGTTGGGCCGGTATCAAGGGTGTAACTGGCGGCTGGCGCCGGGCCTGCGATCGCTTCGGCACGAGATCGATAGTGCTGGTGTTGCTCGGCTGGCTGCCGATAAGCTGTGCCACTTTTCGTTAGAGAAAGCGCATCCAAGATGAGCGAAGCTATGCGGGGCGTGCCCAGCCCGATCGAGGAGAGCATGACGTCGCTGCGGGCCGGCGTGGAGCTGCGGCCGCTCGACCCGCAGGCGCACCTGATCGTGCGCGGCTCGGCGACCGCGCTGCTTTGTCCGCGGTGCGGCGACAGCTATCTGCACCATCGCAGTGTCGTAACGTTTGACCGGAGCGAGGATGCCGAGACGGTGCTGAGAACCGGCGTCGAGGTCGGCAAGACCACCGTGCAACTCGTGCCTCAGGCCGATTCGGGAAATCCGAGCCCGCGTCGCGACGGACTGGTGATCCAGTTCTGGTGCGAAAAATGCGGCGGCGGTGACGACGGCGCCAGTGTGATCGAGCTGACCCTTGCCCAGCACAAGGGCGAGACGGAGGTCAGCTGGCGTTTCACGCCTTTGGACGCCACGCGGCCCTAACAATCCCCCACGGCCCTGACATCCTCGCACTCCCGAGGGCCGCGGGCCGCCCGCCCAGGGGCCGCTGACGCGCAACCGGGTTCTCGCGCAGCCCGGAGGCGAGACGCGTGCGGCCCGAGCCCGGGGCGGTCCGGGCAACGCTCCGGCGGCTGCCAGCCGGTCCGACCGCGGGTGGCGGCTTGCAACTGTGGCGCCGGGAACATAGCGTTGCGCGCAAGCGCAACTTCCGGGGTCAAAAGCGGGCAGGCATGGCAGCAACTTTCCTGGTTACCGGCGGGGCTGGCTTCATCGGCCGGGCGCTATGCGACGAGTTGCTGAGCAACGGCTACGGTGTTCGCGTCCTCGACAGCCTGATCGAACAGGTGCATGGCGACGGGCTGCCGCGCCTGCCGCGCGACGTCGAACTGCTGCATGGCGACGTGCGGGACGCGGACCTGGTCGGGCGTGCGATCGAGGGCGTGGACGGCGTCTTCCACCTGGCAGCCGAGGTGGGCGTTGGACAGAGCATGTACGAGATCGCGCGCTATGTCGGCGCGAACGATCTTGGCACCGCCACACTGCTCGAGGCGATGATCGCCCGTCCGGTGCGCAGGCTGGTGGTCGCTTCGTCGATGAGCGTGTACGGCGAAGGCATGTATCGCGACAGCAACGACAAGTTCCGGCCGTACGTACGCCGTGCAGTGAGCGAGGGCGCGGGCTGGGACCCGACGGACGAGGCGGGCGAAGCACTGGTCGCGGTGCCCACGGACGAGACCAAGCCCACGGACCTGGCCTCGGTCTATGCGGTGACCAAATTCGTACAGGAGCGTAACGGCCTGATCGTGGCCAGGGCCTACGGCATGCAGGCGGTCGCCTTGCGCCTGTTCAACGTCTTCGGCCCCGGTCAGGCTCTTTCCAATCCCTATACCGGCGTGCTTGCCAATTTCGGCGCGAGGCTGATGCACGGCCAGCCGCCGATGGTCTTCGAGGACGGGCAGCAGAAGCGGGATTTCGTGCATGTGCGCGACGTCGCGCGCGCCTTCCGCCTGGCGATGGAAAGCCAGCCGGCCGACGGCGAGGTGATCAATGTCGGCAGCGGGCGGGCCTACACGATCGGCAGGATCGCGGAGATGCTGGCCGACGCGCTCGACCTTCCCGAGATCAGGCCGATGCTGCTGGGCAAGGCACGCGCCGGCGACATCCGCCATTGCTTCGCCGATATCAGCAAGGCGCGTACGCTGCTCGGCTACGAGCCGCTCCATCCGCTCGAGGACAGTCTCGAGGAGGCCGCGTCCTGGATCCGCAGCTCTGTGGCTACCGATCGCGGCGAACAGGCGAGGCGCCAGCTCGAGGCGCGCGGGCTTGTGGCATGACGCGTTGGCTCGAGACGACGCCGGCGCGTCCGTTCGGATTTGCCGAGTGGTTCCGACCCGGCGAGCATGACAGGGTTCTCGAAGCCATCGAGGGGATGCGCAGGGCAGGTGCCAGTGCGGTGCGCACCCACCTGTCCTGGGCCGAGTACCATACGCCGGGAGGGCAGGGCTGGTACGACTGGCTGATCCCCACCCTGGGCCGCGCGTTCGACCTGTTGCCGTGCCTGCTGTACACGCCGCCGTCCCTGTCGCGCACCGGCCGGACCTCGGGCGCACCCAGGCGGCTGGCTGATTTCGCCGATTTCGCCGACCACATCCTCTCGCGTCACGGCGAGCATTTCCGGGCTGTCGAGCTGTGGAACGAGCCCAACAACCTGGCCGACTGGGACTGGCGTGAAGACCATGAGTGGCTGCTGTTCTGCGAGATGATCGGCGGTGCCGCGCACTGGATCAGGCGGCGTGGCTGGGATGTCGTACTGGGCGCGCCGCACCCGTTCGATGCGCGCTGGCTGGAGCTGATGGGCGAGCGCGGCGTGCTCGGCGAGATCGCCGCACTTGGCGTGCATGGTTTCCCCGGCACCTGGGACGGGGCGGGGAACAACTGGCCGGGATTCGCGGCCCAGATCTCCGAGGCGCGCGACATCGTGCATCGCTTCCAGCCGGGCGCGGAGATCTGGCTGACGGAGGCCGGCTACTCGACGTGGCGCCAGGACGAGGCAGCACAGGTGGACTGCTTCCGTGACGCGCTGGCAGCGCCGGCCGAGCGCGTCTTCTGGTACGGATGGCAGGACATCGCGCACGACGTGCCGACGCCCGAAGGTCTGCGCTTCGATCCGCGCCATTACCATCTCGGCGTCACTGACAGCGCCGGCCGCCCGAAGCTGTTGCGACGCCTGCTGGAGCGAGGGTGCGTCGAGACGACGGACGATGTGCCGGCCGCTCCCGTGATCGTGGGCGAGCGGCGCGAGCCGGTGCTGATCCTCGGCGGGGCGGGCTTCATCGGCAGCAACCTGGCGCAGTCCTTCCTGCGCGAGGGTCGCCATGTCGTGCTGTTCGACAGCCTCGAGCGCGCCGGAGTCGAGCGCAACCTCCACTGGTTGTCGCGGGCCTATCCGGACCGCCTGCACCCGGTGGTCGGCGACATCCGTGACCGCGTGCTGCTCGCCGAGACCATGCGCGGCGTGGAGAGTGTGTTCCATCTCGCCGCGCAGGTGGCGGTGACGACCAGCCTGTCGGACCCGCGCCATGATTTCGCGATCAATCTCGAAGGAACGCTCAACGTCCTCGAGTGCCTGAGGCAGACTGCGCCCCACGCTCCCTTGCTGTTCTCGAGCACCAACAAGGTCTACGGCCAGCTCGGGCGCCTCGGTGTCGAGGCGCTGGTCGACGGCTATGCGCCGACCGACGAGGCGGTCCGGCAGCGCGGCATCGACGAAACCTGGCCGCTTGATTTCTGCACGCCCTATGGCTGTTCGAAGGGGGCGGCGGACCAGTACGTGCTCGATTACGCGCATTCGTTCGGTCTGCATGCCGCGGTGCTGCGCATGAGCTGCATCTATGGACCGCGTCAGTTCGGCACCGAGGACCAGGGCTGGGTGGCGCATTTCCTGATCAAGGCGTTGCGGGGGCAGCCGATCACGCTGTTCGGCGATGGCAAGCAGGTGCGCGACATCCTGCACGTGACCGACGCGGTGGCCGCCTACCGCGGCATGCGCGAACGAATCAGCGAGGTCGAAGGCCACGCCTTCAATCTTGGCGGTGGCGTGGAGAATGCGGTCAGCCTGCACGAGGTGATCGCCGAAATCGGCACCCTGCTCGGCCATGCGCCGGACCTGCGCTACGAGGGCTGGCGGCAGGGGGATCAACCCTATTTCGTCGCCGACACGCACAGGCTCGCGCAGGCGATCGGCTGGCGGCCGCAGATCGGCTGGCGCGACGGCGTGCGGGATCTCGCGGACTGGCTGCGCGAGGATCTCGAAACGCCGGAGCCGCGGCAGGCGAGGGCGCTCGCATGAGGGTGGCACTGGTCAACCCGGCCTGGCGCTATGACGGCAGCATCTATTTCGGCTGCCGGCAGGCCCACCTGCCGCTCGAGCTCGGCTATGCACGGGCGCTGCTCGACGGTCAGGGCGATCAGGTGCTGCTGCTCGACGGGCAGCTGATGGAGCTGGGATCCGAGGCACTGGCCGACCGGGTCGCCGCGTTCGCGCCCGACATGACGGTGGTGCTGACCGCGCCGACCTACCTGTTCTGGCGCTGTGCCCCGCCGGAGCTGCGCGTGCCGGCCGAGTTCCTCCGCGCACTCGGCAGCCGCGGCGGTCGCACCGTCGCGGCCGGGCCGCACGGTTCGGTGACGCCGGGTGCGACCTTGCGCAAGCTCGGTGTCGACGCCGTGGTGCGCGGCGAGTGCGAGGAGGTCATTGCGGCGATGGCCGCCTCCGCGGACTGGCTGGCGCTGGATTCGGTGGCCATGCTGGTCGACGGCGCTTTGCAGAGCCGGGGCGCGCCAGCCGCCGCGCGCTTCGTCGATGCTCCTGCCCTGCGCTGGCCGGACGCTTGGACGCAGGTTCATGCGCATCACCATCATCGCTTCGATGAAGGGCCGCGTTCGGGGACGGGTGCGGAGGTCGAGGCATCGCGCGGCTGTCCGTACGACTGCAGCTTCTGCGCCAAGATCGACTACCGGGACAAGTACCGCAGGCGCGCCCTGGCGCCGCTGCTCGAGGAGATCGATCATCTCATCGCGCAGGGGGTCGGCTATCTTTATTTTGTAGACGAAATCTTCCTGCCCAACAGGCCGCTGCTCGAAGCGCTGGTCGAGCGCCGCGTGCAGTTCGGCATCCAGACCCGGATCGATCTGTGGAAGCCCGACCTGCTCGAGCTGCTCGGCCGGGCCGGGTGCGTGTCGATCGAGGCTGGCATTGAAAGCCTGACGATGGAAGGGCGCGAGGCGCTGGCCAAGCGCTGCCGGCTCGACACGGAGGAGCTGGCGTCGCTGCTGATCACCGCCCGGCGGCACGTGCCGTTCGTGCAGGCCAACCTGATCGGCATGGCGAAGGACGATCCTGGCCTGGTGAGCCATTGGCGCGAACGGCTGATGGCGGGCGGCGTGTGGGCCAACGAGCCGGTGCCGCTCTATCCGTATCCGAGCTCGCCCAGCTATCGTGCGCTGTGGGGGTTGCCCGACGATGCGGCCTGGGAGCGTGCGCATGCACATTATCTCGGCCTGTTCTCGGCGTTCAGCGACATCCAGGAGGAGCGCCCCGAGCCGCTGACGGCGCTGGAAGCGGATTGTTGCCAGACCGGCTGAGCCTGCCGCGGCGTGTGCTGATGACGGTCGACGGCGTGGGGGGAATCTGGCGCTACGGGGTCGATCTGGCCCGCAGCCTGAACGAGCGGCTCGGGATCTCCTGCCTGCTGGCCGGGTTCGGGCCAAGGCCGGCGGCGGTGCCGGCCGGGCTCGAACTGGTGTGGACCGACGCGCCGCTCGACTGGATGGCGAGCCGGGCCGGCGGCCTGGCCGAGGTCCCCGAGCTTCTCGACGGGCTCGCGCGCCGGTCGGGCGCGGAACTGCTGCACCTCAACCTCCCCTCGCAGGCGGCGGGCCTTGCTTCCGGCTGGCCGGTGGTGTGCGTGTCGCATTCCTGCGTGCCGACCTGGTGGCGGGCGGTGCGTGGTACGGCGCTGCCCGACGACTGGGAATGGCACCAGGCCTGCAACCGACAGGGCCTGTTGCGTGCCCAGCAGGTGCTGGCGCCGAGCGGCAGCCATCTGCGCGCGATGCTGGAGTGCTACGCGCCGCTGCCCGCCCATGCGCTGCGCGTGGTGCCGAACGCCAGCGCTCTCGCCGGACGCGACGCGGGCAAGGAGCCGATGATCCTGGCTGCCGGCCGCTGGTGGGACGAGGGCAAGAACGGCGCGGTGCTCGACCGGGCGGCGGCCCGGCTGGACTGGCCGGTGCTGCTCGCCGGCGCGACCGAAGGCCCGTCCGGCCAGGCGATGCGGCCGCGCCACGCCCGCGGGCTCGGCCCGCTCGGTCAGCAGGCGCTCACCGGGCTGATGGCGCGCGCCGCGATCTTTGCCGCCCCGTCCCTCTACGAGCCGTTCGGCCTGGCCGTGCTGGAAGCCGCCCGGCAGCATGCCGCGCTGGTGCTGGCCGACATCCCCAGCTTCAGGGAGCTCTGGGACGGGGCGGCGGTGTTCGTTCCGGCCCGCGACGACCGGCTCTGGTCGCAGGCGCTGGCCGAACTGGCGGCCGACCCGGCACGGCGCGCGTCGCTGGCGCGGGAGGCGGCGGCGCGCGCGGCCGCGTTCACGCCGGCAGCACAGCTCGACGGCGTGGCCCGGGCCTACGGGCGGGCGATGGCGGCGGCGAGGAACTAGACAATGCGGTTCGTTCTCTACACCCATTCGCTGCTGTCGGACTGGAACCACGGCAACGCGCATTTCCTGCGCGGCGTGCTGCGCGAACTGGCAGCCCTCGGCCACGACACCCTGGCGCTCGAGCCGGAGGATGCCTGGAGCGTGGGCAACCTGCTCGCCGACCGCGGACCCGCGGCACTCGCCCGCTTCGCCGTGGATTTCCCCGAGCTCCGGGTGCAGCGCTACGGGCCTGATTTCGACCATGGGTCGGCGTTGCAGGACGCGAGCGTGGTGATCGTGCATGAGTGGAGCGATCCCGCCCTGGTGGCACGCCTGGGTCGCATGCGCCGGCTGGGCGGACGGTTCCTGCTTTTGTTCCACGACACCCACCATCGCGGCGTGTCGGCGAGCGAGGCCATCGCCGGGCTCGACCTGGCCGGCTACGACGCGGTGCTGGCCTTCGGTGAGACGCTGCGCGAGCGCTACCTGCGCGCCGGATGGGGGCAGCGGGTGTTCACCTGGCACGAGGCGGCCGATATCCGCCTGTTCCGCCCGGTCGCCGGGGTGGCACCCCGGGACGATCTCATCTGGATCGGCAACTGGGGCGATGGCGAGCGGGCGCGGGAGCTGGAGACGTTCCTGATCGAGCCGGCGCGGCGGCTGGGGTTGAGTGGCGTCGTGCATGGCGTGCGCTATCCGCCCGAGGCGCGCGCCAGCCTGGCAACCACCCGCCTCGCCTTCGGCGGCTCGATCGCCAATGCCGATGCGCCGGGCGCCTTTGCGCGTCACCGGATGACGGTGCATGTGCCGAGGCGCCCCTATGTCGAGGCGCTGCCGGGCATACCGACCATACGCATGTTCGAGGCGCTGGCCTGCGGCATCCCGCTGGTCAGCGCGCCGTGGCGCGACAGCGAAGGCCTGTTCCGCGCGGGCACGGACTATCTGACGGCGCGCAATGGAGACGAGATGACGATGCAGCTCAGCCGGTTGCGCGATGATCCGGCGCTGGCGCGGGAGATCGCGGCGCGCGGCTTGGAGACGATCCGGGCCCGCCATACCTGCGCGCACCGCGTGCAGGAACTGCTCGGCATCATCGCGAACTGCCGCGCGGAGGCGGCGTGAGGATCGCGCTCTACGGCTCGAGCCTGGTCTCGTCCTACTGGAACGGGGCTGCGACCTACTATCGCGGCATCCTGCGCGCCCTGGCCGGCCATGGCCACTGGATCCGCTTTTTCGAGCCGGACGCCTTCGAGCGCCAGTCGCACCGCGACATCGAGCCGCCCGACTGGTGCGAGGTGGTCGTCTATCCCGCAACGGCCGAGGGGGTGAGGGACGCGCTGGCCGCGGCGGCGGAGGCCGATGTGGTGATCAAGGCGAGCGGCGTCGGCTATGCCGACGAGGCGTTGCTGGACGGCATACTGGCCCATGCCGCCCCGGGCGCGCTGCGCCTGTTCTGGGACGTGGACGCGCCGGCAACGCTGGCCGAACTGGCCGGTGATCCTGGCCACGGGCTGCGGGCGGCCCTGCCGGCGCTCGACCTGGTGCTGACCTATGGCGGCGGCGAGCCGGTGCAGCGCGCCTATGCGGGCTTCGGTGCGCGCGGCTGCGTGCCGATCTACAACGCGCTCGACCCGCAGGCCCACCATCCGGTGCCGCCCGACGCCCGCTACCGGGCCGATCTCAGCTTTCTCGGCAACCGCCTGCCGGATCGCGAGGCGCGGGTGGAGTCGTTCTTCCTGGCGCCGGCGCAGGCGCTGGAACAGTCGAGCTTCCTGCTCGGCGGCTCCGGCTGGCACGACAAGCCGGTGGCGGGCAACGTGCGGGTGCTCGGCCATGTGCCGACGGCGGAGCATAACGCGTTCAACGCGAGTGCCCGGATCGTGCTCAACATCAGCCGCGACAGCATGGCGCGCACCGGCTTCTCGCCGGCCACCAGGGTGTTCGAGGTGGCCGGCAGCGGCGCCTGCCTGATGAGCGATGCCTGGGAGGGGCTGGAGCAGTTCCTCACCCCGGGCGAGGAGGTGGTCGCGGTGCGCGACGGGCAGGACGTGGTCGAGGCGCTGCTCGGCCTGGCGCCGGAAACGCTGCGCCGGATCGGGCAGGCCGGGCGCGAGCGGGTTCTGCGCGAGCACACCTATGATCGGCGCGCGCGCCAACTGCACGAGGTGCTGGGGACTGCGCTGCGGGCGCGGCGCGAAGGCGCTGCGGCATGAGGATCGTCGTGCTCGGCCTGTCCATCAGCTCGTCCTGGGGCAACGGGCACGCGACCACCTGGCGCGCGCTGGGGCGCGGACTTGCCGCCCTCGGCCACGAACTGCTGTTCCTGGAGCGCGACGTGCCCTGGTATGCGGAGCAGCGCGACTTGGCGCGTCCGGGCTTCTGCGATCTTGTTCTTTACGAGGGCGTGGACGCACTCCGCGGCCGCCTGGGCCCAGAGATCGAGCGGGCCGACGCGGTGATCCTGGGGTCCTATGTCCCGGACGGGATCGAGGTCGCCGAGCTCGTGCTGCAGCGCGCGCGGGGTGTGCGTGCGTTCTACGACATCGACACGCCGATCACCGTCGAGGCCCTGGAAGGCGAACGCTGCGCCTATCTCTCGGCCGGGCAGGTGAGTGCATTCGACCTTTATCTGTCATTCTCGGGCGGCCGGCTGCTCGAACATCTGTCGCGTCGGTTCGGGGCAAAGCGGCCGCACGCGCTTTATTGCGCGGTTGACGAAACGCGCTATCACCCGGTTCGCGTGGAAACCCGCTGGGACCTTGGCTATCTCGGCACGTACAGCGAGGACCGGCAGCCCACTCTCGACCGCCTGCTCCTCGAACCAGCCCGGCGGATGCCGACGCGCCGCTTCGTGGTGGCCGGCCCGCAATATCCCGCCGGCATCAACTGGCCGGAGAATGTCGAGCGGATCGACCATCTCCCCCCCGACGAGCACAGCGCGTTCTACGGCGCGCAGCGTTTCACGCTGAACGTCACGCGGGCCTCGATGATCCGGGCCGGCTGGTCGCCGAGCGTCCGGCTGTTCGAAGCGGCGGCCTGCGGCACGGCGATCCTGAGCGACCGCTGGGATGGGTTGTCGGACCTGCTGCCCGAAGGCGAGGCGATCCACATCCTCGATGAAAGCCGGGCGGTGGACGAGGTTCTCGCCTCGGACGATTCCGCCCGGCACCGCCTCGGAGCGGCGGCGCGCCAGATCGTCCTGGCGCGACACACCGGAGTGGCGCGGGCACGCGAACTGGTGGCGCTGCTGGCGGCCTGCCGATCCTCGCCCGACGAAGTGACCGGCCTCGCGTCACTCGGCTAGTCCGGCCGGATCGACGGAGGCGGCGGCTGTCGGGGCGGAGGGTCAGGCCGGGTGGGCGGCGACCGAACCCCACAGATGCTGAGCCTTGAAGGCCGCCTGGGTGCGGTTCGTGGCACCCATCTTGCGCATGATGTTGCGCACATGGACCTTCACCGTGCTTTCGCTCATGCCGAGCTCGTGCGCGATGATCTTGTTCGCCTTGCCCTGCTGGAGCTGGCCGAGCACCATGATCTGGCGCGCGGAGAGCTTTTCAGCGGCGGCCGATGCTCCGGTGGCTGGAACATTGCAGCGAACGGGCCCGATCTCGCTTACCGGCGGGGCGAAGGTGCCGCCGGCGTTGACCAGCCGGATCGCCGCCGCGACGTCGGGAATGCCGAGGGACCGGGTGGACAGCACGCCATGCGCGCGCGGCTGCAGCATGCTGCAGATCTCGTCGCCGTCGCCGTCCTCGTCGTCCGAGAGCACGAGGATGGGAATTGTGTTGAAGGCCTCGCGGATCTCGATGAGCGCCTGCTGCCTGCGGCTTTCCGCCGCATGGGCGTTGTAGATGATCAGGTCGAACAGTTCGTCGTGCTCGATGCAGTTCGCGGCGGTGGCGAACGGCAGGATCATGAAGGAGGGCTGCAGCTCGCTCATCGCCCGGACCAGGCAGTCGCGGGTGAACCGATGGCCGTCGATCAGGCCGATCCGCAGCGGTGCCGGCATCGCGCCCGGAATGTTGTCGAGCCGTTCCAGGAGGGCCCGCTGGAGCCCGGCATCCGGCTCCCCTGCATCGAGAAAGCTCGCCGTGTGATGGTCAGCAAAATCCAACATCGATCATCTCCCCTGTAGAAACGATGCCAATTTTGTGGCGGGCAGGAACGTTCATAATATGAGAATAACTAAAAGACATTAGCAAATTAACGACTCACACACTTTTAACGAATTCTTGGTTATTACGTACGTAGGCCGATCCATAGGGCTGGAGATGCGCCCTGAATTTCGAGAAACCCTCGACCAATTCAGCAAGAAACCGGTCTGATGGCTGCCCGGGCTGCAAGCGTGTTCTGTTACAACGTAGTGACGGGTTCTCCGGAGGCAGCAGCGACGACTGGCCGGAGTCACAAATTCGTAAGTAATGAGTCGTCGAAGCAAGAAGAAAACGCAAGCTTTCACGGCCCAGGACGGCTGCTGGCAAGATGAACCGCCCACAGGAGGCTCCGGCATGGCGGCAGGACTGGTCGTTGCCGGCAGCCGGCCGGGCGCGGGAGATGACGGCCCGCCGCCGCTGCCGGGCTCTCAGTTGCGCGCGATGGCCGCGATGTGCAGCGCCAGGCTGTCCTGGACGCCGGACACGACGATCTGCACGCCGATGCAGAGCAGGATGAAGGCGACCAGTCGGGTCACGATCCCGGCACCGGAGCGCCCGAGCAGTGCTATCAGCCGGTCGGCCCATCCGTAGGCAAGCCAGACCAGGACGCAGACCAGGCCGGCGGCAAGCGTCACGCCGGCGGCGAAGGCGATGAGCGAATGGTTGCCGACCGACCCGGTCGGCCGCTCCGCGGCCAGGGTGATGGCCACCGAGATGCTGCCGGGACCCACGGTGAACGGCATGGTCAGGGGAAAAAAGGCGATTTCGCCGAGCCCTGCCGCTGCCGCGGTGCGGCCCTCCTGGCTGGCCTGCCGCTCCTTGCGGGCCTCCTGTGCTTCCGGCGCCTGCAACAGGCTCCAGGCCCGCACGGCGACGACGAGCCCGCCGGCAATCCGCAGCGCGCCGAGCGTGATGCCGAAGAAATGCAGCAGTGCGCTGCCCAGCCAGAGCGAGGTGAGCAGGATCAGGAAGCCGTACAGCGCCACCCGGCGCGCGAGGTCCAGCCTTTCGGCATGGGTGCGCCCGGCGGTGACCTCGGCAAACACCAGCGAGGCGCCGATCGGATTGACGATGGAGAACAGGGCGGGAAAGGCAAGCAGGAATGCGCCGGCGAATCCCGAGAAGGCGACGGTTTCTGCGGTGGGCGGCGGCATGCTGGACTTATAGCATCAGCCGGCGACCGAGGCGCCAGGGGCGGCACAGGATCGAGCCGGCCGGCTGACAGGATGCTTTACCGCCGGGCCCGCATCATGGTAATTTGATGCGATACTAAAATTGTTACGCCTGTTCCCCGACTGGGACTCACCCTGGCGGCGGCCCAGGCCGCGAGCCGGCCGGCCGGGCCTTGCCTCGACGTGCCGGCCCATCGGCGGCCTGAACGTCCCAACCACCTTGGTAGCCCGGCTCCCGCTCGACACCCACCCAGTCGTTCCGTGTCGCTCCCCGCCGACCCCATCGCCAACCCTGATCAGGGTTGGCGTTCCGCCGCTTTGCGGCGTCCGCTCACGCCGAACATCCCGGAGATGAAATTTTGCCGTTGATCCCAGTCTTTCCGTGCACGACACGGGCCGCCGTGCGACGCCTTTCCCGTGCGCTCCTCGCGGCCTGCCTGCTTGCCGCCTCCAGCACGCTGCTCGCACCTGCCGGGCGGGCCCAGCCGGTCTTCACCAAGAGCGGGAACGGCACGTTTGCCAACATCAACACCCCGATCCTGCTCAATGATGCTGTCGGCAGATTCCAGACCCAGGGTAATGTGATCTGCCAGGCGCCGCAAAGCGGGCAGCTCAGCAGCCCTGCCGGCGTTTGCATGCAGTACACGCCGAGCGTGCCGTTCATCGGCGGCGCGAGCGCCATCTTCGGCTTGAAAGGCGCACTGACCGACTATACCAGCCCTGCCCTGACCACCACCGTCGACACCCCGGCCGGCAGCAGCTCGATCACCGTGCTGAACAGCGCGGCGCTGTCCAACGTGAGCGTGACCTCGTCGGTCAACTCGGCGCAGACGCTGAGCACGCTGACCTCCACCGTCGCCGGTGCGCTGCCGGCGGCCGAGACGATCAGCGCGGTCAGCGCCGGCTCGCTGACCAGCGTCCTGCAGCTTTCCAGCCCTACACTCGCCGATCTGCCACCCGGCTCGACGGTGACGTTCACCACGAACACGAGTGCGCAACAATTTACCGCACTCGCCGCATCGGTCGACCTCACCGCCCATCAGGCGCCGGGCACGGCGGGTCAGGCCTGGGCTGCGAACTTCATCGTCCAGGCCGAGCCCGGCTCGAACGGGGCGATCCACGGGATCGAGATCGACGCCGCAAATTTCTCGACGAATGTCGGCGGCTTCGGCGTCTGGCTCGGCAACAACGGCTCGCAGAACATGAATGCAGGCTTCCTGGTCGGCAACGGGGTGAGCGGCAAGGGCTGGCTGTACGGGCTGGAAAGCACGAGCGCGGTCACCGACGACGTGATGTCGATCTCGTCGGCCAGCACCTTCAATGATGACCGCGGTACCCATTCGATCGGCGCGATCTATCAGGGCACCTACAGCACGGCAATCCTCCAGGGCGTGAACCCGCGCGGCCTTACCGCCTCGCAGCAGGCGCTGTTCACCATCACTCCCAAGGGCGGCGTTGTGGACAGCTCGATCGCACCGGTGGGTGCGACGAGTGGCGCCACCCAGAACGCGGTCAACGGCACCACCGGAATGGTCCTGGTGTGCAGCGGCACCCTGGCTGCGCAGACGGTCGCCATGCCGACCGTACCGCTACCGAAACAGACGTTCCACATCGCCTCCGAGTGCAACGTTACCACGCTGACGCTGACCACCGCGACCGGAACAACGGTGATGGGCGCCGCAACCAGCATCACACCGTCCACGCCGATGACCTTCATGTTCGACAACGACCGGCTGATCTGGCTGCGCTGGTAGCCCGTGGGGGCGGGAGGATCCTCTGGATCGACGCCCGGGTTGGCCTCTAGGATGGGCGGCTGCGCGCCTTCCGGTGCGCGGCCGGCTCGCCGGGGGAGACTGAATTGCAATCCAAGATCCGGGAGGGTGAAGCTCACCTGATCGACGATCCCGTCACCCTCGAGAACGGCCGGTGGCGCCTGCGGCTGAGCGGCGGGCGCTCCGTGCCGCTGTTGTTCGCCACCGGAGCGCCGATCGAGCGCTTCAATGATGGCTGGCGGCCGGCCTACGCCTATGACGGGCTCGGCGTGTGCTATCTGCTGGGCTTTGAAAGCGAGGCCGGTGACCGCGCCACCTGGTTCATCGGCACTGACGGCAGGCGGATCGGCGACCGGCTCGACCAGATGCCGGCCGAGCAGCGCGCTCTGCTGGGCGAGGTGCTGATCACGCGTGGCCTGCTGGAGCCCGCGGCGCGCGCGCGTGACGGATTGGGCCGGCTCGACCCCGCCCTGCTGCACGAACTCCTGGCTCTTGCGCGGCGACCCGCCCAGGCCCCCGCCTCGACGCCGCTGGCGATGCTGGAGGCACCGGAAGGGCTGACGGGGGCGCCGATGCTGCGCCCCGGCGCCGACGGCGGCCTCAGCCTGGAAGCAGGCTGGTCCGAGCCGCAGCACGGGCAGGCGACCGCGCAGGGGGCGATGAGCATTCTCTGCGGCCCGGTCCTGCAGCCACGCGCGCATTATCTGCTGACCCTGGACCTGCGGCCTCCGCCCGGGGTGCGCTCGCCTCTCATCGGCATCGAACTGTTTGCCGAGGATCAGAGTCTGGCGCGGGTCTGGCTCGACCCGGAGTGGCAATCCGACGGCGCGAGGCTCGCGTACTGGTTTGCCCTGCCGCACGGCGCGGCACGGCGCCTCAGGCTCGCCTTCCGCCATGACGGTGATTTCGTGCTCGCCGGTTTGCGGGTCGAGCCGGCAGCAACGCCGCCGAGCGATGCGGCGGACCCATCCCAGCTCATGCAGGCCTTCGAGAACATTGGCGACAATTGCGAGTTCGGCCTGGTTCAGCGCGCATTCGGTGCCGAGCCGCTCGGGCTGCTGCGCTTTGCCGGCCTGCGCACTCCCGGCCGGCTCATCCGCATGCTGGAGGAGGATTTCCGCGGTCTTGGCGAGCCGGGCTCGCTTGACGCCGTGCCGATCGGCGAGGAGTTCTGGATCCGCGACCGGATCTACGGTGTTGCCTATCATACATTCCGCTACGTGCACGAGACGAGCGCCGAGGCGGTGGTCGAGGAGAACGAAGCGAAGCTGCGCTACTTGGTGCGCAAGTTCCGCGAGGATCTGGAGGATGGCGAGAAGATCCTGGTCTACAAGCGGTCCGTGACGCGCGACGTGGCCGAGATCCTGGCCTTGCAGGCAGCACTCAACCGGTTCGGTGGACGCAACCGCCTGCTCTGGGTGACGGAGAGCGACGGGCAGCACCAGCCCGGCGACGTGCGCTGGGTGGGCCGGCGCCTGTTGCGCGGCTTTACCGACAGGATCTCGCTCAAGGATGCCGGCGAGTTCGACGCGGCATGCTGGCTGCGCTTGTGCCGGGCGGCCTACGACGCGTTCAGCGCCGCAGCATGAGGTCGAGCAGCCACCGGCTTGCGCGGCCGTGTGGCGGGCTCATCCAGGTGAAGCCGCTGACCGGGCCGCTGCGATAGATGCCGCGCAGGTGCGACAAGCGCAGGAAGCCTTCGCGGCCGTGATAGGAACCCATGCCGCTCGCGCCGAGACCGCTGAGCGGCAGGGAAGGCAGGGCACCGTGCAGGATCGTGTTGTTGATCGTCATGCCGCCGCAACGGACCGCATGTTCGAGATGATGCTGAACCGAAAGCTCGTTGCTGTAGCAGTAAAAGGCCAGCGGTGTCGGGCGCGCGTTCACGCACGCCACCGCTTCGGCCAAGCTGTCATAAGGAATCACCGGCAGAAGCGGGCCGAAGATTTCCTCACCCATCGCCGGCGACTCCGGATCGGGATCGAAGAGCACAAGCGGCGGCATCTTCCGCGCGCCCCGCAGGGCGTCCTGCCGATCGGGCCGGTCCTGCGGGTGGCGGAAGACGCGTCGGCACCGCGTCGCACTCAGCATCGCGGCCAGTCGGTCGAGATGCACGTGGCTGATCACGGCCGTGTAGTCGGGATTGTCGAGGATCGTCGGATACAGCCGTGCGGCGGCGGCGGCGATCGCCGTGGCGAGGTCCAGGGCCCGCTCGCGCGGCGCCAGCACGTAGTCCGGAGCCAGGCAGGTCTGGCCGGCATTGAAGAACTTGCCGACCGCGATCGAGTGGGCGGTGCGTTCGAGCCGCCGCCGTCCGCTCAGCGCGTCGGCGCAGACGATGACCGGAGATTTGCCGCCGAGCTCGAGCGTCACCGGCACGAGGCCGCTCGCGGCCGTCGTCGCCACCGACCGTCCCACCTGTGTCGAGCCGGTGAACAGCAGGTGATCGAAGGGCAGGCGGGAAAAGGCCCGGGCTTGCTGCACGTCGCCGACTACAACCTTAAGTTGCTCCGGGTCGAAGCGCTGGCCGAGCAGCCTGGCAAGCGCGTCGGCGGTGGCCGGCGTCTGCTCCGAGGGTTTCAGCATGACCCGGTTGCCGGCGGCGAGCGCGTCGACCAGCGGCATCAGCGAGAGCAGGATCGGGTAGTTCCAGGGCGAGGCGATCCCGACGCAGCCGAGCGGCACCGGCCTCACCCAGGCCGCGCCTGGCCACAGCCTTGGCGAAACCGACCGGCGACGCGGCCGCATCCAGGCCGCGAGATGCCGTCCGCTATAGGTGAGTGCGTCGAGAACCGGCAGGAGTTCGGCGAGCACCGTTTCCGACCAGGCGCGCGTGCCGAAATCGCTGTCGACCGCCCGCTGCAGGGTCTGGGCGTGCTCGCGCAACAAGGAGCTCAGGAGGCGCAGGGAGGCGCGTCGCGCCGCAAGCGACGGACAGGGCTCGCGCCGCGCCGCCGCGCGCTGCCGCTCGAGTGCGCGCCGGAGGTGCGCGTCCGCGTCCCCGCTCATTCCGCCCGGACCATCCATCGCGCCATGCTAGGACATCCCGGCCAGCGAGAGCAGGTCGTCGCGTCGAGGTTCGTGGGCGGTCGAGATCGGTGCGGCGCATGGTTTTGCTCGCGTCGCAAACTGGCCTATCCTCCGGCCGCCGCGCAGCCGGATCGATGAGCATGAGATCTCCCCCGCATGAGCCTTGAGTCAGAGCAGGTGATGGATCAGATTCGCCTGCGCCGCCGGCTCGTGTTCTGGCGCATCGCCGCCGTGTTTCTGTTCGTCTGTGCCCTGATGCTGGCGGTTGGCGCGAGGATGCATCCGCTGGCCGGTCAGCCGCATCTGGCGCGGCTGAAGGTGAACGGGATCATCACCGACGACAGTGATCGCATCGCCCTGATCAATCGTGCGGCACGTGATCCCGCGGTGCGCGGCCTGATCCTTGCGATCGACAGTCCGGGCGGCTCGGTGGCTGGCGGCGAGAACCTCCATGACGCGCTCGCCCGCTTCGCGGCGGCCAAGCCGGTGGTCACCGTCATGGGCGGCGTTGCCGCCTCGGCCGGCTACATGATCGCGGTGCCCTCGGCCCGGATCTTCGCCTCCAATGCGACGCTCACCGGCTCGATCGGCGTGCTGTTGCAATCGCCGGACGTCTCAGGGCTGCTGGGCAAGCTCGGCGTGAGCGTCGACGAGCTGGTCTCCGGGCCGCTCAAGGGCCAGCCCAGCGTGGTCAAGCCGCTCTCGCCGGAAGGCAGGGCCATGCTGCAGGGGATCGTGATGGATCTCTACGACCAGTTCGTGACCATGGTGGCAAGCGGGCGGCACATGACGCCGGACCGGGTCCGCGCCCTGGCCGACGGACGTCCGTTCACCGGACGACAGGCGCTCAAGCTGGGATTGATCGACGCGATCGGAACGGAGGCGGATGCACGCGCCTGGCTTGCCCGCAACAAGGGGATCGGGCTCGACGTCGGGGTGGCCGATCTGCACGAGCCCGGCGAGGGCCCCTGGTGGCGGCCGCATTTCGGCAGCCTGCTCGGCGGCGCAGCGGATCGGGTGGTCGCGTCGGTGATCGGCAACACCTTGGCAAAAACCCTTATGTCGCAAGGACTTGTTATTGACGGGGCGGTTGCGCTCTGGCAACCTTGATTTCCTGTTCGGGGGGACAGGATGACGAAGTCGGAGTTGATCGCTGATCTGGCTTCGGCGAATCCCCACCTCATGAACCGCGACATCGAGCTGATCGTCTCGACCGTGTTCGACGAGATCTCCGCGGCGCTGGCGCGTGGCGAACGGGTGGAGCTGCGCGGTTTCGGGGCGTTCACCGTCAAGCAGCGCGACGCCCGGACCGGCCGCAACCCGCGCACCGGCGAAGCGGTTGCCGTGGACCAGAAGGTCGTGCCTTTCTTCAAGGCCGGCAAGGAGTTGCGCGAGCGGATCAACCGCCGCGGAACCAAGCGCTGACACGCTGACCGCCGGGCGGACACTCGCCGGGCGTCGTCTTTACCGGCGCGTCGGGCAGGCGCTAAGAGAGCGCCACGGGGCATGTTCCCGCCGTCCTCAAGGCAATTCCGGCATCCAGATGTTCAACAGGTCGCGCGAAAAGAACAAGCCTTCCACCAAGGCACCATTGGTGACTGAGCGCCCGGCGTCGGCAGGTGCGGGCAAGCAGGGGCTACGGGCCGCCTCCGGAGCCGCCTCAGCGGCTGGGACGCGTGGCGGGGCCGGCGCGGACGGTGGCAAGCTGGCGTACGAGGCGCGGCGCGCCGCCAAGGCCGGGGTCAGTCTGGAGAAATGGATGGCCGACAAGCAGAAGCGCGTGCAGGCCGAGCAGGAGGCCGAGAAGCGAGACCGGCAGAAGCTGCAGCCCGCCAAGCCGCCCGGATTGCTCAAGCGCCTGCTCGACCGGGCGCACAAGCCTTTGTAGCAGCGGGCGGGCGGCCGATCCGCCCGCGCGAACCGGCATTCCCCCCACAAGGGCGACCCGGCGCTGCTGACCGCCCGCTATCGTCAGGTTGTAGTACGTCGCGCGCGTGGCAGCCTGGGCGCCGCTCCGGTATAGTCACGCGGAGCGTCAGGGTCGGGGGATGGCAGTGCTTGACGGCGAGCAGACGGCGGCTGAGTTGAAGCGTCCGGCCATCGGGCGCGCGACGATCGTGCCGGTGATCCTGTCCGGAGGCTCCGGCAGCCGCCTGTGGCCGGTTTCGCGCGCGAGCTTTCCCAAGCAGCTCTGGCCGCTGGTGTCCGACCATACCCTGCTCCAGGAAACCGCGCTGCGCGGTGTTGGCGAGGGGTTCGCGCCGCCGGTCGTGGTCTGCAACCAGGAACACCGCTTCCTGATTGCCGAGCAGCTGCGCGAGGCCGGCATCGAAGGGGCGCGTATCGTGCTCGAACCGGAAGGGCGCAATTCCGCGCCTGCGCTCACCGCCGCCGCCCTGCTGGTTGCCGAGCAGGACCCGCATGCCGTGCTGTGGATGATGGCGGCGGATGCGGCGATCACCCACACCGACGCCCTGCGCGCGGCGGTCGAGGCGGCGGTGTCGGCGGCGACCTGCGGCCATGTCGTGACCTTCGGCATGAAGCCGACCCGGCCGGAGACCGGCTATGGCTATATCGAGGCGGGCGCCGCGCTGCCCGGCCTGCCGGGCGTGCAGGCGTTGGCCGCTTTCGTCGAGAAGCCGGACCTCGCGCGTGCGGTCGAGCTGGTCGCCTCCGGCCGGCATCTGTGGAATTCGGGCATGTATGTGCTCACCGCCGAGACGCTGCTCGAGGAGATGCAGCTCTATGCGCCGGCCGTGCTTTCGGCCTGCCGCCGGGCGGTGGAGGCGCGGAGCTGCGACCTGCACTTCATCCGCCTCGACCAGGACGCGTTCCGCGAGGCGCCGGACATCAGCCTCGATTATGCGGTCGCCGAGCACACGCATCGCGCCGCCGTGGTGCCGGCCGATCTCGGCTGGTCGGATGTCGGTAGCTGGGACGCCCTGTGGGAGATCAGCCCGAAGGATGACGGGGGCAATGTCGCGGTCGGCGACGTGTTCCTCGAGCATGTGCAGAACTGCTACGTGCGCAGCGACGGCATCGTCACCGCGGTCACCGGCCTGCAGGACGCCATCGTTGTGGTGACCGACGATGCGGTCCTGGTCACCCATCGCGACCGGGCGCAGGACGTGAAGAAGGTCGTCGACCGGTTGCGCGCGCACGGCCGCCACGAGGCGGTGGCGCACAACCGCATCTACCGGCCCTGGGGCTTCCAGGAGGCGCTCACCAGCGGCGACCGCTTCCAGGTCAACCGGGTCATGGTGGCGCCCGGCGGCAAGCTGTCGCTGCAGAAGCATTACCACCGGGCCGAGCACTGGATCGTGGTCGCGGGTGTGGCACTGGTGTCGCGCGACGGCGAGGAGACGCTGGTCCGTGAGAACGAGAGCATCTATCTCCCGCTCGGCTGCGTGCACCGGGTCGGCAATCCCGGCCGCATCCCGCTGATCATGATCGAGGTGCAGTCGGGCGCCTATCTCGGCGGCGACGATGTCGTGCGCTACGAGGACGAGTACGGCCGCGCCTGACCGGCAGGCGCCGGGTCAGGGCCGTCCGGGCATCTCGTTGAGCAGGAAGTCGCGGAACACGGCGACCCGCTTGGAGGTGCGCAGCTCCTCGGGATAGACGAAATACGCCTCGATCACCGGCGACTTGACCTGCGGCAGGATCCGCTTGAGCGTCGGCCGCTCGGCCACGATGTAGTGCGGCACCGAGCCGATGCCGAGACCGGCCTCGATGGCATCGGCCATGGCCGCGAGGCTGTTGACCTCCAGCGTCGCCGACCGCCTCTGACCGACCGGCTTGCCGACGGTGGCCAGCCAGTCGATGTCGGGCACGGGAGGATGGTAGTTGCCGAACAGGATGATCCGGTGGCCGTCGAGCTCATCGATGGTGCCCGGCGTGCCGTTCGCTTCCAGGTAGGACGGTGCGGCGCAGACCGGCAGGTGGATATCCGCCAGGTGACGCTGCACCAGGTCCGGCTGGCGCGGCGGGTGCATCCGGATCGCCACGTCGGCCTCCCTCATTCCCAGGTCGAGATCGCTGTCCTCGAGGATCAGGGTGATGGTGATGTCCGGGTGGGCCCGCAGGAAGGCGGGCAGGCGCGGCGCGAGCCACTGGCCGCCGAAGCCGTTGGTGGTTGTCACCTTCAGCCGGCCTGCGGCCTTTTCCTTGCTCTCGGTCAGCAGCGCCTCGGTCATCGCCAGCTTGGCGAACACCTCGCGCACCGTGCGGTTCATCGCCTCGCCCTGCTCGGTCAGGATCAGTCCGCGCGCGTGACGGTGGAAGAGGGGCACCTGCAATGCCTCCTCGAGTGCCGAGATCTGCCTCGAGACGGCAGACTGGCTGAGATTGAGCACGTCGCCGGCATGCGTGAAGCTGCCTGCCTCCGCCACCGCGTGGAAGATGCGCAGCTTGTCCCAATCCATGCTCATGCGGTGCGGCTCATCTTTCTGCTGGTCGGCTTTCTTGTGTCCGGCGCGATCCGTTCGGCCCGTCGCTCATCGCCGCTTCGCTCACTCCGCCGCCAGCGCATGGGCTGGGCTCAGCTCGGTCAGGTAACGTTCGGCCTCGAGAGCCGCCATGCAGCCGGTGCCGGCCGCGGTGACCGCCTGGCGATAGACCTTGTCCTGGACGTCGCCGGCGGCGAACACGCCAGGGATGGAGGTGTGGGTCGTGCCGGGTGTGGTCACGACGTAGCCTTCCGCGTCGAGCTCGACCTGGCCTGCGAAGACGGACGTGTTGGGCGTATGGCCGATGGCGACGAACACGCCGTCGAGCTCCAGGGTCGAGGCCGCGTCGCTCGTCAGGTCGCGCAACCGCACCCCGCCCACCACGGGCGGTGAGCCGGTCTCCAGGATGTCCTCGACGACGCTGTTCCAGCGCACGGAGATCTTCGGATGGGCGAACAGCCTGTCCTGCAGGATCCTTTCCGCCCGCAACCGGTCGCGGCGATGGATCAGCGTGACATGCTCGGCGTGGTGGGTGAGGTAGAGCGCCTCCTCGACGGCCGTGTTGCCGCCGCCCACCACCGCCACGCGCTTACCGCGGTAGAAGAACCCGTCGCAGGTCGCGCAGGCCGACACGCCCGCACCCTGGAGTCGCTTCTCGGACGGCAGGCCGAGCCAGCGTGCCTGTGCCCCGGTGGCGATGATGACGCTGCGGGCGAGATAAACATCGCCCGAGTCGCCCAGCAGCCGGAAGGCCCGCTCGCCACGCGCCGGCGCACGCAGGTCGGCCTCCATGATCAGGTCATGCACCATCCGGGTGCCGACATGCTCGGCCTGTGCGGCCATCTGCTCCATCAGCCACGGGCCCTGAACAGCCTGGGCAAAGCCTGGATAATTCTCGACATCCGTCGTGATGGTCAGCTGGCCGCCCGGCTGCAGGCCGGCGACCAGGACGGGTTTAAGGTTGGCCCGGGCGGCATAGATGGCGGCCGTGTAGCCGGCGGGTCCGGCTCCGATCACCAGGACGTCGGTGGAAATTGTTTCGCTCATCGTCTCGTCTGAACCAGCAAGGATCTACGATATCGGCGCGTTTTGGGCCCACGCAAGCAACATGCCGCGCTTGCCGCGCCGGGGGCGGTCGATCTTGGCGGCTTTGCGGCTTTTTCGACGCTGCCCTATATCCTGCCGCTCGGTGGAAGGACCTCCGGTGAGGTGGCCGATCGGCCGCACGGAAGGCGGGTGAGATAAGGGTGACCGAGCTTGACGCCATCGACCGCCGGATCGTCGCGGAACTGCAGGAAGACGGTCGGATCACCAATGTCGAGCTTGCCCGGCGAGCGGGCATCTCGGCGCCGCCTTGTCTTCGCCGCGTGCGCCGGCTCGAGGAGCTCGGGGTCATACGCGGCTACCACGCCGACACCGACACCCAGCTTCTCGGCTGGCAGATCGTCTTCTTTGCCCTGATCGGCCTGGAAAGCCAGCGCGACGCGGTGCTGACCGGTTTCGAGCAGCTCGTCGCGGAATGGCCGGAAGTGCGTGAATGCCACATGATCCGTGGCGGTGGCGATTTCCTGCTCCGCCTGGTCGCGCGCGACGCGGCGCACGAGAACCAGCTGACCCGGCGGCTGACCGAGGCGGCCCATGTCAGCCGCGTCCAGACCCTGCAGACGATCCGGACCAGCCGCGATCTCGCCGGCGTGCCGATGGAGACGCGCTAGCCATGCGACGTCCACCCGTGCCCGCCCAGGTCGCGCTGCGGCTCAAGACCGGGTGATGTGCTGAACCGGATGATGCTCCGCAACCCCAAGTCGCAGATGGTGGCCCTCGAGCCGGCACCGATTTCGGCTTCCCCGCAGATCAGCGTCGTCGTGCCCTGCTACAAGGAGCGGCAGAATGTGCGCCCGCTCGTCGCGGCACTCGACCGGGCGCTGGCCGGTCGCGCCTGGGAAGTGATCTTCGTCGACGACGACAGTCCGGACGGCACGTCGGCCGAGGTGAGGGCGCTCGCGGCCTGTGACCCGCGCGTGCGCGGGCTGCGCCGGATCGGGCGCCGGGGTCTGTCCTCGGCGGTCATCGAGGGTGCGCTCGCCTCGTCGGCGCAGATCATCGCGGTGATGGACGGCGACCTTCAGCACGACGAAACCCGCCTGCCGGTGATGCTCGACGCGGTCGCCTCCGGGCGCTGCGATATCGCAGTCGGCAGCCGTCATGCGGTGGGCGGCAACGCCGAGGGGCTCGCCCTGCCCTGGCGCAGGCGCCTGTCGCAGACCGGCATCCGGATCGCCCAGCTCACCCTGCCCGTGAGCCTGTCCGATCCGATGAGCGGCTTCTTCGCCTGCCGGCGCGAGTTCTTCGAGGACATGGCGCCGCGACTGAGTGGCACCGGCTTCAAGATCCTGCTCGATCTCATCCTCAGTGCGCCGACGCCGCCACGGGTGGAGGAGATCGCCTTCCAGTTCCGCAGACGGGCGGCGGGGGAAAGCAAGCTCGACGCCCTGGTTCTGGTGCAGTTCCTCGCCATGCTGGTCGACAAGGCCTCTGGTGGCCTGCTGCCGACGCGCTTCATCGCCTTTGCGCTGGTCGGGCTGTCCGGTGTCGCGGTCAATCTCGCCGTCCTCGAACTGGCCGGCTGGTCCGGATCGTCCTTTTCGGCCTCCCAGACGGTTGCCACGATCGTGGCGATGGTCGCCAACTTCATCCTCAACAACTCGCTGACCTACCGCGACCGCAGGCGCAAAGGTGCCCGGCTGTGGAGCGGGCTGTGCCTGTTCATGCTGGTCTGCAGCGTAGGTGCGGCGGCGAATGTCGGCATCGCGCGCAGCCTGCATGCCCGCCATAGCGGCTGGGGTGCCTCGAGTGCGGCGGGTGCCGCCATCGGCGTCGTCTGGAACTACGCGGTCTCGTCGACGCTCATCTGGCGACCGCGCTGATGCTGCCGGCAGCGGCCGCGACCCGACCGGCGCGCGCCGTGCCGGTGCTCCGGCTCGCCTGGCTGGCGCTGGTGCTGCTGACCCTGGTCCGCCTCCTGGTCGCGGCATCCACGCCGCTGGCCCCCGACGAAGCCTATTACTGGACCTGGTCGCACGCGCTGGCGCCCGGCTATCTCGACCATCCGCCGATGACCGCGCTGTGGATCCGGGCCGGCTGCCTGCTCGCCGGCGACACGCCGCTCGGCATCCGCCTGCTCGGCCCGCTGGCGGCCGCTTTGGGCAGCGTTCTCGTCGTCGACGCCTGCGCCGACCTCGCCGCTCCCGCGGGCGGCACGACCCGCCCGGCAGGGCTGGCGGCGGCGGCGCTGCTCAACGCGACCTTGCTGCTCGGGGTGGGCGCGGTGACCATGACCCCCGACACGCCGCTGATGGCCTGCTGGACGCTGGCCCTGTGGTGCCTCGCGCGCCTGCTGCGCAGCGGTCGCGGCGTCTGGTGGCTCGCCACGGGGGCCGCCATCGGGCTCGCCATGGACAGCAAATACACCGCCCTGTTGCCGGCCGCGGGTGTCGGAGCGTGGCTGCTGGTGACACGCGCGGGGCGGCGATGGGCCGTCACCCCATGGCCCTGGCTCGGCGCGTTGATCTCGGCGCTGGTCTTCGCCCCGGTGATCCTCTGGAACGCGCGACACGGCTGGGCCAGCTTCGCCAAGCAGGGCGGCCGGACCGGCGCCTGGCACCCCGCGGACGCGCTACGCTATCTCGGTGAGCTGGTCGGCGGCCAGGCCGGGCTCGCGACACCGCTCATCTTCTGCCTGTTTGTCGCGGGCATCTGGCGCCTGTGCCGGCGCCCGCTGCGCGGCCAGCCGGGGCCTGCCCTGCTGTGCTGGGTCACGCTGCTGCCGCTCGCGGTCTTCGTCCAGCACGCGCTGGGCGATCGGGTGCAGGCGAACTGGCCGAGCCCGCTCTACCCGGCCTGCGCGATGGCCGCGGCAACACTCGGCTGGCGATGGAAGCCGGCCGCGGGACTGGGCCTGGCGATCACCGGCCTGGTTTATGCTCAGGCTGTCGACGCTCCGTTGCGCCTGCCGCGCCATCTCGATGTCACGCTGGTCCGGCTTGCCGGTTGGCCGGCGCTGGCGCGGGTGGTGGGAGGCTGGCCGGAAGCCAGGCGCGGGTTCATCGTGGCCGACGAGTACGGGCTGGCCGCCGAGCTGGCCTTCTACCTGCCCGGTCGCACGGTGCTGGCCGCCGAGCCACGCTGGCGCTTGTTCGCCCTGCCGCACCCGGCACTCGCGGGGCGCACCGGACTGCTGCTGCGCGATGCACGACGCCACGACGCGATCGACCCGAAGCTGTTCGCACGGGTCGTGCCGCTCGGCGAGATCGCACGCGAGCGCGACGGCGAGGTGGCCCGGTTCTACCGCCTGTATCGCGTGACGATCCGCTCGCCCCTGCCATCCCGGCTTGCGACGGAGATCGCGGCTCTGCCACGCCCGTATCGTTAGGGCTCGCTTAACGCCTCCGGACCAAACTAGCGGCATCGGAGTCGGAGGGGCAGGATGGCCGGGAAGGGGGGCGGGGGAAAGCGACCCGGGGGAGATTCCCGCGGCCGCCCAGCCATCATCATCCGTCGCGAGGAGATCATCCAGGGCGGCCACCACGGTGGTGCCTGGAAGGTGGCCTACGCCGATTTCGTGACCGCGATGATGGCCTTCTTCCTGCTGATGTGGCTGCTCAACGCGACCACCGACCAGCAGCGGAAGGGCATCGCCGCGTATTTCAGCCCGATGGCCACTGTCGAGAACGGCTACTCCGATGCCGGCATGATCCCCGGCGGCGCGAGCCCGGTGGCGGATGGCGCGCAGTTGATCGACCAGGGGCCGACGCGGCTGGCCAACCTCGAGACACGCGGCACCAAGAAATCCACCGACGAGGACGGCAACCCCGTCTCCGGCGATCCGATGGCCGCACTGCCGGTGCATCCGCAGGCCTCTCCAGCACCCGGCATCCCGTCGCCTGCGCCCACTCCGCCCCCGCTCGTGCCGCAGGCAGCACTCCAGCCGGGCATCCCGCAGGTGGCGAGCGACGGGCGCGAGCTCAACTCGTCACACGGTGGACGTGGGCCGCAGGACCCGGCCGGGCGCGCTGCCGAGACCATGCGCGGTTCGGACGGAACGCGCGACGCGGTTGAAGCCGCGCGCCGGGCAGTCGCCGAGCAACGGGCCCTGGAGAGCGCCGCCCAACGCCTGAGGCGGGCGGTGGCGCATGATCCGGCCCTGGTGGCGTCGGGCGGGCAGCTCGCGGTCGATGTCACGCGGGACGGGCTGCGCATCCAGATCATGGACTCCGAGCGCCAGCCGATGTTCAGCTCCGGCTCCACCGTGCCGACCCTGCGGGCCCAGGCGCTGCTGCGGATCGCCGCGCACTACATCATCGGGCTGCCCGAGCAGGTGTCGATCGGCGGCTACACCGATGCTACGCCTTTCCACGGCGGCCCGCTCTCCAACTGGACGCTGTCGGCCGGCCGGGCCGATGCCGCGCGCAACATCCTCGCCGCCGCCGGTCTGCCGGACGCCCGCCTGAGCGACGTGGTGGGCTATGCCGATCGGCACCTGCTGCTGCCGGGTGATCCGCTGGCAGCCGCGAACCGGCGTATCGTCCTCACCCTGCAGCGCAGCCTGCCGCTGCCGATCCCGGCAAGCCCGGGCGCACGATCGCCCGAGGCTGCCGTCCCCCTCGCCGCGGGGGTGCCTGCCGGCCCTGCGGCCGCCATGCCGGACCAGGGCTCGGCCGCAGCGACGGCGCGCTGAGGGAATGGCACGATGCTGACCATCGGCGGCCTCGTCTTCCTGCTCGTCTGCGTTTTCGGCAGCTTCATGATGTCCGGCGGCGCCATCGGGCCGCTGATCGGCTCCATGCCGTTCGAGCTGATGAGCATCGGCGGCGCGGCCATCGGCACGTTCCTGATGGCCAACTCGATGAGCGACGTGAAGCACGTGGTGGGCGGCATCAAGAAGACAATCAGCGGGCCGGCCTACAAGAAGCCCGAATACATGGACATGCTGAGCCTGCTCTATTTCTTCGTCCGCCTGGCCAGCACGCGTGGGGTCGTGGCCCTCGAACCCCACATCGAGAACCCGGAAAGCAGCAGCGCTTTCGCCAAGTTCCCGAAGATCCTCAAGAACCATCACGCGACCAGCATGATCTGCGACTATCTGCGCATGGTCGGCATGAACGTGGACGACCCGCACCAGATCGACGACGTCATCGCGCGCGAGCTCAAGAAGACGCTGACCGAGGAGCTGCATCCATCGCACGCTCTGCAGACCATGTCCGATGCGCTGCCCGCCCTCGGCATCGTGGCGGCCGTGCTCGGCGTGATCAAGACCATGTCGCACATCAACCAGCCGCCGGCCGTGCTCGGCGAGATGATCGGCGGCGCACTGGTCGGCACGTTCCTCGGCGTGCTGCTCGCCTACGGCGTCGTGGCGCCGCTCGCCGCGCGACTGCAGAGCATCGTTCTCGAGGAATCGAAATATTACGAGATGATCCGGGCGATCATCGTGGCGCATCTCTACGGCCATCCGCCGCAGGTGAGCCTGGAGAGCGGCCGCAAGCTGGTGCCGAACTCCTACATGCCGACCTTCCAGGAGATCGAGACGGTGATCCAGTCGCTCGACATCGCCTGACGACGGTTCGCCGCCGGACCGACCCGCTGCCCCCGGGCGGGGCCGCCAAGGCGGCCTGACCCATCCATTGCGGGGCAATCCTGGTCTTGGAGAAATCCCGTCTCGGAGGCGAGGGGTTGGATTCCGGACCCGGACGCAGAGTGCGGGCGAGGCCTGTGGCCCCGGCCGCCTCCGCTTTGAACGCGTATCGTCCTGCCGCGCTACTGCTTCACCTTGTCGGCCAGTCCTTTCAGGCCCGACTCGTAGATGCCGCTGACCACCTCGGTCGCTTTCTCGTCCGGCGCGCCTGCAGCGGCGAACTTGCCCCACCAGGTCACCTTCGATCCGCTGCCGCTCGGATGGACCGAGATCGTCGAGCGGTAATGCGCGACGGGAAGCGGGCTTTTGACGATGATGTAGGTGTAGTCCATCTTCGGATTGCTGCGCGCCACCTGCTGCTCGATGATCTCGCCGCCGCCCTTCAGTGCGAGAGTCCGCTGCGGCCTGCCGTGCGCCTTGCCCAGCGTGCAGCTTTGCACGGCGGGGTGCCAGTCGCCGATGCCACAGAAACCGCCGATCTCCTGCCAGACGGCCTGTGGCGACGCGTCGACCTGAACCGACCGTGTCACCTCGAGGGCAAGCGATGGCGAGCTCGCGGCGGCGAGCAGCAGAGCCGAGCAGAGGCTGGTCCTGATCATGGTGTTTCCCCCGATGTGGCGGGCGCGTCATGGCGCCGCGCGCTGTCATGCCCAGGAGAGCCCCCGCCCCGACCGTCGGGCCGGAGGTTTCCGGACACCGTCAAGTCAGAGCAACTTAATGCGTCGCGGGCAAGCGGCAGCACGCGCGCGGAGAACAGTTCCGGTTGGCGCTCGAGCTCGTCCATGCTGAACCAGCGCGCGTCATTGGCGTCGCTCGCCGCCGCCGGCATGCCTGCGAGCCAGCGGCAGCGGCTCGGGATGAGGATGTAGTGGTGGAGCAGCCGGCCGGACGGGTCGCGATGCAGCACGTCGAACGGTTCGAGCAGCCCGAGCGCCTCGGCCACGATCCCGGTCTCCTCGCGGAGTTCGCGCAGCGCAGCCGCGCTCATCGTCTCGCCCGGCTCGATCTTGCCGCCGGGATAGCCCCAGAGCCACTGGTCGGGCGGGTTGCGGCGCTGGACGAGCAGCAGCCTGTCCTCGTGCAGGACCACCGCCAGCGCCGCCGCGACCGGGGCCGTCGGCGCGGCCGGGGCCACCATCGCCGCTCTCAGCCCGGCCGCCGGACGGTGCGCACCAGCCGCGCGGCCACCTGCTCGCACAGATGCCGCTCCGCCTCGCCGAACCGGTCGGGGTGCGGGCTGTCGATGTCGAGCACGCCCAGCAGTTCGCCGTCTCGCAGCAGCGGCACGACGATCTCCGAGCGCGACGCCGAGTCGCAGGCGATGTGACCGGGAAAGGCATGCACGTCCGGCACCACGATCGTTTCGCGGCGCGCGGCCGCCGTGCCGCAGACGCCGCGCCCCAGTGCGATGCGCACGCAGGCCACGCGCCCCTGGAAGGGTCCGAGCACCAGCTCCTCGCCACGCAGGAAGTAGAAGCCGGCCCAGTTCACGTCGTCGAGCCGCTCGAACAGGAGGGCTGCCACGTTCGCCGCGTTGGCGATCAGGTCGTCCTCGCCCTCCAGCACCGCGTCCAGCACCTCGATCAGGTCGTCGCTTGCTGCGCTGTTGAGCACGTCCATTCGATCTCCAAGATGTTCAGGCTCCGGTCTCGCGGGGCAGGGCGCCTTACAGGGTGGGATTTCGGCTCCGTTCCGTCCAGTGCGGCAGGCGCCAGGCGTCGGCGACGAGGCCCACGAGCAGCAGCACCAGCACGGCGGCGATGAAGGCGAACAGGTTGCCGCCCGCGCGCATGATCTCCGCGGCGGCGAGCGGGCCGACGACGGTGCCGAGGCCGAAAAGCAGCAGCAGTTCGCTCGCGATCTGGTCGGCGGAACGGCCGGCCGCGGCCTCGTTGACCATTCCGACGCACAGTCCATAGACCGGGTATTGCGCGAAGCCGAACAGCCCGAACAGCGCGATCAGGATGTCGGCCGGCGGCCGGCCCTGCCGCAGGGGCGTGGCCCAGGGCGGTGAGACTGAGGGCATCGAGGGCCAGATCAACGAGGCCCAGATCAGCGGAGCACACACCGCGAGCCCCAGCACCACCGCACCGCCCAGGAGAACGCGCCGGCCCACCCGGCCGCCGAGCAGCGCGATCGGCGCGTAGGCCAGCGCGCCGCCGACGCTGTTGGCGGCCAGCATCAGCGTGTCGCTGCCCATCGTGCGCCCCTCCTCCATGCCGAACACCGGGCCCAGGCCGCCGATCGCGCCGGTGATCAGGCCCGCGGCGAGCACGCCGCCGGTGCCGAGCGGGGCCAGTCCGAACAGGCGTGCCGGGTTGACCCGGAACGGCTGCACGGGGCCGGCCGATACCCCGGCCCGCATCAGCCGCATCGGCAGGCAGGCGAGCAGCACGGAGGCGATGGTCAACACGAACGGCGCGCTGCCGGCCGGGTCGACGAGGTCGAGCGACAAGGTGCCGGCCAGGGAGGCGAGCAGGCTGACCATCATGTAGCCGGCAAAAGCCGGTCCGCTGCCGGACCGTTCGATCAGCCAGCTTTCGATGTTGGTGACTAGTCCGCCGAAACAGAAGCCGATCACCAGGCGCAGGGCGATCCAGCCCGGATCGCTCCACCAGAGCGGGGCGTGCCGGACGCCAAGCAGCAGCGCCGAACTCAGCGCGCTTGCCGTGCAGAGCAGCGCGAAGCAGCCGGCGCGGCCGAAGCGGCGCATGAGGGCGCCGACGGTCAGGCAGGCGAGCACGAAGCCTGCCGACCAGGACGAGGAGAGCAGCCCGATCGCGGTCATGCCGGAGCCGCGCTCCAGACCCAGGACCGGCAGCAGCACGCCCTGCAGGTTGGTGCCGAACACGAGACACGCGACGCTCAACAGCAGCGGCCAGGCCGATGCCAGCCCGATCATCGCGACACGCCCTCCCTGGCCGACTGGCTGGCTGCCCGTCTTGGCCGCCACCCTCTATGGCGCGCAGGTGACGGGTGCGGCAAGCGTGGCGGTCACGGCTGGCCGCGCGCCTGTGCCGCGACGCGGGACCGCGAGGCGAGCAGGGCCGCGACGGTGAGGCTGGCGGTCGCGGCGAGGAACAGGCCAGGGCTGCGCGCATCCCCGGTCCGCGCCACGAGCCAGGTATTGATGAAGGGCGCGAAGCCGCCGAACAGCGCAACACCCGCCGCATAGCCCACCGACAGGCCGACGCCGCGGTGACGCAGCGGGAAGACCATGCCCATGTAGGCCTGCAGCGGCGACAGATAGGGCAGGGCGATCACGTTGAGCAGCACGGGCAGCAGGAACAGCATGAAGGCGCTAGGAAACGCGTGCAGCAGCATGAAGCTCGGATAGCCGCTGGCCAGCAGCACGAGGCAGGAGACCAGCATCGGTGCGATGTTGTGCGTTCGGTCGAAGCGGTCGGCGAGGAACAGGCGGACCGGCGTCAGGAGCAGCATCACCACGTAGAGCATCAGCACGGCGCCGAGCGCCCGGCTGGCATGGAGGTGGAGCTGGGTGGTGGCGTAGGTCGGCAGGTAGACGGTCAGGTAGGTCTGCCCGGTGCCGAGCGCCACCAGCCCCATGGCGATCAGCACGCCGGCAACGGTGCCCGGCTCCCGGCGCGGCTTGGCGCCGGGCTCGTGCCGCCGCTCCTGCTCCTGCTGGGCGCGAAAGACTGGCGCCTCCTCCAGGCCACGTCGCAGCAGCAGGCCGACCGGTCCCATCATCGTGCCGATGGCGAATGCGATCCGGAACCCCCAGCGGCCGAACAGGTCCGCCGGCAGCAGCGCCTGCAGCGACCAGGCGACGCCGATGGCCAGCACGCTGGCCGCGAGCTGGCTGGTGGCCTGCCAACTGGCCGAACGCGCCTCGCGTCCGATCCCGTGCTCCATCATGAAGGCGGTCGAGCTGCCGAACTCCCCGCCCAGCGAGAAGCCCTGGATCAGGCGGGCGAGCAGGATGCCCAACGGCGCGACCAGGCCGATGCTCCGGTAGCCCGGCATCAGGGTGATCATCAGGCAGCCGAGCGTCATCAGCGCCACGGCGAGCATCATGCAGCGTGCCCGGCCCTGGCGATCGGCGTAGGTGCCGAGAACCACGGCACCGACCGGCCGGGCGAGGAAGGAGACGCCGAACGTGCCGAAGGTCAGCAGCAGCCGGGCGGTTGGCGTGTGGCCGGGGAAGAAGGTCGCGGCGATCTCGGTGGCGAAGAACGCGTAGGCCTGGAAGTCATAATATTCGAGCGCGTTGCCGATCGTGGCGGCGAGGATCATGCGGGCTGCACTGATCGGCGGAGCACCTCCCGGCACCTCACCCGCCACCAGCGTGCCGTCGCTCACCGGCCGGCCTCGAGCCGTTCGCGCAGCGCCAGTGCGGCGGCCGGATTGCGATGCTTGGCCCCGGCGATCACGTAGGCAAACACCTCGTGCCGGCGCGACCAGCCGCGCAGCCGACCGGCCCAGCCGTCGAGTGCTGCGCCAGGGTAGCCGGCCGGCTGGTCGTCGACGGTGCGCTGCAGGCGCAAATAGAGGAAGTCAGCCGTCTGCGGCGTCTCCTCCGGTGCTGCCGCTCCCTCCTTGTCGAGCATGACCAGGGCGATGTTGCGCGCGCGCAGCAGCCGCTCGCTCGCCTCGGAGGCGAAGCTCTCATGTGCCGCCTCGACCGCGTGGCGCAGTTCATGGCGTCCGAGCCTGGGCGGCAGCAGGTCGAGGAAGCGGGAGAAGGCGGGCTCGTCGAAGCGCCGGCCGGCCGGCAGCTGCCACAGGATGGGGCCGAGCCGGTCGCCCAGCTCGCTCAGGCCCGAGCCGAGGAACCGCTCGATGGCCGGGGCGGCCGCTTCCGGGTCGGTGCGGATCGCTGCCGCCCGCGCCGCCTTGACCGAGAAGACGAACCCATCCGGCACCGCCTCGGCCCAGCCGCGGAAGGTCTGCGGCGTCTGGGTGCGGTAGAAGGTGGCGTTGATCTCGATCGAGTTCAGCCGCGAGGCCGCATAGGCCAGCTCGTCGGTGTGCCGCAGGCCCTCGGGATAGAAGGTCTCGCGCCAGGGGGCGAAGCTCCAGCCGCCGATGCCGATCCGGACCGGATGGGTCATGGGCCGGCAGCCTGCGGCAGATGCATGCCAAGCTGGTCGAACAGGAAGGCCATCTGGTCGGCCTCGCCGTCGATCCTTACGCTGAGCGAGCTGCCGATGCCGTGGCCGGCCTTGTCGCTGATCGCGAGATAGACCGGCCGTCCCGACGCGGTCGCGTGTTGCAGGCGGGCGATCATCTTGCGCGACTGCGCCGGGTTGACCCGCCCGTCATGGGTGCCGGTCTGCATGTAGATCGCCGGGTAGCGCACGCCGTCGCGCACATGCTGGTAGGGCGAATAGGCGAGCATGGCGCGGAACTGCGCAGGGTCCTTCACCGTGCCGAACTCGGTGGTGTTGAAGGCCCCGTTCGGGTCGAGCTCGATGCGCGTCATGTCGTAGATGCCGACGCGCGAGACGACCGCGCGGAAGAGTTGCGGCGCCTGGGTCAGCGTCGCCCCCATCAGCAGCCCGCCATTGCTCTCACCCATGATCGCCAGATGCGCGGGTGCGGTGTAGCGGTCATGGATCAGCGTCCGCGCCGAGGCGATCATGTCGTCGAAGACGTGCTGCTTGTGGGTCAGGGCACCGTCGCGATGCCAGTCCTCGCCGTACTCGCCGCCGCCGCGCAGGTTGGCGATCGCCCAGACGCCGCCGGCATCGAGCCACAGCCGCACCGGCTCGCCGGCGAAGCGCGGCGTCATTGACAGGCCGTAGCCGCCATAGCCGTAGAGCAGCGTGGGATTGCGGCCGTCGAGCTTCACGTCGCGTTTGCAGATCACGTTCACCGGCACCCGCGTGCCGTCCTTCGAGACGGCGAAGATGCGCCTCACCTCGGCGTCGCCGAAGCTGACCGGGCTGGTCTCGACCATCGCGGTGGGCGCGCTGCGCCCGGTGGCTTCGTCGTAGTCGAGCACGCGGGGAGGGGTGAGATAGGTCTGCACGCCGTAGAGCAGGTGGCCGGGCCGCCCCGGGGTCAGCGCATCGACGGCGCTGATCGGCGGCAGGGCGATGCTGCCGCGCGGGCTGCCGTCATGGCCGTAGATCGCGATCCTCGACGGGCCGCCGACCAGTTCGCGCAGATAGAGTGCCCGCCGCGTGACCACGACCGGGATGCCGCCGAACTCGCCACCGCCCTGGATGGCGCCCTCGCCTTGCCCGATCAAGGTTTTCGCGTGCGCCAGGTCGAGATCGGACAGCGGCAGCGCCAGCACCTTGCCGCGAGGCGCGTTCCGGTGGGAGACGAGGTAGAGCATCCCGTCCGCACCGATGCTGCCGGCCACCACCTGGTCGGCGAAGCGGGTCACCTGCGTGATGCGGCCGCCGGGGGCGATGACGAAATGCTCGAACTGGCCGCCATCGCCGTTGGCCACCGAGACCAGCACGAAACCGGGGTTCTGCGTGTTGTCGAGCGCGATCTCGGCGATCCTGGGGAAGTCGCGGCCGAGCACGTAGCGGTCGCCGGCCGGGTTGTCGCCGAGCTGGTGATAATAGAGCTGCTGGAAGAAGTGCCGGTCCGCCGCGGGACGTTCTGCACCCGGGTAGCGCGTGTACCAGAAGCCCGAGCTGTCCGCCGTCCAGGCCAGGCTGCCGCCGGCGGTCGGATATTGCACGCGCGCGATGACGTCCGCCGTCTGCCGGCCGTCCGCAGTCCTGAAGACGTGCACGGTGCCGTCCTCGCTGCCGTTGCGCGACAGCGACACGGCGACCAGCCTGCCATCGGGCGAGGGGACGTACCAGTCGATCGCCGTCTGCCCGGTCGGATCGAGCGCGTTCGGGTCGACCACGACATGCCCCGCGCGCGGATCGCCCGAGGGCGGCATGATTGTGACCATCGGCTGCTGCCTGGGCGGCTCGCGGGTCAGCGAGAACAGGCGGCCGCCGGCCAGGGTGAGGTCGTGGTAGGAGGGCGAGGTGTGCGCGGCGGCGTCCGACAGGCTCCGGTGCAGGGTGCCGCGCACCGCCAGCCCATCGAGATAGGCGCGCGTGCGCTCGTTCTGGGCGTGCTCCCAGGCCAGAACGGCGGGCGCTTCGCCATCCTCCAGCCAGCGATAGGGATCGACCACCGCGACGCCGTGATAGGTGTCGGTGACCGGGCGTTCGGGCGTGGGGGGTGCCGAGCTGTCCATCGCCCGCGCCACCTGCGTCGCGGCCAGCGCGAGCAGGCCAGAGAGTAGCGGAGCAAGCAGGGGGGCGAGGACCGATCCGGGCAGCCGGCTTGGTTGCGTCATGCGGTGCCACTCCCGGCAGGTCATCGTGTTGGCGCGCCGATCTCGGCGGCGAGTTGGCGGATCAGGCGGCGGTAGTTCTCAGTGACGGTCGCGGCAGGCAGGAACGCCGCGTCGGAGATGTAATGCTCGGCCCAGCCGGGCTGCCACTCCGCGCCCCAGCCCAGCCTGTGCCGACTGATGTCTGCCCGCAGCTCGGCGTTGCGCCCGGGCCCGGTATGGGTGCGGAAGCAGCCATGGATGAAGGACTGGTAGGTGCGCACGGTCTGCGGCGAGAACAGCGGGCCCCAGACATGCACGATGCGGTCGAGCTCGCGCTTGCGCTGCAGGGCAAGCGTCGGCGCGATGTCGCGCCAGCCGCCGATCAGGCAGAAGAAGCAGAGCAGGTCGTTCAGCTTCGGCGCCACCTCGTCATAGATGGCAAGCCGCCGGCGGGTGAGCTCCGCGTTGGCGGTCTTGCGCATGTCGAAGCGTACCGCGGCGTAGGTGGCGAGCACGCCGAAGGCGCCGGTCAGGAGCGGGGCTAGGAGCGGCGCGAAGAGCCCCGTCCACCACCAGGGGGGCGTTGCCGGCGGCGGCACGCCTCACATGACCGCGCCGACCTGCCAGGGAACGAACTCGTTGTGGCCGTAATCCTGCGCCTCGCTCTTGCTGTGCCGGCCCGAGGCCACCGCCAGGATCAGCTCGAAGATGCGCGCGCCGGCCTGCTCGACCGTTTCCTCGCCGGTGACCACCGTGCCGCAATCGATGTCCATGTCCTCCTCGAGCTTGGTGAACATCGGCGTGTTGGTGGCGATCTTGATGGTGGGCGAGGGCTTGAAGCCGGAGGCCGAGCCGCGGCCGGTGGTGAAGGCCACGAGGTTGCAGCCGCCGGCGATCTGACCGGTGACCGCCACAGGATCGTAGCCGGGCGTGTCCATGAACACGAAGCCGCGCTCGGTGACCGGCTCGGCGAACTCGTAGACCGCCGACAGTGGTGCGGAGCCGCTCTTGGCCACCGCGCCGAGCGATTTCTCCAGGATGGTGGTGAGCCCGCCGGCCTTGTTGCCGTGCGAGGGGTTGTTGTTGAGCTCCGCCCGGCCGCGCTCGGCATAGTCGCGCCACCACGCGATCCGCTCGATCAGCTTGCGGCCGACCTCCGGGGTGACCGCGCGCCGGGTCAGCAGATGCTCGGCGCCGTAGATCTCGGGTGTCTCGGACAGCACCGCGGTGCCGCCGTGGCGCACGATGAGGTCGGCCGCGTGGCCCAGGGCGGGGTTGGCGGAGATGCCGGAATAGCCGTCCGAGCCGCCGCATTCCAGCGCCACCACCAGCCCCGAGAGCGGCGCGCGGGTGCGCTCCACCGCGTCCACCGCCGGCAGCATGGCGCGCACGGCGGCGATCGCCGCCTCGATGGTGGCGCGCGTGCCGCCCACATCCTGCATGTTCATCGCGCGCAGAGTCTGCCCCTCGACCAGGCCGTGGCGCTGCATGAGGGCGGCGATCTGGTTGGTCTCGCAGCCCAGCCCGATGAACACCGCACCCCCCACGTTGGGGTGGGTGGCGTAGCCGGCCAGGGTGCGGGTGAGGAAGCGGTAGCCTTCCTCCTCCGTGTTGAGCGCGCAGCCGCCGCCATGGGTGAGTGCGACCACGCCGTCGATGTGGCGCGTGCCGTCGAGGCCGCCGCCCTTGTTGAAATGGTCGGCGACCGCCCGGCACACGGTGGCCGAGCAGTTCACCGAGGAGACGATGGCGATGTAGTTGCGCGTGCCGACCCGTCCGTCGGCGCGCCGGTAGCCGAGGAAGCTGGCGCGCTCGGCCTCCGGCACGGCGGGCAGCGGCCTGGCATCGACGCAGAACTGGTAGTCGAGCTCGAGATCGCTCATCGCCACCTCGTCGACATGCACGTGCTGGCCGGCGGCGATGTCGGTGCGGGCATAGCCGATGATCTGGCCGTATTTGCGCACTGCCTCGCCGCGGGCGATGGCTTCCGCCGCCACCTTGTGGCCGCGCGGGATCGGCTGGATCGCGGCCACCCCCGGCGCCACGACGGTGCCGGTCTCGAGGGAGGTGCGGGCGACGAGCACGTTGTCGGCCGGGTTGAGCCGGATCACCGGGCTCAGTGCGGGCTGGATCTGATCCACGATAGCTGTCCTCCGCGCGCGGCGGTCGCCGGGCGCCTCTTGCGCGGACAAGTTTGGAGCCGGCACCGCGAGAGCGCAACGCCAGGGCGCGCGTAAAGCCGGGCGCGGGCGGCGCCTCAGTCCGGCGCGCGCCGCGGGTGCCCGCGCAACCGGCTCGCCACCACCACCAGCGCCGTGCTGCCGAGGCTGGCCGCGGCCTGCGCACGCTGGCCGGGAAGGATCGCCATCGCCGCCAGCACGCCGGCATTGGCCGCGATGGTCGCCCGGCTGGCCCAGGGGAACCACCACATCGGATGGCTCGGCCGTTCGCCGCGCCGCGCCATGTCCTGGCGCATCCGGATCTCGGCCAGCGCCACGATGGCGTAGATCACCAGGATCAGGGCGCCAGAGGTGTTGATCAGGAAGGCGAACACCAGGTCGGGCGAGGCTTGCGCGGCGATGCTCGCCGCGATCCCCACCACGCTGCCGGCGAGCACCGCGCGCAGCGGCACGCGCCGCCGCCCCATCCTGACCAGGGCGCGCGGCGCATCGCCCGCGGCGGCCAGTTCGTGCAGGGTGCGCGAGGTGACGTAGAGCGCCGAGTTGAGGCACGACAGCACTGCCACCAGCACGACGACGCGCATGACCGTCTCGCCGCCGGGCAGGCCCATCACGTCCATCGCCAGCACGAAGGGCGAGTGGCCGGAGCGCACCGCCGACCAGGGCACCACGCACAGGATCACCGCGATCGAGACGACGTAGAACAGCACGATGCGCAGCGCGACGGTGCGTGCCGCGCGCGTCACGTTGCGCACCGGGTCGGAGGATTCGGCCGCCGCGATCGAGGCGATCTCCGAGCCGGTCAGCGACAGGATGACGACCGGCACCGCGGCCAGCACGGCGAGCAGCCCGTGCGGCGCGAGGCCGCCATGGCTGGCGAGGTTGGGCACGATCCGTGCCGCGGCATGCGGGGCGGCGGCCAGCCAGGCAATGCCGCCCACCGCGAAGGCGGCGATCGCGCCCACCTTGAGCAGCGAGAACCAGAACTCGAACTCGCCGTACGAGCGCACCGACAGGATGTTGGTCAGCGTCATGGCGGCGATCAGCCCGAGCCCGATCGCGAACACCGGCAGCACCGGCGCCCAGTCATGGATCAGGGCAGCCCCTGCGACCGCCTCGAAGCCCACCACGATCACCCAGAAATACCAGTAGAGCCAGCCGCTGACGAAGGCCGCGGACGGACCGAGCGAGGCGCGGATATAGGCGTGGAACGAGCCGAGCCCCGGCCTGGCCACCGCCATCTCGCCCAGCATGCGCATGACCAGCAGGCAGACCAGGCCGGCCAGGCCGTAGGCCAGCAGCACCGCGGGTCCTGCCGCGGCGATCGCGGCCGAACTGCCGACGAACAGCCCGGCACCGATGATGCCGCCGAGCGAGATCATCGAGACATGGCGCGGCCGCAGCGAGGCTGCCAGCTCGGGTGCCTGCCCGGAGGACGCGGCGATGGCCTGCGCCGTCACGATCCCGCCCCTGGCCCGCGCCGCGGAGGCCGCCCGGTTTGGCAGGATGGCCGGTCCGCCACCCCGAGAAGAGCGACCCCGGGAACGCAGATCGGGCGGTGCAGCGGAGGTGCGGGCGGCGGAATCGGATCGGACATGCCCGCACAGAGTTCCCGCCGGGCACGGCCGAGATCAAGTCGCCAGGTCCCGGCACTGCCCGCCTGCCGGGTGAAAGATGTTGCGTCGCCCGCCGGCGCGGTGCCACTGAGCCGCCGTCGGCATCAGCACGGGCGGGGATCTCCATGTCGGGCAGCAACAGCGGCGAGACCACCCTGCACGAGGCCGCGACGCCCGCCGCCCCCCACGCGCCCTTTGCCGCCCTCGCCGCCTCCCTGCCGCGGCAGGAGGCGGCGCGGGCACGCATCACCGCGCTGTGCCGCATCGCGGAGGCCGACGCGGTCCGCCCGCTGCTCGCCGAGGCCGCACTGGCCCCGGAGCAGGCGAACGAGCGGGACGCGCTGGCCCGCCGGCTGGTCGAGGCCCTGCGCCGCAAGGCAGGGCGCGGTGGCGGGATCGAGGGGCTGATCCGCGAATACGACCTGTCGAGCGGCGAGGGCGTGGCCCTGATGTGCCTGGCCGAGGCGCTGCTGCGCATCCCGGACACGGCCACGCGCGACGCGCTGATCCGCGACAAGATCGGCGCCGGCGACTGGCAGGCGCATGTCGGCCGCTCGCCCTCGCTGTTCGTCAATGCCGCGACCTGGGGGCTGGTGGTGACCGGCAGGCTGACTGCCACGGGCAGCGAGCGGGGGCTGGGGGCGGCACTCACCGCGCTCATCGCCCGCGGCGGCGAGCCGCTGATCCGGCGCGGCGTCGATCTCGCCATGCGCCTGATGGGCGAGCAGTTCGTCTGCGGCCAGACGATCGAGGCCGCACTCGCCGCCAGCCGCCGCCTGGAACGGCGCGGCTTCCGCTATTCCTACGACATGCTGGGCGAGGCGGCGCTCACCGCGGAAGACGCCGCGCGCTATCTCGCCTCCTACGAGCACGCCATCCACGCCATCGGCCGGGCCGCCGCCGGACGCGGCCTGCATGACGCGCCGGGCATCTCGATCAAGCTCTCGGCACTGCATCCGCGCTACGGCCGCGCCCAGCGCGGGCGGATGATGGCGGAGCTGCTGCCGCGCCTGGTGTCGCTCGCTGGCCTGGCGCGCGGCTACGGGATCGGGCTCAACATCGACGCCGAGGAGGCGGACCGGCTCGAACTGTCGCTCGACCTGCTGGAGGCGCTGTGCCTCGAGCCGGCTCTGGCCGGCTGGGACGGGATCGGCTTCGTCGTGCAGGCCTACGGCAAGCGGGCGCCGGCGGTGATCGACTGGATCATCGCACTGGCCCGGCGCAGCGGGCACCGGATCATGCTGCGCCTGGTCAAGGGCGCCTACTGGGACAGCGAGATCAAGCGCGCCCAGCAGGAGGGGCTCGCGGATTTCCCGGTCTTCACCCGCAAGGCGCACACCGATCTCAGCTACCTCGCCTGCGCCCGCCGCCTGCTCGGCGCGACCGACGCGGTGTTCGCCCAGTTCGCCACCCACAACGCGGCAACACTCGCCTCGATCATGACGATGGCCGGGCCCGGTTTCCGGGTCGGCGACTACGAGTTCCAGTGCCTGCACGGCATGGGCGAGCAGCTCTATGACGAGGTGGTGGGCGCGGCGCGGCTCGACCGGCCGTGCCGCATCTATGCCCCCGTAGGCAGCCACGAAACGCTGCTCGCCTACCTGGTGCGCCGGCTGCTGGAGAACGGCGCCAACACCTCCTTCGTCAACCGCGTGGCCGACGCCGACGTGCCGGTCGAGGCGCTGATCGCCGATCCGGTCGGCGTCGTGACGGCACAGACCCCTCCCGGCGCGCCGCACCCGCGCATCGCCCTGCCGCGCGACCTTTATGCTGACCGGGACGCTGGCCGGGCCAATGCCTGGGGGCTCGACCTGGCCAGCGAGCAGATGCTGGCCGGACTGGCACCGGCCCTGGCGGCGGCGGGTGCAGCACCGGGCGCGGCCGGGCCGCCGGGGGACAGCGACGCCGCGTGCGCCAGGCCGGTGCGCAGCCCGGCGGGCGGCGGCGACATCGTGGGCGAGGTGCGCGAGATCGCGCCCGAGGCGGTGGCCGCGCTCGCCGCGCGCGCCGCGGCTGGCGGCGAAGGTTGGGCGGGGCTGGGGGGCGCCGGGCGGACCGCGATCCTGTGCCGCGCCGCCGACCGGCTGGAGGCAGCAATACCGCGCTTCATCGCGCTGATCGTCCGCGAAGGCGGCCGGACGATCCCCGACGCGCTGTCGGAGGTGCGCGAGGCGGTGGATTTCCTGCGCTACTACGCGCTGGCCGGTGAGGCCTTCACGGCCGCGACCCACACGCCGCTCGGGCTGGTCGCCTGCATCAGCCCGTGGAACTTCCCGCTCGCCATCTTCGTGGGCCAGGTCGCGGCGGCGCTGGCCGCCGGCAACGCCGTGCTCGCCAAGCCGGCCGAGGAAACCCCGCTGGTCGCCGCCGCGGCGGTCGGCCTGCTGCATGAGGCCGGCGTGCCGGCCAGTGCGCTCATGCTGGTGCCGGGCGACGGCGCGGTAGGGGCCGCACTCGTCGCCTGCCCGGAGGTGGGCGGGGTGATGTTCACCGGCTCGACAGAGGCGGCGCGCAGCATCGGGCGCACGCTCGCTGTGCGGCTGCGTCCGGACGGCCAGCCGGTGGTGCTGGTCGCCGAGACCGGCGGGCTCAACGCCATGGTGGTCGACAGCAGCGCCCTGCCCGAGCAGGTGGTGGGCGACGTGATCCAGTCGGCCTTCAACTCGGCCGGACAGCGCTGCTCGGCGCTGCGCCTGCTGTGCCTGCAGGAGGAGGCCGCACCGCGCATCCTGGAGATGCTGGATGGCGCCGCGGCCGAACTCGCCGTGGGCCCGCCTGACCGGCTGGAGACCGATATCGGCCCGGTGATCGGTGCCGAGGCCCGCCAGCGCCTCGCGGACCATGTGACGGCGATGCGCGCGCGCGGCTTCGCGGTGCGCGCCTCTCAACTGCCACCCGGCCTCCCGCCCGACGGGCACTATGTCGCGCCGGCGGTGATCGAGATCGGGCGGGTGGCGGACCTGCCCGGCGAGGTGTTCGGTCCGGTGCTGCACGTGCTGCGCTACAAGCGCGCGGGGCTGGACCGGCTGCTCGGCGAGCTGGCCGCCACCGGCTACGCGCTCACCTTCGGCGTGCACAGCCGCATCGACGAGACCATCGACCATCTCGCGGCGTGCGCGCCGGCCGGCAACATCTACGTCAACCGCAACATGATCGGTGCCGTGGTCGGCACGCAGCCGTTCGGCGGCCACGGCCTGTCCGGCACCGGGCCCAAGGCCGGCGGCCCGCTGCTCCTCGACCGGCTGCTGGCGCGGGCGCCGGCGCAAAGCCTGGCTCCCGCGGCCGAGCCTCCCGCCGCGGCGCTGCGCCTGGCCGGGTTCCTGCGCGAGCAGGGCGAGACGGCGCTGGGCGGGCGGGTGGCGGCGATCGCCCGGCGGGCGCCGGGTGGTGCGGAACTGCTGCTGCCCGGGCCGGTCGGCGAACGCAACAGCTACCGGCTGCTGCCGCGCGGCTGGGTGCTGTGCCGCCCCGCGACGCCCCTGGGCCTGGCGGTGCAGCTCGCCTGCGTGCTGGCCACCGGCAACCGCGCGGTCCTGGACGACGCCGCACCGGCCGAAGGCTGGCTGTCGCGCCTGCCGGACGATCTGCGCGCGCTCTGCCTGCCGCGCGCGGCAGGAGCGGGACCGGCCGGCGGGGTGGCCTCGGGGCCCGGCGCGGCACGAGAGGAGGCGAGCTGCGCGCTTTTCGAGGGCGACCCGGCGGACCTGCGCGCTTTCGCCGGTGCGCTGGCCGCCGCGGACGGGCCGCTGCGGCCGGTGTTCGCCTTGTCGTCGGCCGACCTCGCGGCCGGGCTGGACTATCCGACCGCCGGCCTGCTGCGCGAGTGCAGCGTGAGCGTCAACACGGCTGCCGCCGGCGGCAATGCCAGCCTGATGTCGATCGGCTGAGAGAGGCGCCGTCGCGGGCGGCAAACCGGGCAGCTGAGACGGGTCGTGCGCGCGATGCGACGCCGGTGCGGCTCGTGCGTTTGGGATCGGCAGCGGCCGTCCCGCCGGGGGGCCACAACCGGACGTCCTGTCATGATCCGCGGAATGATTTTCGCCTGCCTGCTTCTCCTTGGCGCCTGTGCCAACACCGATGGCCCGGTAGTCGGCACCTGGCGTGGCCGACATGCGACGGGCGACGGTGTCACGCCCACCTTCGTCAACCTCGTCCTGCACGGCCAGCCGGGACCGGCCGGCAAGGTGGGCGGCGGCGAATACGACATCCTGGTCTGGACCTCGGCCAACACCCTTGATAGTCCCGCCTCGCGCACCCTCGAATGGGGCGATCGCTGGACCATGGCGCCGCAGGCGCCGGGCAGCAGCCTGCAGATCCTGCATCTGCACGACCTGCCGGGCGGCGAGATCAACACCTATGCGATGCTGCCTGATCGGGTGCTGGTGCCGCTCGGCCAGAACGGCCAGCCCGATACCTCGCGCTACGGCCTGATGTATGCGCTCTCGCCTGTGGCGCCGGGCAGCCGCGGCTATGGGCGCCTGTGACACGCCGCGCGTCCGTCTTCCGGGGGGCTTGCCTTCCCGTCGCGTTTCCCCGGTTATACGGGCAACCGGCCGGCGAGTCGGGAAGGTGGAGGACGATCATGGAACAGCGTGGGATCTGGCAGCCGTCTGGGCTCTTGCAGGGACGGCGCGATGTGCTTCGCCTCGGCGGCCTCACGGTGGCCGGCCTCGGGGCCGGGGCACTGGCCGGGCGCGGGGGGTGGGCTGCGGACCGCAAGCTCAAGATCGCGCTGTCCAACTCCTTCATCGGCAACAAATGGCGCCTGGAGATGGAGAACGTCTTCAAGGCCTGCCTGCAGATGGAGCCCTACAAATCGGGCGTCGAGGGAAGCTGGTTCAATTCCGGCAACGACGTCAGCAAGCAGTCGCAGCAGCTGACCAACCTGATCGCTGAGCGGGTGGACGCGATCCTGATTGACGCGGCCTCGCCCACCGGGCTGAACGGCATCCTGAACCAGGCCGTGGCGCGCGGCGTGCTGGTCATCGCCTTCGACAACAACGTGACCAGCAAGCATGTGCTGACCGTCAACATCAGCCAGTATGAGCTCGGCCGGACGCTCGCCGACTTCCTGGCCAAGAAGCTGGGCGGCAAGGGCAACGTGATCATGGTGACCGGCGTGTCGGGAACGCAGGTCGACGAGGACCGCAACCGCGGTGCGGACTCCGTCTGGTCGCAGAATCCCGGCATCAAGGTGGTCAACCGCTATAACGGCATGTGGGATTCGTCGGTCGCCGAGCGAAACACCGCCGCCGTGCTGCCCTCGCTGCCCAAGATCGACGGCGTCTGGTGCCAGGGCGGCACGGACGGCGTGATCAAGGCGTTCATCTCGGCCAACCGGCCGATGCCGGTGGTGGCCGGCGAGTGCGAGAACGGGTTCCGCAAGTTCATGACGCCCGAGGGCTACATGGGCCACAAGGTCGAAGGCATGTCGATCGGCAGCCCGCCGTTCCTGTCGGCGATCTCGCTCGAGCTGGCCTGCCGGATTCTGCGCGGCAAGTATCCCAAGAAGAGCCTCGACCTGCCGCTCTCGATCGTCACCAACGACACGATCAAGGTCGGGCAGAACGTGTTCCCCAACCAGCCCGACAGCTTCTTCGACGATTTCACCGACGGCGGCGACCATGCGCTGATCAAGATCTGCGTCGATGCGGCACTCAACGGCACGAGCTGCGGCAACTCGGTCTCGATCAACCTGCCGCCTGCCGCCTGAGGGGCTGCGTGGGCCGGTCTGCGTGAGCCAGGGTCGATGGAGCGGGGCCCGATGAGCGGGGTGGCGGGCGTCGTGCCCGCCGTCGAGGCGGTGCGGGTCAGCCGCGCCTTCGGCGGCGTGCGCGCGGTGAGCGAGGCCTCGCTCATCGCCCTGCCCGGCGAGGTGCATGCGCTGGTCGGCGAGAACGGCGCCGGCAAGAGCACGCTGATCAAGATCCTCGGTGGCCGCACCCGGCCCGATTCCGGTCAGATCCGGATCAAGGGGCGCGACGTGTCGCTGCCGACGCCGGAAGCCGGGCACGCGCTCGGCGTGTGGACGGTGTTCCAGGAGCTGACCCTGCTGCCCTGGATGACGGTGGCCGAGAACCTGCTGCTGCGTCGCGAGCCGCGCGGCCGGCTCGGGCTGGTCGACCGGCGGCGGCTGTTCAGCGAGGCAGAACGGATGCTGGCCACACTCGGCATCGAGCATGTCGATCCGCGCGCGCAGGCCTGCGACATCTCGCTCGCCGAGCGCCAGCTTGTCGAGATCGTGCGCGCGATCAGCCACGATCCCGATATCCTGTTTCTCGACGAGCCGACCTCGTCGCTCGTCGAGCGCGAGGTGGCCTGGCTGTTCGGCCAGATCCGCCGCCTGCGCGAGCGCGGCACGGCGGTGCTGTTCACCTCGCATCGCTGGAACGAGATCAGCAGCATCGCCGACCGGATCACGGTGTTCCGCAGCGGCCGCGACGTCGGCAGCTTCACGACCCTGAGCGAGGACGACGCCGTCACCCTGATGACCGGACAGAAGGTCGACACGCTCTACCCGCCGCTGCCAGCGCGTCCCGAGGGTGCTGTGGCGCTCAAGGTCGCGCAACTCAACGGGCCGCGCATGCACGACGTCTCGCTCGCGCTGCGTCGCGGCGAGATCCTCGGCGTCGGCGGCCTGGCCGGACACGGCCACCGCGAACTGTTCTTCAGCCTGTTCGGTGCCGAGCGCGCGCAATCCGGCACCGTGGAGGTGGGCGGCCGGGCTGTGCGCCTCCGCTCGCCGCGCGACGCGGTGCGCAGCGGCGTTGGCCTGGCGCTGGTGCCGGAGGATCGCAAGACCGAGGGCCTGCTGCTGGCGATGAGCATCCGCGACAATCTCACCTTGTCGATCCTGCCGCGCCTGTCGCGTCTGGGTCTGCTGCAGCACGGCCGCGAGCAGGGGATGGCCGAGACGCAGGCGCGGCGGCTCAAGGTGCGCATGGCCGGGCTGTCGAGCCCGGTCGGCTCGCTCAGCGGCGGCAACCAGCAGAAGGTGCTGGTCGGCCGCTGGCTGCTGGTCGAGCCGCAGGTGCTGCTGCTCTACGACGTCACCCGCGGCGTCGATGTGGCGACCAAGCACGAGATCTACGAGCTGATCTTCGCGCTGGCCGGCGAGGGGCGTGCCATCCTGATCTATTCGAGCGACGCCGAGGAACTCGCCCACCTGTGCCATCGCGTGCTGGTCATGCGCGAGGGACGCATCGCCGCCGAGCTCGCCGCTCCCGGCATCACCGCCGAGCAGGTGGTGGCGGCCGCGGTGCGCGACCGGCTGGCGGCCTGAGCGCGGCATGGCCCCCTTATCCTCGTCGCGGCGCACGCCGCTGTGGCGTCACGTCCTGGTGCAGAATGCGGGCCTGGTGCTGGCGGTCGGCATGCTGGTCGCAGCCCTCGTGGCCTATGTCGCCGTCTACCTCGCCACCCAGCATCGTCTGCCCGGCGGCTTCGAGCTGACCTCGACGGTGAACAACACCATGCCGCTGGTGCTCGCCGGGGTCGCGCAGACGCTCGTCGTGCTGACCCGCGGCCTGGACCTGTCGGTGGGTGGCGTGGTCGACTTGACCAACGCGGTCACCGCCATCACCCTCGGCGACAGCCCGGCGCGCAACGCGCTGTGGACAGTGCTGATCCTGCTGATCGGTGCTGCCTGCGGGCTGCTCAACGGCCTGCTGGTGGCGGTCGGCAGGCTGCAGCCGATCCTCGTCACGCTCGCCACCCTGTCGATCTTCCAGGGGCTCGCCGTTCGCGTGCTGCCGCAGCCGGGCGGGCAGGTGCCGGAAGGCTACACGGCGCTGCTCGCCAACCCGGCCGCGCCCACCAGCCTGTTTTATGTGCTGCTGCTCGCCGTGCTGTGGCTGCTGTTCCGCCGGTCGCGGCTGGGCATCGACATCATCGCGGTCGGCAACGACGCGCAGGCCTCGGAGGCGCACGGCATCCGCGTGCGCCGCACCCGCATCCTCGCCTACACGCTGGGCGGCGTGTTCTCGGCCGCCGCCGGCATCTTCCTCGCCGCCAACTCGACGGCGGGAGACGCCACCACCGGCAACACCTACACGCTGACCTCGATCGTCGCCGTGGTGCTGGGCGGGGTGAACCTGTTCGGTGGCCGGGGGAGTGCGATCGGCACCATTTTGGGCGCGTTCGTCACCACCATGATCGTCAACGTCCTGTTCTTCGCCCACATCGATCCGCTCTACCAGAATTTCTACGAGGGGCTGTTCCTGGTCGCCGCCGTGCTGCTGGCCGGCGGCATCGGCCGCCTGCTCGGGCGGCGCGCGTGAGCGGCGCGCGGGTGAGCCGGCCGGCCTGGTTCGAGTCCGTCTGGGGCTCGACCGAGCGGCGGCGCATTCTCTATGCCGCGATCGCCGCGGTGCTGCTGTTCGTGGTCGGCGATCTGGTGCGGCCCGGGTTCGCCAGCCTGCGCAGCATCGAGGCGGTGCTGGTGGTGGCGAGCTTCGTGGGACTGGTCGCGGCAGGCCAGACCTTCGTCATCCTGATCGGCGGCATCGACCTGTCGGTACCCTGGGTGCTCAACGCCGCCGCCATCCTGCTCGCCACCAGCTCGCTCGGCCACAACGACCGCGCGCCGCTGGCCGTCGCGCTGACGCTCGGCATGGGTGCCCTGGTCGGCATCTGCAACGGCATCGGCATCGCACTGCTCGGCATCCCGGCGGTGGTGATGACGCTGGCGATGAACGGCATCATGGAGGGGCTGACCCTGGGGCTGAGCAGCGGGCTGACCTGCTCGAGCTGCGCGTCCTACGCACCGCCGGTGGTGCAGGCGGCGGCGCACGCCCGGTTGCTCGGCATCCCCGTCATGCTGCTGATCTGGCTCGCCGTCATTGCCGTGGTGTCGGTGCTGCTCACCCTGACCCGCTTCGGACGCAGCACCTATGCGATCGGCAACAATGCACGGGCGAGCTTCCTCGCCGGGCTGAACGTCGAGGCGACCAGCGTCGCCCTCTACGGCTTGAGCGGCTTCTTCGCAGCCCTGGCCGGCATCGCCCTGGTCGGCTTCGGCGGCCAGGCCTCGCTCGGTATCGGCGACCCGTACTTGTTCCAGTCGATCGCCGCGGTGGTGATCGGCGGTGTCTACATCCTGGGCGGGCGCGGCCATTATCTGGGGGCGGTTTTCGGCTCGATCACCCTGGTGGCCTTGATCAGTGTGCTGATGGCGCTGAACATGCCCGAATACGGGCGCAGCATCATCTACGGGGTGATCATCCTGTTGCTGCTGCTGCTCTACGGTCGCGAGGCAGGAGAGTCCTGACGCGGCCCACCGTCGAGGAAGGGGCCGACATGAACCAATTCAAGAGCGCGCTGGGCGATGGCCGGGCGCAGATCGGCCTGTGGGCGGCCCTGGCCAGCCCGTATGCCGCCGAGCTGTGCGCCGGTGCCGGTTTCGACTGGCTGGTGCTGGACGGCGAGCACGCGCCCAACGACGTGCCCATGCTGCTGGCCGCCCTGCAGGCGGTGGCACCCTATCCGGTCGAGCCGGTGGTGCGGCCGCCGGTCGGCGACCCGGTGCTGCTCAAGCAGCTGCTCGATATCGGCGCGCGGACCCTGCTGATCCCGATGGTGGAAAGTGCCGAACAGGCGGCGCACCTGGTGGCTGCCACGCGCTATCCGCCGGACGGGTTCCGCGGGGTGGGAGCGGCGATCGGGCGGGCCAGCCGCTGGACACGGCGGGCGGACTACAACAGCGAGGCGGCGGGCGAGATCTGCCTGCTGCTGCAGGTCGAGACGGTGCGCGGGCTGGAAGCGCTGGACGAGATCGCGCGGGTGCCCGGCGTGGACGGCGTGTTCATCGGCCCCTCGGACCTCGCCGCCTCCATGGGCCATCTGGGCAACAATGCCCATGCGGACGTGCAGGGCGCCATCGAGCGCGCCATCGCCCGCATCCTGGCGGCCGGCAAGGCGCCGGGGATCCTCACCATGGATGAGAGCGAGGCGCGCCGCTATCTTGAGCTCGGCGCGCGCTTCGTCGCAGTGGGTGCCGACATCCTGCTGCTGGTCCGCGCGGCCGACGAGCTGGCGCGCAGGTTCAAGGCCAGCGGCGGCAACGATCCGGCCGGAGCACGGTCCGGCGGATACTGAAACCGGCATCTAGCCCGGCACAAGCCCGTCACGAGGAGGGGAGGCGTCATGCAGATCACCGTCAACGGCAAGTCCTGCGAGCTGGAAGTGGATCTGCGCACCTCGCTGCTTGACCTGCTGCGCGACCATCTCGGCTTCACCGGGTCCAAGAAGGGGTGCAACCAGGGCGCCTGCGGCGCCTGCACGGTCCTGGCCGACGGCGTGCGGATCAATGCCTGCCTGGCACTGGCCGTGCAGTATGCCAACCGCTCGATCACCACAGTGGAGGGCCTGGCCGGTGGTGATGGGCTGCATCCGCTGCAGCAGGCCTTTCTCGAGCATGACGGGTTCCAGTGCGGCTATTGCACGCCCGGCCAGCTCTGCTCCGCCGTCGGCATGCTCGACGAGATCGGGCGCGGCGTGCCGAGCGCGGTCAGTGCCGACCTCGCCGCCACACAGTTCGTGCTGGACGGCGACGAGCTGCGCGAGCGGATGAGCGGCAATCTCTGCCGCTGCGGCGCGCATAACGGCATCGTCGAGGCGATCGCCGAGGTCGCCGCGCGAGCGCCGTCGCGGCCGGCGGAGCAGGCGGCATGACCCCGTTCACCTACAACCGCGCCGCCGACGTGCCCGACGCCGTGCGGCTGGCCGCCTCGCAGGCCGGAGCGCGCTATCTCGGCGGCGGGACCAATCTCGTCGACCTGATGCGCGAGCGGGTGGAGAGGCCTCCGGCCCTGGTCGACGTCACCGGGTTGTCGCGCGGCATCGAGGCGCTCGCGGATGGCAGCCTGTTGATCGGCGCGGCCGCCACCAACACGGCCGTGGCCAGCGACCGCCTCGTGCGCGAGCGCTACCCGGCCGTGTCGCGCGCGATCCTGACCGGCGCCAGCGGCCAGATCCGCAACGTCGCCACAGTGGGCGGCAACATCCTGCAGCGCACCCGCTGCACCTATTTCTATGACCAGGGGTCGGCCTGCAACAAGCGCGAGCCGGGCTCGGGCTGCGATGCGGTGGGCGGCTTCAACCGCAACCATGCGATCCTCGGCGCCTCGCCAGCCTGCGTCGCCACCCATCCGTCCGACCTGTGCGTGGCCCTGGTCGCGTTCGACGCGCAGGTCCATCTCGAAGGGCCCAATGGCAGCCGGCAGATGGCGCTGGAGGCGCTGCACCGCCTGCCGGGCGAGCAGCCGCAGATCGAGACCGAGCTGCAACCGGGCGAGCTGATCACCGCGGTGGCGCTGCCGCCGCTCGCGCTCGCCGCGCGCGCGACCTATCGCAAGGTGCGCGACCGGACGAGCTATGCCTTCGCCCTCGTCTCCCTCGCAGCCGCGATCGATGTCGGGCCGGACGGCGTGGTGCGCGACGTGCGCCTGGCACTCGGCGGCGTGGCCGCCAGACCCTGGCGGGCGCGGACGGCCGAGCAGGCGCTGCGCGGCAGGACGGCGGACGCGGCGGGCTTCGCGGCGGCGGCCGAGGCCGAACTCGCTCCCGCGCGCGGGCTCGCCCATAACGGGTTCAAGATCGAGCTGGCCCGCCGGTTGATCACCACGACCTTGTCCGCGCTGGCCGGTGGAGCAGTGACATGAGCGCGAGCGAGACTGCGACCACCAGTTGGGTGCCGGGCGGCCCGCCGGACCGGCTGATGCACAAGCACGGCACGCTGGGCACGCCGGTCACCAGGATCGACGGTGCGCTGAAGGTCACTGGCCGGGCGCGCTTCGCCGCCGAGGTGCCGCTGCCCGGCCTGGTTTATGCGAGCCTGGTCCACAGCACGGTGGCGCGCGGCCGCATCGCGGCGCTGGACACCGCGGCGGCCGAGCGCGCCCCCGGAGTGGTGCTGGTCATGACGCATCGCAACGCGCCGCGCATGAAGCCGCCGCCGGCCTTCATGACCGCGCCCAAGGCGGCGGGACCAACCGACCTGCCGGTGATGCAGGACGACTCCATCCATTGGAACGGCCAGCCGGTCGCGGTGGTGCTGGCCGGGACGCAGGAGGAGGCCGACGAGGCGGCCGCCCTGGTCGACGTGCGCTACGAGACGCTGCCGGCGGTCACGGTGTTTGCCGACGCCCGCACCCGCGCCCATCCGCCGGAAAGCATCCTCGGCGAGCCGCCGGTGGTGGAAATCGGCGACGCCGAGGCGGCACTCGCCGGCGCCGCCTGGCGGGTCGACCGCACCTATCGCACGCCCCGGCACAACCACAACGCCATCGAGCTGCATGCTGTCACCGTGATGTGGGAGGATGACGGGCTGGTGGTGCATGACGCCTCCCAGCTGGTCAACGCTGTCGCCTGGACCCTGGCGCAAGTCTTCGACCTTCCCGAGGACAAGGTGCGCGTGCGCTCGCCCTATGTCGGTGGCGGGTTCGGCGGCAAGTCCCTGTGGGACCACCAGATCCTGGCGGCCGCGGCGGCCAGGCTGGCCGGCCGGCCGGTGCGGCTCGTCCTGTCGCGCGAGGGGGTCTACCGGATCGTCGGTGGCCGCACGTTGAGCGAGCAGCGCGTGGCGCTGGGTGCTGCGGCGGACGGAACGCTCGACGCGCTGATCCATACCGGCGTGGTGGCGATGACCACCCACAATAATTGTCCCGAGCAGTTCAGCTTCCCGGCCCGGCACCTTTATGCGTCGCGTGCGATCAGGCTGGCGCAGGAGGTGGCGGACATGGACATGCTCGCCAACACCTTCATGCGCGCGCCCGGCGAGTCGATCGGCACGTTCGCGCTGGAATGCGCGATCGACGAGCTGGCCGAGATGATGGCGATCGACCCGATCGAGCTGCGCCGGCGGCTCGAGCCGGAACGCGACCCGACCTCCGGACTGGCCTTCTCGTCGCGGCATCTGCTCGAAGCCTACCAGGCCGGTGCCGAACGTTTCGGCTGGTCGCGTCGCGACCCCAGGCCCGGTGCGCGTCGAGACGGCGACTGGCTGATCGGCATGGGGGTGGCCACCGCGACCTATCCCTATTACCGGATGCCCGGCGGGGCGGCCCGCATCAGGCTGGACGCCGACGGGTTCGCGGCCGTGGAGATGGCCAGCCACGAGATGGGCATGGGCACGGCGACCGTGCAGGCGCAGCTCGCCGCCGAACGGCTCGGCCTGCCGCTCGAACGGGTGCGGTTCGAGTATGGCGACACCGACCTGCCGCAAGGCACGCTGGCCGGTGGATCGTCGCAGACCGCCTCGATCATCGCCGCCGTGGCCGCGGCGTTCGACGCGCTGGTTGAAACTCTGCTCACCCTGGCCGGCAATGACAGCCCGCTCGCCGGGCTGCGGCCGGCCGAAATCGAGGCGGCCGAGGGCGGCCTGCGCCATCGCGGGCAGCCGGAGCGGCATGAGAGCTACGTGTCCATCCTGCGCCGCGCCGGGCGCGAGTCGGTCGCCTGCGAAGCGGAGGCATCGCCGCCGACGGAGGGCAGGAAGCACTCCATGCATTCCTACGGCGCGCAGTTCTGCGAGGTGCGGGTCCATGCGGTGACCGGCGAGATCCGGGTCAGCCGCTTCCTGGGCGCGTTCGATGCCGGGCGGATCCTCAATCCCAAGCTGGCGGCGAGCCAGTTCCGCGGCGGGATCATCATGGGCCTCGGCCTGGCGCTGATGGAGGAGACGCAGTTCGACGAGCGCAGCGGCCGGATCATGAATCCGTCGCTCGCCGAGTACCATGTCCCGGTGCACATGGACGTGCCGCCGATCGAGGTGATCTGGACCGACATCCCCGATCCGCACAGCCCGGCCGGTGCGCGCGGGATCGGCGAGATCGGCATCACCGGGGTCGCGGCGGCGGTTGCCAATGCGGTGCATAACGCGACCGGGCGGCGTATCCGCGACCTGCCGATCACGCTCGACAAGCTGCTCTGAGCGCGTGCGCCGCCCCGGACCCCGACGCGCGCCGCCCGGCGCGGGCCTGCCGGGTCAAAAGGCGCGGTTTACAAGCCTCTGACCCTGCCTGATTATCCGGCCGCAAGAAGCCACCCCGCACGAGGGCGGCAGGGAAACACCGAGGGAACGATGAAACGGCGCGACACGCTCAAGGGTCTGGCGGCTGCCTCATTTGTCGGAGCGGCTGGCCTGCCGCAGGCAGCACTCGCCGCCGAGCCGCAGATGGTGACGGTTGCCAAGATCATCGGCATCCCCTGGTTCAACCTGGTCAGCGCCGGCATCACCGAGGGTGGCAAGAAGTTCGGCATCGACGCCACGATGATCGGCCCCGCTCATGTCGATCCGGCGCAGCAGGTCTCGATGGTCGAAGACCTGATCGCCAAGAAGGTGCAGGTGATCGGCCTCATCCCGCTCGACGTCAAAGTGCTCGCCCCGGTGCTCAAGCGCGCGCAGGACGCGGGCATCATGGTCATCACCCAGGAAGGTCCCAACCAGGACAACCGCACCTGGGACGTGGAGCTGATCGACAGCACCGCGTTCGGCGAGGAGCAGATGAAGGCGCTCGCCGGCTTCATGGGCGAGAAGGGCGAATACGTGCTGATGGTCGGCACGCTCACCACGCCGCTGCACAACAAATGGGCTGACGCCGCCATCGCCTATCAGAAGGCGCATTATCCCGACATGAAGCTCGCCACCTCGCGCTTTCCCGGCGCCGACGAGGTGGACACCGCCGAGCAGGTGATGCGCAACGTGCTGCAGGCCTACCCCAACGTGCGCGGGCTGATCGGCTTCGGCTCGAACGGCGCGATCGGCGCCGGCAACGTCGTCCGCCAGCGCCACCTGCAGCACAAGATCGCCATCATCGGCACCGCGATCCCCTCGCAGGTCAAGCCGCTGCTGATGGACGGCGCGGTGCGCGAATGCTTCGTCTGGAACCCCAAGGATGCCGGCTTCGCGATGGTCGCTGTGGCGAGCCTGGCGCTGAAGGGCACCAAGTTCGAGGATGGGATGAACATCCCCGGCCTGGGCGCCGCCAAGGTCGATGTGCCCGGCAAGCTGGTCAGCATCAACCGCATCATCAAGATCGACAAGCAGGACGTCGACGGGCTGATCGCGCAGGGGCTGTAGCCGCCGCACCTGCCGGTTCACCCAGCCATGCCAGCCTTTCTCGAGCTCGACGCCATCTCCAAGCGTTTCGGTGGCGTGCGCGCACTCGACGGTGTTGATCTCGCCGTCGAGGTCGGCGAGATCCATTGTCTCGCCGGCGAGAATGGCTGCGGCAAGTCCACCCTGATCAAGATCATCTCCGGCGTGCAGCCGCCGGAGCCGGGCGGGCACATCGCGATCGGCGGCGAGGCGTTGCACGGTCTGACACCGGCGGAAAGCATCCGGCGCGGCATCCAGGTGATCTACCAGGACCTGTCGCTGTTCACCAACCTCACGGTCGCCGAGAACATCGCGGCCGGGCTGCATCGCGGGTTGCATCTGGTGAGCTGGCGCGCCATCCGGCGCACTGCCGAGGCGGCGGTGGCGCGCATCGGCGTCGATCTCGATCTCGACGCCTTCGTCGCCGACCTGCCGATCGCCCAGCGTCAGCTCGTGGCGATCTGCCGCGCGCTGGCAGCGGACGCGAAGCTGGTCATCATGGACGAGCCGACCGCCTCGCTCACCCGTCGCGAGGTCGACCATCTGCTGGCGCTGACCCTGGAGCTGAAGAAGCGTGGCATCGCGGTGATGTTCGTCAGCCACCGGCTCGACGAGGTGCTCGAGATCGCCGACCGGGTGACCGTGCTGCGCAACGGCGAGAAGGTCGGCACCTTCGATGCGGCCGAGATGACCAGCGAGCGGCTCGGCGAGCTGATGACCGGCCGGGTCTTCGACTACAGCGCGCGCGAGCCGCAGCGCGCGCTCGGCGACACCGTGCTCGAGGTGCGCAATCTTTCGCGCTACGGCGACTACAAGGACATCTCGCTCGCCGTGCGGAAGGGCGAGATCCTCGGCATTACCGGCCGGCTCGGATCGGGGCGCACCGAACTGGCGCTGTCCCTGTTCGGCATGAACCCACCCGACGAGGGCGAGATCCGGATCCGCGGCGAGGCGCTGGGCCGGCACACCACCAGGGAGGCGATCGGCAACGGGATCGCCTATGTCTCGGAGGATCGCCTGTCGCTCGGCCTGGTCATGCCGCAATCGATCGGCGACAACATCACGCTCTCCGTGCTGGACCGGCTCGCCGATCGCTACGGCCTGATTCCCGAGTCGCGCCGCGAGCAGACCGTGCGCGGCTGGATCGCCGATCTCGGCATCAAGGTCTCCGATCCCGCCAACGCGGTGCGCACGCTGTCGGGCGGCAACCAGCAGCGTGTGGTGCTGGCCAAGTGGCTGGCGACGAAGCCGAGCCTGCTGATCCTCGACAGCCCGACGGTGGGCGTCGATATCGGCGCCAAGGATGGGATCTATGCCATCGTGCGCAAGCTCGCCGCGGAAGGGCTCGCGGTGATCATGATCTCCGACGAGATCCCGGAGGTCTTCTACCATTCCGATCGCGTGCTGATCATGCGCGAAGGACGGCTGACCGGAGAGCTCGTGCCGCGCGACAGCTCCGAGGCGGCACTGAGGCAGGCGGTCGATGCTTAGGGCCTTCCGGCGCACCCACGAGTTCCGGCTGCTGATCGTGACACTGCTGCTGGTCGTCGGCCTCTCGCTCGCCAGTCCGCGCTTCCTGACGCTGCAGAATGCGCTCGACCTGCTGACCTCCTATTCCTTCTCCGGCATGATGGCCGCCGGCCTGCTGGTGGTGCTGATCTCGGGCGGCATCGACATCTCCTTCACCGCCATCGCCTCGGTCGCGCAATATGTCGCCATGGTGCTGGCCATCCGCTGGCACGGCGAATGGCTGATGCTCATGGCGCTCGCACTCGGCATCGGCACGCTGCTCGGGATCGTCAATGGCACGCTGATCAGCCTGCTCGGCATCTCGAGCATCATCGTGTCGATCGCCATGCTCAACGTCTATTTCGGGCTGCTGATGTTCCTCAGCCACGGCAACCAGCTCTACAACCTGCCCGACTGGTTCCTCAACGCCTTCTCCTGGGTGGTCTACACCGACAAGGACCAGAACCCCTATGTGCTGAACGGTCAGATCATCGGGCTGTTCGTCTGCTTCCTGCTGTCATGGCTGCTGCTCGGTCGCACCAGCACGGGGCGGCAGATCTTCGCCCTCGGCGGCAACGGCGAGGCGGCGGCGCGCATGGGCTTCAATCCGTTCCGCCTGCGTCTCATCGTCTACGGCTATATGGGCTTCGTTGCCGGGCTCGGCTCGCTGGCGCAGGGCCAGCTCGCCCAGTCGATCGCGCCCAACGTGCTGGTCGGGCGCGAGCTCGACGTGCTGGCCGCCGTGGTGCTGGGCGGGGCCAGCTTGAACGGCGGCCAGGGCTCGGTGCTCGGCATGATCCTCGGCGTCGCCCTGCTCGCCATCATGCAGAACGGCCTGATCCTGCTCGGCGTGTCGTCGTACTGGATCGAGTTCTTCGACGGCGCCGTGATCCTGCTGGCCGTGTCCACCATCTCCTGGGAGCGCCGCCGCCAGCGCGCCGCCACCCGGCGCGTGATCGCCGGTGCCGCATCATGAGCGGCACCTCGCTGCCCGGGCGGCGCGCCGGCCCGCTCGGCCTGCTGCGTGTGAGCCCGACCAATCGCGGCCTGCTGCTGCTGCTCGCCCTGCTCGTCGCGCTTTTCGGGGTGCTGGTCGGCGCGCCGCTGTTCACCGCCGGCTCGCTGCGCTCCATGGCGCTGCAGGTGCCGCAGCTCGGCCTGTTGTCGCTGGCGATGATGGTGGCCCTGCTGTCCGGCGGCCTGGACCTGTCGATCATCGCGGTGGCCGATTTCAGTGCCATCGTCTCGGGCTGGCTGCTGACCACCTGGGCGCCCTCGCACGGCGCATTCGCCTTCGTCCCGCAGATCGGCTGCCTGTGCGTGGGCCTGCTGGTGGCGACCGCCATCGGGCTGCTCAACGGGATGGTGATCGCCTATCTCGACGTCTCGCCGATCCTGACCACGCTCGGCACCATGACCATGATCAAGGGGCTGAGCATCGGTCTCACCCATGGCGGGGTCATCTCCGGTTTCCCGCCGCTCGTGCTGTTCCTGGGCAATGCGAGCGTGGCAGGCATCCCGGTGGCCCTGATCGTCCTGCTGCTGACCGCGCTGCCGGTGGCGGTGATGCTGAACCGCTCGCCGTTCGGCAACCTGGTCGCGATGATCGGCTCGAACGAGCCGGCGGTGCGCTATTCGGGTGTGGACACCCGGCGGGTCCTGGTGCGCATCTACATGCTGTCCGGCTTCCTCGCCGGGCTCGCCGGCGTGATCATGATGGCGCGTTTCAACTCGGCCAATGCCGCCTACGGCGAGAGCTTCCTGCTGGTCACCGTGCTCGCCGCGGTGCTTGGCGGGGTGGATCCGATGGGCGGCTTCGGCAAGGTGAGCGGCCTGCTGATCGCGCTGGCCATCCTCCAGCTCATCTCGACCGCCTTCAACCTGCTCGGCTTCAGCGAATTCCTCACCCTGACCATCTGGGGTGCCACCCTGGTGGCGGTGGCCGGGGTGACGCTGCTGCGCCGCCAGCTCGTCTTCCTGCTGGGCCTGCGCTCGAACGCGCGCCCGCCTGCCTCGAGGAGATCGCCATGAGCGACAATGCTGGGTTCCCGGCCTGGATCCGCAGCGCCTGCCGCGAGCTCGAGGCGATCGCCGACCAGGTGGATGCCACGATCTTCGATCAGTTGGTCGAGGAGATCCTCGGCGCCCGCCGGATCGCGCTGCATGCGCTGGGTCGCGAGGGGCTGATGATGCGGGCACTCGCCATGCGCCTGTTCCATCTCGGCCTGCCGGTGCATGTGGTGGGCGACATGACCACGCCGCCGCTGCATGGCGGTGACCTGCTGATCACCAGCGCCGGCCCCGGCGCGCTCGACACCACCGAGGCGCTGATCGGCATCGTGCGCAAGTCGGGCGGCCGGGTGGTGCTGCTGACCGCCGAACCGCAGGCGCGGCTTTCCGGCTTCGCCGACCGCACGATCCTGATCCCCGCCAAGACCATGGCCCGCCCGTCGGGCGACAGCTCGCCCTTCACCATGGGCAGTGCCTTCGAGGCGATCCAGTTCATGGTCTCCGAATACCTCGTCGCCCGCCTCGCCGAGCGGATGGGCGAGAGCGAGGAGGCGATGCGGGCGCGGCACACCAACCTGGAATAGCGCAGGGGTTGGGCTAGGCTGGCGCTCTTCGTGGCCGGGGGATCGAGCATGGACACCGTGACCGGGAGCGAGGCCGCCGACCCGTCGTGCCGGCTGCTCCCAGCGCCTGCCGGCTGGCCGCCCACACTCGCCGCCGAGTTCGCGGCGAGACAGCTGAACGGCGCGATCGGCAGCCGGCTGGTCTCCGAGACCGGGCGTGTCCGGGTCTGGACGATCACGCTCGAGCCGGGGCAGCGGCTGCCCTTCCACCGTCACGTGCTGGACTCGTTCTGGACGGTGATGAGCGAGGGCGAGGGCGTCTCCAACCTGTCCGATGGAAGCCGCCTCGAGCGGCGCTACGGGCCCGGCCAGACCGAGCACCGCGCCTTTGCCGCCGGCGAGTTCCTGGTGCACGACCTTGCCAACACCGGCAGCACGCGCCTGCTGTTCACCACCGTCGAATTCCTCGACAGCCCGAACCGCCCCCTGCCGCTCTGAGCCGTCCGTTCACCCCGGTTCTTCCGCCGGCCTCCGCAGGTCCGTCGGTCCAGGCGTGTGCCGCGCGACGAACGACGCATGGGCGCGCTCGGTCTCGTCGTCGGCGGGCATCATGCACTCCAGGCGCAGTTCCTCGGCCGCCACCGCCTGCGGCGTGCCGACCGTGGTGACCAGCGAGAAATAGCGCAGCGTCACGCCGTCCTTGACGAAACCCAACGGGATCATCGGCCCGGCAGGATCGGGCACCGCGGCCTGCCAGGCGGGATCGACACCCGGATAGCCGGCGAGCTCGCCTACGAGCTGGCGTGTCGCGGCATCGGCGAACTGGCCCAGCGCCTCGCGGCGCACGCGGGCGAGCAGCATGCGGGCGGCGGCCGGCCAGTCGGCCAGGAAGGGGCGCAGACCCGCCGGATCGAACAGCAGGTGCAGCAGGTTGCGTGGCGCCGGCCGGCGGCTCATGTCGATGAAGCAGCCGAAGAACCGCGGCGCCGCATCGTTGGCGAGCCGGACGTTCCAGTGCCGGTCGAGCACGATGGCCGGGAACGGCTCGTTCTGCCGCAGCATCCTGTGCAGGGCACCCATGATGCGTGACAGGGCCGGCGCGTCCCAAGGATCATCGGGGTAGATCGGCGCGTAGCCGGCAGCCAGCAGCAGGGTGTTGCGCTCCCGCAGGGGCACGGCGAGCGCTTGGGCGAGATCGAGCAGCATCCGCCGGCTCGGCATGCTGCGGCCGCGTTCCACGAAGCTGACATGCCTCTGCGACACCCCGGCATCGAGGGCGAGATCGAGCTGCGACCTGCCGCGCAGGTCGCGCCATTGGCGCAGAAGCGCGCCTGCGGACTGGCCCCCTGCAGATTGGCCGCCCGCTTGGCCGCCCCCCTGGCCGGTCACGCCGGGTGCCAGGTGTCGGCGAGGAAGGCGGCCTCGAGCTGCGGCCGGGTCAGGCTCGCCGTGTAGTTGGTCATCGTCGAGGCCGCGCTGACGGCGATCATCTCCAGCACGTGCTCCGGCCCGAAGCCCGCGTCGAGGAAGGCCGCGATCTCCGGCGCACCGGGCCTGCCCTTCTGTTCGATCAGCGCCCGTGCCAGGCCGGACAGCGCCGCGAGCGTCGGGTCACCGGGACGGCCGCGCGAGCGGATGGCCTCGATATCCACCGCTTCGATCCCCTGCTGCCTGGCCAGGGCGGAATGGAAGGCGACCGCCCATTCGCTGGCGTTGGTCACGGCGTTGGTCAGCAGCAGGACCTGGATCTGCGCTTCGGTGAAGCTGCCGCCATGCACTTGGCCGAACAGTGCGACGAGGCTGCCGATCAGCACCGGCGAGCCGGCCATGGCCCCGGCCATGTTGGGGATGAAGCCGAAGGCTGATCGCAGCGCGGCCAGTGATGGGCGGGACGCCGCGGGGGCGTTGTCGATCGTGTAGACGGGGAACCGGATCATCGATGTCCTCCTCGGGCGCGGCCGCGCTGATCGGCAGCGATGTCCCCTGGATCCTCCGTTCACGGCCTCGCCTCAACTACCTCGGGGGTAATCGAAGCTGGCAATGCCACGCTCGCATGTTGCGACCCGGCGTTCTCCGGCTCACTCTCTCTCGTCGTCGGCCGCCTCGTTCGGGCGGCCGGGACTGTCGAAGCCTCGGTCCTGGAACGGAGGAGAAGCTGATGTCCGCGGCGCCGGATGATCGTCTGCTGAGCCTTGGGGAACGCGAGATGGTCGATCAGACCCGCGCGCCGGCGCTGGACGGGATGTCCAAGGACGAGCTCGCGGCCCTCGGCAAGCGGTTGCGACAGGCCCGCGACCGTGGTCGGCGGATCGCAAGCCAGCAGCAACGGGAGATGCGTGGCAAGAGCGATCCGCGCGGAGCGACTGCCGCTCGCGACAACACGGGTTCGAGCGCCAAGGTCGAGATCCTGGTGGAAGCGCTGAAGCGGGTGACGGCTGCCTTGCGCAAGCTCAACCGGCCGAGCATGACGCAGACGCTGCACACGGCGCTTGCTGCCAAGAAGGCGTCGCAGCCGCACCATCCGGGAGCGAGCCGCACCGCCTCGGCAGGGATGAAAAGCAAGGCAGGCGCGCAGCGATCCGTCACAGTCGATCCGCGCGAGATCGGGCGTGTCTCCAAGGCCACCAAGGTCGCCCAGGCCAAGCGCGACCGTTAGAGCGGTATCCGATCTGAGTGAATCTCAGTGGTATCCGAATCCGCTAAGATTGTGATTCAAACTGTCTGCCGGGGACTGGAGGCCGGCGGGCATGTC
>Ga0080006_1142995_pt1 | contig 60645 bp, 46 predicted proteins | sample RS3BMetagenome_FD_69209 | JGI IMG/M metagenome (GOLD analysis project Ga0080006, IMG submission 69209) | Ferric oxide microbial mat and aquatic microbial communities from Rainbow Spring, Yellowstone National Park, USA - RS3B (SPADES... ...
CCCAACTGGTTTGGAATGCCTCCACACTCTGTCCAAAACAGTGTGGGTGAAGGTATATCCAGATTGCACGTAGACAGGGATGCGTGCAAGGGGAGCACTGATACCCCCGACCGAGAGGGGCAACGTTTTGGGCGGGAACGGCCTCGAAACCCAGGAATGGAGGTTCTGCGAAACGCTCTCCGACCGTGAGGGGTGAAGGAGTAACAGGAAGTAAGTAAAAGCAGAACCTCCGTCGTGTCGCTTTAGCGAGGAGAGTATGTCAGAGCCCCTCCTAGGGTAAGAACATGCTGGAGGCCAACCCTCCCGTCGAGCCAATCTCCACGTCGCCAACAACTCTTGCCCGAAGTAAACAAACCTTCTTTGAACATCTTTGTTTATGCAGGGTCGCCATGTACAACTAAAGTTTTATAATCTTTCCAAAACCTAGCCCTTCGCAATAGACCCTAGGCGTATTCTTGGAGCGCTAACAGTGCTTGAGACGAATTTTGGGTTTACCTCATTAGGTGGATGACTTATTATGTAGACAACAATCTTCCTAGGTGCTGAAGAGTCTAATCGATCAAGGCTTTTTGTGCCCGTCGCGTTACCGCTCGTATCAGGCTCAGGCGGGAGACACATGCGGTGACGTGGCCATACATCCACCTGCTGTTGCTCAAGCTTTCTTAAGGGTTTCCCGCCTTAAACTGGAGCTAAAAGCGGGTGCTTGGGGTATAGGACACATAAGTGTTTTGAAGAGTACCGTGGGGGTTGACACCCGCTATACGACCACTAATCGAGCACGTCTACTCGTGATGTAGCCCTCTTCGAAGAGTGTTCCAGTCAAGCGTGTTTCGCGTGTTAGGGTACGCCTCTACTCCTTACTCATTGACCCGATCTCCTTTAGAATTTGGATCACCACCCAGAGGCCTCTTCTCACATTTTCGTCTTCCAGGCTTTTAAGTAAAACCTCCAAGCTTGGTGGCCGCTCGCTCCTAATGGATGCCGCACCCTTTGAAACAGCGCTTATCATAGCGCCCAAGCCCTGAACATCCGCCTTAGCCACTGCGTTCAGCAGTTCGAAGAGGTTTGTCGGGCTCTGGGCACCCATTCCCTCTAGCCAGTTGGCCACCACACCCAGCAGGTCCTCGTAGCGCTCCAGCACGGCCTTAAAGGCGGTAAGCATACCCCTATCACGCAATAGCTGTAATATGTCCACGAACTCGTTGAAGGCTTCTTGCTTACCCATGAATTGCTTGACCAGCGTATCCAAGTCGAGCGTGGGCTCCTCCGTTCTTCTTTCGATCCTGGTTGCTGGTTTGGCCAACTCGGTCACCCGGCCACCTGCTTGGGGTAGTCAGCCCTCTTCCACTTCTCTTCCACTTTGACGCCCACTTGGGAAACCCTGCTCTTAACGTGGTGTCGATAGTTGGATACGGGAAGAGGCGCTCTGCGCTCGTATTCACCCTCGAGCTTCTCAACGCTCACGGGTAGCTCCTTGTATGCGGGTGTCTTCGAAGTTGGATCCCTCTCGTCTCCTGTTAACTGGTTCACCGCGTCTTCACCCTGACCGTGTAGACCCATGTAGAGCCTGTTCGATGATAAGCGGTCCGAAACCATCACGCTCGCAACCGCCCTGCCCACCCTCGACTTCACAATCACCTTGTCACCCGTCTTCAAACCCTTGCGCTGCGCCGCTTCGGGTGATATCTCGATGTACACTTCGGGCGCAAGCTCCCTTATACCCTTACTCCGCCAGGTGAGGTTGCCCCAGTGGAAGTGTTCGAGAACGCGCCCATTATCCAGATACAGGTCGTACTGCGCGGTCGAGCCAACTGGCTCAATCCACTTCGGCACGTGGAAGCGGGCTTTTCCGTCTGGGAACTCGAACCTCTCCGTGTAGAGTATTGGGGAGTCGGTTCCGTCCTTCTTTACGGGCCACAGCAGGCTTTGGAACCCTTCAAGCCTCTCGTAGCTCACACCCGCAAAGTACCCGGCTATACCAGCCACCTCATCCATTATCTCACGTGGGTGTGTGTACACCCATCCGACGCCCATCGCGTTGGCAACCATCTGAGTTATCTCCCAGTCCGCCTTAGCCTCCCCGGGCGGCTCAAGCGCCTTATAGAGCCTCTGAATCCGCCTCTCAGTGCTGACGAACGTACCATCCTTCTCAAGGCTTGCGGCCGCGGGGAGAACCACGTCGGCGTATTGGGCTGTGCGTGTGAGGAAGAGGTCTTGGACCACTAGAAACTCGATTTTTGAGAGCGCTTCGCCAACCTTCTTCTGGTTGGAGTCAGCGAGTACTTTGTCTTCACCCATGATGTACATGGCTTTAAGCCTCCCGTCAAGTATGGCGTCAACCATCTCGGTGCTGGTGAGCCCAGGTGTCGCTGGAAGCTTAACACCCCACGCCCTCTCATATTTCTCCCTGATCTTGAGGTTATCAACACGCTCGTAGCCTGGGAGATAGGTTGGTAGAGCGCCGAAGTCACTGGCACCCTGAACATTGGCGTGACCACGCGCTGGGTAGGCGCCTGTGCCCGGCCGCCCATAGTTACCCGTGAGGAGGAGCAGGTCCGAGATTGCCGTCGTCGTCTCACTCCCATTTTGGTGCTGGGTTATACCCATGGCGAAGATGGCGCACACACTCTTGGCTTCATGAATCATGGTGGCCGCCCGAACTATGAGCTCCCTTGGGACACCTGTTACGCGCACCGCGTACTCCAGCGTGAATGGTTCAAGCTCTTTACGGTACGCTTCGAAGTTCACGGTTCTCTTCTCGACGAACTCCCTGTCCTCCCAGCCCTGGTCAACGATGTATTTGGCTATAGCGTTGATAACGACGAGGTCTGTGCCCGGGTGGGGGGAGATGAAAAGGTCCGCCCAATCAACCATCTCGTGTGGTTTCACGTCCACCACTATGAGCCTCTGGCCTCTGAGCTTCTTGGCTCCCTTAAGCTTGCCAGCCCACACGGGGTGCGCCTCAGCGGTGTTCGACCCGAAGGTTATCACTAGGTCAGCCTTCTCGGTGTCAGCCATGGTACCCGAGTCGCCACCTATACCCACAGTCCTAAACAGACCTGTGGTGGCTGGAGCCTGACAGTAGCGCGCGCAGTTGTCCACGTTATTGGTGCCTATGACGGCGCGCGCAAGCTTCTGAGCAAGATAGGCGTCTTCGTTTGTACCAGTACACGTAGCTATGATGCCTATGGCGTCCGGCCCATACTTCTGCTTTATCTCGGAGAGCTTTCTTGCTATGAGTGATATGGCATCTTCCCAGCTGGCCTCGCGGAAGTGGTCACCATCCCTTATGAGGGGTTTGGTCAGCCTCTCAGGGCTATTGATGAAGTCCCAGCCGAACTTCCCCTTAATGCACGTAGCCACTCCGTTCGCGGGGCTCTCAGGCTTGGGCTCAACCTTCAGTATTTTTCTACCCTTGGACCACACTTCGAACGAGCAGCCCACACCGCAGAATGGGCACACGGTCTTAGTCTTCTTTATACGCGTAGACCTAAGCAAGGCTTCGACATCGCTTGTTAGCATATAGAAGCTGATATCGGACTCAGAGCGTTTAAGCGTACCCACAAGCTTTCTGCGAACATCGGGCTTAATCTTGGTGAAAAGACCGGCCTCACCGAGCATGCTCTTCTCCATGATGGCGTCCACAGGACACACGGTTGAGCAGGTGCCGCACGACACACATGAAGACTGGCCTATGGGTGCATTGTTGTCCCAAACCACACGCGGAGGGTTAAGAGACCAGTCAATCCTTATGACCTCGTTTACAACATAGTCCTGACACGCCTCGACACATCTACCGCAGAGGATACACTGGTTTGGATCGTACACGTAGAAGGGGTTAGAAGCGTCAATCGGGTAGGGTTTGCCCATAAAGTTCTGATTTTTCACACCCATTTTTGCCACGGCGTTGTGGAGCTCGCAGTCCCCATTGTTGTTGTCGCATATCGTGCAGTAGAGGTCGTGGTTTGTGAGTATTCTATCCATCGCCGCCTTACGTATGGAGGTTACGCGCAGCGTGTCAGTGTTTACAACCATATCCTCACGTACGCTTGTGGAGCAGGCGCGAACAAGCTCTCCGTCAACCTCCACAAAACACAGATCACAGGTCTGTATCGCGCCAAGCGAAGGGTTATAGCACACATGTGGAACATAGACTTCATTCTGCTCCAGTGTAACAAGCAGGGGGGCACCATCAGAGACGTCAATGCTTCGCCCATTCACCCTAAGTTTCACACAACCACCCACGCCCTAATTTGCACCAGTACATATAAATATTCTCTAATATGCTACGTTATATTATTAAAGTAGGTGTTAGCATACCTGTAATATTAAAATAGCCGATATATTTTAAGATTTATGTTTCATAGTTTGCAATGTCAAGTAGCGCTCGAGGAGTTTGTGTGTGACGAAGGCAACGTAGAAGAAGACAGCGTTGTTGTTAGAAACTTTTATACAATGATCAGCCCTGGCACTGAGTTGTCGATCTACACAGGAGTCGACCCACTTGTCCATGTGAGTGGCTCTTGGTGTGAATACCCGTTTCGACCAGGCTACACAGGAGTCGGAGAGGTGGTGGCCAAAGGCTCAAACGTTGACGATGCTGATGTGGGCGACATGGTAGTGTGTAATTCACATCACGCGTCGTTTGACAAGCTGAGCAACAAAACTTCGTTTTGGGTCAAGGAAATGTCCAATGTTGAACCTGTGTCAGCCCTACTTTCCCACTTTGCCTCGATTGCACTCGTCTCCTTGAACGTTTCTTCAGTCAAGGCGGGCGACACGGTGGCCCTTTTCGGTTTGGGCTTGATAGGTCAGTTCGTCGCCCAACTACTGAATCTGATTGGCGTTCAAGTGTTGGCGTTTGACCCAGTCCACGGCAGACGAAGGGTTGCGGAGCAAATCGGAGCCTGTAAAAAAATTTTTGACCCAAAACAATCCGACCCCGAAGACGAAATTTTCGCGTTCACTGGTGGCAGGGGAGCTGATGCTTCAGTGGATGCTGTTGGGGATAGCTCCGTTATACTTGAAGCTTCCAAGATGGTTCGCGAAAGAGGTGAAATAATACTGTTGGGAACGCCGCGGACACCGTTCACGGTGGATGTAACCCCATTTTTCAGGCGTGTTCATCTGAACTGGTTGACCATCACAGGCGCCCTGCACGGTGGGCCTCAAAGAGGGTATTTTCCCCTGAAACCCCAGACGCCGCAAAGCGAGTCCCTTGTAGGAAACGTAACACGTTGTTTGCGGCTCATCGGTGAGGGCAAGCTCAAAACTAGAGAACTGATAAGCTGTGTAATGCTACCAAAAAACATACGTGAGGCTTACGAGTGTCTGTTGAACCGCAAAGACACCTGTATCGGAGTTGTTTTGGACTGGACCCATTCATAGTGGTTCACCGAAGTCGGAATCTCGCTCACAGTTTTTGGAATGCGGATACTTTTGGGTTAGGTCTAGGGTGACACGCCGTATCAGAATCTGTGTGTTCAAGGTTTTAGGTCAAACGGTAGATTTTTTGAGCCACTTTGTTTGTAAAGTCAAGGTTCACCTTTAGTGCCACCGCTGTGGCTGGCGGAAAGAGGAAGTATGCTATGTAGGCTGAGAAAACACTGGAAGCCAACGCTCCGGCCACGGGTATCGCTATGGATAGCAGTACGGGTATGGATATGCAACAAGACGCACCACTCACAACGCCTATGAGGGGAACGCCTATGAAAACCGATCCTTTTCGTATAGAACCACAGACCCGACCCATTTCGGCCACCCTCATTATGTTTGCTGTGACCAGAACCGCGACGAGTAGGGCTACTGCGAAACCGTATACGGGTATTTCCAGGCTATAAATAGGGGGAAGGACCACGTTGAGTGAAGGGTTGAATCCCAAACTCACCAAAACGTTCCACAGCGTGGGCGGATAAGGAGTGTTGCTGCTGAAATATACGGCTGCGTGTGTAGCATACGCGGGGTAGCCGAAAAGAGACGCCAGTAACCTCTCCAACAGTAGACCGTAGAATATTAGGTGTATACTTGTGTAACTCACGAACACCGCTGCTCCTTTTATCGACTTAATGTATCCGAAGAACATGTTAAAGCAGAGTCGAAGAGGACCCGCGGCCAAAAACGCGAGTACGCTGCCCCAAAACAACACGCTGCCCGCCGCGCTCAACAGAATCGAAGCACCGGGCTCAACGGAGTAGGCATCGTAGAGAAGCATTATACCCATAAGTGCTCCGGGAACTGTGAGCAATGATCTACGCATTTCGCCCCCAACCGGTCATCGGGTTCGTTCATTTACAGACTTATATGGGTCACTTGTTTGAAAGCGCTACAAACGGGTTATTCAGCTGTGTTTCAGTATTACGGCTCAGCTTCCAAGGCTTTTTGATGTTCACGGATCAATTGGACAGGAAGAATCATTGTAACCGACAGGTTGGGTTCGTCCACTATCTCGGATATTCTCAGGTCCCCCGCGACGCTGCACAGTACGTATGCCTCTTTTCTGGTGAATCCTCTGCGTTCCAGTTGGTCCAACGCGTTTTCCAAAGCGAGTTTGGCCGCTTCGTATAAATCGTCGGAGATGCCCGTGCAGGCCAGCACCTCTGTCTCCTTTTCACTTGAAAGTATCACAGGAGACTTGGGCGGTTTTTCGTGCAACACATTCACACGTAGCGTCACAGTGGCGTCCGTCTCTATCGCTGTACCAGTGACTTCTCCGTCTCCTTGGGCAGCATGTGGGTCCGCCACTGATAAAAGGGCACCGTCCACAAAAATGGGTAAGTAAAGTCTTGCTCCTTTTTTTAGCAACCTGTTGTCCATGTTGCCTCCAAACACCTGCGGAGGAATCACGTCGAACTCACCGTTTGCGGGTGCCACACCCACTATTCCAAGAAAAGGCTGGATTGGCACCTTTACACCTTTCAGAAAGTTTCCTCTGGGCACAGCGTAACCGTCGGATAAGTCCCAGAACACAAGCTCGGGTGAGAAGATGTGTTTAAGAAATCCGAAATCTCGGGTTATCATGGACCAGCCGAGTTCGCCTGGTTCGATGTTGAGCAGCTCAACTTCCAAAGTGTCGCCCTTGCGGGCATCGTCGACGTATATTGGTCCTACGCACGCGTCAACTTTGGAAAAATCCAGTTTTTCAAGGTCGGAGGCACCCCAATCCTTTCGTATCTGATTGGTTGACGAATCGGGGATCTTTATCTTTACCATTTCACCTCTCCTAATTGTGGCTATCGGCTTGTTCTTCGCGGACCATTTAAAATGGATGTTGCTTAAGAGCGAACCGTCGATTTCAATCAAATCCTTCCCTCCACCAATGGACGACTATTCAAATCGCCTTATTAAGCAAGCGAATTGGATGTCAACTGCTCCATAACAAGCCAGACTTGGATGGCCCAAAATTTTTTGTGGTGCATCCCTAACAAGTCGAAGCTCTTTGTCGAACCACAAAATCATTTAGTGTTCAGATCCAACCGGACTCCATAATGGGTTGAAGTTTCAGTGTTGGGCTCAACAAATCTACGCGTGGTTACCCACGCTCAACTTGGTCTTGGAGTCCCATCCTCTATGCTTGGCTATTTTTTGATGGGGTCTTAGCCTTATTCCATAATTGCCGCAGTGTGGGCAGATGGTGACCAGTTTCTTTTCGTGTTGCTCGCATATTATTTCAGATTTGGGTATCCACTTCCTGCAGGATGTGCACCAGCCAAACGCTGTGTACGGAGAGAATCCCGCTTGTGTGAGTTTGCTCATGGTCAGCCTTTGTGTCTCCCTTACCTGAACCTGAGTTGAGCCAGCGCGAATTGTTGAAGTCGCAACCAAATTTTTGCTTCGTTTCATCTTGGTTTCCCCCTCAGTGTACAAGCTGCTTTTGTATAACGCGGGTTCTTCGTTACTGATTCACCATATAACTCGTTGAGCATGAGAAGATGGCCGAAAAGCTTTGAGGAGAGAATCAAGCTTTTCTTAGACGTTGTTATGAATAAAGTTTTGAATCCTGCACCGAGCGATGTATTCAACTTTTTCATAACAACTTTTCTTATCATAATATGTTAATGGAGTAGATTGTTGATACTTAAAAGTTTGTGTGCAAATGTATACATTTGTGCACACAGCGTCGACCACTGCTGACAAGAATTGTTCATCTTTGTTTCCTTGCTCCTCTGGATATTGAGGGGATGATAGCTATAACGGATATGGCGGCCATAAGCAAGAAGATTCTGTGCATTGCACCCACGAAGATTGCAGCATTCAAACCGTTACCAGTGATCGTCACGCCCGCGAATATTTCTTGTAGCACGTTAAGCGGCACGCTGCTGGCCATTATAACGAAGGCGATGCTTATGCTGAGCAGGTATCCCACGTTGAAAAGCAGCGAAGACATACCCGCTGCGACGCCTCTGCGTATGACTGGCACGGAGTTCATGATGGAGGTCAGGTTGGGCGCCGAGAACAAACCTCCGCCAACCCCGACGAGGATCATTGGCACAACCAACATTTTATATGGGACACCCTCCGGCAAAAAGGAGAACCATAGAAGCCCAGCCGCTGACACAGCGAGCCCCAATGTGCTGAAAAGAGTTGCGCCGTGTTTATCCGACAAATAACCGCTCAGCGGCCCAGCCGTTACAAAAGCCACTGAGAAAGGTATGAGGAGTACTCCTGCCGTAAAGGCGTCCAGTAGAAGCACGCCTTGAAAATAGAATACCAGTACAAGAGAAACCGCTCCGCGAGCTATCGCTGCGAGAAGATTGCTGAATGCGCCGGCTGAGAACGCCCTTATTTTGAACAGTTTCAAGTCCATCATTGGGCTCTTTGCCCGTGTTTCTGCGAAAGCGAATACACCGATGAGTAGGACGCCGAGCCCTATCTGAACGTAATCCACGTACGACCAGCCGGAAATTGAGCCAAAGGTGAGCCCCACCAAGAGAAGCGTGAGTCCCAAACCGAAAATCACGTTGCCCAAATAGTCCAGTTTTTCAGCGCCACGGTTCGGGTTGAGCTCTCTGAGCCGTTTATAAGCCCACACCGTGGCGAAGGTGCCAACTGGTAGATTTATCCAGAAGATCGAGCGCCACCCAAGAGTGGCGGTTAATATACCGCCCAGCACGAGTCCGAAAACCGAGCCCGCTGTGCCGGTCACCTGTGTTATGCCGATTGCTTTGCCTCTTTCGTTCACGGGGAAGGCGTCAGTTATAATCGCTGCGTTACTGGAGAACACTAAGGCGCCGCCTGCGCCTTGTATCAATCGAAAAAGCACTAGGCTTGCGCCGTTGGGTGATATGCTGCACAGACCCGAGCCGACCGTGAATATGGCGAACCCCAAGTTGTATAGTCTTACTCTGCCGAATATGTCCGCGAGTCGGCCAAAGGTGAGCAGCAGAGTGGCGTTTATCAGAGTGTAACCCATTATTATCCAGACGCCGTCGAAGGCAGTGGTTCCAGGAAGTTTTCTTATGATGGTTGGTAGAGATATTAAGACTATGCTTGAATCCAGTAACGCCATGAATAGTCCGATTGTGGCGTTGATCAAAACAGTGTACTTATACTGCATTTTTGCGGCTCCTTCATCTACGCTTGGGTGTCCCGCACGGGTCGGGTTTCGCAGTGTCCAAAGACAGGTAGATGTGATATAGGTCTTGTGTCGCATAGCAGGGAGGAATGTGTCTGCGGCAAAAGCCGTCTTACTTCTACGCTTGGCGAAAGTTTGGCACGACGTATTTAGAGACAGTTCTCAAGTGGTAGGTTTGACGCCTCGAACTGGGCTGGAAGCCCATTCCGCGTTTCGCTTCTCAGAAAGACGCGTATCTGCTTATATGAGAGTTTGGTGCAGCGTCTTAGTGAGTTTTAAAACACGTCTTGAAGAAAAAGCTGTGCGCGAGTGGTGGTAACATGACGAATGTGTTGTTTGCAGTATCCTCTGTGGGGCTCGGTCATGTAAAGCGTAGTCTCATCATTGCCAATGCGCTCAGGTCCGTTTCGCCGAATGTGCGTGTCGAATGGATGTGCGCAGAGCCAGCGCTGACTTTTCTCAGGCTGAAGGGGGAGGCAGTTTCAGAAGTCTGTTGCAGGCTCGAAAGCATGAGCACGGTCTTCGAAGAGAACTCGCATGAGGGCCAGATGCGAGATATGGCGGACCTTGCACGGCTGTCTTACTCGGTGGCTAAGCGCAATTACGAAATGATAAGGCCACACTTGTCGTCGTATGATGCCTTGGTTCAGGACGAATTCATGGAGACACTGCTCGCCCACTCTTGGGACCCTGACCCACCAATCCCGGAGAGGAGAGCCGTTGTCACGGATTACGTGAAAATAGAAACTTCTTCGCTAAACCCTTACAACAGAGTGGTGGTTCTCTATGCTAACATGGTCTTAAAGAAGGGATTCATGCGTCAGACACTAAGAATATTTGCCGACGACCCAGACGCGTTGCCCGATGAACCAAGGCTACGTAGATGGGTTGAAACCAATTTTTTGATTACTGGGCCAATAGTCGAAGATGTGCCACGTCGCACTAAGGAAGAGTTGAAACGTGAACTCTTCGGTTTGCCATCGGAGCGCAGGTTAATAGTCTTTTCAATCGGTGGCACTTCAATAGGAAAACGTCTTTTGAAGTTGGTGGCCGACAACGCGGACACGTTGGGACGCAGACTGGATTCCACACTCGCCCTCCTCATTGGACCAAGACTAGAACCATCGAATTTCGCGCCTACCACGGAGACCCTTAGAATCGCCCCCTTCACAACAGACGCCATAAAGTATTTTGCGGCGGCTGACTGTTTGGTCACACAAGCCGGGGCGTCCACCTTAAACGAAGCGTCGGTTCTGAGCGTTCCCTGCGTGTGTATTCCCATAGAGAATCACTGGGAACAGCTGAGAAACGCTCAACGTTTCTCCAAACGTTTCGGCTTCGAAGTGTTAACACACGGTAAACTCAGCCTTGAAACTCTCTCAGAGACGATTGAGCGAGCGATGATGAGTTCCCGGCGCGCACAACGAAAATTTTCTAGCGGCGAAGCGGGAAGAGTGGCTGCACAGGCGCTTAGCAGTCTGATTAACACGAAAACCTAACCGTATTACTGCTTCTAAACAGGAACAAACCGGATGCCCGATGAACTGCGGTATCCACACCCACAATTTTCATTTTTTAAAGATTTCGCAAATCGGTTTCTCGAAAGACCGGACCAATTCGCGGCGCCTTTGCGTCGCCTAGGTTCCACTAAACGCGTCTATCGACGCGTTAATCGGCCACGAGTTTTCGTGTTCAACAGCTGTAACACGAGTTGAAGGTGTTCCACTTTTTGGGGTGTTTCTTGGTGCACTGAGGTGTGTACGTCGTTGGAGCTGATTGGAGTCACCTCGGACGCATTTGGCTTTGGGTTCAAGCCGCATCAGCAAGTGTTTTATAGATGGTCGCTCATTTCGGTTCGTCAATCTATTCATCAAAAAGTTATTTTGACTAAATATAGATTCTTTTCTCTTAATCTGTATATCTTCTTTGGTCTAACTGCACAAGTTTTAAGTAGATACAGAAGTATTTGTATCAGTTTATGATTAGTTCCAATCGGGTAAGAGAGACGGTGGATGCCTACCTACGCGGCCACGATACCAATCGGCTATCTGATGATGTGGTCTTTAGGGTGATGGCCACGGGTCAAGAAGCAAAAGGGCGGAAGGCTGTGGAAGAGTTGTTACACTACTTTTATAACGTAGCTTTTTCAGCCAACTTCTCCCAGCAAGACCTGATAGTGGGAGAAGATAAAGCTGTACTGGAAGCCGACTTTTATGGCACACAACTCGTAGAATTCGCTGGAATCAAACCCAGCGGAGAAGAGGTTCACGTGCCACTATGCATAGTTTACCATGTAAAAGGGGATAAGATATCAGCTGCACACATATATTTTGAAGTAGACGCGTTACGCTAGCCCACCTATAACAGGTGTTTTCAGCTCTTACTACTTGTGTGTAGTCCTATACGGTTTTTGACCGTGTCCGAATAAACATACGTCACGCTTGGGCACCCACTCCTATTCGTGGAACTGATCTTTGAGTGGCGCACAGATCAGGACGACGTGCGTGATGCTTCTTATCCGTATAGCATCGGTTTTTTGACGGTGTCCGGATAACGCTCTTCCATTCTTGGATGCCGCACTCATCCACCCCCTAATCCGGACACCATCGGTTTTTTCGCGAAAATTTTAAATTGGACTAATTCATAATAATTAATTAGGTGGTGCCTATGAGTACCGTGACAATGGTTTCGGGTCTTGTGGGCATCTTGGTCGGGATAATTGCCCTCGCCCTTGGCTTAAGAGGTTTTGAACCCTCTTGGGCTCTTGAAAGCGTTGGGGCTGTTCTAATGGCGCTGGGCGCAGCCGCCGAAGGTTACGCTTACGGCGCCGCCAGAATCTCTGGAAGCTTAAAGGGGGCACAGGGCAAGGCTTAACACCCGACCCCTTTTTCTCGATAAAATATGCGCCTAACTCATTGGCTCCACCTTTTGGTTAAAGCCACGCAAATAAGTGGTCAATTGAGGATGGGTTAGGGTCAACTATCCTTTGCCCATCCCCGGTTTTAGCCGTCGATAAATCGTTTCTTTGAGTAAAAAGTGCTGTTCTCGGATTTGGGGGTTTTCTCGATGTGCTAATGAGTGGGGCGACTCAAAGAGTTGAAGTCACTTAAGGTGTGCGTTTAAGGGAGGCCAATAAGAAAAAAAGGGTTAGTTGGTTGTTTGGTTGCCTATTCTAGTTTTGTGGTCAGCCATCGTTGCCGTTGCTTGTGTCTTGCACGCAGCTACCAACGCTGAGTGGGGATGTGCAGCTCAACTCGGTTTCTGCGTTGTTCGACGCTATGATGTGTATGCTGAAAGATTCGCCCACACTTAGGTTTGGAACTAGGAGTGCTTCGGACTCACCGACGGGAATCTGGCCTTTGAATTTTAGGATGACACATTGCCCTGGTTGTAGTGTTACACCTTGCTGGTTCTGGTTTTCGTCTCCTTGTGAATTATCGTTTTCCTGTGAATCCTGTGCGCGTGCAAGAGTCATGTTATAGGTTTGACATGACGAAGTGACGGGAGCAGTGGAGCTGCTCGTAGATGACTGCGATGTGCTCGTGGTGGTTATGGTGGTTGAGCCGCTAGTGGTTGTCGTTGAGCTGGTTGTAGAGGTTTGCGAAGCTGCCGTTGAACTTGGGGCCAGCGGCAGAAACACAACTTCTTCTGGATGTATACACCCATGGTCCGCTTCAATTTGCACTGATGCACTCATGTTCGGATCTTGTCCAGAAGCCGAATCTTCGTTCGCCGATGAAGACGCTTGGGACTGGTCGCCCTCGTTTTGCTGGGACTGCTGGTCGTGTGATTTTCCTTGCTGGTCACCGCAGGACAAACCTGTAACGTTGAACGAGTCGTGTAGACCTATTGCCACCAGTGTAACAGGGACACTGCCCGTGTTTGTGACATTCAGTTGAAGTATAGTCGTGTTGCCTTTCACCGCGAGCGCCAGCACCTTAACGCTAAGCTGTCCTTGGGCTTGCTGAAACTCATCTTGGTCTTCTTTGGTAAGAGTTTGGGTTGAGCCGACGCTGGCTTGGTTGCCGTTTACTTCCGACTGAGGTCTCATGATACCAACCGATGACGGTATGAGTTGGTAGCCAGAAGGTGTGTCAACGACCACTGGGTTGAGTTGCAGCAAAGCCGCTGAAGTTCCCTGCACGGGTTCTGGATGCGCGATCACAATTTGTAGATTGCTGGTTCCGCCTGCTACGGTTACAGGCGAAACAGTACCATTGACATTTATGCTAATTGATTTAACTGCAAGGGTAACAGTGTATACGATTGATCCCGATGGTAAATTGGTTGACGCAATAGTTTTCGAAACATTTTGCAATGCTAAAAGATCGATGGTTGCCGAACCACTGTTGGGGGTCACACTGACCATGGTAGGAGAATACTGCCCAGTTGTTCCGGAAGGTTCACCCACTAGTATCTGAACGCTTGTGTATGTTAGGTTCAACCATTCGGTGTCAGCGGGTGTTTGCGGTGGGTCCGTCAGCTGAACTGCTAGAACCGCTTGAGCAGAGTTTGTCTTAATCGATGAGTTTCCGAAATACAGTGTTGTTGCGGCTATGAGAATCGCTGCCAAGACGACAGCGAAGGCGGCGTATCTTAGAGCGCTTTTTTTAACCGACATATTTGTTCAGAACCAAATATGCGCGGCTCAAAATAGTGCTTGACGTTTGAAAGGTTCAAAACCGAAATTTTAGATGTTTTCAAACAATTTGAAAGCATTGCCTCATGGTAACGCAAATCCATCAAACCCCAAATTGTATAGAAGACTTGCAAGCACCTTTGCCGCATACCCTACTTTGACTGAGGTCTCTGATCTGACTTTGACCAAAGGGTTCATTATTATGTGAATGTACTCGTACAACATTGGGTTTGATGCATGTTTGGTTGTATATACCGTCTCGCAGCCGATTTTCTTTTTGTTCAGAAACCGTGATATATAAGAAGTGGAGTCCAGAAGCTATTTATTTATGTTTGGGACATTATAAATATTTTTTGATTTTTAATTTAAAAATATGAATAAAATATTTTTTGATAAATAGATAATATTTTTGTATCTTTAAAACGAGACAAGACCCGATAGAACCATTCCACAGCTAGCTATTCGGTCTGGGTATCACGTAATTAGTTGTGTTAGAGCAAAGGTTAGTGTTAGAGCAGTCAAACTGAAGGCTCCATTGCAACTCTGTTCTGGTTCAGTGAATGACTGATTGAGAGGATACTCTATTCATCGTTGTTTTTCCTTGATATGGGCGGATTCAATGGCTCACTGGTTTTTTCGTCTATTCTCTGCCTTGCAGAAGCTACGCATTCCTCCAATTTTTTCGCAAACTCTGGGTTTCCACCGTTCAAAGCCTCGACTATCAGTTGGGCGGCACCCTTCAAGCCTGGCTTGGCTGCGCGTTCTTCCAGTTGCTTAGGTATAAATGTCCAAACAAGGGACCAAAGTCCGCGTTTGACAAGAAACAGGTGCGACTGGGTTTTTCGCGTGCCTTGCACCAACTCGAACTCCTCGTTGAATCTTAGTCTTAACGCTTTTAACGCGCTCTGAACCTCAGTGTTCGGCATATTACCAATCCTTCTCGCATAAACTCAAAAATTAGATTTGCTGAAATTCGCTTTGAATGGTTCATTCAGTATTTAAAAATTTATTCGTAGTAGTCCGCAGCTTCCGTTTCTGTGGCCAACTGAATCGCGCTCAACACGTCGCTGGTAAGAGGATTTTGGCCTATGTAAACGTTTCGTTCAACATAGCGATGCGTCCAGCTTTCTTGAAAGGCGTGAATCAATTGCATGCAGACAGATATGTGTGCAAGGGAGCACCGATACTCCTAAAGAGGCAACTCCTAGAGCGACGGAGACCTCAGAACCTTCGAGCTTCAGCGAGGAGAGTATGCCAGAGTTGGCTAGGTGTCCCCGTTGTAATTGGCTCCACCAAATATTTGGATGAAACTGTGCATTGAAATAATAAAGTTCACTTTGAGTTTCCACGCAACCCTTAATACGGTTTATTGAAACAGAGTGTGGACTTGTCAACCACCAGTTTATTAAAAAAAGAATCAGGGCTCCCCAAGATTTACGTCTACGTTTGGTTCGATATCGAAGACTATGTGACCAAAGAGTCTGACGATTTACCATTGAAAGCTCTGAGCATACTAGAGAAGCACGGTGTACCCGCAACATGTAAGCTTGTTGCCGAAAAGGTAAGGCGATTCATTGAGAGAGACAGAACAGACGTGATTTCTGCGATAGCCAAACAGGATATAGGATACCATTTGGATACCCACAGCCAGCACCCCACGGTTTACGAATATATGCGTGAGCTGGATTTGTTTGAAGGCGCAAGCGAGTTTTTGCGCAGAGAAGAAGAGGGTTTGAAACTGGTCGAGAAAGTCTTTAGAAGAAAAGTGTCTTGCTTTGGCCATCCTGGTCCAGCCTTTTCATCCCACTTTTACCCAGCCATCCGACAAATGGGTATACCGGTTTACCTAGATGAAACCGCCATTTTGAATGTTCACAATGAACCCTACTGGTACTGCGGTGTGTTGAATCTGAATGGCGCAAACAAAAATTTTGTTTTGTTCGACTATACGTTTGAAACCCCGTCAGGAATCATTCAGCTGAAAGAAAAGTTTCGAGCGATTCATAACAGACTTCAGGGTGAAGGGGGTGCGGTAAGCGTGCTTTTCCATTTGCACACTGCGATAAACAAAAAATTTTGGGACGAGGTGAACTTTGCCGATGGACGGAACACATCCAGAGACGGCTATGTGCGTCCTCCCGCTCAGCCCGCCGAGGCAACAAAACGGGCTTGGGAGAATTTCGACGATTTCATCGGATTCGTGAAGAGCTTCGACGATGTGAGTTTTATTACGGCGAGCGAAGCCGCAAAAATTTACGAACGACAAAGAGTTATATTCGACCAGAGGCTTCTCGGACAAGTTCTTCAACGGTTGGGGCACAGAGTTCGTCATCTGAAAGTTGGAAACAAATTTGTTTCAGCCTCCGAGCTTTTCTATGCTGTTGTTGAAGACTTGGCTCGGTATTCGCTGACAGGAAGATTGCCGACAACAATTGAGCCGAAAGAACCCTTCGGTCCAAACGCAAATGAACATAGTAAGGGGCAAAGCAAGGTAAAAGTCAAAGATGTGTTCGAAGCCGCTTGCAAGACCTTGGCCTATATGAATTCTACGGGTCGTATTCCAAACGCGGTTGAAATATCGGACAGTGAACGACTTTCGCCAGCTGACTTCATGGTTACGGGCTCTAACCTGCTCAAACGTATCTTAAAGGGCTCTCCGCTTCCCGAGGAAATCCGTGTTCTGAGGGGACATTTTGTAGAGTCAAAATACGCTAATTTATCCGCATTCAAAAAAGCGTGTAGTTGGAAGGTTTTACCCAAGGGTTTCAAGGCTCCCAAAATATTCGAGCAAATAATTCTGCAAACGTGGACTCTGAAGCCCGCGGTTCCGAAGTCCAACAATGGTTGAAAACGAACACGGAAGGAATTCAGTGTGCCAAGCTCTTTTTGTCTAGAATCCTTTCTAATCAGGTTGGCTCCACGCTTCAAGATTTTGAACACTTTCTTGGAGGTTGGAAACTCTTTGCGAATCGAATACGAGAGTTGGCACCACAATTTTCGGTTATGGCGATTGCTCGGCGGTCTCTCTGAGGGCGGAGTCAGAGTATCTATTGAATTTTCTTAGCTTGAATCGTATGGTTTCTCCTGTTTCTTTGTGGGTGGCTCCTTTGAGTACGATGCGGTAATCTTCTCCCACTCTGCAGAACAAGTAATACTCGTCTCCTGCTCTTTCAACGGATTCGAGCACGCACTCGCTTTCTCCCTCACCCACTGTGACCCACTCTGGTCTAAATCCCACTTCCCCATCGCTTTGTCCCAAACCGAGTAGCTGCGATGGCAAGAAATTCATGGGAAGGTCTCCCACGAATTGACCGACCCATTTGGTGCTCGGCTTATCATATATCTCGTTTGGAGTTCCCACCTGTTCAAAGCGTCCTTCGTGTAAAACGCCCACCCTATCCGCTAGACTTGAAGCGTCTTTTTGGTCATGCGTGACAAGAATGAATGTTTCCCCCAGTTTCTTCTGAATTCTTTTGAGTTCCACCCTAGCCAAATAGCGTACTCTTGCGTCCAAATTGCTCAGCGGTTCATCCAAAAGAAACACCGAGGGGCTGCGAACTAGTGCTCTTGCTAACGCAACCCTTTGTTTTTGTCCCCCGCTTATCTTGGTGACAGGTTCATTGATTATGTCGTCTATCCTGAGAAGCTTGGCAGCGTCCAACACTTTCTGTTTTGCTTCGCTTTTGGGTACCCCCCTCATTTTCAGGGGAAAAGCTATGTTGTCGTAAACATTCATATTGGGGTAAAGAGCATAGCTTTGAAACACCATCGCTATGTTTCTCTTGTTGGGTGGCAGTCCAGTGACGTCTCTTCCGTCTATCATCACTCTGCCATTGTCTGGCTTCTCTATGCCGGCCATGATTCTGAGCAAGGTCGACTTGCCTTCGCCGGAGGGACCCAGTATAACAAAAAACTCGCCCGAAGACACTTCTAAGGACAGTTTATTCAAGACTTTTTTGTTACCGTAAGACTTCTCTATTTGTTGAAGTTCAAGCTTCGGATTCATCCGTTTAGGCCTCCCGCCAGAAATTCGCCTTTAAGGTATCTTTGTAGAAGCATAGTCATAACGACTACTGGTAGAGTGAGAATGAGCGCAAAGGCGGATGACGCCAAAATGTTACCTCTTGTAATGTTTTCGTATATAACGATTGGCAAAGTTGGGTTTATGGGCGACAGTATTACCGCAAACGTGAATTCATCCCAAGACATCATCCAGGCCAACAGAAAGGTCGAGACCACGCCGGCTTTAGCAAGAGGAACTAGGATGAGATACACCGTCCTCAAGAGACCCGCGCCGTCCACTCGTGCTTGATACTCCAAGTCTCTCGGAATCGAGTCGAACGCTCCCAGGAGCAAGAATACGCTGAGCGGCAGAACCACGAGTTCTTGGGCCAAGGCGAGCCCGGGAACTGTGTTATAAAGATGTGCGGATATGAATTGGGCGCTTATGGGTATGGCTATCACGATCGCTGGAAGCATATTCACGAGAAACAAAAGTGTCGTTATCGTGTTGGCTTGGCGTCGCGGAAGCTTGCTTAGTCCGTAGGCCGCGGGTATCCCGATCACCAAGGCTATTGCACCCACCAAGAATGCTGTCTCTATGCTTCTCAAGGCTGGTCCCACGAGGTTGAAACCTTTAAACGCGGTCAAAAGATTTGTCAGTGTAAGACCGCCGGGATACTGCAGTGGGTAGCGCGCGTCCAAAGTGTATCTGACTGGAGAAAAGGCTATCAAAAACAAAACATAGAGAGGGTAGATTACTGCAAGGCTGACTAAAAAAATGACAATGTATAGTCCTGTTCTGCTGAGCTTTGAATTATTCAATGGTTCTCCCTCATTTTGATCACCAACAAAGAGAACGCTAACACGAATGCGAGAAGTACTGTGGCTGCTGCATAGGAATAGTACACAGATGCCGTGGTTGAATAGAATTCATACGTCATAGTCGTAAGAAAGACGGGTCTGTAGCCCACAAGTATGAGCGGTAAGGCGAATATATTGAATTCGCTTACGCCTCTAATCACCAACGCTATCGCAATATATCCTTTAAGATTGGGCAGTGTTATATGAATAAATCTGCGAAGGGGACCCGCGCCGTCCAGCGCAGCCGCCTTGTATATCTCTGGTGATATACTGGTCATTCCGGCCAGCAGAATAAGGGCGACTATGGGCGTGTTTTTCCAGCTGTCCGACACCATGATTGTAAGCATATCCATGCCCCAACTGGAGTACCAGTTCAAGGGTGGTAATCCAAAGATGCGTAGCAAAGAGTTCGCGTATCCGCCGGTAGTAGCAAATATGTTTGAAAACGAGAACCCCGCCACCACAGTAGCGACTCCGAACGGAATTACGAACAAAGCGGTAAAAACGCTTTTCCCACGAAACTCTCTTATGAGAACACTGGAAACCACGAATGCCACTGCGAATTGAATTGCTAAAGCACCAGCGCTAAGGAACAGAGTGTTCAGTATGGCCTCAGACAGACCAAAGTAAAGTAAACCCTTGTAGTTGGAAAGAACAAAGTGTGCGTGAGGGGTCTGAAAGCTTTGGTAGACCGCGCTAGCGGTCGGATAAAAAGAAAAATAAGCTACATAAAGCAAAGCGGGAAGCAAAAAAAGGAAGGGGATATACTTTTCCTTCAATTTGTGCGCCTAAGACACTGAAATCGGTTTATATGCGTTTTGCTCATATTGTTGTGCAACCGTTGAGTTATAATTCGATGCCAAATATTCGTAGAGTTGCTGGTTCTCGGCGTTGAGTATGCTCTGGATCTGACTATAAGAGGCGTGGTCAACTATTATTTTGGTCCAAGCGTCGTCGGCCAAACTGTTCCATTGAGTTATCCAAGGAGTGGGGTTTCTCAGGAACACACCGGTGTTAACCGCCTGTTCAAGAGCTGTTCCAACCGCTGAAAAGTTGGCTGGCAAGTTTTGATAGGCAGCAGAATTCACGGCGACCCATGACAGGTTTATCAGTGTTTCTCTCTGAGCCTGAGCTCCCAGCAAAAAGTTTGCGAATTCCTCTATCTGTGTCAAATCGCTCACCCCTTTGGGTATGACGAGCACATCTCCCCCCAAAAGATGGTTGTCGTTTACGGGTCCAGCTGGTCCTGGATAAACCCCTAGGGTTTGGTTTGTCATGCCCAAAGAAGCGTTGGTTGTGAGCAGGTTGTAAACGTATGGCCACTGATAGTCCAGTATTTGATATGTTCCCTGAGCCAGTCCAACATAGCTACCCCAGTAGCCGTGGATATATTCCGGTGAAAAGTAGGAGCTAAGGTTCCACAGGAATTGGAACGCTTCTACGTCACCTGAATCGTTGAACAGGAATGGATTTCCGCCAAACTGAACCATCCACTGATACAGCTCCGTTGGAGTGCTGGCGCCCCCGTGTCCCTGAAACATGACTGGTCCACTATAGCCAGCGGCTTTTAGTTTCTGTGCGTCCTGTAGAAGCTCTGTATAAGTAGCTGGCGGTGAGGTTATACCAGCGTTTTGAAAGGCTGTCTTACTGTAAAACACCAGCGGAATGTTGGACCTAAAAGGTATAAAGTATACTGCTTTGTAGACTTGGTTTTCGTAGTTAATCATGTTCACAGCGCTTTGTATGAGTCCCGACGGCTCCATCGTTGATATGATGGGCGTCAGATTCATAAGGTAGTTTCCGTAGATGAGTTCTCCGACTACGAGGTTGTCTATTCCGACTAGTGAGGCGCCGACATCATTGCCCTTTTCCAACGCTTCTACGTCGGTGGCAACTTGACTCGCGCTGGGAAGGTTGACCAGCGTCACGTTCACATTTGGATACTGGCTTTCAAATTGCGGTATTATTGTGCCCTGAAAATACGCTGCTTCCGAAGGCGCTAGGCTTTCATAGAACTTTATGTTGACGCGCGACGTTGTTGAGGCATGACCCAAGTTTGTTAGGACAAAATAGCCAGCGATAGCCGCAATAATGATTACTATTACAACGCCAACGGCCAACACTGACCTTGAGGCTGCTTTTTGTGTACCATAGCAATTCAAAATAAAATGATCCAACTTAAATCTTTTTAATACAGCATTCTCTTAGCATATATTACGAGGCAGACGGTTATTCTTTAGCTGTAAATTAAAAAATGTTATCTAAGCTAGACAAATCTGTTACAGACTTAACAATATGAACTCTATCAAAGAGACAAAGGATTGGAGTAGAACGTATGATCTGGTTGGGTTGTGGAGTGCCCTGCTCTCCAATCTTATTTCAGAACCACAAAAACTTGTCACCGAATTGAATGTTCTGTGACTTTGCTCATAAAAATAGTTCACCTTATTACCAGGGGATGACGACCCCAATCCGCTTGTTTTGCGTGTAAAGGGTTGAGTAGACGAGGACTCCACAGAACGTGAGTTTCCAGTTCATCGCAGTATAAGCAAGGCTGCAGCATAGCTACAGCGTTGTATATGAACTCAACAGTGGCACATATGGCAAACAGTGGGTCTAAAACCTTGTTTCAAACAGTTGTAATCGAAATATGAAGGGATCCAATGATTGGATAATGGATAGGGTCAACTTTTCGGTTTAAAACGAAGTTTGCGTAATATGTTTGTGTCTAGCCTCAGCCGTCTGCGTGTTATCTGGTCACCCTTTTTGAAGACTCGAGCCGGTTCTTTGGCTTTTGACCCAAATACTGCTTTATTCTAGCATTTACTTCTGCAGGATCCTTTATTCCCCTCAGTGACTGGGCCAAGGCTTTGTAACCCGCATAGTCTATCCAAGTTCGCAGATGATCCTGTTCAAGGTGCCACTTCACGCAGCTGGGGTCGTTTTTTAAGAGTCGGTCCATTTCGGCTTGCAGTTCCTGAAGGTTGTGTGCTACTCCAACAATTTTGTCATAGCTCCTAAAATAGAAGGGTTCCATAAATCAATTAACGTCACGGTTTGTAATTAAGTTTTACTTCCTCACAGTTATGTTCAAAGAGACGGCCATCGTTTCATTCCAAAATCGTGGTCGAAACAACGGAACGCTTCCAGTCCGGTTTCCTTTTGCGCCTATAAGGGGTCAACGCGAATTAGTGTTCTGGTCCAATAGTCACCCTATTTAAGGCTGTGTCGCGTTGAACCCGCTGTGAATCCAAAGTTTTTGTCACAGGTCTCCTGGCTGTGTGCAAAGACGTCTTCGCTTCAGTTGCGGGATTTTTCAGGGGCGATTATCCGTGGTCCATACACTCTTTGTGGCGCTCTAATAAGTTCTATAGCTAAAGTGTCCTCGTGCACGAGGCATGCACTGCGAAAAATTCATACTCTCTGTCTTTAAAACAGTGTTATGTGGTCATCCTTGCTTGCAAAGATGACACTTGACGCCAACTGGTCACACGATTGTGAATCGATTCCTCGGTTCTGCTGAACACTCGTTAAGTCTTGATTGCTTTTGCATCAGATGAAAAAGCTTTATATTTTTTGGAGACTTTTTCAGGGGGCTGTTATGAAGTTTGTTTTGACAATCTTTTTATTGATTATTTTGATGCTTTCTTCAAGGGTTGCGGCTATGCCCCCAGCTGCGAGTTACTCGTCGCAGCCGCAACAAAATCAGTTTCATCCGGTTTTACCTGTAACTCTGAGTGGTTACAAACGGGTAGGAGATACGCCTATTTCGGCAAGTGTGTATGTGACGGTTGCTGTTCCACTAGAAAATCTCTCTATACTTGAGTCCATGGTTAAGGGAATCTCGGATCCGCACTCGGCGATGTACCATCACTTTTTAACGCAAAGCCAAATACAGAAAATGTTTCTGCCGCAGCAACGATTCGACGCGGTTTTGGCCTATCTGAGTTCTCATGGTTTCAAAATAGAGATGACGGCCATGGATTCAATAATAGTGGCTCAGGCAACTGTTTACCAAGTGACTCATTATCTGGGCCTTCAGCTGGGCGTGTACTCAAACGGGGCGGATGAATATTATAGCGCGTATGGGACCCCCACTTTGCCGGGTGTCTACGTCTATTCTTCGAATGTAACATCCCTTATATTCGCTCATCCCGACACCTTGGTTACACAGAAGGCGGCCAAAGCTCTTTTTCAAAGCACCGATCAAATCAACGGCACGTTTGCAATAGAAGGTTACTCAGCGAAAGCACTTGAGTCGGCATACAACGCCACGGCTCTCCTTTCAAGTGGCGTCAACGGTTCGGGCTACACAGTCGGAATACTGGATTTCTTCGGCGACCCCACAATAGTGGCCCAGTTACAAATGTTCGACAAGGAGTTCGGTTTCCCAGCTCCACCCAGCTTCAACATAACTTCGATTGGCCAATACAATCCCAATTTAGGAGTGTTCACCGGCTGGTCAAACGAGATTTCATTGGACGTGGAAATCGCGCACGCAATGGCGCCGGGCTCAAACCTGTTACTCTACGCTGCCAACGGAGCTTTACCACTGGCTGCTGCGATCGCGTTTGTCGACCAACAGGACAGGGTCAACGTTTTGAGCCAAAGCTTCACGGTGCCTGAGTCGATTTTCGCTAGCATAGGCCCTTTGGCTTTGGAGTTCAACGTGATACTCACCGATCAATACTATTTGCTTGGCTCCGCTGAGGGAATAACGTTCACGGCTTCTACTGGTGACACTGGTGGAAGCGGTTTCAGCGCAGGCCCTGAGGGCACACCAGGCTACCCCTCTACCTCACCCTATGTAACAGCCGTTGGGGGCACAACAACCTATTTTGTGTTCGGCTCAAACGGCTCTGTGCAATCCAGTTATCAAACGGCTTGGTCCAACTATGGTTTTGTACCGTTTGAAACAAATTACGGCGGGACCACAGGAGGCGTAAGCATAGCGGAACCCAAGCCGTGGTACCAGCAGGCAGTAGCGTCGCCTCCAGGGTTTCCTGAAGGAAGAATGGTTCCAGACGTCGCGCTCAACGCAAACGTCTTTCCAGGCGTCTTTGTTGTGTTACCAGGAAACGTCACCGCGATATCCGGCGGAACAAGCGAGTCCGCTCCTTTGTTCGCGGGGCTACTCACGCTTATCATGCAGAAGGTTCACAGTGGCTTGGGATTGGTGAACCCCGAGTTGTACAGCTTTGGCCTGAACCAGTCGGTATACACCCGTGCCTACCAACCCATCAGCTTTGGATACAACATTCCTTGGGTGGCGCACACGGGATACAACCTTGTCACCGGTTGGGGCGCTCCAAACATTGGCGAGATGGCTGCTCTGTTCAAAACTAGTTTTGGACGCGAATTGAACGTTTCGGTTTCGGCTCTCAACCAGAGTTTCTATCCTTCTTTAGAGTTCACGGCTGGCCAAACAATTGTTATAGCAGCTAACATCACTTTGGATCACTCGTCGGTCACAGTGGGGGAGTTTACGGCCAGCTTGGAAACTCTTCAGGGTAACGCAACAAGCACCCCACTAGCATACGATTCTTCGGCCAAGTTTTGGCTGGGTCAACTCACTGTGCCCTCAGAGGTTCAGGGCATATCCTACGTAAATGTCGCCGGAAGCAGCGCGGGAATTCGGGGAGACGGATTCACCGAAGTGTTCGCTGGATACGTAATGACCATTGGGTCGCCCGCCTCAGTTCTGCCTTGGTCAACACAGTTCGGTGTTTCGGTGATCACAACAATTTCAAAGCTGAATGGAGCCTCCGTGAACAATGGCACATTCGGCGTTACAGCTTACTCCTACTCGATTGCAAAGAATGAGTACAGTCCTGTTGCTTCAATTGGTTTGATCAGAACGGCGTCACGCGGGGGAAACGTGTCCACTGGTGGCGGCACAATTTGGTATGGGCTGCTTCAAGGAGTGTATCCCAATGGCCCCATCACACTTGTGGGAAATGGGGCATACGGTTATCTTCCGTTTATGAACGGTGTGGACCTGCAGGAGTCGTTTATCCTACCACAAGTTTTGGTTGAACCGGGTTCTGTAGCACCTGGTCAGGCGATCTCGTTGGAGGCCGAATTGATCTCGCCGCTGAACCTTCCCTTCTCGATGTCTTCGCAGACCGGGCTACCCATAGGTGTTGACGTGGAACTGGGTTCGAACGTCACCGCGACGCTGTTGAATCCTCAAGGAGTCGAGGTGGGTTCGGTGCATTTAGCTGCCAACGTTGTGGGTTTGACATCTGTGTTCGAAGGATTTCTACGCGTACCGAAAGACGCTGAGCCTGGGCTGTACACTGTTATGTTGGACTCGCTTTATAATTCATCCACGCTGGACGCAACCGTAAACGGAACGTTTTTCGGTCAAATATACGTGGCTCCTTCCTACTCTGTGCCCCGGATATACACAGCTGATTCTCTGATTAGTCAGCCCCCGGAATCCATCGGTGCCACGGCGGCGCACGCCTTCGAGGGACAAACGCTTTTCATTTATTCTAACATAACTTATGCCAACGGAACAGAAATAAAATATGGAATGTTCTCCGCCGCGGTCTACAGTAAAGATGTGCAAGAGGCCTACTCCCAGATAACCTCTACGTCGACGGTGCCTCTGTTCTACGATTCTCAACTCAATCTGTGGACTGGCAACGTGACGCTTCCTTCACCTTATAATTCGGTTTCCGATTCTTCTGTTTACTCGGGTCCGCAAGGGATAAGCGGGGCGTACGAGGTGTTCGTAAGCGGCATCTCCTACGACGGCGTGCCGACCACCACTCGGCTTTCGGCTCAACGCGGATTCTATATCCAACCCTTGGTGTACATGGCCAACCAAGTTCTGAGTAACCCTGTTCAAACCTCTGGTCTAGCGTTGTTCAGTGACAACATAAGCGGCTCGAACAGCTTTGCTGGAGACGACTTTTTTGGCAACGATTACTTCAATAGTGGAAATATTGGCGTGGCTTCCTCTCAAGTGAATGGTACGCTCTACTTTAACAATGCAACCGTAACGCTCAACGGTGTAAACGGGGGAAACATAGTGGCACACAACAGCCACTTGGTAATGGTGGATTCGCACGTAGCAACGCTTACATTGATTAATTCATCAGTGAACTTAACGTCGTCCACCTATGCCACAATCACACCGCAGCTTCCCAACATAACAGTCTTAAGACCGAAACCGTCGACCGCCTACACTGGTCGGGTGAACGTGAGCATCCAAGTTTCGGGCGAGTCCGTTTCCCAAGTCAAAGTGTTTCTATCGGGTCAACTGGTCAAAGTTTTCTCGGACGGCGGCGGGCATAGCTTTCAGCTCAACACTACAAGCTATCCAGACGGTACCTACACACTCACTGTGCAGGCGGTGCAAACCGATGGTCTGAGTTCAAGCGTACAGGTCTCCTTTTCAATACAGAATCAGCTGGATAGCCAAGGAACCCAGCAATTCGTTGAGTCGACTGTGGCCTTGGGAGTGGCTTTGGTCGGCGCAGCGTTGGCCGCGTTGGCACTCAGAAGGAATAGGCGCAGCTCTGGAGCTCTTTCCCTGAGCCCCACTGCTTAAAACACGTGGCAAACAAAACAGACGTGTCTCCACGGAGCTTCCAAGGATTATTCAGAACTCTGGTAGAAAGTGGTGACAGCCTTTAATCCGCGCGTCAAGCCAACGCATTCAAGTATGGTTTAAAACGCAGGCTTTTATGGTTCGTTCCGGGCTCAGTACTTTTTGGAGCCAATTTTCCTTGCTGGAAAAATTGCTTAGGTGGGCGAACGCAGGCGTTAGAAAACACACACTTATCGCAGCTACAAAAACGACGGGAGGAACAACTCTCCTTGTGCTGACCAGTGAAAATGGTGCTTTTCGAAAGTTTTTCGGTCGGTCAGCGAATGATTCTTTGGTGCATGGCGCATGCTAGGTTAAGGAGTAAAGTCGAGCAGTCAGAAAATATTAGTGAATGTCTGCGACCGATTGCAGATACGCGTATCCACTGATGAGTTCTATGGAAAACGGTATAATGGTTATGAACAGCTGAAACAGGAAATTGACTGCTGCAAGGCGACCGTCGTGACGAATTACGTAATTTGAATCTCCGCTATGGGGTCCAACATGTGCTTATCACAAAGAGGCTAGGGGAAAGCCAGTATTCTGCCTTTGTTCTGGGTTTACTGTGAACACTCTGCAGTGTGCAAAAATAAATTGATTGTGGCGAACCGTCGTCGCTTCCAACCCTGAGTCATGCGTGTGCTTCAGCTGTTTGAGCCGCTAAATACACTCTTTTTCGACTAGGACAAAATCGGGTTCCTCCTAATGTTTGAGGAAGGCCCTAGTTTTGTCAACAATAAAACTTTTTCCACAGGCGAGCTTATGCAGACCACTCGGCCCCACTGGTTATGGCGGCGGATTCTGGTATCTTGACTTCAACTGGTCTTCCCATTGAGGCGGATTTGTATACTCCATCCATGATGGCAACCCCCATCATTCCCTGTTGCACCGTGCACAATGGGTAAGGCGCCTGCTTATATTTCTTTGATACAGCGTTCAAAACAAGCGACCAGAACTCTTGGTACTCGGACGCAAGAGGGGCTCTGCTATCCGTCAGAGAGTTCGCCACCACGAATTCTTTTTCAATGGTGGTCATGTAATGCAGGGATCCGTTTTCAAAATGAACGCCACCTTTGTTACCCATCAGAGTTATTTCGTTTTTATCTTCTTTAATGTATGAGGCCCAAGACGCCTCCAAATGCATCACGGCTCCGTTATCAAAGTCGACCATGCCCGCTCCAAAGTCCTCGACTTCCACGGGAGCGCTGTATCCGTCAAAGGTGCGAGGATAATCCGACCTCATTTCTAGTCTATCAGGAAAAACCGAATATGTTCGACCCAAAGCGGACAAAGGTTTTGGAAAGTTCATCATGAACATTGCTGCGTCGATAGAGTGTGACCCTATATCAAATACTGGCCCTCCGACAGCGAGTTCTTTGGATAGAAAGGTTGGACTATTGGGTATACCCTTTCTCCTTAGATGAAGAATCCTACAATAGTGTGTTTTGCCCAACCGTCCTCCGTCCACCAATTTCTTGCCGAACTGCACACTTTTTAGGAGCCTCATTTCGTGTCCAACCACGACCATTCTTTCTTTTTTCATCGATGTTTCAACAATTTTGGCGGCCAATTCTAGGCTCGTGGCCATGGGTTTTTCGACGAACACGTTTATCCCGGCTTCCAGCGCCTTGATTGTGACCGAAGCGTGTAATTTGTGCGGAACAGCGACGAGTACTATATCTGGATTTTCGTTATAGAACATTTCCTCATATTGTTCATAAAACTTGGGTATGTCGTATTTCTTTTGAACGATTTTCCCTCTTACGTTGTCCGTGTCCACACATGCAACAAGGGAGGCTTCAGGATTCTGCGAAATCGCCGGCAAATGGGCGGCTTGCACCCATCCGCCGCATCCCACCACGCCAACTCTGACCTTTGGCATTTGGATCAATGGTTCTTATTTCAGCGTTTCTTAAGCGTTTTTGACTGTGCAAACAGGTAGAACGTAACCAGAGTTTCCATTGGATGCAGTTTCTTCTATGAGCATAGTGGATAACTAACAGTTGAAACTTGGGTCTCGACGTTCTAGAGCCCAGTTTGTGGCAGTCGTTTTCCGTGAGTGAAAGATGTGCGACCACCCAACAAGCTATGTCCGCAGCTGTTGGAAACAGGTCTTTCGCAAACAATATTACTGGATCAGGCTCTCTTTAAGTCATGGTTATCAGAACAGTCAATCCTTATAGCGGTGAGGTGTTGCAAGAGTACCCTGAAGAGTCTCTTGAGCAGGTCAAATCCAAAATTTCCGATTTAAAGAAGGCTCAGCGGAGTTGGCGGCTCAGCTTGGAACACAGAATTGAAGCTCTAAGGGAGGTAAGGAAGAGGTTTGAATCCAACTCGACGCGTCTTGCGAGATTGATGAGTGAGGAGATGGGTAAACCAGTATCACAAAGCGAGGCCGAAGTCAAAAAGTGCATTTGGCTCATGGATGTTGTGGCCGAAAAAGCAGCTGAATTTCTTAAACCCGAAAGCGTCAAAACAGAGGCAAAGAAAAGCTATGTGCGATTCGATCCGCTGGGAACGCTTCTTTTCGTAATGCCTTGGAACTTTCCGGCTTGGCAGGTGATCCGCGCAGCGGTTCCGGCACTAGCCGCTGGCAACGCGGTTCTGCTCAAACACGCCTCGATAGTTACAGGTACCAGCCTGATGTTGCAAGAACTCATTGGGTTGGATGTTTTCAAGTCGGTTGTGGCACGGGGTGAGGTGGCGGCGTCAGCCATAGAGTACGTTGACGGTGTGAGCCTGACTGGTTCAACGACCACGGGTTCATCGGTGGCCGCCGAAGCTGGCAGGCAAATCAAAAAAGTGGTTCTGGAACTGGGCGGCTCTGATCCTTTCATAGTGTTGAAGGACGCTGACATGACCCAAACCCTCAAAGGCGCCACCTTTGGCAGGCTTCAAAACAATGGTCAAAGCTGCATCGCGTCAAAAAGATTCATTGTACACGAGTCGGTTTACGACGAGTTTTATCGTGGTCTCAAAGAGGAATTCTCTAAGGTGCAAATAGGGGACCCGCTTGTCAGCAGCACTTTTTTGGGTCCCCTTTCAAGTGGGGCACAGAAAGAAACGGTGACTTCGCAGATCAATACGCTAAAGAATCTGGGCAAGGTTGAGAGTTTATCCGAGGTTAATCATGGAAACTTTGTGCCACCCACCATTGTCAGAACCGACGCCAAATTCGACGATGAGGTGTTTGGGCCTGTGGCGATTTTGAAAAGATTTTCTTCAAACCAAGAGGCGGTGGAGCTTGCCAACGACACCCCTTTCGGACTGGGTGCATCAATCTGGGGTAACGAAGAGGAGGCTGAATCGCTTGCGCCCATGATCGACGCCGGAATGGTTTTCATCAACAAAGTGGTTGCGTCCGATCCACGCCTACCGTTCGGAGGCGTCAAGAAAAGTGGCATAGGGAGAGAACTGGCTCGTTACGGTATGCTTGAGTTCACAAACGTCAAAACGGTATGGGTCAACTAGCATGGCTCATAAGTCTTAAACGCTGGAACCCAGCCGCTCACGGAATTCTGACGAGCCCAAACTGGGTGGCCATTTACCGCATTAGTCGAGTCTTCCGGAGTGCAGGCGTTCAGCGTATTTTGAAATATGGGGATAGCTTTTGACCTTTCCGAGGGCTAGGTCCGCTGCGTATCTGCCGATTGCGGGTGCAAAGCTCCAGCCGAGTCTGAACCCCCCTGTAGCAACCACTAAGTTGTCTTTCCTAGCAACAATGGGTAGACCGTCTGGGGAGCATGGTCGGAAACCAGTTTTAACGTCAATAATGGAGGCATTTCCAACAAATCTTTCAGCGTATTTCAGAATGGGTTCGAGCCTTGGGAGTTCTCTGGAGAAGTCGAAGTCCAAGCCAGCTGTCACTTTGACCCATTTGTCAAACCATACTAAAGCGAGCGCCCGCTCGTAAACGATGATTGGTCTGTTGGGTCTGCTTGCCCCGGATACAGAGAGTCTGGAGCCCACCCCTTTTACCGCCGTGATCGGTGCGCCCAGTTTTCTGCACTCTATTCCAGCAGCTACGACGGTCGCCTGCGGTCGAAGAGATTTTCCGGCGCACTTGATTTGACCGTTGAGCTCCACGCTTTCAGCGCCAGCCCTTATGACTGACACGTCAACCAACTCTTTCGACATTCTTTGCGTGAACTGCTCGGTGGATACAGCGCCCACGTCTTCAAAGACGATCCCTCCAGCGTATCCCTCTTTCTCAACAATCTGGCAATTCGCTCCCCTTGCTTCCAAGGACTTTAGGGTTGCCTCAAAGCTTTGTTTTTTCTCATAGAGTTCGAGGAGTCCCGGTTGCGTGTACCCCCACGCCGAGTCCTCTTCTGAAAGCCTTCTATACTCAGAAACGGAGTACTCGCTCATGTGTTCTATCAATTCCAGTTCATCCCGCCCCAGAGTGGAGCCGAACGACTTTACATAAGAAAGTAGCCACTTTGAGTCGAATCGCCTAAGCTTAAGTACGCCTCTTCTAGCAAAGCTCACCGCGTCCTGAAGATAGCGCCAATTGTTTATCTGATAAAAAGTTTGGGGCTCGATTAGACCTGCTGCGTGAACGGAGCCTGCGCCCAGCTCGTCTTTCTCAACCAAGGTAACGTTTACACCTTCGCGGCTTAAATAGTACGCACAGAAAAGTCCAGTGACACCTCCACCAACAACAACTATATCACTCAACTGTGCTCCCGCCAGTCGATGTTGAAGCGTGTGGCCATATTTGAGCGACACTATCGCCGCCATCGTTTTACCGCAGAATGTTTGACAATCAAAGCAGCTTAGATGAATTCACTCGCCCCCCTTTTCGCCTTTGTTCATAGTATGGATTCCACTTATAGCGCATGCTCACTTTGGGGCAGTTGAGTTCTTCCATCTTTCGGTTTGATATTTGTTGACAGCTGTTCAAAACAGTTGGGCGTAAACGGGATTATGTATCTCCAACAAGCAACGGCGCTTCTCAAATCGGATAGTGTAGCGTTCTGTACAGCTTCGTTTGCGTGTTAAACATTGTGTTGCAGAGCCATGATCTGCGGCGTAAACACTGTTTCAACGTGATCCTGTGCGCCTTCATAGAGTGTTTCGGCAGCTCCAAAGACGGTTCTGAGACCATGCATAATCCTTGTACAGGCACATGTCTCGATGAACTTGGGCAGCTGATTCGATCAACCAGTTACACGGGTTTCGGCCCCGTCTGAGTTTGCTCTGGGGTTGTTGTAGAACCACTGCATGCGCGGTGGCTCAACGTTTATCTGCCAAAGCAACGCGATGAGTTCGCCAAGGTGGTAGAGCTGTTCCGTGAATGACTGGAACAGGCATTCTTCCACTGAAGAATCAAACGAATCGCCGTTGGAGAAGGTGAATCGAATACGTCTCCCAAGCTCTTCCTCGTTCGATGTCTCAAGGTAAAGCTTGGTTTTACGTTCTACGTCGTCGAGATGGTACAACACTGACTCCATATTCGTATAATCTGCTGACTTCTTGCTTCTTTTATAATCTGCCGCTCTACCTTGTATAACCCAGTTGACTATCCAGTCCTCGTTGTCCACCATATGCAACAAGATGTTTTTCATCGAATAGAAACTCGCTTCTCTGTTTTTGTCCACTTCTGCCCAAGGCAGCTCCGCGAGTTTTTGGGCGAAACGTCTTCGCACACTCGAAGCATAGCCATAGAGCTCAGTTATCTTAAACACGTACACCACGACCCTGTGGTATACTCCTCTATGATTTAAAAAGCGTTGGTGTCCAGCGGCAGACTTGTCAAATCCGCGTTGATGTTTGAGCCCGTGTCAAAGCCGATTATTGAGCCTCTCTCCTTTTTAACTCTTCAAAAACGCTTATCAGTAGCGCATAAGACTTCAGCTGCTACAAATGATATGCTGTTAGAGCTGTTGGATCGCTACGATTGGCGCTCAGACGGTTAAGCTATAACACACGTTTTCCTCAAGTTCTTTCCACGTTGTCTCCCAGTTCAACTGTGATTTATCTTTTAGTGTGTTCCCGGAGGAAAAATTGTTTGTCTAGCCTCCCAATAAGCGGGTTCGGAATACCTGATCATGTCTGGGTTACGCCCCCTTTCGACGCTTGAATAATAGGCGAATAGGTAAGCCGGTATTATGCTTGTGAATGGTGAAATATACTCGTGTGTCTCGGGCAGCTCGATGGTGTGCGTTGCGTGGGAAGCCATTTCGTTGTCGCCCCTAGTCGCCAATACGATTGTTGGGACTCGTATTTTCTGGGCCGCTTTGACAAGGTCCAGCGATCGGGCGCGGCTTTTACCTGTTGGAGCAACCACGAATAAGATTGCCTCTTCACTGTTGAGCGAGACCCAGGGCCCGTGGAGCATTTGCTCAACTTCCATGCCATCCGCCGCCACATAGCTGGACTCCCGCATCTTCAAAGTGGCCTCAAGAGCAGTGGGCACGTTTGGACCACCGCCAACAAAGAAGAATCTCTTTTTGGAGCCACACTTTTCAGCCAAGTCTTTGCACACACTTTCCGTTGACTTTAACAATTCGGAAACGGTTTGTGGAAGCCTGACAAGCTCCTCCTCTACTGTGGTGAGCTCGCCTTTTACGCGCTCACCTTTCGATTCCGCCACTCCCAAAGCGATTTTGGCACACAACAAAGCGTTGGCCAAATAGCATTTCGTGTGGCACCTAGACTTATCTGGGCCATTTCCGGCGACCAACAACGTATCAACAACATTCGCCAAGGGTATTCTATCAAAGTGTGATACACCGACCGTGAAAGCCCCATTGTCACGCGCGTGCGTCATCGAATCTACAGTGGTCTTCGTGATCCCACTGTGGGACACACCTATAACTGCACACGAATCTCCCAAAACATGGTCGTAGTAGTTGAGCAATTCAAATGCCTGAATCGAGTCGGACACAAGGTCGCCCCGCGACAACTTAAGAAATTGTTCGCCGAGCATGGCAGAGAAAAACGCGGTTCCGCAGCCCGTAAAGTAAAACCTTTTTCTTTGGGAAATTTGGGATGAGAGTTCGTCCACTCTTTTATCGTTTCTGTAAAGCGTCTGAGACATCGCGTCCGGAGTCTCGAAAATCATTTCATATGTTAGGTATGGGTGCCGTGTTCTCTCTGGGACAGGAGGAGTCGAAGACATAGATAATTGCTCCGCGCTGGGCTTTTAGGTTTTCCGCACGGTAACACAGCGGTCAGCTAGACGACTGGAACCGACCACCTCTTTGTGGATTGGTCAGTGGTAGCCTAATAATAGGAACGGACCGTGCGGCCTTGGGCTCTGTTAGGCACGGGGTTGACGAGACCTGTTTCTAAGCACCCATGTGGAAAGTACTACTGCCACTATGATAACCACCAGAACCGCGAGTAGCACTGCCGGGTTGAATCCCTTCGGAGGTACCGTAGATGATTGAGAGCTGGTTCCCCCAGGTGAGGGACCATAGACGGAGGAAGTCACACTAGAAGTCGTGCTCGGGCTCTGCGAATAGCTTGAGCTGGGAGCTGAAGTCACAACCAAAACTCCGTATTCATGATAGCTGTACTCATTCTGCATCGTGGACCCGTTGCCGTAGAAGTAATAGTATGGTTGGCCAGTCCAATTGACCTGCGACACCAGCAAGTAGGTTCCTGGTTCAAGGCTCGCCAAGTTGAGCGTCGCGGTGTACACACCGTTTCCCGCGTTGCTCAAAGCGTACGACTCAACGGGTGTTTGAGTCGACATATTCAGAACGTACACTTCCCCCTGCGCGTTGCTAACTTGGCTGAAACCCGCGGCATAGCTTGATGTCGTGGACTGAAACAGGCTCTGGTTATAAACAGTGGCGTTTAGGACGAATTCAACTGTGCTTCCTCGGTGACCAGTCAAGTAGTTGACGTATGGGTTGGCCAAAAAGTATGACGGGAAGTATTTGACCGTGCCATAGTTGGCCGTTATGCTCCACGAATCAAACATGTAGGGACCAGCCATCACCTGCTGGCGCAGATAGTCCGAAGCTGGCTCATTGGAGTAGGTCTTAGGAGTTATGTTGGAAAAAACGTGTTCAGGAAGTATGGGCAAATTCCAGACTCCGAACGGTGAATACAGGTTGAATATGGAGCTTGAGTTGAAGAACAGCGTAATGGTGTCGGGGTTGTTCGGCGGCACGTAGCTACCCACCAAGTTGGGTGATATGTCGAACCACACTCCAGAAGGAGAATTCACTTCGGCCGTATAGTTGAACACGACACCAGGAGAGTACGTCACGGTGTCTAAGGACGAGTTATAGGGGTTAGATGTGTAACCCGCAACATCGAAGTACCACAGGGAAAAGTTGAAGTCTATAGCTGTGAATGGCGCCCCGTCCTGCCATACCATGTCTGGTATAAAATGCATTGTCAAGGTTGAGCCGTTATAATAGTGACCGTTTGGCATCATACCGGCGCCCCGCTGCATAGTCCAGTTGTAGGCCGCCCAAGGCGCGAGTTCAGAGGTGGTTGAATATGATAACTGGAGAGCCGTGATCCATTGCACTGAAAGAAATTCGTAGTCATAGCTATCAACTGTTGTGTATATGTTGGGGTTGCTTAGGGAGTCACCCAAACCGTACCTGTAAAGCGTGCCAAAAGTAGAGTTGGCCGGATGGACGTCACCCGGAAAAACGAAGCCAGGGTAGCCTGGGTCCAATATGTTTCCGCGCCAGTTCAGCGTGTTCACCGGTGTAAGAGTGGTGAACCAGTTGAGAACAACCAGTGGAACAGTTTCTTGAAAGTAGACCGCCATCTGGTTCGCATAGTTTTGGGCGAGCTGCATTGTTGAGGAGTCAGAAAACAGCTGATTAAGAAGCTTCCAGCCGGTTGAGTTCGTGTAACCTATAAAGTATTCATTGATCGGGGTTGGCCCAAGAGATTCACGCCATGAAGTGGGAACAGCGGGCGGACCAAAGCCGAATCCTATTATATACATGGGGGCCTCCCGATTAAACATAAGGCTGTATACGAGTGTGACAAAGTTGACGGGTGTGATGGTTATCGAAAGATTGATTGACGCAGCTGCTGTCACCAGAACATCTAGCTCCCTAATCAGGAGGTCTTGAGCCGTGCCAGTAGAATAATAGATGATGAAATTGGCTACTGTGCCGTTGGGAAAAGTCCAATAACCCTGCGAAGAATGGTCCACCAGACCCGCTTCTTGGAGTTCAACCACCGCAGCAGTCGTATTGAAACCTCCGTATTGTCTATATGCGTTGAGTTGCGCGCTGGTGAAGTATGTGGGATAAACCGAGGGGTCAAGGTAGAAGGGGGAGGCTATTCCTAGGATGCCGTTGTAGAGAGCCGCTGATAGTTCTTGGTAGTTGATAAGGTGTTGAATCGCTCTTCGGAAATGAACATTGTTGAAGGGGTACGCATTGTAGTCGAACCCGATGAATTCAAAGCCGTTGTAAGGAGTGTAGTTGAGCCCTATTTGTCCCGATTGCGCGTAAGCCTCGAGTTGGTTGTACTCCTGAATGGTGCTTACACCCGCTTCGTCGTACTGGATGTAACCATTGATCAGAGCCTCGATTACAGCTTCGCTTGTAGTGAACCATGTAAAGTAAATAGTGTTCACGTAGGGTCCCCAGTACTCACCAGTCGCATTAAGAATGGGTGAGTAGCTTGGAGGTGTGGGTGTCCCATAGATCGAAAATGGAGGAACAGGCGGAGGGTTAGCGGCAACGGCCGTTACACCTGTCGCCGACACTAATAAAAGCGGAATCGCCAAGACAACGAGGGCTAGTTTGGGCTCCAAATGCCTTTTCATCCGTGTCCTACGTTGCCATTGGTACACAAATTTATATTTTTTCTTGGAAAAAGTTCAACTGTGTTCCAGAACTTCAATATGAAGTAAAAGAGAAGTACGAACCCAATTTATTGGGGCCGCCGATGCCGTTGTTGGCAACGCTAATCGTAGTTTCCACTCGTCTGAGGCGGTTTTTACGTCATCAATCAGTTCGAGCGCAAAAAGGATTTCACTCAGCCCTTTTTACTGCCATGCTTACTCCACAGGAAGATTTGGCCTTAGAGTGTTCAGCTGGGCTCGTTGAGTTTGCCAACTTTGTGAAACCTGTTGCGTTCTAGGAATATGTCCACTTTGTCCACCGATTCAATTTTTACCTCGACTGGCATTTTTTCTGGGCCAAGCAAAGCGTAGAAGCCGTCGCCGTCGGGTATAAGCGGAAAGGTTTGAGAGCCCAATTCGTCCTTGAATTCGGCGTACAGCATGAACCCTTGACGCCGAATATTGAACTTTGTTATTCCCTTATAACTTTCGTAGTGCCCCGCAATTGCGTCGAGCCTATTCTCCGTTTTTATGAATGGAAGCGCTTCGCTTGGGTCTTTTCCGGCTAGCAGTGCAAGCGCATACAGAACTATGAAGGAAGTGGGGGTAAGGCCGCTGTTGGAAGCCAGTGTGACACCCACGCCGAGTTCAGGAATGAAGCCGATGTTGGCTGTGGATACGCCAATGTTTCCGCCGTGGCTTATCAGTGTGTGCCCGAGAAAATTAGTGGTCACCAGCCAGCCGTAGCCATACTTGTTTTCTCCAAACGAAGATGGTAGGCCGCTTTGTATGTGTGGGTGAAACGCCTCTTTCAGCAAAGAGGAATCGATTATTTGTTTGTCGTCGAATTTCCCCATACTTAGGCACATAAGAACGTAGTTTGCGAGTTCGTTTGCACTGCTTATCAAACCTCCCGCTGCATCGATTAGCGGATGGGCTGGGAATGGTGCTGACACCAGCTTACCGTTTTTACTAGGCATGTAGGGTGTCATAGCGTCTTTGTCGTTACGCAGCACGTCTCGAGAGAAGCTTGAGCGAATCATTTTAAGCGGCTTTAAAATGTTTTTGGTAACATAGGCTCCGTACTCCTCGCCTGTGATTAACTCGATTATCCGTCCGAGCAGAGCGTAGCCTTCGTTCCAGTAGAAGAAGCGCTCCCCCGGTTTCGCGGCCCTCTCAGTTGCTCCTTCATTAATATGTGAAACCAAATCGTCGATGCTTCCAAGCGGAACACCCACGTCGTCTTGTCCTATTCCCCGCTTGATCAACACCTCCGCAGCGCCGAGAGCGGGCAGGCCGCAGGTGTGAGTCAGTAAATGGAAGATTTGGGTTTTGTCCGCATCATTGCCAGGTCTGAAGTTAGGAATGTATTTTTGAACACTGTCCTGAACACTCAGTTTGCCGCGTTCCACAAGCTGCATGATTGCCAAAGCGGTGAAAGATTTGGTGACTGAGCCTACACCGAAAAGAGTGTCCGGGGTGGCTGGTTTTGCCTCTTCTATGCTTCTTGAGCCGAAGCCCCTTGAATAAATCAATGAATCGTCCTTTATCAGCGCTAATCCCAAGCCTGGCACCTTGTTTTTGGTCATAACATCGACAACGTATTTTTCAAGCGTTTTGACGCTGGACTCAGGGAACTCTTGCTGCCTTGAGTTAACCAAACTTTCACCGATTGTCATCATTTTGAAAACTCGTCTTAGGTTCTTTGGCTCACATATAAAATCTCTTGTAAAACATGTTCAATACATCACTGAAAGCAACTCTGCAAACCCTTCTGTCGAATAAGGTTCAAAAAACCATGTGCTGAGAGTTGCCATACGCGACGGACAAACGGGTCTCAAAGAGACTCGATCTGAAAATAGTTTTTCGCCGAGTATTAAACGAAGCTGACAGGATTTCACGGGTTTCAGATATATTAGAAGCGACCAGTTGAAACACCGTTTTCTCCTACTAATTAAGGTTCACAATACGCCTGCGCCACGCAGTGAAGCTACACTATAAGCTCGCGTGGTACGTCCACTCGTTTGATTGTGAGAAGCTGCTTTTGCAAAGTGTTGCATGGTTGGGTGGTGTCCAATATTTGTGTGAGCGGAGTAGCTGCACCCTTGGCGTCTTTAAATTCACGTATGAAGTGGATCCGATAAGTCCTAATAAGTTTTAAATTCAAGTTTGTTAAAAGTGGTTGAACCACGTGACATGGGGAAAAGTAAGACGAGGAGTAAAGCTGGTGATGACTCCTGGTCCAGTCGAGATTTCGCCAAGGGTGCTGTCCGCTCTTTCGCAGCCCTCCATTTACCACTATGACTCTGGCTTTATAGAGCTTTTCAAAGAATGCACGGAGAAGGCTCAAAAAATTTTTAGTGCGAAAGACAGAGACGTCTTGCTGCTTCAAGGAGAAGGAGTTCTTGGACTCGAAGCAGCGGTTGCCTGCACCATTGATAAGGGAGAGTCTGTGCTTGTCTTTGAAAACGGTCCTTTCGGAAGACAATTTGGAGAATATGTCAAAAACATCGGGGCACACCCCGTTTTTTTCCATACACCCAACGACAGGGTTTTCGACAGAGAAGGTGCTGCAGAATTTCTGGAAACAAATTCGAACGCGGCTGCCGCGACCATGGTGCACTGCGAAACACCGGCGGGGTTATTGAATAACCTCGAGCCAATCTGCAGAAAAGCCAAGGAATTGGGAATTTTGACGATTGTTGATTGCGTGGCTTCGTTGGGCGGAGCCGAATTCAAGCCCGCTGAGTGGGGAGTGGATATCGCTGTCGCTGCGTCTCAGAAATGCCTTGGTTCAACTCCCGGCATCACTCCCATGGCAATAAGCAGCGCCGCGTGGCAGAAAATGGAAAAGAAAAAGGTGCCCATTAGAAACTCGTATTTGTCCTTGTTGGATTGGAGGGACACTTGGCTCTCCACAAAAAGTTTTCCATTTACCCCTTTTACCGCTGAGGTGTACGCGCTTTCAGAAGCACTGGATGAAATATTGGATGAAGGGCTTGAGCGTGTTTTGAGCCGTCATTTAGAGGCTTCAAACATGACCAGAAGGCGCGTAAAATCGATGGGATTGAGCCTTTGGCCCGTTAAGGAGGAGTACTGCTCCCCCACGGTCACAGCCATTAGGTTACCACCTAAGATGAAGGATTTGAAAGTAATTCAAGAAGTTAAAAATAGGTACGGAATCCTAATCGGGGGAGGCTATAAAGAATTAAAGGGAGAGGTTCTGCGTATAGGCCATATGGGTTATCAAGCCAACAGACTGTTTGTCTCTGCAACCATGGACGCACTTGAAGATGTTTTGAATCATAGCACTGTTAAAAGTTAGAACATAAGCGCAACACAAAAGTGCGACTTAGCGAATCTTGGTCGAGTTTTGTCTCGTAATGAACTGATGATTGGGTCTGCGGATCCGATTTGTCTATCAAGTTACGACTAAACTACGCGCTGTTTTGTTGTGGTTAATTCCATTTGGACGTCAAACCGTCTACATTAAATTTTGTATAACACACTATTTGCGATCGGGTTTACATTTGGTGCCATCTTTACTATAATTAATTTGGACATCGCATTTATTTTTGTTACAGAGCCAAGTCCGCGACCGCAAGGTGGTTCACTCACCGTCTGTCTGAGCAAAGTAAAGCTTCGAGTAAGCCACATCTTAATTGGAGGTCTTCGTCCACTTATGGTCCTCCGAATGAATTCTTCTGGTTTGGATTGACGCTTATCTGCGGCTTTCAGCTATTTCCTCAACCGTTGTCCCGCACCGAGTCGGTCAAGGACACCTTTTCTGAGTAGAAACAAGCAACAAAGTGGCTTCGCTTCAACTCTATTAAACTCGGGATTTCGGATTCACAGATTTTCTGCATATAGGGACACCTAGGGTTAAATCTGCATCCCTTGGGGGGATCAATCAGACTAGGGACTTCGCCTCTAATCTCCGCTCTGAGGATGCGCCTCCTGAGAGGATCGGCAATTGGAGACGAGAGTAGCAAGGTAACTGTATAAGGATGCTTCGGGTTCAACATTACGGATTTGGTCGGCCCCTGCTCCACTATTTTCCCCGCATACATCACTGCTATGTAGTCAGAAATGTATTCAGCGACGGCTATGTTATGAGTAATAAACAAGTAGGTGAGATTATACTTTTCTTGTAGGTCAATCAAAAGATTCAAAATCTGAGCCTGCACGGACACGTCCAAGGCACTTGTGGGTTCGTCGAGTATCACCACTTTGGGTTTGGTAACTATGGCTCTAGCTATTGCCACTCTTTGTTTCTGCCCTCCGCTAAGCTGACTGGGATACGCATTAGCGAATTCGAGTGGTAAACCCACCGACAGCAATGCTTCGGTGACCGCGCGCGGAATATCACCGTTGGCAACGGGAAACAGATTCAGAAGTGGTTCCGCTATTATGTCTTTAATACGCATTCTGGGGTCCAAAGATGAATCGGGGTCTTGGAACACCATTTGTACCTTCCTATAAAATTTCTTTAGGGAGCCCCCATCTATTTTGACGGGTTCGCTTTCCATAGTGATTTTTCCGGCGGTGGGAGGAGTCAAAAGTGCTATGCAGCGTGCAAGCGTGGTCTTTCCACACCCAGACTCACCCACTATCGCGGTTGTCCTTCCCGCTCTGATGCTGAATGACACGTCGTCAACAGCTCTTACATAGAAGGGTTTCTTTAGGGGGTTCAGCGACCTGCGCACTCGATAATACTTTTTTAGGCTTAGAATCTCGATTATGTTTTCGTTTGTCGACGGTTTTCTGGTTTGTTCCAAATGCGGTCACTTAGGGTATAGGAAGCAGGCGACCTTATGGTTCTTGGAGACTTGAATGAGAGGCGGTTTTGTTGTGCGACACGTCTCCATTACATAGGGACACCTTGACGAAAATTTGCATCCCGGCGGCGGATTCCGCATGTCGGGGATTGAACCCGGAATCGGAGTAATCTTGCGGATATCCTTTGGACCAGAAGGAATACATGAAAGAAGCCCTTTGGTATATGGGTGGAGAGGTTCCTTGAATAGTTTGTAAACATCGGTGTCTTCAATCACGTCGCCGGCGTACATCACTATAACCCTGTCCGCGACCTCGCTCGCAACGCCCAAGTCGTGAGTAATAAGTAAGACACTCGTTCTGGCCTCGTCCATTAGTTCCTTCATCAATTTTAAAACCTGAGCTTGAGTGGTAACATCCAATGCGGTTGTTGGTTCGTCCGCTATGAGAAGAGAGGGTTTTTGAGACAAGGCCATGGCAATCATTATTCTTTGCCTCATTCCGCCGGACAACTCAAAGGGATATCTGTTAACTATTTGTTCAGGGTCGGGTATCCTTACCTTCCGGAGCATATCGACCACTTCTCTGCGTATCTCTCCGCTATATCGACTGCGAAACGGAAAGACGAATCTGGAAGTAGAAAGTCGCGATTTTGTGTTATACACCTTTTGCATTGGACCGTCCGCGCTTAATTGTAAAGAACCATCCTTCTCTCTGAGTTTCCTTATCGAAATAGCTTCCGCGACCTGATCACCCACACGGTAGACAGGGTTCAGGCTTGTTAGTGGTTCCTGAAATATCATAGCGATTTCGGTGCCCCTAAACAGCCGCCTCTCCCTTTCCTTTACCCGCAGTAGATCCACGGATTTGTAATGCATCTCCCCGCTGTGTATCTTCGCAGGTGGTATGGGCAAAAGACCAATTATTGAAAGCGCTAGTGTAGATTTGCCGCAGCCAGATTCTCCGACAACGGCGACTACTGTGTTTGAGTCGATGCTTAGGTTCACGTCGTCCAGTGCAAGAATATTCTTGGCTTCTCTTTCGTAATCCACTGATAACCCCCTGATTTCCAAGAGCGGAGATCGATTTGACAAGTTCAATACCTCTCAGATATATTTCTGATTCCGTCTCCCAAAAGGCTGAATCCGATCACAATCAACGCTATCGCTACCCCTGGGAAAACTGGTAACCAAGGAGCCTCCAATAGATAGTCTTGATAGGAGCTAACCATTCTTCCCCAGTCGGGATAAGGCGGCGGAACCGCCAAACCCAGATAGCTTAGGCCTGAGTATGTCAAAATCACTGTGCCCATATCCAACGTAGCATACATTAACACTGTTGCGGCGATGTTAGGTATGACGTGTTTGAAAATAATTCCAGCTCTTCCAAGACCGGATATTCTCGCTGCTTCAATATAGTTTTGATGAATCACCTTGAAGGTTTCTCCCCTGGCCAGTCTTGCATATGGGGGCCACCAAATTATAATTATGGCTATCATCATGTTTATGAGGCCGCCACCTAAAACCAAGCCTATCGCCATCGCTAGTACCAGAGCTGGGATTGCAAAGAAAATGTCAGTTATTCGCATAAGAGCCTCGTCGATTAAGCCTCCGGCTGAAGCAGAGTAGGAACCCAAAAGCGTCCCTATAATTAGGGCGGAAACCACCACTGAAACTGAGACCACTAGTTCGTTTGGTGTTGCAGCTATTATCCTACTGAACACGTCTCGTCCATACATGTCAGTTCCAAAGGGATGGGTTAGAGAAGGAGCGGCCAAAGGCGGACCAACATTTTGCTGCAAGGGGTTATAAGGGGTCACTGTAAACCTGAAAATATCTGAGATACTTACTGTTGCAGCCGTGGCTGTATATATTATCACTAGGATAAAGCCGATAAGTCCGCTTTTGTCTCTAAGCAGCTTACCCAAATAATTGAATGATGCCCTTCTGCTTTGAGCGACTGATTCTTCCCTCGCTAATTCTGTCAATAGGGTCACCCATATCTTATCTGTGGGTCTACCGCAGCATATAGAATGTCTGAGGCAAGGTTTACTATGACTATGATTAAAGCGAATAGCAAAGTGACTCCGAGGATTCCAGGGTAATCCTTCCCTGTCAAGGCAACAAAAACATATTGACCTATTCCAGGGTAGGTAAAGATGGTTTCGACGAATATGGTTTCAGTGATCAGCCATGTGGTGATTATGGAAGCGATTGTTATCACGGAAACAAACGCGTTTCGTAAGGCGTGTTTAAAGAATACAATGTTTTCGCTTAATCCCTTGGCTCTAGCCGTTTTTATGTAATTCATCCTCATGACGTCGAGCAAGGAGTTTCTGAGTACACGAACGATAAAACCAAACATGCCTATTGCCATGGCTGTGCTTGGTAGTATGACGTGTTTTAATGCGCTTAAGAAGTATGTGAAATTTCCTTCCATTATGCTGTCCAGCATTGGAATCCCAGTGATAGGTGGAGGTGTGCCTATTGTTGGATTGGCCGCGCCTCCACTGGGAAGAATTTTAAACGCGTAGGTGAAGATTATTAGTAAAACCAGTGCTGTAAGGAATGCTGGGGAGGATACGCCAGTCAAATACAGTGACTTGATGGTATAATCCAGCGAAGAATGGTGGTACTTCGCGGATATAACGCCCAGAAAAACGCCCACTCCAACGCTTATAACAAAAGCAAAAAATGCGATTTGAAGAGTATATGGAAATTTTTGCCGGATCACCGCTGTTACGGGTATGAAACCGTCAGTGGGTGAATAACCTAGGTTTCCCTGGACCAAATTTATGACATAGTAGTAGAATTGAATCCAAAGAGGGTCGTTAAGATGATACTTTTCTGCGTAAAGCTTTGCTAGGGCGGGGTGAAGAGAGGCGCCCCTTCCAAGCCATGCGACCACTGGGTTACCCGGGATTGTGTGGCTTAGAACGAATGTGATTATTAAGACTCCGAAAAGAACAAAGATAGCAAGCAGCAAACGCCTGATCACGTATTGTGCCATATTCAAGAGTTGTGGTCACCTGTTGTTGGAACTTGATGCTCACTGGGTAAATTGACTTAAAAACATTTGCCTCATTTACGAATACTCTTCAAATAAAGTGTGCATTGTACTTTTTTTATCTGCCGAATTTAATTTTTGTTTGAAGGAAGCGCTTGATTAAGGAAAAACTTTTTATACATTCCTTAGATTTGATGTAAATGTGAGAACTCGGGGCAGGCGTAGCGGTGTAAGCAGTCGCGTGACAATTGCGGTAGTCTTGGTCGTAGTTATTATCCTTATTTCGCTTGGCGTCGTACTCCTCCATCATAGTGTAACTATACCGTCTACATCGACGGTTGCGACTTCTAGTACTCCGTCGGGAATTCCTCCGAGCACAAACATAAGTTCGGCTCCCAACACCCTGGTGATAGATGATGCGAACTGGCCAGAAGACGATTTGAATCAACTTTACACAGTGTTCGAGTTGCCATGGCCCAATTGGCTTTTCGACACGGTTTATCAACCTTTAATATACGTTAATCAAACCGCTCAGTTTGATACTGGGGTGATTCAATATCTACCAGCGTTAGCTGTGAACTGGAGTGTATCCAATGATGGTTCAACCTACACCTTTAATCTAAGAAAAAGTGTTTACTTCTCAGATGGCAATCCGTTTAACGCGTACCAAGTTTGGCTTGAGATGTACGGCTTTTACTATCTTTCGGGAAACAGCACATCTTGGTTGGAATCATACAACTTGTTTAACATGTCTTCCGTCAATTTTGGACCTGCAACCATTAACATGATAAACTCTACGGGTGGCGTTGTAAATCCTTCGCAACAGGCAATGAGTGTTATGAGTAATTCTTCGTGGCCAATTTATGTGACGGGACCCTACCAAATAGTGTTCCACCTCAAGGCACCCTTCCAATATTTCCCAGGTCTTTTCGTGGCTTACGATGGTTTGATGTTCGACACCCAATGGGTTTTGCAGCACGGAGGCTTTGGCACACCAACGCAATTCAATCCCTACTTTAATCAGCATCCCATCCCTGGAAGCGGACCGTACGTGGTGACCCAAGTATCAGAGAATAATTACGTAGAGTTCACACAAAACCCGAATTATTGGGGTGAGAACCTTACCAGTTCTGTGTTAGCCGTAACCCCGATTTTCGAGCCTGGACACGTCAAGAATGTTATAGTTTATTACAAGCCGTCTGGACTCGTGAGGTACACAGACCTTTCAAGTGGCGCTGCACAGGTGTCCATGATAGGTTCGAGTGCGTGGAGCTTCATACGCCAAAATCCCACTGAATACTCTTACTTCAAGCTTCCGCCGTGGTCGGGTGAAGTCCTCGCAATAGCTTTCAATACCCAGACTTATCCCACCAACATTACCGACTTTAGACTGGCCATTGTGCACGCGATAAACTACACACACATAGCGGACACAGTGTTCGGTGGTTACCTCACACCCTTTGTGGGTCCCGAATATCCGGCGTGGAAACAGTTTTACGACTTGGGTAACTACTCACCCTACGAATACAACCTCTCTCTTGCAAAGCAATACTTATCAGCTGCAAACATCCACAACATACCCGCACTCAACTTTACAGAGATTTCGGGCTGTGATTACTGCAACCAAATCGCGGAAATCGTTCAGTCGGAACTCGCTCAAATCGGGATCACTGTGAACATAGTTGTGCAGACTACTAGTGAATACTATGCGCCTTATTCATCCTATAGCGCGGAGGTTTCGACCGCTTCTCAGATAGGCCAGTTGTCATTGTTGGGCGCTGAAGAGTGGGGGCCAACGACTCTTACTCCAGCGGATTACTGGTTCGACTTTGTGAGCAATGAATCCCAATACGGCGACTGGGCCATTTACTCTAATCCATCAGTGGTTCAGTGTGCCAACGCATTTACAAGCACCACCAACATATCGTATATTCAGTATGTGTGTGCGGCGGCGCAAAAGCAGATCTATGATCAGGCGCCTTATGCTTGGCTGGGTGTTTCTGGGCTTTGGTACGGTGCTGATTCATTAGCGTGGAAAACATCGGTTATAAAGGGATTCTTGGTTGACCCTGTTTGGGACGGACAAGATACAGCACCAATTTTCAATACGGTAATTTTCACAAATTCTACGTGAAATGGACTGTTCGCTGGAACTCGGTTTGGGTTTGCTGCTCTGGTTCTTCAAGTGTTGATTCCGAGATGGATGGATTCGTGAGTCTGCGTGATTTCTTTGTTTTGGGACAGCCGCGTCAGAGGATGTAAGTGAAGAGTCTAACTCATTGCTCATGACTTTTGATTCGACGTTTAAAACACCAAGGTGTCCCCAGAACCTATGGCTTTGCAACCCGCTGTCTGATTAACCAAGTTATATCTTTTTTCTTTCTCTTATGGCCAGCAGTATCTTCTCGGGTGTTATTGGCAAATCCTTTATTCTTATTCCCACCGCGTTGTAAACCGCGTTGGCGACCACAGCAGCTGTTGGTGTTATAGGGGCCTCCCCCATGCCTCTTGCGCCATAGGGGCCATCGGGGTTCGGATTTTCGAGTATTATGGATTCTATTGGAAAGTAATCCATGATGCTCTGGAGTTTGTAATCCCTTAAGTTGGGATTAATTACCTTTCCTCGGCTGATGACGAGTTCTTCATTCACGGCTCCATTCACACCCATGGCGATTCCTCCCTCATTTTGGCCGACTACATTCATCGGGTTAATGGCGTGGCCAACATCTATGGCGCTAATATAATTCAGAATTTTGAGTTGACCCGTTTCGATGTTTACCGCCACTACTGCTGCTTGCGCTACCGGCGTATAGTAAAGCGCTGCCTTCTCCATTGTTGTTTGCCCCGAGGCTGGGTCGATTTCGCCGGTTTTTGGAAGGTAGAACCCTTTTCCTTCAAGATAACCTTCTCCCGGCACGAAAGCCCCACCCATTGGTCCAGGAGAGAAAACATCGCCATAGCCAAGCGTTCCAACTCCGCGTATCTCCACCTTTCCATCTTCAAAGCTTATGTTGTTCCTATCCACGCCTAACTTTCTTGCAAACGAGTCTTGGATCTTGGATTTAAGGTCTTGGCAAGCGAGTTTAACGGCCATACCCATTTGTGATGTTTGCCTGCTTCCCGATGCACCTGTGCCCACTGGGGTTAGAAGCGTGTCTGACACAACCATTCGAACATCGTTCACGGCAACACGCATTTCGTTGGCCACTATTTGGGCAAGTATTGTATGGGTCCCCTCGCCGGGGTCCGTTGCGGCGGTGAGCAACACAAACGTTCCGTCTTCCAGTAGGCGAACACTTGCGGCACTCGCGTATGACACGTCGTTTTGTTCTTTGGATATTGCGAATCCCACGCCGTGTTTCCAGTGTTCAGAGTTTGATTCAACCGAAACACTGGTGACTCTTTGGGTCACCGCGTCAATGCACTTATCTATGGTGTTGTTAGAAATTCTCTCGCCAATAACGCTCAATTCGCCATTTCTGAGGAGATTCTTTTTCCTGAAAGCGATGGGGTCCATCCCGATTCTTTCTGCGTCGATATCCATCTGCGACTCTATCGCGAAAACCACCTGTGGGGCTCCGAACCCTCGGAAGGCTCCGCCTTGGACTTGGTTGGTGTATACTCTGTATATTTCGGCTTTAAAGTTTTTTGCACGATAAACACTTGTCAATGCGTGGATGGCGTTCTTGTTGACGACGTTCCCCGCAAGTGAATAGGCGCCTCCATTGTAGATGACCTTGACTTCTCTTGCAAGTATTTCACCGTCTTTTGACAGCCCATCCTTAACGTAGATAATTGAGGGGTGCCTTATGCTGGTCGAAGCGAACACTTCCTCACGTGTCAAAACTATTTTTACGGGTCTCCCCGCTTGCTTGGCCAAACAGGCGCATATAGCCTCTATGTGTCCTGCTCCCTTGTTGCCAAACCCGCCTCCCACATGCCTCATTGCTATAACTCTAATCTTTGTTTCGGGAACCAATAATGCGTCACTCAACTCCCTACGCGTTCGGTAAACGTTTTGCCCTGACGTCCAAATCGTGTATGAACCGTCTGAGTCGAACCTAGCAACTGATGCGACTGGTTCTATATGGGCATGCTGAACCGCGTGAGTTGAAAATCTGTTTTCAACTATTACTTCGGAGCGCCTGAATCCTTCTTCAATGTCTCCGTGTACAACCCTGTAATGATTCGAAACGTTTGGCCGAGATGGGTCAGAGATGGATTTGTAGATCTGTGCTTTGAGCCTCTTATAACTGCCTATGTTGGGATGAATCACGACTTTCGGGTTTGCCTGCAAAGCGTCCTCTGGGTCGAATTGTGCTGGCAAAATGTTATAGTCCACTTCGATAAGCTTGGTTGCCTCCTCCGCAGCTTCCAATGTGTCAGCGGCCACTGCCGCAATCGGTTCCCCCACATACCTTACTTTACCCTGCGCCAGAATAGGCGTGTCTAGAAGACCCCTACCGCGTAGACCACTGGGAACATCCTCTCCGGTTATTATGGCCCTGACCCCTGGTACCTCAAGGGCTTTTTCAATACTTATTCTCTTGATTTCTGCGTGAGGGTAGCGCGATCGATGTATTTTACCATATAACATATGTGGCAACTCAAAGTCTACGGCAAACACGCCGCTCCCCGTGACTTTCTCATTCCCATCTACCCTTTGAACAGATTTACCAACCCAAGCCATACTTTCCTCTTTAGAAGAAACCCGTTCTTCGAGGTTCTGCTCGGACATTGATCTGGCATCGCCAAGCCCAGATATAAAACTTCCAATTAGCTGAGAGTATTACGAAACCCAGAGTACTTCCCTGCACATGAGTGGTGTGTTCGAAGCTTCTGACCCAAAACAAAAATTTTTCGCTTAAAAACTCAGGGACCAAACTGCGTGTTCGTTGAATCCGCTTGGAAAAAGTGTTTAAATTAGTCTTGACAGTGTTCTAATCGTTGTAAAAAGTCTTGGATGACTCGACCTCAATATTTCACCTATGTGTTTAAAAATGACGGCATCAGTTATGGAGCCTTCTATATCCACCAAACCATTCAGAAAAGCCGAGTCTTGGTTTATTGTCCCTGTTATTATGTCGAAAAATGTGTCGGAGTCGGAGTAGAAGGTAACATGGGGGTCTGGAAGCTTTTCGTTTACAAAGGATACAAACCCATTTTCAATTCTGAGCGCAAAGGGTTCTTCGCCGTCCAAGAGGAACTGTATGCTGCTTGACCACCCAGTCAGAAACTCTCGAGATGGTGCCGACTTGTTTATATAATCCGCTGCGAAAGAAATGGCTCGACTACACTTTCCTATGGCCCATCACCCCCTTTATTCGACTTGGGTTCAACGGCTGCTAGAACCGACCTGATCACGCCACCATAACCAGTGCATCTGCAGATGTTTCCGCTCAGCGCTTCTTTGATGTCATCGAGCGAAGCCTGAGGATTTTTCTCTAAAAGATAAGTGGACGAAACGAGAATACCGGGTGTACAGTAACCACATTGGAAACCACCGTTTTTCATGAATTCTGACTGCAGTCTTTGCGCCTTAACGAATTTTTCGCTCAGCCCTTCGATAGTTATAATCTCTTTGTTTACGCAATAGTGCACGGGAAACATACACGAATACACTGGTCTACCTTCCACCAGCACCGTGCATGCGCCGCATCCCCCGAAATCGCAGCCCACTTTGGAACCGGTTAAGCCGATTTCTTCTCTAAGAACTCGTAGAAGAGTGTCATACACCCTTACCTTGGCACTATAGGTTTTCCCGTTCACCTTTAATTTAATGGATTTCTGCTCTGTCATCTACAGTTCTCCCTGCCTTTAGGGCTCTGGTGTACGCCTGAGTTACACATTTAGTTATTAAAGGCGGCATAATGACGCGTTTATACTCCGGCGAGCCGTGAATGGTTGGTAAAATTTCGAGCTTGCCCACTCGCTTCTCCAAGAATGGCTGAATGCTTTTTGCATCAGGGGTCTTCGAAGTTAGTTCTTCTTCTAACTCACGGAACCGCAGAGGTGACCTATCGATTCCCCCCACCACTACTTTTGAGGCAGTTATGAGTTTGTCATTCACTTCGACTGAAGCAGCCACGTTCACTAGGTTGAAATCCGCCGCTGTTCGCCCAAACTTAAGGAAGGCGGAAGAACCTCGTGAAGGCCGCAAGACCACTTCTTTTACTATCTCACCTTGTTTGAGACCGGGTAAGAAAACATCTGTGTAAAACTCTTCTAGTGGAACCTTTCTCTCACCGCGCAGACTCACAACCACGAGTTCGGCTGAACACGCCATAAGCGCGGTTGGCAAATCCACGTTTGGGACAGATATACAAACTTCTCCGCCCACTGTTGCCATGTTTCTTATTTGTGGCGGTCTTATTTCTTTTAGGGCGTCCGAAATAGCCTCTAATCCCTTGTTCGCTGCAACGTCGCTTTCCAATACGTCTTGGAGATGAGTGGTTGAACCCATTCTGACTTCGCCGTTGCTCTGTTTGATGTAGGAAAGTCCCAGTGACATGATGGACACAACGTATTTGACCTCGGGTACATAATTTCGCTTAATCAGTTCGTAGAGCCCAGTTCCACCAGCGATCACTTTGGCTTCTTTTCCGTGTTGCGAAAGTTTCGCGAGCGCTTCATTGATGTCGGTAGGCATTAAAAACTCGTTTGGTCTGAAAAATCTCAAACCTCCGTACACCTTGTTTACTGTCCAAAAAGCCAATTCCCCTTTTCTATTATCTTTCTGTCATCAACCTCGATTGTTGGATTCCTAATTGTCGCGTCCAGATGGAGCTTGGAAACATTCTTTCCGCCTGGATACGCGTGGTGATTGTCTCCAAGCGCAATGTGTATTGTTCCAAGTTTACCCTTCTCCGACAGGGTGCCCAGCTTTTCAAGGTGACCGGTTCCGAGAGAAAACTCTGCAACCATATTGGAGCCTTCGTCCGCGTTTCTAAGAATTTCATCCAGTTTGGTAGCTTCTTCTCCGCCACTGATTTCATATGCTCTGCCCGACTTAACGCTTATTCTTATTGGATTCTTGACTCCGTATGGTGCAACCACATTCATCACACCATCAACTACTATCTTTCCCTCCGCGCTTCCCTCTATCGCCGCATAAGCCACTTCTCCCCAAAGTGGCATCGGTCCCATCATGACACCAGATTGCCTAACAGGGGTAACCTTCAATGGCGGCCTATCCTTGATCGAAAGGCGGATATCTGTTCCCGACTCCGTGGTCACATGAATTCTATCGGCGCCTTTGAATTCGGATATCAGCCGGTCGGTTCTACTTTCAACATCGTCAATGTCCTCGGCCGTTAAACCCCAGCTTCCAAGTCCCTCCTCAACTGAGGCAATGCGAACCTGATTATCCACAGATTCACGCACAGCATTTGTGTGTGCGAATCTGTGAGCATAATCAATGTTGGTTTTTATGATTATCACATCGGAATTTTTCATTGATGCTGAAATGTGCGCGGGTGGTTCTGGAATTTCTGCGTGCAGTAGTCCTTTTACCACGTGCGGAGAAACATCCATCAGCACAACCTGTCCTCCCTCTGAGTTTGCAGCAGCGGTCAAGGCCTCAGCCTCGGCTTTATGGTCTCCGTCGGCTATTACTAGAACTCTATCGTTGGGTTTAACTCTGAACCCTTTTCGCACGCAGATTAGAGCTTCCTTAGTCATAGTAATTGGAGAATCCATATGCGTTTACACGTTGCGTTGCGCAAAAACCTTTCGGTAATAAGAACCAGCAAACGGTTTTACTGAAAATCGAGCGTCGCATCTTCGTTGAGGTTTTGAATTCCAAAGTGTTCTGGATCTTTCGCAAACACGCGCTTTCTCCTTAAGACATTAAGAAGAACACGTATTTTGCAGGCGAATACTGATGGGCATAGTTTCTTTCACTCAAGCGACAAGCGACGTAACAATTGGTTTGTGTTGGTAAATTTTCAGACAAGTACCAACGTTCTAGTATAAAGTTTAGTTGGGACGCGATTAGGCGTAACAATTATCAAAAAAGTTATATGTAAGTCAATTGATGCCTTTGTATCGTTATGGAGAAAAAGAATGTTTTTGTGAGAGAAAGTACTGGGCTTGTCAAAAGCGTTTCTTTTCTTGACGCATTATCTTTGAATTTGGGTAGTATGGAAGTAGGGCTTGCCCTAGCATCAATTGGGTACACCATGGTGTTACTCCCGTCCATAACAGGGGTCAACATGATTGTCGCGTCTTTCATAGCCGCCGCGTTGGTGATCCCTCAAGTCATAGTTTACCATATGTTTCTTAAACGTGTAACCCGGACGGGCGGAGACTATGTCTGGGCGACTCGGTCGATAGGGTCAGCTGGAGGCGTCTTGGCATTCGGAGGCGTCATAATGATACAACTGGCCTACTCTGCTCTAACCGTTTTGGCCATTATATTCGCGATAGGTTCGGTGGGTGTGGCCCTGGGACTTAACAGTTTTCTTCCACTCGCCCTTCCTGGAAACATCTCTGGCTCCGCGCCTGCTTTGCAGTTGTTGTTGGGAGCGGCGATTTTTGCAATCCTAATAATCGTTAACATTTTGCGTCCCAAAGCGGGCTTCAGGTTGGTGAGTGTTTCAATAGTGCTTGGTCTACTGCTACTCGCTTTTGCTAGTGTTGTACTTTTGGTTGCGGGTCATAGTGGCGTGGTCAGCTTTATCAATGGGTTGGGGGCGACGGGTGCGAATAACGCGCCCATAACGTACAACTCCTTGGTGTCTTCTTACACTGGACCAACCTTCGACTTGGTTAACACGTTGATTTTCTCGTTGTTCTATATTTTCTATTCTTATCCTTGGTTCGCTACAGGAGCACCGACCGCTGCTTCTGAATTCAAAGGAAGCAATCCCGCACGTTTCAGTATTCCCTTGTCTTTTATACTCACCTTTCTGTTCACCACAATTCCCATAGCCATAATGTATTACGTAGGGGGATTCGGATTCACCACGGCCGCATTCTCGAATCCAACCTTGGTCTACAATTATTCGCTGAACTTTTGGACCTTGGCCATGGGTGCAAGCGGAAACATGGTTATATCAGCCATAATTGGAGTGGGTTGGATACTTTGGGACTTGGCGCTCCTAGGTTACCTTATAATCTCGTTTTCAAGATACGTTTTGGCAGCCAGCTTCGATAGGCTGTTGCCCGCAAGACTGAGCGGGGTGAGCCGGTTTGGTTCACCTTGGGCAGCCCAAGTTTTTGATTTGGTGATTACTCTTGCCGTGGCTGGGTTGGCCGCCTTCTTTTACGGTCCCTTCTCCTCGCTATATGGTATAGGAGACAATAACTGGGTCTGGTTCATCACGATTGGCATAGCTGCCACAATATATGGGGTCCGAAAACTAAATGGTCGCGGAAAGTCTATCATGGCTTCGGCTGGGATTCTAATGACTATTGTGTACCTCTTTGTCTTATACGTTTTCCTTGAATATCCCACCACGTGGGGCGGAAACGACCTTGGTTACGGGTACGACATCGCAGTGTTCCTGTGTGGAGCCGCAATATATTTGGGTATGAAATACTATTATCGTGCAAAGGGTGTTGACATAGGCTTAGCGTTCAAAGAGATTCCACCTGAATAAAACCTAGCAACTCAGGGGCGTAGAGGTTTTTCAGTTGGATAGCGCCTTCGGCGCAGAAAATTTTTTCGTGGACGTGGGGCCGCACACTTTGACGGACAGCGGTGGGTGTTAAGGACACATCCAAAAGTTTGTTTGTCTGGGCGGCGCTGAGAACAAGACCTCCATGTACACGTTGTCTTGTGGGTGAACGCTGCTGTAAAATAATGTGAACTTTACGGCGCTGGGCAAAGTAATATTTTTATGGGTGTCGGGATGGTGATGGTTATGAAGGATGAGACCCGAAACTACTTGGTTAAGGAAATGAGTAGAGTACACGAAGTGTTTCAGACCATTGACAAGTACAACCCTGAGCTTGTGGACGCATTGGCAGGACTCAGGAAGGTTGTTATACCCGCTGAGGACTCCACTTCCAGCTCTTTACCACAAAAATACAGGGAGCTCATAATGGTCGCGGTAGAAGCTGCGACAGGGCGAGGTGAAAAGGGGAAAACCCATGCGCGAAAAGCCATAAGGGCAGGTGCCACACCCAAAGAAATTCTGGAGGCGCTTTCACTTTGCATTTACCTTGTCGGTATGAGTAGCTGGGTGGACTCAGGGATGCAATGCGTGCTTGCAGCGGAAGACGAAGAGGAGAAGCTAAAGCGGGGGGAAGGTTTCCATTGGACCGCTGAGGTGCCAAAGGCGGAAAGACCCGAGTGATTCCAGTTGAAGTTCGGCGTCAGACTGCCAAATTCCGGCCCGTTAGCCGACAGACTCAATATTGTGAAAACCGCCGAAGAATCTGAGAGGCTCGGTTTTCATTCGGTTTGGGTTCACGACCACATTTTATGGGGTATCCAACAACACCGTGGACACATTTCGGCTGGTGCTGCCCAGTCCTTAAGCAGCGTTCAAGAGCCAAATTTTTATGAATCTGTCACCACTGTTTCCTACTTAGCTGGCAAATGTGAGTCCATCAACTTTGGGATAGCAGTGGTAATTCTCCCGCTGAGGAATCCTCTGGTTTTGGGTAAACAGCTCGCAAACCTTGACGTATTGTCGCGTGGACGCTTAATGGTCGGGGTTGCGCCGGGGGCGCCGAATATAACAAAGCCCGAATTTGAAGCCGTGGGCGTATCCTACCATGAAAGAGGGAAGATTACGGATGAATATATTTCTGCATTAAGAAAACTGTGGATGGAGCCCAGCCCCAGTTATTCTGGTAAGTACATTAACTTCAACGATGCACAACTCTTTCCCAAACCTTCATTCAACCTCAAATTGTTGATTGGTGGAGGTGAAAGAGGTATAAGTGAACGAGCTTTGCGCAGAGTCGTTGAGCTGGGTGACGGTTGGATTCCTGCGTATCTGACTCCTGAGGAAATCAGGGTGGGTTTGGACAGGGTGAAGCAGGGGTGCCAAAGAGTTGGCAGAACGTGCGATCAAATGATTGTGGTTCACGAAATGTTCACGTGTTTGGGCGATGGAACATCGCTGATGCAAAGAGCTGGGCCCACCATACAAAAAAACTTTTCCTCTTTGGAAGAAGGCGAGAAGCGAAGCCTTCTGGGTTCGCCAGATAAAATCATTAAAAAATTGGAGTCCTACGCGGAGGCTGGAGTGACCCTGACAGAACTAAAATTCATATATCCTGACCTTCAAACTTTGATGCAAATGCTTGGGATTTTTTCCTCTGAGATTATGCCGTGTTTCTCTTAGGATTGAGTCGCATACTGCGTCTGAGGAGCAGTTCGTAATTTATGTGCTAAAGTAATCGCGCGTATTAACCTGTGTGCATGCGTTGAGTTTCAAAAATCACTCGCTTCAATGCGTCCTGCGTTGGCGAATCGAACACACCGCTTTACAAGTGTTTTCCAAATGTCAATGGGTCAAGCAGAAAGCTTTAGCGGCTTTGAGCATTTTCCGAATTGGGTTTGAGATCTCCTTTTTGGTTCACTCAAAGCGAATCAGTCGCCCGTCACTCTTATCGCTACGCCTCCAGAGCGTCTCGAAATGCTTATTCGCCTCATTGTTAATTCACATGCATGAAAACCAAAATAGGTTTGTGCCCTGTCATCATTGAATATTCGCCTCTGGATATACTTTCGAGGGTTCACCTATATGAAGAAGCGGGGTTTGACCTCCTTTGGGAGGGAGACCATACTCTTCCTTGGCACCACACGGGTGGCCACGGCGCAAGCGCCCTAGTAATGGCTGAGGCGTATCTCCAACGAACATCACACATTCCGGTTCACTACATGGTTTCAGGTATCGGTGTTCGTCACCACCCAATAGACATAGCCTTACAGGCGGCTACGATGGCGGTTATTCATCCCGGCCGGGTTGGCCTTCATATAGGAACAGGTGAGGCGATGAATGAAAGAACAACCGTCGGTAAATGGCCACCCAATAAGGAGCGGCTCGAGCGAACCGAGGAATCAATCAGATTGATAAAACTCTTTTGGGAATCCAAAGATTATTTCAAATTCAGAGGAAAATACTTCGCGTCTTTTTCGTTTCTATACGACAAACCAAAAGTGCCAATACCCTTGATTGGAGTGGCGGGTGGACCAAAAATGGCCGAGGTGACCGGCAAGCTTTGCGACGGGCTTCTTACGCTGGGGCCCGCGAACTATCTGAGGGACACTGTACTCCCCGCCTTCGAAGCGGGTGCAAGAAGCGTGGGAAAAGACCCACATTCTCTTACCAAAATGGTGTTCATCGATACGTCGTATCACCCCGACATGGACAAGGCTTTGTCAAAAGCCAGATTATATGGCGGAGTACTAATACCGGAGTGCTATTCTGTTGTGCAAGACCCAAGGATAATCGAGCAGAGGTCTGGTCTCGTAAAGGATAGCGTTTTAAAGGAGGTGTTTGCCGTGGGTTCTACAACAGAAGAAATAGTCAAAAAGTATATGGAGTATCTAAAAATGGGTTTTGACACTTTGATATGGGCGGAGATCAGTCCCGACCCGCTTCTCACAATCAAGGCTTGCAAAGAAATCATTCCTATGCTGAAGGCTGAATAAACGTCTATGAGGGCGCCGAGAAGCGTCAGCGCATCTAATCGGCGGCGGGCTCCGTCTTGGGATAAGATGGATGTGGAAAGTAGAAAACCATTATCAAGTCTTTGCTATCTTGGTTTTCGACGCTGTGAGGTGTGCCCGCAGCTATGTATAATCCATCGCCCGCTTTGCATTCGTACGCCTCAGAACGGACTGCTATCTTACCGCTTCCGGATATGACATAGGCAAGCTCCTCCACCGCGTGCACTATTTGCTTGGTAACAGTGTTAGGTTTAAAAACTGAAAAACCCATTGTTGAATGCGTGTCACTTACAACTGAGTCCGAAATCACTATCTGAGAATAGCTGTTATTTGGAAGTTCAACTTTCATGCCTTTATCTCTACTAATAATAACGACCTTTCCCATATTTATGGAGGAACACATGCCTTTGATAAGGGTGTTGCCCATGTTCGACGTGCCCTGAGCCGTTCACATCTTCTTGTCGTAAGTAAGTGAGCATAAGTTTTGCTAGAGCAAGATGACTGGATAGAATCAGGGCTTACGTTAAGATTTTTGACCTCTGAGCGCTATGTGCACTGAACCAAAACGCCCTTGGCCCCAGCTGGGAAAAGGTGTTTCGAAAACGGGGCGGCCTTAACCCACCACGATTCATGTTATCGAGGAACGGTGAATCAGGACCCAGGTGGTAACAAACTACTGTGTTGCTTGCATAATATGTCCAACCATGCGACCACAAATCATTTCAACCATACTTTAATAGACCTCTATCGTTAGGAAATAATCATTTCAAACATAGTTGTGCGGCACAAACAAGCTTGTAAATTTTCTTCCAACCAATTTTGGATATTGTCCAGAGAAACGCTGGAGAGTTTAAATACACTTCCAATATACTGGCATTTGACTCAGAATGTCAGGAAGAGTGGTTGTTATAGGTTCAGGAACCATGGGACCCGGCATCGCTATATCGTTCGCTCAGGGAGGGTATCAGGTGACCTTAACAGACATTAAAGCAGACATACTTGAACAGGCTAAGTCAAAGGTCAAATCAAGTCTTAGTGACTTCTCTAAGTATGGCATAATCGACAAGGAAACCGAGCAACACATCCTGAATAGAATAGAGTATTCGCTTGACAGCGCCAGCGCCGTCAAGAACTGTGACCTAGTAGTCGAAGCTGTTCCTGAGAAACTTGAAATCAAACACGAAATATTTAGACTACTTGATAGAGCTGCTCCAAACGAAGCGATTCTTGCAAGTAATACGTCTGGCATACCCATCAAACAGATCGCCCAAGCCACCACACGCAAGAATATGGTTCTTGGTATACACTTCTACAATCCCGCCCACTTGAACAGGCTGGTTGAATTGATTAAGACCGATGACACTGATCCCAACGTCGCGGAAAGAGCCAGAGAAATGCTGGTTAGAAGCGGGAAAACACCTGTGACAGTAAAAGATATCCCTGGGTTTCTGCATAACAGGCTCATATACGCTTTGTTGAGGGAGGCCGTCAACCTTGTAGAAACTGGTCAAACCACGATTGAGGATGTCGACACAGTTGTTAGGGAAGCTTTTGGTCCAAGATTTTCAGTGCTTGGACTCTTCAAGCTTGTAGATATCGTTGGAATTGACATATATTATTCTGTTTCCAGCAATCTAAACAAATTGCTCGCGGATGACAAAGAACCCTCTCCATGGATAAAGTCTTACATCGACAAAAGGGAACTGGGGTTGAAAACGGGTAAGGGATTCTACGATTGGCGCAACGACCAGGGAAAGACCACAAGGATTCTTGCTGAGCGTCTTATAGAGTCGATGAAACGGAACCGCTAAGTGTAGAAATCCCTTCCCTTTTTTGCTGTCTGAAACCAATCAGCGTCGTGTGAAAGAAAGACCTTCCCCTTGCTTCTCTTAGCGAATTTTTCTAGTTCGAGCATTGACTCGTAAGTCTTCCCCGCATCTAGGTGGATGCCGCCCACTATTTTCTTACTCAAATTCCACTGGGTGTTTATTAGGTCGCTTTCTAAAATGATTTTGCCAGATTCGTGGCTGTCGAGTACGACTACTTGGTGGCCAGCCGAGTGACCCGGTAACAAAAAGATGTCGAGTCCCTCAAAGAAGTTTGTGTAGTTACCATTCAGGTATTCATAGTGGATTCCCTGCACGTCGAATGTCTCTCTGCTGTAACCGATGGCTTCAAAGGGTTCTGGAACATAGGCATGCCTCATTTCTTCTTTTTGAACATACACTGTGGCATTTTTGAACAGTTTTATGTTTCCTGCGTGGTCAAAGTGAAGATGAGAAATGAAAACATGGTCTATGTCTTCGGGACTTTTACCTATGGACTTAAGCTGGTTTTCCAAGCGCTGTTCCTCGCTTTGTATTGGTTTCTCCCAGCTATAATACTTCAAAGCATTTTCCAGATTGTATCCAGTGTCAATCAGAATGTCTCCCTCTGAATGTTCTACATAGGTACACCAAACGGGGAAACGGTACAATTTTCCCAAATTCATTTTCCAAGTAAAGTAGGATAAGTCGAATTCCAGTGTGCCACAGTCAAGAAGATGTATTTTCTTAATCATAGTGAACAAAATTTTGTTTTGCGTGTAAATATTAACTTTATGGTTCACCCAGTTTGGTTCAATATTCAACCAAAGCATACACAGCTATAGCACATTACTCAGCGAGTTGGAGAAGACAGATTTTCCCATTATCCCCATTGTCGCCTTATTGCAGATTGAGATAGTGCCTTACTCTCTTTTGAAGCGCACATGGTAAGCGTCAATCTGTACTCCTATCCGAAACTTTGTCGAGCACTCGTCTATTTGAATATTCAAATCGTACCTTCGAAGCGGAAACATAGTGCAAAAAAGGCTTAGAGCGTTTATTTCAATTTCTCAACCAACACTGTGAGCACGTTATCTCTAAGCTGGTCCAAGCTTTGCTTAAGATAAGTAGTGTCCGCTTTGACGTCGTCTATTTTCTTTTCTAAGTCTGTTTTAACGTCGTCTATTTTCTTGTCTGTGCTATCTATTTTCTTGTCTGTGCTATCTATTTTCTTTTCTAAGTCTGTTTTAACGTCGTCTATTTTCTTTTCTAAGTCTGTTTTAACCTCGTACACTCGTCTATTGGTCTCATCGGTTTTCTTTTCGAGTCTCGCTATGTCTCTCTGGGTCCACGCCACCATGAGCATTGAGACTTCGGCTTGGGTGAGCCTGCCACCCTTTGTAGCTTTGTCGATAATCTTCGCTATATAGTCTCCAAGAAGCTTTTCAAGAACACCAGCCGCTACTTCCAATTCAGGCTCGCAAAGAGTAGTATGCTTCCCGAATATAAAGATTCATTGGTCAGTTGATCAATATTTAGCATATGGAGGTTTTAGGGAAGAAGAGAAGCTCCACGCCATTCAGACGCGGATAGTTCACAGGTGTTTCTTTGCCACCAACGGCGCATTGCGAAGCAAATGTGATTGTTGGGTTCACGCGTAGCTCAAGTCTATCTTTAACTCTCTGCCTCTTCTGAGGAAGTCTTTCCCGTAGCGCAAAAGCGCGGTTTCCAGTCTGACTGGGTCCAGCCGCTTCTTTTCCGCGTAGTCTTTTATTTCCGGTATTCCAAGTTTTTCCATTGCGGCTTTCACCAACGGCGTTGGTTTAGGATCGGCTTTCCACCAAATGTTTCTTATCCCTAACTCCTCAAGTTTTAGGTAATATGTGGATGCCCAGTCTCTGAACAAGCCGTTCCACCTTGTTTGGTACTTCGCTTAGCCCCGTGCTGCCATCCGAATACTTCACCATGAATACCCT
>Ga0080006_1127249_pt1 | contig 60475 bp, 54 predicted proteins | sample RS3BMetagenome_FD_69209 | JGI IMG/M metagenome (GOLD analysis project Ga0080006, IMG submission 69209) | Ferric oxide microbial mat and aquatic microbial communities from Rainbow Spring, Yellowstone National Park, USA - RS3B (SPADES... ...
ACACCGACTCCTACACCGGAGTTCAGTCGCAGCTCTTCTGCATCCTGTTCGCCTACGGCTACCCGATCGATGGCACCGTACCTCGGATGTGGCGCATCGCCGCATCCCCGAGAGATGGGGGCGATTCCTGGGCCAAGTTCCTGGAGGCTCTGCCAGATACCCCGAGCTTGGTGGTCTGCGACGGAGATGCCTCTGTCCGAAAGGGCGCGAACCTGCGCTGGCCCCGGTGCGGCGTCAAGGTGCACAACTGCGAGCACCATCTCTACAAGAACGCCGGGAAGGCGTTCACGAAGGACGGGATCTCTGGGAGTGACTCGTTGCACGAGCTCCTCAATGTCGTCTTCCACGGCCCAGGCGGGTGGGATGCTGATGCAGCACCGGGGTAGATCGTGGTCTTGTCGTACACGGGCGGCTGGGTGGTGGTCGATGCTGGGTGGCTTGGCTGTGGCGGAGTGAGCGGGGGTGGACCACACGCAGCGAGTAGTGCAGTTAGGGCGAGTAGGCACACGCCCCCGCATACGATTTCTCGTCGGCGGTCGGGGCGGGCGGGACTAGCCCACCTGGACGAAGTGGAGCGAAGCTGTGGTGTTGCCGTTGGCTCCGGAGGAGTCCATCCCGGTCGTGGTGGCCACCTGGATGAGGTCACCGGCAGCCAGGGTGACGATCACCGTGCCGCTGGGGGCGTAGGTCACTGAGCTGGAGTCCGAACCTGCGAAGGTCGAGCCGGCGATAGGGGTGTTGTTGTCGGTGAGGTAGATGTTCGGTATGGCAGGACTCATGGTCTGGCCCCAGGCGGAGTAGGTGATCTCGTAGGTTCCCGGGTTGCTCACGATGACGCCGTTGGGCAGGGTGGCGCCGAAGCCGGGCGAGCTGGGGCCGGCTGTCTCGACCGGCATCCCCTGGGCCGGCGGGGTGATGTTCGGGGCGGTGGAGTAGAACGATCCGTAGCTGAGCACACCCGAGGCTCCGGTCGGCCCGACGGGGCCAGTAGCTCCGGTAGGACCGGTAGGACCGGTAGGACCGGTAGCGCCAGTAGCTCCGACAGGACCGACAGGACCGACAGGACCGACAGGACCCTGGGGGCCGGGCATACCCATCGGACCCACCGCGCCCTGGATGCCCATCGGCCCGATCGGTCCGGGGGGACCGGCAGCGCCGTTGAGGCTCACCCCGGCCGGCCAGGTGCCTGCAGCCTTTGGTCCGTACAGCGTCGAGGTCGCGGTGTCGAGGTAGAAGTCGCCGTCAGTGCCGATCGTCGCAGAGGGAGCACCGGTACCGTTGAGCAGCTGGGCACCCGTCGCGCCGGCGGGACCGGCGGGACCGGCGGGACCAGCGGTGGAGGTGTTGGCTGAGGAGGCAAGGCCGACGATCGGCGAATCCAGCAGCGAGCCGCCGAGGGAGCCGGCGTACTGGGCGTCGCCGAAGTTGAACACGCCGCCATCGCGGGCCACCAGCCAGTAGCCCTTGCCGTCAGACGTCGGGACGATGCCGGTGATCGGCGCATTGAGGTGCTTGTTCCCCATCGAGCCGTAGAACTGGGCGGTACCGAAGGTGAACACGCCACCGGAAGCCGAGACCAGCCAGTAGCCGCTGCCGGTGGGGGTGGCGGCTTCGCGGGTCGCGGCGGCGAGCGCGACGTCCAGCGTCACGTGCGACTTTGGGTGGGAGGCCGCTGAGTGGACCCCTGGAGTGAGTGTGAGCATGGCGGCGGCAGCCAGGGCTCCTACGACGAGGAGGGTGGCGGCGGACAGCAAACGGCGCATGGATGGTCCTTTGGTCGGGGCTAGAGCTCGAGCAGGTCGTGGGTCACTTGGGGCATGCGATCTCCACGTTCGACGCTTTCCAGGATCTAGGCGGCGAAGTCTCGGGGCATGTTCACGACGTTGAGGTCGGCTGCTGGGCGAGCCACGTTCACCATCATGCTCCCGACAGTACAGGCCCTTGCGGCCCAGGCAAGGCAGGTCTTCTCAAGCGCCGAAGTTCACCGCCGGCTGCTCAGGCGCACTCCGGCGGTTTGCTCAGAGGGGACGTGGCGCTCGCCGCCACACCCGGACGTCCGAGCCCTCGAGTGGATGTACCGTCAGATTGTCCGACCGTTACCTCTGGAGACATCTCACCCCAAGAGCAAGGTGCCCCGGGAGGTGGCCCTCAGGCGGTCCGCGACGTGAGGTGCAGCGCCTCGGCGAAGGCCGCCACCACCTCGCCCTTGGTCCACGGTTCGGGCGACATGGTGATGAAGTAGTCCTCCAGGGCCAGGTCGGCCAGGTGCTCGAGATCGGCCTCCTCGAAGCCGAGGCTGCCGAGGACCGGGAAGTCGAGTTCGGCCAGGATGCGGCGGACGGCCCGGACGGCCCGGCCGCCGTCGCTGCTGCCGTCGTCCGGTTCGCCCATGGCGTCGGCCACCCGCTCGAGGAGCTCCGGCACGTGGGCCCGTTCGCGCTCCAGCGTCTCGGCCAGCACGAGGCCGATGGTGAGGCCGTGGGGGACGTGGGCGACACCGCCGATGGCCTGTCCGAGGGAGTGCTCCGCCGTGCAGTCCGAGATGTTCATGGCCAGTCCGGCCATCATCGACCCGCACGACATGGCCGACCGTGCCGCGGCGTTCGTGCCGTCGCGGTGGGCGGCGACCAGGGCCGGGGTCATCATCCGCACGGCCTCGAGGGCGATGGCGTCACCGATCGGCGTCCGCACCTTGGCGACGACGGCGGCGATGGCCTGGGCCAGGGCGTCGATTCCCGTGTTGGCGGTCATGGTCGGCGGCATCGACCAGGTGAGGAGGGGGTCGACGAGCGCGTACTGGGCCCGCAGGTTGGCGTTGGCGATGCCGTTCTTCCGGCCGGCCTCCGGGTCGGACACCACCGAGCCCCCGGACACCTCGGAGCCCGTGCCGGCACTGGTCGGCACGGCCACCAGTGCCATGTCGGCCGCGGGGTACACCGGTGGCGAGGCGAGGAACTCGCGGAAGGTGCACCCGAGCTGGCCGCAGAGCCGGGCGGCCTTGGCCGTGTCGATCACGGACCCGCCACCGACCGCCACCAGGGCCGTCGCCCCTGACGCCACCAGGGCGCGCGTGGCGTCGTCGACCATCTCGATGGTCGGCTCGGCCGGGGGCTTGTCGAAGCGGATGACACGCAGCCCGCCCCGCCCCGTGAGGGAGTCGAGCAGCGCCGCGGCCGCAGGGTTGAACCGCTCGATGCCCTCGTCGACCATCAGGAACACGGAGGTGGCTCCCAGCTCGGCGAGCACGTCGGGCAGGCTGGAGGCCACCCCCTCGCCGAAGCGGACCTTGACGGGCAGATGGTTGCCGAACGCGGGGATGGTCTGCATGGGCGGGACTCCGTTGGCTCGATCGACGGGTGCTCGGGATGCTCGTGGGGGCTCGTGGGGGCGGGAAGGTGCCCGGACGACCCGGGCGGACCCCCGCAGGATGGCCTGTCGCCTCCACGGTCGCAACCCGGGGCCCCTGTCGGTGGAGCACGTCCCGGTCGGTCGGGCCGGGCAGAGGCCACCGGAGGCCACCGGAGGCCACCGGTGGCCGGCACGGTGGTGGTCCGGGGACCGGCGGGGCGACAGGAGGATCGGGAGTCGCTAGCGTTGCGCCCAGCGGAGCCGTCGGGCACGGCTGGCAGTCCGTCGTGTGGACTCCGAGTGCCCCGGTGACCCGGAACTGTCCGGATGCGTCCGGGAGAAGGTGGGGATGGCGATGACCGTGGTACAGGGGACGGACGGGGCGGAGGCCACCGGGACACAGGGTCGGGACGCGACCGCCGGTCTCGGTGCCCGGCGGATGACCCTCGAGCCGTGGGGGGTCCAGGTCGGACCGGTCACCCACCTGGCCGAGGAGCGGGACCGCCTGTCCCGGCTCACCTTCGACGAATTCGACGTCCGCCCCGTCGGGCCCACCATCGGCGCCCAGATCGACGGCGTCGACCTGACGTCGCCGCTGAGCGACACCGTCGTGGCCGAGCTCGAGCGGTGCCTCCACGAGTACAAGGTCCTCTTCTTCCGCGACCAGCCGCTGACCCCGGCCCAGCACGTGGCGTTCGCCCGGCGCTTCGGCGAGCTCGAGGTCCACCCGTTCATCACGGCCAATTCAGACCAGCCCGAACTCGTCCGCTTCGAGAAGGAGGCGACCGTCGGCGGCTTCGAGAACGGCTGGCACTCCGACGTGTCCTGGCGCGAGCACCCCTCGCTCGGCGCCGTCCTGCACGCCGTCGAGATCCCCGCGGTCGGCGGCGACACCCTGTTCGCCGACATGTACGCCGCCTACGACGGGCTCGAGCCCGGCCTCCAGGAGCAGATCGAGGAACTCACGGCCGTCCACGACTTCTCGATGGTCTTCGGCCACACCGTGAAGCCCGAGGACAAGGACGCCATGCGCCGGAAGTTCCCGCCCGTGGAGCACCCGGTCGTGCGCACCCACCCGGCCACCGGGCGCAAGCTGATCTACGTGAACCGGTTCTTCGTCGACTACATCGTCGGTATGGACCGGGACGAGTCCGACGCCCTCATCGCCCGTCTGGCCCGTGAGGCGGAGACGGTGGAGTACCAGTGCCGCTTCCACTGGGAGCCGGACTCGGTGGCCTTCTGGGACAACCGGGCCGTACAGCACTACGCGGCGAGTGACTACTGGCCCGAACGACGGGTCATGGAGCGGGCCAGCATCGTCGGCGACCGCCCCGTCTGAGTCGTCCACCCCGACTGAGCCGTCCGGTCCGGGTCCTGGGCGTCCGGTGCGTCCGGGCCCAGTGGTCCGGGTCCTGGCGTCCCGTCCTCCCGGGGTCGCCTACTCGGACGCCATGGCCTCGGCCAGGGCGTCCGAGTCGCCCCACATCGACTGGATCTCCTCGAGGCTCTTGCCCTTGGTCTCGGGCACGTAGCGACGCACGAACCAGTAGGTGACGGCACAGAAGGCCGCGAACAGCCAGAAGACGCCCGTGCTCGAGATCAGGTCGACCAGGGTCAGGAAGAACTGGGCCACCAACCATGCCGCGAACCAGTTGGCCGCCGTGGCCACCGCCACCGCCTTGCCCCGCACGTGTGACGGAAAGATCTCGTTGATGATCGTCCAGACGATCGGGCCGAGCGAGAAGGCGAAGCTGGCGATGAAGACCACCAGCGCCACGAGGGTGACGAGCCCTTCGCCGGTCGTGGCGCCGTGGGCGGTGCTGCCGGGCGTGACCTTGGCGAGCCGGAGGAACATCGCCCCCACGACGACCAGGCTGATCCCCATGCCGGTGGTCCCGATGAAGAGGAGCGGCTTGCGCCCGAAGCGGTCGACCCAGGCGACGGCGACGAACGTGGCGACCACGTTGACCGCCCCGACGGCCCACAGTGTGGCCAGGCTCTGTGAGTCCGGGGACGTGAACCCGGCGGCGGCGAAGATCTGGTTGGCGTAGTAGATGATGGCGTTGATGCCGGTCAGCTGCTGGAGCACGGCCAGCGCCACGCCGATGACCAGGGGCCGCCGCCAGGCGGGGGCGAACACGGTCCGCCACCCCGCTGCGTGCTTGGCCTCCTCGTCGATGGTGGCCTGGATGATGTCGAGGTCGGCGGCGACCTCGTCGGTGCCGCGCACCCTGCGGAGCGCGGAGTCGGCGTCGGCCCGACGTCCGGCCGACATGTACCAGCGCGGCGAGTCCGGCAGCGGCCAGACGGCGAGCACCAGCAGGACGGCGGGAACGGCGGACACCCCGAGCATGGCCCGCCAGCCGCTCCCGTGGCTCAGCACGTAGTCGACCAGATAGGCGATGAAGATGCCCACCGTGATGGCCAGCTGGTACAGCGAGACGAAGCGACCCCGCAGCCGGGCCGGTGCCATCTCGGCGGCGTACAGGGGTGCGGCCACCGAGGCCACACCGACGCCGAACCCGACCACCAGGCGTCCGAGCACCAGCACGTAGGACCCGGGGGCGAGCGCCTCGATCAGGGCGCCGGCGGTGAAGAGCACCGAGGCCAGCAGGATGGTGGTGCGCCGGCCGAGCCGGTCCGCCATGCCCCCGGCCACGAGGGCTCCGGCCATGGCCCCGAGCGTCACCCAGCTGGTGATCACCTCCAGCAGGAAGGTGCTCACGTGGAACTCCTGCTTGATGCCGTCCAGGGCCCCCGAGATGACGCCCTGGTCGTAGCCGAACAGGACACCGGCCAGCATGATCACCACGCCCACGGCCAGGAGCGTGCGGGTCAGCGGCTGCCTCGCCCTGGTAGCGGACCCGGTGTCGGCGGACGGTGGCGGCAGGTCGTTGGCCATGGGGAGACGCTACGTTCGTCGGGCCTCCGAGCAGGGGATCCGGGCGGGTGGTGGCGTTCGGGCGACCGGCGACGGGGTGGGGACGGCACGCGTCGGCCCAGGGCGTAACCTGCGGAGGTGCTGAATCTCAGCGGCTCACAGTTGGTCCTGGCCCTCGTCTTCGCCGTGGGATGGGCCGTGCTGGGCTACTGGCTGGCCGAGAACGACAAGCGGAACCTCGGGCGGACGCCCTGGGGCGTCTCGTCCGCCGTCTGGGCGCTCATCTGGTTCCTCAGCGGGCTGATCGGCGTGGTCCTGTGGATCTTCGCCCACCGGGCCGAGGTCCGCCGTGCGGCGCAGGGTCCGATGGCTCCGCTCGGCCGGAGCGCGGCCACCGGTGGACCGCCGCTCCGCAGTGCGTCGAGTGACTTCCCCGCCTATCCCCGCCGGGCCGACGGCGGCGTCCCCGAGGTCCCTGCAGCTCCCCAGGCACCGCAGCCGCCACCGCCCCCGGTCCCACCGGCGGCCCCGTTGGACCCGACACCGGCTCCACCCGCCGCACCGTCTCCACCCGCTGCACCGTCCGCCCTCTCCGCACCGTCCGCACCCGCCGCACCGTCCGCCCCCGCCGCACCGTCCGCCCCCGCCGCACCGGTGGCGAGCGCTGCGACCGACCGGTCCCCTCCGGCGTGGCACCCGGACCCGAGCGGCCGCTACCACTACCGCTGGTGGACGGGATCGGAGTGGACCTCCTACGTCGCCACCCACGGGCGCGTCGAGGTCGACGTCAACCCGGACCAGCGCATCGGCCCCTACTGACCCCGTCCCGGCGTCGCCTAACGCATCACGGCGTCCCGGCGTCCCGGCATCACGGCGTCCCGGCGTGACGGCGTCCCGGCATCACGGCGTCCCGGCGTCCCGGCGTCCCGGCGTGACGGGGATGGCGCCCGTGCTCCGGCTCCGGCAGACTGACGGCGACGGACGCGGAGGCCCACCCGGGCACGCTGCGCCGACCGGCCGACCGGCCGAACCGCCGACCGGTCCGAACCCCTGGGGAGGGAGCCCGCATGTCCAGTGTCGAGATCGACGAGACCGCCCTCACGGAGCCCCTGCTCGACCCCGCCACCTACGCCGGCGACCCGTTCCCCCTGTACGCCCGTCTGCGGGCCGAGGCCCCCGTCGCCCGCAACGACACCCTCGGCCTGTGGCTGGTCAGCCGTCACGACGACGTGGTCGCCGTGTCCCGCGACCCCGAGACGTTCTGCTCGGCCAAGGGGATCCTGACCATGGAGATCGGGAGCGACTACGCCACGCCCCCGACCATGATGCACACCGATCCGCCGGACCACACCCGCTACCGGACCCTGGTCCAGCCCGGGTTCCGACCGAGCTACATGCGGGCCCTGGAGCCGGGCATCCGGGCCCGGGCCCGGGCGCTCGTGGACACCATCGAGCCCGGGGAGCCGGTGGACATCGTCCGTGACCTGGCCGTGCCGCTGCCGCTGCAGGTCATCAGCGACCTGCTCGGCGTCCCCGAGGAGGAGTGGCCCACGTTCTTCCGCTGGTCCGAGGCCGTCATCCCCGGGGCCACCGACTGGCCCGAGGAGGAGCGGAACCGGCTCAGCATGGACATGGTGACCTACCTGCTGGCCGCCGCCGCAGACCGTCGCGCCGCACCGAAGGACGACATCATCAGCGAACTGGGTGCGGCCGAGGTCGACGGCGACCGCCTCACCGACGCCGAGCTCGGCATGTTCCTGGTCCAGCTCCTGGTCGCCGGCAACGAGACGACCCGCAACATGATGTCGGGCGGACTCGTCGGCTTCGCCGAGCACCCCGGCGAGTGGGAGGCCCTGGTCGAGCGGTCCGACGCCGGCACCAACCGTGCCCTGCCGCTCGCCGTCGAGGAGATGCTTCGCTGGACCACCCCGGTCGTGGCCTTCATGCGCACCACCACCCGTCCGACCGAGCTCGGCGGCCGCGCCCTGGGTGCCGACGAGCCGGTGCTGATGCTCTACGCGTCGGCCAACCGGGACGAGGACGCCTTCGGTCCGACCGCCGACCGGTTCGACGCCGCCCGGGACCCCAATCCGCACGTGGCCTTCGGCTTCGGTGCCCACTTCTGCATCGGCGCCGTGCTGGCCCGGGTCGAGGGCCGGATCCTGCTCGAGGAGCTGCTGGCCCGCTTCGGTTCGGTCACCCCGGCCGGCGACGTCGTCCGGGCCGCCTCACCGGTGATCGCCGGGGTGAAGTCGGCGCCGCTGGTGTTCGGGGCGCGCTGAGTCCGGAGCACGGAGGGGGAACAGTGGGGGCACGGGGGGGCACCCTCGGACGGCCTGCTCCCGCCCGGCGGGCCAGGCGGCGTGGCCGGTCCCCGAGGACCGGGGGTGCGCCCGGGACGGCCGGTCCCCCGAATGCCGGTCCCCCGAATGCCGGTCACCCGGATGCCGGTCCCCCGAATGCCGGTCCCCCGGACGGAGGCCTGGCGCCGGGTCCAACCGCAGGGCCGAGCCGGCAGGCTCAGCTGGCCTCGTGGACAGCGGTCAGCGCCGCCATCTGGTCGGAGGTGAGCTGCAGGGTCGCCGCCTCGCAGTTCTCCTCGACGTGGGCCACCGACTTGGTGCCGGGGATGGGCAGCATGACCGGGGAGTGGTGGAGCAACCAGGCCAGGGCGACCTGGGAGGGCGTGGCCCCCGTCTCGGCGACGACGGCACCCATCGCCGTGTCCGGTCCGGTCAGCCCGCCCGACGCCACCGGGAACCACGGGATGAACCCGATCGAGGCCGCCTCGCAGTGGGCGAGCACGTCGGCCGACGAGCGGTTGGTCAGGTTGAACAGGTTCTGCACCGACACCACGGGCACGACGTGCTGGGCGGCTTCGAGTTCCGCCACCGTCACCTGGGAGAGCCCGACGTGGGCCACCTTGCCTTCGGCCACCAGGTCGGCCAGCAGGCCGAACTGCTCCTCGGCCGGCACCTTGGCGTCGATGCGGTGGAGCTGGAACAGGCCGATGCGCTCGACGCCGAGGCGGCGCAGGCTCAGCTCGCACTGCTGGCGGAGGTACTCGGGCCGTCCGACGGGCAGCCACTGGTCCGGCCCCTGGCGGGTCAGTCCGGCCTTGGTGGCGATGACGAGGTCGTCCGGGTAGGGGTGGAGCGCCTCGAAGATGAGCCGCTCGCTCACCTCGGGACCGTAGGAGTCGGCGGTGTCGATGAAGTCGACCCCCAGCTCGACGGCCCGACGCAGGACGGCGATGCACGTGTCCGGGTCCGCGGGCTCACCCCAGACGCCCTTCCCGGTGATCTGCATGGCGCCGTAGCCGAGGCGGTGGACCGTCGTGGCGCCCTCGGCGCCGGCCCCCAGGGTGAACGTGCCACTGGAGCGCGCGGGCTTGGGGCTGCGGTCGGTCGTGGTCTGGGTCATGGAAGGCTCCTCGGGGGACGGTGATGGGGGTGGACGGTGGCGGTGGGGGTTGCGGGGGTGGTGGTGGGACGGGGGTCGCTCGGGCGCACGGATGCGTGGCTGTCCTGATCCCGGCCCGGTACAACGGGCTGTCCAACCGTTCTACCCGGTCCGGCGGGGTCCCCGTCCCGATCCGGGGGAATCATGGACCCAAGCCTCAGCGCCGCCGGTACGTCGGGGACCGGTCCGCCGCCCGGGCCGACTTCATCTCGGCGTAGTCGGAGGACGCGAACACCATCGACTGGGCCACGGCCTCTTCGGCGATGGAGCGCTGTACCTCGGCCGTGCCCAGTCCCGAGATCGTCCGACGGGCCATCTTGACGGTGAAGGCGGGTGCCGACGCGATCGTCTCCGCCATGGACATCGTCACGGCGTCGAGCTCCTCCTCGTCGGCGACGAGACGGCTGACGATGCCGTGGCCGAGGGCCTCCTCTGCGGTCATGACGCGACCGGTCAGGGCCATGTCGGCCGCCACCCCGTGCCCGGCCATCTGGAACAGCCGCGCCGTGCCGCCCGAGTCGGGGATCACCCCGTGGACCACCTCGGGCAGCATCATGCGGGTCCCGACCGCCGCCACCCGGATGTCGCACAGCAGGGCCCGCTCGAAGGCCCCGCCGATGACCCACCCCTTCAGGGCGCAGATGATGGGGCAGGGCATGGTCAGGAACATCTGGGTGGGCCGGTGCCCGCGCTCGATGAACTCCAGGTCGGAGATGTCCTCCACCCGGACCCCGATCTGGCCGGTGTCCCGACCGGACGAGAAGCTCGTGCCCTCACCCCGCCACACGACGGCCCGCAACTCGGGCATGTCGTGGACCTCGGCCAGGACCTCCCACAGGCGCCGGTCCATCTCGTCGCTCATGGCGTTGTGCTTGCCCGGGCGGTTGTTGGTGATGACCGCGATCGGGCCGTCCACCTCCAGGCGGACGAGGTCGCGTTCCTCGGCGGTCAACGGCTGGGCGTAGCTCATGGGACGTCGGGTCCTTTCCTCGGGGACTGCAGTTGCATCGTCAACGTGGGGCCGCCGGCTCGCCGAACGGGCCCCGGCCCAGCTGCTCGCGGATGGGGGTGAATGCCGGCTGGACCGTGTGGCGGCGTTGCCAGTTGGCGCCGTCCACGACCAGCGAGTGGCCCGAGATGTAGGCGGCGTAGGGCGAACACAGGTAGGTGGCGGCCCACGCCAGCTCCCGGGGGTAGCCGACCCGGCCGGCCGGGACCCGGTCGTCCTGACCCTCGTACTTGCCGGGCACGGCGGCGATGGCGGCCACCTCGTCCTCGTGGGGCATCAGGCCGGGCACCAGCCCGTTCACCCGGATGCCGTACGGGGCCCACTCGACCGAGAGGGTCTCCACCAGGTTCTTCACCCCGGCCTTGGCCGCCGCCGAATGGGCGAATCCGGGCCCACCGGTCCAGGCGTAGGAGGCGCCCACGTTGACGATGGCGCCGTCCCTCCCTGCGGGGATCAGCCGGCGGGCGAACTCCCTCGAGCACAGGTAGGTGCCGTTCAGCACGATGTCGACGACGGTGCGCCAGGCGTTCGGGCTCATGTCCTCGGCCGGTACGGGAAAGTTGCCCGCGGCATTGTTGATCAGCGCGTCGACGGGCCCGAACTCCTCCTCCGTGGTGTCGAACGCGGTACTGATGGCCTCGGCGTCCCGGATGTCGCAGGCCACGCCGAGCGCCCGTCCCCCGGCCTCCTCGACCGAGGCCACCCCGGCGGCCCGGTGGGCCCCGTCCCGGCTGACGATGGCCACGGAGGCACCCAGTCGGCCGAATTCGGTGGCGATCGACTTGCCCAGACCGGTCCCACCGCCGGTCACGATGACCACGGAGCCGTCGTAGGTGCCCGCGGGGAGGGCCGAGGCACCGGTGGGCGGGGGTTGCGGCAGGCCGGGCGGGGTCATGGGCGACGATCCTATCCACGGGTCCGGTCGCCGCCCCGGTGTCCGCAGCGCGGCAACCGGGCCCGTGCGGCAACCGGTCCCGTGCGGCAACCGGGCCCGTGCGGCAACCGGTCCCGTGCGGCAACCGGTCCGACACCCCGGCCGGGTCCGGGTGCACCACGCCCGTCCGTGGGCCGGACCGGTCCAGGAGGACGCCGTCACCGGGCTGCTGACCGTCCGCCCGACCGTCCGCCCGACCGTCCCCCCGATCGTCCCCCCGACCGTCGGCCCGATCGCCACCCTCGGGTAGCCTGCTCCTTCGTGGACTTCGACCTCTCGCCCGAACTCGCCGCCCTCCAGGAGACCGTCCGTCGGCTCGCCCAGGACAGGATCAAGCCCCGCGCCCGGGAGATCGACACGACCGGCGAGTATCCCCAGGACATCTTCGACGCCTTCAAGAGCGCCGACCTCCTCGGCCTGTGCCTGCCCACCGAACTGGGCGGCTCGGGGGCCGGCATCCTCGGCCTGACCATCGCCATCGAGGAGGTGGCCAAGTACTCCAACACGGCCGCCCTGATGCTGCTGTTGACCCGGTTGCCGACCGGGCCCATCCTCATCGCCGGCAACGACGACCAGAAGCAGCGCTATCTGCCGGGCATCGCCACCGGTGACCTCAAGTGCGCCTTCGGGCTGTCCGAGCCCCAGGCCGGCAGCGACGTCGCCGGCATGCGCACGAGGGCCGTGCCCGACGAGCGTCCGGGCCACGAGGGCGACTGGATCCTCACCGGGACCAAGTGCTGGATGTCCGGCGTGGTCCAGGCCGACTGGTACACGGTGTTCGCCAAGACGGGTGACCCCGCGTCCCGGGCGCACGACTCCATCACCGGGTTCATCGTCGAGCGCAACTGGGACGGGGTCTCGGTCGGTCGGACCGACCACAAGATGGGCGTCAAGGGCGTCGACACCGGCGAGCTGCTGCTCGACCAGGTGCACGTGCCCGCAGCCAACGTGATCGGCGAGGTCGGCGGGTTCCGCCTGGCCATGCTCGGCTTGAACGCCATGCGGCCGATCGTGGCCGCCCGGGGCATCGGCCTGGCCGAGGGCGCCCTCATGTACGCCACCGAGTACGTGAGCCAACGCGAGGCCTTCGGCCACACCATCGCCGACTTCCAGGGCATCCAGTGGGAGATCGCCAAGGTGGCCGTCGACATCGAGGCGGCACGGCTGCTCACCTACCGCTCGGCGTGGCTGGCCGACCAGGGCAAGTTCACCAAGGAGTACGTGCCCTACCTGTCGATGGCCAAGTACCACGCCACCGAGCTGGCCGTGCGGGCCTCGGGACTGGCCGTGCAGCTGCTCGGGGCGGCCGGGTACATGGAGGACCACCCGACCGAGCTCTGGTACCGGGACGCCCGCCAGCTCACCATCGTGGAGGGGACGTCCCAGGTCCAGCTGGGACTCATCGGCCGGGGCGTACTCAACCACGACCTGTGGTGGGACTGAGCCCGGTGGCTCCGGACGCCGCGGCGGCGGCTTCCTCGCCGGCTCCGGGCTCCTCGGGACCGCCGGGCCTCTCGGCCTCCGTGGCCGCCGCACCCACCGGCTCCGGAGCACCGGGAACCGCGGACGCCGGAGCACACGTGCTCTTCACCGCGCTCGGCGCATGGCCCGGGGTGCTCCGGCGGGTCCTGTCCGGTGGATCGCTGACCACCGACGAGGCGGAAGCGGTGCTCGGTCAGGTCCTGTCAGGCGAGGCCACGCCGGCCCAGATCGCCGCGCTGGCGGTGTCCCTCCGGTCCCGGGGCGAGACCGTCGCCGAGATGACCGGCTTCGTCCGGGCCATGGTCGCCCACGCCGTGCCGCTGCCCCTGCCTCCGGACATCGACCTGGTCGACACCTGCGGGACCGGTGGCGACCGACTCGGATCCATCAACGTGTCCACCATCGCCTCCCTGGTGGTGGCCGCCTCGGGGGCCAAGGTCTGCAAGCACGGCGGGCGCGCCTCGTCGTCCGCCGTGGGTGCCGCCGACGTGCTGGAGGCACTCGGCGCGGTGGCCGATCTCGGGCCGGAGGGTGTGGCCCGGTCCATCGAGGAGGTCGGACTCGGCTTCTGCTTCGCCCCACGGTTCCATCCCGCCATGCGCTTCGCCGGTCCGGTCCGTCGTGAGCTCGGCATCCCGACGGTGTTCAACTTCCTCGGCCCGCTCGCCAACCCGGCGCGGGCCAAGTTCCAGGTGATCGGCGTGTCCGATCCCGAGATGGCCGACAAGATGCTCGGTGTGCTGGTCGCCAACGGGACCCGCCGGGCCATGGTGGTCCACGGGGACGACGGACTCGACGAGCTCTCGACCATCGGCCCCTCGACCGTGCACGAGCTCATCCGTGTGCCTGGTGTGCCTGGTGTGCCTGGTGGGCCTGGTGCGCCTGGTGGGTCCGGTCCGTCCATCGGCGATTCCTCCGGGTTCGATCCGTCCGGTGACGACTCGGTGTCGGTGACGACCTACCGGGTGGATCCGTCCGACCTCGGTCTGGTCCGCTCGACGCTGGAGGACCTCCGTGGCGGTGACGCCTCGGTCAACGCCGACGCCATCCGCCACGTGGTGGCCGGAGACGACTCGCCCCACCGGGACATCGCCCTCCTCAACGCATCCGCCGCCCTCGTGGTGATCGGACAGGCCCCCGACCTGGCGGCCGGACTCACCTTGGCGTCGACGCTCGTCGATTCGGGCCGTGCTGCCGAGGTATTGGACCAGTTCATCCGTGTGACCAACGAGGCCGCCGACGGCGAACAGCGGGCCTGACCCGGACGGTCAGCGAATACGTCGGACCCCACGTGGGCCGGACCTCACGTGTGCCGGACCCCGGGAACCGGCGACTTCCTCCGAACGACCGCTCGGGACCGACCATTCCGGGCATTGTTCCCCTCACGTCCTGGTGCGTCCGGTGCTCCGGCCGGGACCGAGCCCGATCAGGCGGCTGATTCTGCCGACCCCAGGTGTACGGCGGCCCCGGTCGTCCTCGTGCCGACGCCGGTGTTCACCACAGGGGCCAGCTCCGCAGTTGTAGCCAATGCAGGTGACGTCGACGTCGCCGTGGTCGGTGGGACGGCCGGAGCGATGTCCGGCGCCGGCCTACCGCCGGGGATCGGGACGGTCGTGTGCGTCGTCGTCGACGGGTCCTGCGAAGCCGCGGTCATTGCGGCACAGAGCTCACTCAGCTCCGGAATCCGATCCGCCGGAAGTGACCAACCGACGACACTGTCCGACTCGAGTACCCGGACCTTGTCGGCGTGGGCCCGGAGCCACTGGGCGATGATGACCCGTTCGTTCTCGTGGCCGTCTGCGGTGACGACGTACGCCGGGTCGAGACCACCACCACCACCGTCCAACAGCGAACCCGCCTCGACCAGCAAGCCGTCGTCGATCTCCACGGTCCCCTCGCCGTCGACGAGCAGCACGGTCCGTCCGGACCGTCGCAGCGACTCCACCAGCCTGTGCCGGACGAGCAGGTGGCGGACCCGCTCGGCCTCGTCACGTACGCGGGCAGCATCTTCGTAGCGCTGCAGGATGGAGAGGGAGCACACCCGTTCCGCGAACGGACGGAGTAGCTCCGCCGGGTCTCCGGCCAGGTCGTCGGTGGTCCACGAGCGGCGTCTACGGCTGGAGCGCCTGCGGATCGGCTCGGCCCCGTCAGCGGGTGTGGCGGCGCGCTGGACCGCCTCCCGGGTCGCAACACCCGCGACGCGCCGGCGCACCTTCCCCTGGGTGTTGAACGGAGGCGCCCACGTCCGGATGAGTCGGCCCTCGAGCACCGCGGCCGTCAGCGGTCCGGGGCAGATCCGGTGGTGCACGGTGTCCATCTGGCGGAGGAGCCGACCCACCTTGTTCCGGGTGTCGCCGGAGAAGTAGGAGCGGACCCGGCTGTGCAGGTCGGTGGCCTTGCCGACGTAGAGGACGTGACCCGCCGCATCGCAGAACCAGTACACGCCGGGTCGATGGGGGAGCCGGTTGGTGAGCTTGAGCTTGGCTGCCTGGGGGTGACCAACCATCCTCGGCAGGTCCAGGAGTTCCTCCAGGCCGACGATCCCGTACGTTCCTGCCCGCTCGAGGAGGGCATGCAGGAGATCTCCCGTGGCGAGGACGTCGGTCAGTGCCCGGTGCGACGGCTGGTGAGGAAGGTGCAGCGTGGCCGCCAGCGTGCCGAGCTTGCAGTTGGGCACCATGTCGCGCACCAGCCGACGAGCCAGAGCGAGGGTGTCGACGGTGGCGTTGGCCAACGGCTCGCGACCTGTGGACCGGAGGGCGTGATTCAAGAAGGAAAGGTCGAATCGGACGTTGTGTCCCACCACCACGGCACCGCCCAGGAACTCGAGGAACGAGGGGAGCATCTCGCCGATCCGAGGGGCGTCGGCCACCATGGCGTCGCTGATCCCGGTCAACGCCGTGATGGACGGGGGGATCCGCTCGTCCGGTCGGACGAAGGTCTGATAGCTGGAGAGGAGCTCACCCCCGCGGTACCGGGCCGCCGCCACCTCGGTCAGCGACGACGAGGCCGGTGAACCCCCGGTCGTCTCGACGTCGAGCACGACGAACGTCACATCACGGAGCGGGGTGCCGAGGTCGTCGAATGACCCCTGGACGGCGAGTGGCATGGGCACACTGTAGCGAACAGGTGTTCGACAGCCGGGCGGGTCGATTCCGGTGGTCGCGTGCGCGCTCGGGGACGGGCAGCGCTGCGGGCGCGACTACCGTTATCTGTGTGACCACCGACTCCTCCGCCGCCGCCTCCGTCGACCGCACACCGGGCGATGTCGTCCGCTACCGCTGCACGGCCTGTGGGAACCTGACCCGGTTCAACGTCGTGACCACCCGCCGGACGAGTGCGTTCCACCATTTCTCGGTGGGCGGGGATCTGACCATCGAGGACGAAGAGCTGCTCGACCAGACGGTCGAGGAGGTCACGTGTCGCTGGTGCGGTAACGGCAATGGCGTCGAGGTCCTCGAGTCGGATCCGACCTGACCTGACCTGACGCACCGCGTCGCGCAGCCCGTGACCAATCCACTGTCCGACCCGGAGTTCGTGGCGGGACTCCGCCCGGTACCCTCCGGGCTCGACGACGAGGCACCGACCTGGCCGGCCGTGGACCTGGTGGGAATCCGGCCCGACGGCTCGCCCGCGGAGATCGAGCTCGGGTCCGCCGGTCGTCCCGTGCTCCTGGTCTTCCTGGCGACGAACTGCGACGGGTGCGACACGTTCTGGACGGGCCTGGTCGAACCCCCTGCGGATCTCGACACTGTCGTGGTGACCCGAGGTCCCGGCGGCACCGACATGGGTGGAGTGGCGGCCCTGGCGCACGGTTTGTCGGCGGTGGAGGTCGTGATGAGCGATGCCGCCTGGACCGACTACCGGGTCACGGGCTATCCGTTCCTGGTCCTGGTCGACCCGACCACGCGCACCATCATCGGCGAATCGGTCGGTTTTGGATGGTCCGACATCGAGGCGTTGCGGGCGAGGATCCCCGAGGTCTGAATCCGCCTGGGTTGCGCGGGTCGCGGGTCCGGGAAGGGCAACGCGCCCGGACGAAACGCTGGTGCCGGGCAGGGCGCACGATCCCGAGTCGCACGAGCCCGAGGCGCACGATCCCGAGTCAGACGATCCCGAGTCAGACGATCCCGAGGTTCTTGCCGATCATGTACACGCCGAGGAAGAGGTAGATGACGGCCAGCATGGCGGTGTTGTTCTGGATGAGCCAGGACCTCCACCCCTCGAGAACAGGTCCGGATCGGTCGCCGAGCACCAGCATGGCGATGATGGGAGTGGCGACACCCAGGGAGGCGAGGACGAGATAGACGACCAGGACGAGCACCTGTTGGCCGGACGAGAGACCGGCCGAGGACACGGCAACCGCCGTGCCGATGGCCACCGCGATGTTCTTGGGGTTGGCGATCCCGATGCCGGCGCCGATGCCGAGTGACTTCCCCGGACCGAAGGAGGCGATCCCGTCCATCCATCCCGGAAGTGCCGGCGTGTCATCGGGACCCGGTCGGCTCCGGAACTTGTGGACGGCCGCGACGAGGAGTCCTACACCCACGGCCACTGCCAGGGCCGATGCCCCGCGTGACCGATCGCTGCCGGGATCGAGTTGGATCGCACCGGCGATGGCTGTGAGCCCACCGACCACGACGGCGACACCGACGACGAAACCGGCGAGGTAGCACGTGGCGTCGAGCGCCGGTCGCTTGGAGAAGAGCAGAAGGATGGCGGCGACGATGTTGAACGGCGACACCATCACGATGACGGCGAAGGGCAGAATGTCGCCGATGACCTGTCGCACCATCCATCCTCCTGCTCGAGTAGGGAATCAACGTAGCCCCGCCCCGCATTGAAGCCGGAACGTACCGGTCTGGTGGACCGTCGTCACCCCGGAGGGTCGGGCTCCTGACCGAACGGCGGCATCGGGTCGAAGGTCCACGCGGGTGGTTCCCCGTCGAGGGGTGCCCGCCGTTCGAGCGTCCATCCCTCGTAGGTCTTGAGGAAATGGTGGTGGTGGCAAAGCAAGGCCAGGTTGTCGAGTTCCGTCGGACCACCCTCGGCAAAGGCCCGGATGTGATCGATCTCCAACCCGTACGACACCCCGCACCCTGGAACGACGCAGCAGCGGTCCCGGTGGGCCAGGGCGGTGCGGAGCTGACGATTGATCGTCCGTCCGAAATGGGAGATGGCACGGATGTCACCGGCCCGGTGGAAGACGAAGCGCAGGAACGAGTCATTGGCCATGTCCCGTGCCATGGCCACGGAGATCGGACCTTGGTTGTCGATTTCGCAGATTTCCCCTGGTCGCGTCGACCCCCGGAGGAGCGCATCGAGATCCACTCGGACCATCACCGAACACGAAGATGGGCGCTCGATGATGTCAACGGGTGGCGGGGGCCCACCGCTCGGGATCCGAAGGGCACTGCCGACATCCTGCTCCCGAAGGGGGCCGCTGCCACCGAACTCGACCGGCATCCCGATCTGGGCGTCGGGCGGTCCGGGGTCGCTGTCCCCTTCCGATGGAGAGGTGGATACGCAGGTCCGGGCGGCGGGGGAGTGGCCCGTCACGAGTAGGTAGAAGGCATCTGCGCGGCGGTTGCGCTCCGTGGTCCGTGCGGAGGTCAGCTCGTCGATCCGTCCGGTTGACGCCGGAGACCGGTCTTCGGACTCGCGGAGTCGACCGGACGTGAAGTCCATCTGCTGGAGGATCTTCGCGCCGCGGTCGGCCGTGTCGCGTCCCCGATAACAGAAGGCACCTTCGGCATCCGTCCACCAGGTGAAGTGACGGTCCGAGCGGATGCGTCGGACCGCCGCCATCGGATCGTCGTGCACCGACGTGGCCCGAGAGCGTTGGCACCGCTCCCTCACCAATTGGAGAGGTTGCTCTGCGGCACCTTTCAGCAGCGCCGCCTCGGCGGCCGGATCCAGCACCGCAGCGCCGGACAGCTCGGTGACCTTGGCTCCGGAGAGTGTGCCACTGCGCAGCGCGTCCTCGGTTCCGGGCAGCCGGTGGAGCCGCTGACCCACCTCGAGCGTGTTCCGGGCCTGACCGTTGGGTACGCCTTCGAGCTCGGCGAGCATGGCTGCCGGAGACCGGTGACCCTGGTCGCGCCAGACACCCGATTCCTGGATGCGAGGTGCCAGGAGCGTCTTTCCAGCCATGGAGAGCCGCTCCACGCCGGCGAAGAGTTCGTAGAGCCTGGAAGCGTCCGGTCCGGCGAGCCGGGCCGGGTCGAGTCCGGCCACGACGGAAGCCAGCAGGGCGGTGGCCTGCTCGATCCGCGGGCCGATCCGCCCGTCCGCTGTTTCGATGAGGGAGGCGTTCGCCACGGTGGCGGGAGCACCGGTCCCGCCGGATCCGGTGCTTGTCGGCGCGTCGATCGGCCGGGCACTCGCTGGGCGCTGAGCCGTGGTCGATCTCATGTACCGAGCCTTCCATGCGGCTGTGACAAGGTCGTCGGCCAGGTAGGACGCGCAAGAGCTCCGGCACCAAGCGGGTCCAGGGGCCGCCGGGCCCGGCGGCATTCCAAGCGTCCACTGCCCTCGCACACAGGCTGCTCACATGTGTGTCGCCGATGCTGTGAGTCGCCAGCCAACGCCAACGCCAAGAGGAGCAACAGATGAGTATCCGTGACGAGGATGGGACGACCTCCGGGTCCAAGGGTGCCCAGGGACCGGGTCCCCAGGCAAGGTTCGACAGGCGCCGACGCGGCGTGCGGGTCACCTACGCGGCGGCGATCGCACTGGGGCTGGCCGTCGGCGGAGGAGCCGTAGCCGGCGCCGCCACCAGTTCGAGCCCCTCGTCGACCACGACGCCATCCAGCACCCACGCCGACGGTCCTGGCGGAGGACACCGCTTCGGCGGCACCCCCCCGGCAGCCTTCGGCACCGTGGCCTCGGTGGGGGCGAACACCTTCACCCTGACCGCCCACGACGGCACCACGGTGACCGTGAACGTGTCCGGCTCGACGACGTATGCCGATCCGTCGGTCACGACGGCGACCTTCGCCGACGTGAAGGTGGGTGACCACGTGGCCGTCTTCGGCACCGACACGAGCAACACGGTCGCCGCCACGAAGGTCGCCGTCGGCGGACCCCGCGGACCCGGCGGACCCGGCGGACCCGGCGGACAGTTCGGACCTGGCGGATCCCACGGCCCGGACGGTGCCGGCGGATGGTCACCCCCGTCGTCCAGCAGCACGTCCCCGTCCGGTGCGGCGACCAACGGTAGCTCGACGACCTCCAACGTCGCGACGACGGGATACACGCTCAACTGACGACGGGATACACGCTCAACTGACGACGGGGCGTCCGGCACCTCCCATCGCTCGGGGTAGAGGGCAGGCGGCAGTCCAAGCACAACCCTCGATCCATCACCATCTCCCAGATCCCCGGGGATCCCTCCGGTCCGGCGCTTCCCCCCGCCCGACCAGGAGGTTTCCCGGCCTCCGACGGAACCCGCCCCGCCCCTCGGCGTGTGGCGGGTTCTGTCGCGGGTGAGGGGCGGGCCGGTGCGACGCCGGGACGCCCTACCTCTGCTCCCGGACCATTCCGTCGACGACCGTCACTCCGCTGGTGCAGTCTGGACGGGTGCTCCACACCTGCTCGCTCGCGGTCGATCTCCGCATCCCGTCCAGCCACTCGCTCAAGGCCAAGCGGGCCGTGGTCAAGCGCCTCGTCGAAGGTTCCCGCTCCCGGTTCGGGGTGGCCGCGGCCGAGGTCGGCCACCAGGACCGGTGGCAGCGAGCCGAACTGGGCTTCGCGGCGGTGTCCGGTACCCCCGGTCAGGTGACCGACGTGCTCGATTCCGTGGAGCGGTTTGTCTGGTCGGACCCTGAGGTCGACGTCGTGACCATGGAGCGGACCTGGATGGAGACGGGCCGTTGACGCCCCCAGCAGCGTCCACCCCACAACCCCACAACCCCACAACCCCACATCCACCGCACCGCACCGCACCGCACCGCACCGCACCGCACCGGACCGTGCCCGCACGTCACCGGACCGAGCGGGACCCGGGTCCATGCCCGGGGCCACGATGTCCTAGCCTCGACGTATGACCTCCCTCCCCGGACTGCTGGACGATCTCGACGCCGAGTTCGACGAGCTCCGGACCACGCTCACCGCCCTGGGCGATGACGACCCCAGGTGGGACCTGGACACTCCGGCCGAGGGCTGGGCGATACGCGATCAGGTCAGCCACCTGGCCTTCTTCGACGATGCCGGTCGGTTGGCCATGGTCGATCCGGACGCCTTCACCCGCTCGCTCGACCAGGTGCTGGCCGACCCGGACGCGCTCATGGAAACCCATCTTCGCCGCGGGCGTTCCATCGGTGGGGACGAGCTGCTGGCCTGGTGGGACGGCGCACACCGGGCCATGGTCGACGCGTTCGCCGGTGCCGACCCGTCCGTGCGGGTGCCTTGGTACGGGCCGTCGATGGGTGCACTCTCCTTCATTTCCGCCCGGCTGATGGAGACCTGGGCGCATGGCCAGGACGTCTACGACGCATTGGATATCGAGCGAGTGCCGACCGGCCGGCTGCGGCACATCGCCCATCTCGGTGTGCGGGCCCGGCCCTTTTCGTATGTGGTCCGCGGTCTCGAGGTGCCACCCGGTCGCATCGATGTGGTCGTGACGGGACCCGACGGCGACGAGTGGACGTGGGAGATCGGCGAGGAGTCAGATGATGAGCCGCCCGGCTCGGTCACGGGGAGCGCGCTGGATTTCTGCCTGGTGGTCACCCAGCGCCGCAATGCGGCCGACACGGGCCTCGCGGTGGACGGAGAGCTCGCCGCGAGCTGGATCTCGGTGGCGCAGGCCTTCGCCGGCCCTCCGGGACCCGGGCGACCACCCGGACACCCGGCGCCGGAATCCCGGTAGTCGCCACCCCGGCAACCCAACAATCCGAAACCCCGGAACACCGAAGCCCCGAAACGCCAGAAAACCGAAACGCCGGAAAACCGACACCTCCGACGACCCCCGCACCCCGGACAGCTCCGCTCACCGCCGATCGGACGTCAGCCGCGCTCGGCCATCACCTGTCCCAGCCGCTCCACGAACCGGTCGACGTCGGACTCGGTGGTGTCGAACGACGCCATCCACCGCACGACGCCGGCGGGCTCGTCCCACACGTAGAAGGGCCACTCGGCCTGCATCGCCTCGACCACCGCTGCAGGGAGCACGGCGAAGACCCCGTTGGCCTGCACCGGATGGGCGAGGGTCACCCCGGGCACGGCCGAAGCGCCCGCACCGAGCCGGGCGGCCATGGCGTTGGCGCGCGCTGCGCTGCGCTGCCACAGGTCATCGGTGAACAGGGCCACGAACTGGGCGGCCACGAAGCGCGTCTTCGACGACAACTGCATGGACTGCTTGCGGAGGAACCGCAGTGACGTCTCCGACTCCGGTCGGAAGGTGACGACGGCCTCGGCCCCCAGGGCCCCGTTCTTGGTGCCGCCGAACGAGAGCACGTCCACTCCCGCGCCGTGCCCGAAGGCTCCGACGTCCACACCGAGTGACACGGCGGCGTTGGCGATCCGGGCCCCGTCGAGGTGCACGAGCAGGCCCTCCCCGTGGGCCCACTCGGCCAGGGTGGCGATCTCGTCGACGGTGTACACCGTGCCCACCTCCGTGCTCTGGGTGATCGAGACCACCCGGGCCTGGACGTGGTGCTCGTCACCGATCCCGCGGATGACGGAGGCCGCGGCGGACGGGGTCAGCTTGCCGTCCGGGGTGGGGACGGTGAGCAGCTTCGAGCCGAGGAACCGCTCGGGGGCACCGCACTCGTCGACGTCGATGTGGGCCCCTTCGGCACAGATGACCGCTTCGAACGGACGCAGCAACGACTGCAGCCCCACGATGTTGGTGCCGGTGCCGTTGAAGCAGAAGTACACCTCGGCGGAGGGACCGAAGTGCTCGCGGAACAGCGCCAGGGCGTCCGCAGTGACGGCGTCCGCACCGTAGGAGGGGGCGTGCCCGACGTTCGCCCGGGCCACCGCCTCGAGCACTTCGGGATGGACGCCGGCCCAGTTGTCGGAGGCGAAGGTGCGATGGACCGGACCGGAACCCGTCGATCCCTCCCGCGCATCGTCCGATCCGGACGGTGGGGTCATCGTCCCGGACTCAGTCGCGCACGAGGGGCTTGTAGCGGATCCGGTGGGGCTGGTCGGCATCCACGCCGAGGCGCTTCTTGCGGTCGGCCTCGTAGTCGCTGAAGTTACCCTCGAACCACCGCACCTCGGACTCGCCCTCGAAGGCCAGCACGTGGGTGCTGATGCGGTCGAGGAACCAGCGGTCGTGGCTGATGACCACCGCACAGCCCGGGAAGCCCAGCAGTGCCTCTTCGAGGGCGCGCAGGGTGTCCACGTCCAGGTCGTTGGTGGGCTCGTCGAGGAGGAGGACGTTGCCGCCCGCCTTCAGCACCTTGGCCAACTGGACCCGGTTGCGCTCGCCCCCGGAGAGTTGCCCGACCTTCTTCTGCTGGTCGCTGCCGGTGAAGCCGAAGCTGGCGACGTAGGCCCGGCCGTGGATCTCGCGGCCGCCGACGACCATGTGGTCGACACCGCCCGTGATCTCCTCGTAGACGGTGGCCCCGGGGTCGAGTTGGTCACGCGACTGGTCCACGTAGGCGAGCTCGACCGTGGTCCCCACGGCCAGACTGCCGGCATCGGGGGTCTCCTCGCCGACCATCATCCGGAACAGGGTGGTCTTGCCGGCGCCGTTCGGGCCGATCACGCCCACGATCCCGCCCGGAGGCAGCAGGAACGACAGGTCGTCGATCAGCAGCCGGTCCCCGTAGCCCTTGGTCAGGCCCTCGGCGTCGATCACCCGGTCGCCGAGACGGGGTCCCGCCGGGATGGCGATCTCCAGCTTGTCGGCCCGGCGTTCGGCGGCCTCGGCCTCGGCCACGAGGTCGTTGTAGGCGTTGATCCGGGCCTTGCCCTTGGACTGCCGGGCGCGTGGCGACATGCGGATCCATTCGAGCTCCCGCTGGAGGGCGTCCTGGCGCGAGGTGTCGGCACGCTGTTCCCGGGCCAGGCGGTCCTGCTTCTGCTCGAGCCACGAGGAGTAGTTGCCCTCCCAGGGGATGCCGGCGCCCCGGTCGAGCTCGAGGATCCACCCGGCGACGTTGTCGAGGAAGTACCGGTCGTGGGTGACGGCCACCACGGTGCCCGGGTACTCCTGGAGTGTGCGCTCGAGCCAGGCCACCGACTCGGCGTCGAGGTGGTTGGTGGGTTCGTCCAGCAGGAGCAGGTCGGGCTTGGAGAGCAGCAGTCGGCAGAGGGCCACCCGACGTCGCTCGCCCCCGGAGAGGGTGGACACGTCGGCGTCCCCGGGGGGGCAGCGCAGGGCGTCCATGGCGATCTCGAAGGTGCGCTCGAGGTCCCAGGCGCCGGCGGCGTCGATCTTGTCCTGGAGATCGGCCTGCTCGGCCAGCAGCTTGTCGAAGTCGGCATCCGGATCACCGAACGCGGCGCACACCTCGTTATAGCGGTCGACCATCTGCTTGGCCTCGCCCACGCCGTCGGAGACGTTCCCGAGCACGTCCTTGGTGGGATCGAGCTCCGGTTCCTGGGACAGGAAGCCCACGGTGAACCCGGGGGTGAGGCGGGCCTCGCCCGAGAAGTCCTCGTCCTGGCCGGCCATGATCTTGAGCAGGGACGACTTACCCGAGCCGTTGCCGCCGATGACCCCGATCTTGGCGCCCGGGTAGAAGGAGAGGTTGATGCCCTTCAGCACCTCGCGGTCGGGCGGGTAGAAGCGACGCAGGTCGCGCATGGTGAAGATGTACTGAGCTGCCATGTCAGACAGTGTGCCAGCCCGGCGCCGCGTGGTCGCCACGCTCCGCCGCCGGCGGCCTGCGGGGGCACGGGTTCGGTAGCCTGGCAGGATGGTCGACTGCGCGGCGCTCCGGTCTGTTGGATCCGGACGGTACCGCGGCTCCGGCCGGGGAGGTGGGCCTCGATGACGGGGGACCCCATGGGAGTGACCCAGGAAGCCGCGCTCCGGGAAACCCCAGGTCAGCCGGGTACCGGGCAGGCCCCGCCGGGGGCGCAGTCAGCTCCGGCCGGGACGTACGTTCCCGGGGGGCCCGGTGGCGCCCCGGAGGACGGCCCCCGGGAACAGGATCATGGCGTTCGGCAGGGTGCGGGCGAGCGACGGTCCCGGCGCGAGCGGGTCGGCGTGCTCTTCGTCCGGTTGGTGGAGGCCGTGCGCGAGGGGGACGACGCCATGGTGGAGTCCGCCGTGCTGGAGCTCAGCACCCGCAACCGGTGGCTGGCCCCCCTCGCGCTGGTCGTCGGCGGCCTGGCCATGCTGTTCCAGGGGGTGCGCACCCTGTTCATCAACTGGCGCCTGACCCTGATCCAGATCCTGCCGGCCATGTGGATCTGGGTGGTGATGCTGGACATCAAGGTCCACGTGCTGCACGGCAAGGGCTTCCACGTGTTCAGGAGCCCGCTGGTCGCCGCCGGGGTGATCGCCGTCGTCGCCGTCGTCACGGCGGCCAGCTTCTACCTCAACGCCGTCTTCGCCTTCGCCATCGCCCGCAAGGGCCCACCGGAGATCCGACCGGCCTTCGCGTTGGCCCGGGAGCACCTGCGGACCATCCTGGCCTGGGGGATCGGGGTGGGCGTCCTGACCGGGTTCAGCGCCATCGTGGTGGACCGGTGGGGTCAGTTCTGGTTCGCCTTCAGCCTCGGCATCATGGCCGGGGTCCTGATGTTTGCCTACGTGGCGATCCCGTCCCGGCTGCTCGGCCTGCGCACGGAACAGTCCCGGCGCGACAAGCTCAGCGCCGCAGCGGTGGGTGGGGCGGTCGGGGTGATCATCTGTTCGCCCCCCTACATGCTGGGCCGGCTCGCCATCATCATGATCGGCTCGCACACGTTCCGGTACGTGGCCATCGTGCTCCTGATCGTCGCCATCGTCCTCCAGACCGGTGCGACCAGTGCGGTCAAGGCCGTGAAGATGAGCGCCAAGATCGTGGCCGGATCGACTCCGGAGGAGGCTGACGCCGAGGTGTTCGGGAACGCCTGAACGGTCGGCGGCCTGATCCTGGCGCGGTCGAGCGGCCTGTCCGGTCGAAATCGGCACCACCGACTTATTGCCGGAACGTGACGGCACCACCACCCAGCGGGGCGGTGCTCGTCGCTCCGCCCGAGGTGCCCGGACACGCCGTGGGCGCCGTGCCCGCCGTGGGCGGGCCGGCCGTGTGCGGGTGCCGGCAACCGCCGTCGATGTCGCACCGGTCGTCGCCGATGGCCGCACCGAGGGGCGCCCGCGTGTGCCGGGGACCCAGTGGGGACAAGGCGAACCGGTGCTCCGGACGTCGTGGGATCCGCGACGGCGGCTTGCCGGGCAAGGAGCTGCGCAAGCCTCCCGGCAAGGTGGGACCGCCAGATTCACCACATGTCGTCACTTCCGCATCTCCTCCGTCCCTGCGGGTCCCCGTCGCGCCCCCCTGTCCCGGACCACCACGAAAGTGATTGCACACGGTGTGCAATCTTCGGCACGTATCCGAGGTCAGCCTCCGTAACGTCTCTCGTCCATGCACCCCCCTCGGCAACGGTCGGACATGTTCTTCCCCGGGTCGACCCGGGTACCCGTCGCCGGGGAGGTCGCACCGTGCGTCCGGTCGTGATGGTGGTCCTGGCCACGGTCGTCGGCGTGGGTGCGGCTCTCGGGGACCCGGGTGCCGGACCCGCGGCGGCCGACACCGGATCGGCCGGCGCCGGGAGTGGCGGCGGGACCGTGACGGTCGGGGCCGGCTCCGGTTCAGTATCGGGAGGGAGCGGTGGGGGTGCACCGGGTGGCCCCACCGGCGGACCGTCCGGGGGCAGCGGAGGCGGTTCGCCCTGGACGTGCACCTACACCGTGCTCACGCTGAACAACGAGGGAGGGTTCCCCGCCGGAGGGCCCCAGCCCGGCGCCTGGTACTCGGTCACCTGCGACGACGTCGCCACGGGTGCGCAGGTCACCCAGACCATCTGGGTGACCAATCCTCCGGCGGCGGTGCCCACCGTCGACCCCCGGGTGCTCGCCCTCCAGGCTGAGCGATCCATGGCACTGCCCCCACCGAGCATCCGGCTGGACCCTTCGGGTTCCTCGGTGGTCGGATTGGCGACGTGGCTGTGGATCGACCCCTCGATGTGGGTCGACCATTCGGTGACCGCCTCGGCGGGATCGGTGTCCGCCACCGCCGTGGCCCGTCCGGTCGGGGTGACGTGGTCCACCGGTGACGGTGGGACGCAGGCCTGTGGGGGACCGGGGACCGTCTACGCCACGTGGCTCCCGGCCGCCTGGCAGGCCACCTACTGCAGCCACACCTATGCCCGGACCTCGATCGGCGAGCCGTCACCGGACGGGGACCCGGACCACGGACAGTTCGGAGTCACCGCCACGGTCGAGTGGGCGATCACCTGGACCGTGGAAGGTGCCACCGGAGGCGGGCAGCTCCCCACGCTCTACACCACGGCGACCGAGCCCCTGCGGGTCGTGCAGATCGAGAGCCTGAACTCCGCGACGACCGGGCCTGCCGTTCCGTTCGCCACACGGTTCGGACTCGGTGCAGGGGCATGAGCGTGCTGATGGACCGCGACTCCCGTCGTCAGCGACGTGCGCCGTCGGCAGATGTCGTCCGACCGCCCCACGGGGACCGGGACCGGCGCACGCTCACGGCCGTGGCCTCGCTGGTCGTGGTGGCCGCCAGTGTGGCCGCGTTCGCCAGTCTGTACTCGACGGCCGGGCACAAGTCCGCGGTCATCGTGGTCCAGCAGGCGCTGGCCCAGGGTCAACCGATCACCGCGGCCCAACTGGCCGAGGCCGATGTCTCGGTGCCGTCCGGTGTGGCCGTGATCCCCGTGTCCGAGGCTCACGCGTTGCTCGGCAAGCGCGCTGCCGTGGCGGTCGCGGCCGGCTCACTGCTGACCATGTCTGACGTCACTGCGGCCCCCACGCTGCCGGCGGGCAGCTCGGTGGTGGGGTTGGCCCTGAAGGACGGACAGTTCCCCACGTCGGGGTTGGTTCCGGGTGAGCAGGTGATGATCGTCCAGACGGCCACTCCCGGCTCACCCCTGTCCGCTCCCGTCAGCGGATCGGCGACTGCGCAGTCGGGCACTACCGCGACCAGCGGATCGGCGGCACTCTTCGGTTCGGGGACGGGAGTGCTCGTGGCCCAGGCGACCGTGTTCTCGGTCGCCGCGCCCTCGGCCAACTCCAGCGGTGGCTTTGCTGCGCTCGTCTCGGTGGTGGTCGGTTCTGCGGTCGCGCCGGACGTGGCCACCGCCTCCTCCGCTGCGCAGGTGAGTCTGGTGCTCCTGGCCCCGTCGGGCCCGGCCGCCGGAGCGTCGTCATGAGCATCATTCCGGTCTTCTCGGTGGCCGGCTCCCCAGGGGTGACGTCGGTCGCCTGCCTCCTGGCGTCGACGTGGGACGGCACCGGGCCGGTCGCCGTGGTGGAGTGTGATCCATCAGGTGGGGATCTGGCCCCCCGGTTCGGGCTGTCGACCGCCATCGGATGGCCGTCGCTCGTGTCCGCCGTCCGACGGACGGGCAGTACGACACCGATCGCTCCACATCTGCAACGTCTTCCCGGGGGACTTTCCGTACTGATCGGAGCCCTCGAGGGTGCCCCGATGGCCGCCGACACGCCGGAGTCCGAGGTGGTCCGTGACGGCATCGGCGGCGCCGACGGGAACGGCCTGGCCGTGATCGACCTCGGGCGGCTGCCGCCCGGGGCCGGACCGGGTGGGGGATGGCTGGAAGCAGGCGGTTGCGCCGTCCTCGTCGCCCGGGACGATCCGGCGGCGGCGGTGCGGGTGAGATCCCGGGCTCCCCAACTGCTCGAACTCACGCACGGTCGACTCGGACTGGTGCTCGTGGGCGGGAGCCAGTTCAGCTGTCGGGAACTGGCGGATCTGACCGGGTTGGCGCCCTTCGGCGAGCTCCCGTTCGATCCGGCGAGTGCCGCCGTGGTGAGTGGAGCGTCCGGCGCGGGTCGCCGGTTGGAACGGTCGCATCTCCTGGCCTCGGTCCGTCGGATCGGTGACGCCGTGCGGGACGTCGCCGGGTCCACCGGGGACATGCCGGCCTCCGCCTACGGATCCCGGGCGCACACGGGCCCTGACGCGGGTGTCGGCCGGGTCGGTTCGCCGACGGGGCAGGTCGACCGCAGGTCCCTCGTCGACGGTGCCGTCTGATGGGGGAGTCGTTGATCGCCGCATTGCGGCGCCGCGTCGCCGAGGACCTCTCCGGCGACGATGCCGTGGACCTGTCGCCGGACGACCGGAGGGAGTTCGCCCGGCAGCGGACCTTCCTCCACCTCGACGCCCTGTCCGACACGGGGGATCTGCCGACGGACGAGCTCCCGACCTTCCACGAGGAGCAGGGGCTCGCCCAGTCTGTGCTCGACGCCCTGTTCGGACTGGGGCGCCTCCAGGCCCTGGTGGACGACGACGAGATCGAGAACATCGACATCAACGGATGCGACCAGGTCTGGGCGACGTTCGCCGACGGCTCGAAGCGGCTGATGGGGCCGGTTGCGGACTCGGACGAGGAACTCGTCGACCTCCTCCGCTCCGCCGGCGGGCGATTCGGACTCGCCGAGCGGCGCTTCGACGCCGCCCGTCCCGAACTCGACCTCCAACTACCGGGCGGGGCACGGCTGTCGGCGATCATGGCCGTCTCGGCCCGCCCGGCGGTCTCCATCCGGCGACATCGCTTCGCGGACCTGTCGCTCCGGGAGCTGTGCGCCATGGGAGCGGTCGACGAGGGCCTGCGGTCCTTCCTGTCGGCCGCGGTGCGAGCCCGGAAGAACATCGTGGTGTCCGGGGCCATGAACTCGGGCAAGACCACCCTGCTCCGTGCGCTCGCCGCCGAGATCGACGAACGTGAGCGCATCGTGACCATCGAGCAGGCGTTCGAGCTGGGCCTCGACACCGGCTCGTCGCGCCACCCGGACATGGTCGCCCTCGAGGCTCGCCCGGCGAACATCGAAGGAGCCGGCCGCATCCCCGTGGCCGACCTCGTGCGTCGCTCGCTGCGGATGAACGCCGATCGGGTGATCGTCGGCGAGGTCCTGGGCGACGAGATCCTGCCGATGCTGAACGCCATGAGCCAGGGCAGGTCGGGATCGATGTGCACCCTCCACGCCGAGTCGTCGGCCGGCGTCTTCCGGCGGATCGCCTCCTATGCCGTCCAGGCACCCGAGCGTCTGCCCCTCGACGCCACCAACCTCCTGATCGCCGGAGCACTCCACTTCGTGGTCCACCTCGACTCCGAGATGCACGACGACCTGGGGACGCCACCCACCACGGCCCTGCCGTCGGACCCACGGACGGAGGGTCGGCATCCCGGGGAGCGACCAGGACCGGCGACGGAGTTCCCCGCACGGGGAGCGCGCGCCCGGTTCGTCTCCTCGGTTCGCGAGGTGGTCGACGCCGAGGGCGTCCAGGTCATCTCGAACGAGATCTATCGACCGGGGCTCGATCGCCGTGCCGTCCCGTCGGCACCGCTCCGGCCGGACACGTTGGACGAACTCCGACGCTTCGGCTACCAGCCCGCGGGCTCGGCCCGTGACGCGGGGTACCGATGATGTGGGGTGTCAGCCCGCCCTTGCCGGTGGTCCTCGTGGGCAGCGCGTGCGGCCTCGGGGTCGTCGGACTCGTCGTCGCCCTCGTGACCGGGAGGGGGAGTGGAGGTCTGACGACCGACGCCGACGCAACCACGGACCACGCCGGAGTGCACCCTCGTCGATCGCGGAGCCCGTTCCTGTCGGTGGATCCGGCGGCGGTGGTGATCGCTGCGATCGCGGGAGTCGTCGGTGCCGTGGCCACCGGTTGGCCGATGGCCGCCCCGATCGGGGCGTTCGCCGTCTACGGCCTGCCCCGCCTCCTGAAGCAGACATCGGGCGCGGTGTCGATCACGAAGATCGAGGCGATCGCCACCTGGACCGAGATGCTGCAGGGCACATTGGCGGCCTCCGCCGGCCTGAGTCAGGCGATCATGGCCACCGCAGATCTGAGTCCCGATCCGATCCGCCCCGCCACGCTGCAACTCGCGGCGCAGATCCGGTCCGGTGTGCATCCCCGCCAGGCGCTGCACCAATTCGCGGAGGACGTCGATGATCCGTGCGCCGACCGGGTCGTGTGCTCGCTCCTCCTCGCCTTCACCTCCCGGGCCCAACGTCTCGGCGAGCTGCTCCACGCGTTGTCCGCGTCCACCCGCGAGGAGGCGTCCCTCCGGTTGCGCATCGAGACGAGCCGCGCCTCGGTCCGGAGCGGCGTCCGCACGGTGGTGATCTTCTCGGTGGTGTTCGCCGCGCTGCTCAGCCTCCTGGCCCGGTCCTATCTGGCACCGTTCGGTTCGGCCACCGGTCAGTTGGTGCTCCTCGCCGTGGGAGCCCTCTATGCCGCCGGTCTCATGCTGATGGTGTCACTTGCCCGACCACCGGCTCCCGTGCGGCTCCTCGGAACGGGGGTGGAGGAGCGATGACGTCGGTGGTGCTCCTGGCCCTCTTCGCCGGCTGCGGCGTCGTCGGTGTCGTCCGGGGCCTCCGACGCCGTCGGCCGTCCCTCGTCGACGTGTTCGAGATCTGGGACCGCCCGGCATCGACCGGACGATCCGCCGGGGACCCGGAAGGCGCGCAACGTTCGTTGGCCCGCCGGATCGGGGGGCCGATCGCGGCACGATGGACAGAGGGGCCATGGTCCGGTCACCGGTGGGTGGCCCGTGGGCGGTGCGACATGGAGATCACCGGCACGGTGCCGGAGGAGTTCGTGTCCCGCACCATCGTGCTGACGGGGTGCTGCGTCCTCGGTCCCCCGGTGCTGTGGCTCCTGGCGGCGATGGCCGGTGTCCAGGCACCGACGGCGGTGGTCGCCGCCGGCGTCCTGATCGGGGCCCCGGCGGCGGTGGTGCTGTCGGTGGCCGGTCTGGCGCGTCGGGCGGACGACCGTCGACGTCACTTCAGGGTCGTGATCGGCTCATTCGTCGACCTCGTGGTCCTGAGCCTGGCCGGCGGAGTGGGGATCGACGGGGCGCTGCACACCGCGTCCCAGGTGAGCACCGACTGGGCCGCCCAACGCATGGGCCGGACGCTCCTCGCCGCCCGTGACAGCGGTGCCGCGCCCTGGGAGGCGCTCGCCGATCTCGGACGCGCCCTGGACGTCAGCGAACTCGTCGAGTTGGCCACCACGGTCCGGCTGGCGGGGACCGAGGGTGCCAGGATCCGGGAGTCGCTGACCGCCCGGTCGGCGTCCCTGCGCCGTCACGAGCAGGCCGATGCCGAATCGGCCGCCAACGCCATGACCGAGCGCCTGTTCCTGCCCGGCGCTCTCCTGCTCCTCGGCTTCCTCCTCTTCATCGGCTATCCCGCCTTCCAGCGGATCCTCGGAGGTTTCTGATGTCCCCGACCCCAAGGGTCTCCGCCGGGGAATCCCGTTCGTGTCCCCCCATCCACCACCCAGACAGGAGCCCCCGTCATGCCCGTTCAATTCACCGTTCTGTGGACGTATTTCCAGGTCCGATGCCGAGAGTCGGGGGGGTGGAACGAGGAGGGGACGGTGGTCGAGAAGGTCATTCTCACCGCGATCTTCGCGGCGCTGGCCATCGCCGTGGGCGCCATCATCGTGGCCAAGGTGACCAGCAAGGCCAACAGCATCAATCTCAACTGAGCATCCTCCGACGCGGGGTCGTGTCCCGGACGGCCGAGATGCTCGGTGGTCCGGGACGATCCCCCCGACCCCGTCGGACGCTCCACCCGGACGACGGCTCGTCGGTCGTCGAGGCGGTCCTCGTGGTTCCCGTACTGATGGTGCTGCTCCTGGTCATCGTGCAGTTCTGCCTGTGGATGCACGCGTCCCAGGTGGCGCAGTTGGCTGCGTCCGAGGGTGACCGCATGGCCCGCTCCTATGGGGGTGGCCCGTCGGCGGGGACGGCATCGGCCGACGCCGTACTGCTCGGACCGGGGTCCGACGTCACCGGCTCGTCGGTCTCCGTGGCGGTCCTTCCCGGCGACTCGGAAGTGCTCCGGGTGACCGGGCGCTCCGTCTCCATCCTGCCCTGGCTCTCGTTCCCGGTCTCGGCCAGCGCGGTCGGCCCGATCCAGCAATTCCGGGGATCGGAATGACCCCCGCGGGGCGTCGCGATGACCGCGGCAGCCTGACCGTCGAGCTGGTCGTGCTGACACCCGTCCTGCTCATCGTGGCTCTCGCCACCCTGGTGTTCGGACGCGTCTCCGAGGCTCGTCAGCAGGTGGTCGAGGCATCGCGGGCCGGCGCCGAGGCGGCCGCAATCCTGCCGACGGTCGGCACGGCCCAGTGGGTGGGATCGATCAACGCGGTGATCAACCTGCTCGGCCGGACCCACACCTGTGCCCATGTGGCGGTCGTCACCGATACCAGTCGTTTCGTGGCCGGAGGAGTTGTCACCGTCCACGTCTCCTGCACGGTACTCCTGTCCGACATCGCCTTTCCGGGTGTCCCGGGGTCGACCGTCGTCGGGGCATCGGCCACCGCCCCCCTCGACCCCTACCGATCGGTCGGGTGACGACGTCATGGGTCACCGCCACGGGGAATGTAGCGGCCGCAACGTCGCTGACGACCACGGGGCGATCGCGGCGTTCGTCGTGTTGGTGTTGGTCGGACTGCTGGCGCTGGTCGGACTGGTCGTCGACGGAGGCACCGCGCTCACCTCGCGCCAGGCGGCCCAGGTCGAGGCGGAACAGGCAGCCCGGGCCGGAGCCGGTGCCCTTTCCGTGGATGCCCTCCGATCGGGCGTCATCCAGATCGACGCCCCCGCGGCGGTGGCCGCGGCCCAGCAGTTCATGGCCGCCGCCGGACATCCGGGGACGGCCGTGGTCGTCGGAGGAGTGGTGACCGTCACCATCCGTTACGCGGTGTCCACCGCCATCCTCGGTATCGTCGGCGTCGACCACCTGGCGGTGTCGGCCGAAGCCTCGGCCGTCAACGTCGGCGGCGTCACGCGGGGCACTCCGTGAATCGCGGCATCCTGCCCGAACATCGTGGCCGGAGGACGATCCGCGGCCTGGTTGCCGCGGTCGTCCTGATCGGCCTGCTGCTCGGCGTTCCCTTCGCCCTCGCGACCCTGGTCGGTGGCCCCTCGGTCCACCTGAACTCCGGCGGCGTCTGGCGGGCCGCTCTGCAGCACCGCCCGGGGGACATCCGCATCGTCACCGGATGGCTGGGGCGCGCGGCCGTGCTGCTGGCGTGGATCGGCTGGGCGTGGTTGACCGTCTGCGTGGCCACCGAGATCCGGGCATGGCGATCGGGGAGAACGGCCGTCCGCCTGCCAGGAAGCCGACTGCTCCAATGGGTGGCCGCCGTGCTCATCGGCACCGCCTTCGCCGTCGGGTCCTCGGGGCGTGTTCCGGCTCCCCGTGCGGTTCCGGCCGGGATCCACGGCACAGCTGCCTCCGACCGCGTGGTCCCGATGCCGGATGGGGCCGGACGGAGGATGGCCGGTATCCGGGTCCTGTCGGACGGTGTCCCTCCCGGTGGCGCGATGCCCGTGCCGGACCCCGACATCCGTCGGATTCCCGAGCCGACGGATGTCGTCCGGGCCGCCCGGGTGGACACGGACCTACTCCGACCCTCCGAAGGGACCGCCCCCCCGGGCGCCGATCGCCATCGGGTGGAGCCCCGTCAGACGCTCTGGTCGATCGCCGAGCAGCGGCTCGGTGAGGCACGCCGGTGGGTGGAGATCGCCGCGCTCAACTACGACGTGATCCAGGACGACGGATCGCGACTGACCGCGGACCATTGGATCCGGCCGGGTTGGGAGCTCGTGCTGCCGATGCGAGGTGATCCGGTCGTGCTTCCCGGGGGGCAATCGACGCATCGGGGGTCCGTGCGCGGTGTCCCACGGGTCACGTCGTCGCCTGTCGCGGTGGTGGACCCGGTCGCGGCCTCCGTCCCGGCCGCAGCCACTCCGCTGGACCGGGCCGGTCCGGTCCCGGTGCGCGTCCGTCCCGTCCCGTCCCCCTTGCCGATCCCCCCGGTCGCCCCGTTCGGCGCTGGAATCGTGGGGGCGGGTGTCGCCGACCTCGTCGACCGCCTCCGCCGGGTGCAGCAGCGGCACCGGGCGCCCGGCGAGCGGATCCGACCCACCGAGCCCCTGCTGCGCATGTTCGAGCAGCGGCTCCGCATCGGCGATGGCCGGGCGGAACTCGACGCGGTCGAGGCCGGTGTGGGGGCATGGTTCGCGGGGCCCGATCCACGGAATGCCGGGCGCCGACTGCACCAGGTCACGGTCAACGGCGACCTCGTGCGGCTCCGGTTCGACGCCCCGCTCGAGGTCGACCCCGACCCGCCGTTCACCCGTGGCATCGACCCGACATCCGTCGACGTCCGCAGGGAGGCCCTCGTGGTGCCGGTTGCCCGACGACGGGCCTCGGGGCAGGGATTTGCGGCCCCCACCCTCGTCTCCCTCGGTCGAAGGGACGGGGAACTCGTCCTGGTCAACCTGGAGGGGGTGGGCTCGCTCGTGCTCGACGGTGACCGGCACGCCAACGAGTCCGTAGGCCGCGCGCTGGCGCTCGAGCTGGCCACCTCACGGTGGTCGGGAGCGTTCGACCTGGTACTCGTCGGCTTCGGTGCCGGCATGGAGCGATGTGAGCGGGTGACCGTGGTCGCCGAGGCGGGACCCGTGACGGCGGACATGACGTGGAGGCGACTGACGACGGGCATGCGCCTCCAGGAACTGGGGTGTCCTGCTGCGGATGTGGCCCGTCGATCGGACGGCGCCACCGCCTGGCAGCCGGTGGTCGTCGTCTGCGGGCCGCGGGCCTCGCCCGTCGAAGTGGGGGCGCTGCTGGACGTGGCCGAGGACGGTCGATCCGGGATCGGCGTGGTCGTCATCACCGGCCCCGATACGTCACCGCCGTGGGGACGGGTGGTGTTGCGTCCCCGGGACCTCGGCGGTGCGGAGGGGGTGGAGGGATTGGGCCACCTGGTCGTTCCGCAGCGCTGTGACGAAGTGGAGAACGGGTGCGCCCTGGCGCTGATCGATGCAGCCGCCGATCTGGATGCCGAGGGGCGCACCGACCGGCCGTGCGTGTCGGATGACCCGTCGGCACCGTTGGATCGACCGGCGTCCCACGACCCGGACGACGTCGTCCTGGCCGGGGAAGGTGTCGATCGGGAGGCACCGGGTTCCGACGTCCGGACGGTGGCGTCCTCGACCCTCGACGCCCGAACCACGGTCCGCCTCGACGGCGGTGCGGTGCGGGCAGCAGCGACTGCTCCTGAGCGGAGTGCCGCGCGCCCGGGCCGTGCCGGTCGCCAGGTCGGTCGGGCGGAGGGTGTCGAGGCGGAGGTCGAGGTGGAGGTCGAGGTGGCCGTGCTCGGTCCGGTGGAGATCCGTGGTGCGGCCCGTGGATTCACCCGGGCTTGGGCGGCCGAGCTGGTGGTCTATCTCGCCATGCACCCGGGCGGGGCGGCCAACGAGGCGTGGGCGACCGCGTTGTGGCCGGAGCGGCTGATGGCACCGTCGAGCCTGCACTCGACGGCTTCGGTGGCCCGGCGGTCCATCGGGCGGGCACGCGATGGTGCGGACCACCTACCGAGATCGCACGGTCGGCTGCAGCTGGCATCGACCGTCGGAACGGACTGGGACCGATTCCTCGTGCTGGCGGCGTCCGAGGATCCCGATCGATGGCACGACGCACTCTCGATGGTGCGCGGCCGACCGTTCGAGGGCTCACGTTCGACCGACTGGTCGATCCTCGACGGGACGGCTCCGGCCATCGAATCCGCGGTCGTGGATCTGAGCGGCCGACTCGCCGGCGCCAGACTGCGCGTCGGTGATGCACGGGGTGCCGAGTGGTCGGCGCGCCGAGGTCTCCTGGTCAGCCCCTATGACGAGCGTCTCTACCGGATGCTCCTGCGTGCCGCCGATGCGGCAGGCAATCCTGAGGGCGTCGAGACGGTCATGGCCGAACTCGTGCGGGTGGTGGCCGATGAGATCGAACCGATCGAGTCGGTTCATCCCAGCACCCTGGCGCTCTACCGGTCGCTCAGCCGTCGGACCGATCGGGCCCTGCGTGCGCCGGTGCGTCCCTGAGTTCCCACTCCCGTGGCCTACGCCGCCCTGCCACCACCGACCCCACCGACCCCACCGACCCCACCGACCCCACCGACCCCACCGACCCCACTGGCCCCCCGACCACCGACCACCGACCCCACCAGCTGGAAGGGTCCGGGGGTCCGGGGCGGTCGACCTCGGCAGTGGGAACCGGCGCGGGTGCCCGACGCTCCTAGAGGGTCAGCTCGGCGATGGTGCGCAGGGTGGCGACGTCGCCCGATACGAGCAGTGTGGTGGCGATGGACTCGCGCCAGCGCTCGATGTCGTCGCGGATCTTCTCCTTGGGTCCGATCAGCGCGGTGTCCTCGATCAGCTTGGTCGGTACGGCGGCAGCCGCCTCGTCCTTGCGTCCCTCGAGGTAGAGCTCCTGGATCTTCGTGGCCTCGGCCTCGTAGCCCATGCGACTGAACACGTCGAAGTGGAAGTTCATCGACTTCGCACCCATGCCACCGATGTAGAGGGCCAGCATGGGCCGCATCATGTCGGCGGCCGTCTCCACGTCGTCGGCGATGATGGTGGCGGCGAAGGCGAGGACCTCGAATTCGTCGGCGGTGCGCCGGGCGCCCTCACGGGCGAAGCCCTCGTCGAGGAAGGGCTGGTAGGCATCGACCGCGGCGGGTGAGAAGAAGATGGGGAACCACCCGTCGGCGATTTCCGCGGCGAGGGCGATGTTCTTCGGTCCCTCGGCGCCCATGATGATCTGGATCTCCTTGCGGAGCGCATGGGTGATGGGCTTCAGCGGCTTCCCCAGTCCCGTGCCCCCGGGGTAGGGGAGGGGGTAGTGGGGTCCGTCGTTGCGCACGACGCCCTCGCGGGCGATCACCTGGCGGACGATGTCCACGTACTCGCGCGTGCGGGCCAGCGGCTTCTCGAACGACTGGCCGTACCAACCCTCGACGACCTGGGGCCCGGAGACCCCGAGCCCGAGGACGAAGCGGCCCCCGGACAGGTGGTCCAGGGTGATGGCGGCCATGCCCATGGCACTGGGTGCACGTGCCGACAGCTGGCACAGTGCCGTGCCGAGGCGGACCCGCTCGGTCTGCGAGCCCCACCAGGCGAGTGGTGTCAGGGCGTCGGAGCCGTAGGACTCGGCCGTCCAGATGGAGTCGTAACCCAGCCGTTCGGCCTCGGCCACCAGTTCCACCGCGTTGGGGGGAGGACCGGATCCCCAGTAGCCCAGCTGCAGTCCGACCTTCAGATCCTTCATGGGTTCCTCCCCCGAAACGTGGTGGGGAAACCCTACCAACCCTGCCTGCGGGCCATGCCCTCTCGCGGGGTCGGCCCGGGTCGGCGATTCATGGCGGGTACACAGGTCGGACCAAGGGGCTCCCCACCCCTCGGGGTCAGGTTGGTGGTGTTCCCGGGATGGACCCGAGGGCACGATACGAAGGAGCAGACCATGTCGACCGAACCACTGCCCACCGCACCACTGTCCACCGCGTCGCCGTCCACCGCGTCGCCGTCCAGCGACCAGGCGTCCCCCGGTCCGAGGTTCCGTCGCCCGAGGAACTACCGACGGCTGGTGCTCACCGGCGCACTCGCCACCGGCACGATGCTCGGCACCGCCGGTATCGCCGCCGCGGCCACCGGTTCGACCTCGACCTCCGCTTCGACCACTGTCTCGGGTCCTGCGACCACCGCCCCCAACGGCGCGGCCCCCACGGGCACCCCGCCCACCGGCGCCCCGCCGGCCGGTGCACCGCGCGGCAATCCGGTGACGATGACCCACGGTCCCGGCGAGACGCTCCTCACCGGCACCCAGCTCGCCCAGGCCACGGCAGCCGCCCAGGCCGCCGTCCCCGGTGCGACGATCGTCCGGGCCGAGACGAACTCCTCTGGTGACTACCCCTACGAGGTCCATCTGAGGAAGACCGACGGCAGCTACGTCACCGTGGAGCTCGATTCGGGTTTCACGGTGATCAAGACGGTCACCGGCTTCGGACCTCCGCCCGCCGGTAGCAAGGCACCGTCGGGAACCCGGCCCACGGGTTCGGCTCCGGGTGGTCAGCCGCCCACCGGTCCGCCGCCTTCCGGCTCGTCGTCCGGCTCGTCGTCGGCCCCGGCGGCCTGACCCGGCGGCCTGACCCGGCCCACGTAGGGTCCGACGGCCCGCGCACGCCCCACCCCCGGCGTCCGCGGGGCCGTCGACGTGTCCGCACGGCCCGCGACGCACCAGTGCAGGCGTCGCCCGTCGCCGTGCGGCGTCTAGTGCATCTTCGAGACGAACTCCTCGGCGTACTTCTCCACCTCGGCCAGGCGGGCGGACAGCATCTTCTCGGGGCTGTCGGACTCGTCGACCTCGGCGAGCATCCACGGCGCACACAGGAGGTCCGTGACCCCCGCGTCCTCCAGCTTCTTGTAGAGGTCCAGGTCGGGGAAGGCCTTGACCGCCATGTAGATGGCGAAGTCGTCGTCGTCCCGACCGGCCTCGTGCAGCGCGTCGCGCACCCGCGTGATCTGCTCGAACGCCTCGTCCGGGAAGACGGCGCCGGTGTTGATCCACCCGTCGCACAGGGTGGAGGCACGACGCAGCGCCGGGACCGAGTCGCCCCCGCCGAGGATCGGCACGGGCAGGGTGGGAGCGGGGTTCATCTGGCACTCGGGTACGTCGTAGTGGGTGCCGTGGTACTCGACCCAGCCTCCCTGCCACAACGCCCGCAGAGCGGGGATCATGTCGTCGAGTCGCTTGCCCCGGTTGTGGAAGTCCTGGCCGGTCTGGACGAACTCCTCCTTGCACCAGCCGACGCCCACACCCAGGCGGACCCGGTTGTCGGACAGCACGGCGGCCGTGCCGACCGACTTGGCCACGGTGATGAGGTCGCGCACCGGCGCGATGTAGATGCCCGTGGTGAACGTCACGGTCGTGGTGACGGACGACAGGGCCGACACCAGACACATGGGGTCGGGCCACTCGGTCTCCTTCTCCCAGAAGGGTGCGCCGTCGGGAGCGGTCGAGTAGGTGTACTTCGACTCGAGCACCCGCGGGTTGAACAGGTGGTCGGAGAGGTACACACCGTCGTAGCCGGCCTGGTCCGAGGCCAGGGTCAGGGCCCGGACCGTCTCGAGGGGGAGGAACTGGATTGCTTGGTGGAACCGCATGGGCCTCGGCTTTCGGATGGGGGAGGTCGGACCGGCCCGGAGAGGGACCGCAGTGGGCGTCCGGGCTCCGGTGAGGCGAAGGGCGATCGGCCCGGTGGTCGGTCGGGTGGTCGACCGGCGCTACGCGCCGACCGGGGCCGACGGGGTGAACGCCACGGGGATGTGCTTGATGCCGTTGATGAAGTTGGATCGGAGCCGCTGCACGTCACCGTCGAGGTGGATGTCGGGAAGCCGGTCGAGTAGGCGGTCGTACATCACGCGGATCTCCATGCGGGCCAGGTTGGCCCCGAGGCAGAAGTGGGGACCGCCCCCACCGAAGGCCATGTGGTTGTTGGGGGTCCGCGTGATGTCGAACCGGTCGGGGTCGGCGAATACCGTCTCGTCCCGGTTGGCCGAGATGTGCCAGAACACGACCTTGTCCCCTTCGGCGATCTTCTGGTCGGCGATGACCACCTCGGAGGTGGCCTGGCGGCGGAAGTGCATGACCGGGGACACGTAGCGCAGCATCTCCTCGACCGCCGAGGGGAGGAGGGTGCGGTCGGCCCGCAGAAGTTCCCACTGGTCGGGGTTGTCGAAGAACGCCACCATGGCGCCGGAGATGAGGTTACGGGTCGTCTCGTTGCCGGCCACCGACAGCAGCATGAAGAAGAGGTCCAGTTCGAGCTGGCTCAGGCTGTCGCCGTCGAGTTCGGCCTGGGTCAGCACACTGAACAGGTCGGTATGGGGGTCGAGGCGCTTCTGCTCGCACAGCTGGTCGGCGTAGGCGTAGAGCTCCATCGCCGCCTGGCCGCTGGCCTCCGGCGTGATCTGGTACTCGGGGTCCTCCGCACCGATCATCCGGTTCGACCAGTCGAACACCAGGTGCCTGTCCTCCTGGGGCACGCCCATCAGGTCGGCGATGACCTGGAGGGGCAGCTCGGCCGAGATCTGCTCGACGAAGTCGGCCGAGCCCTGCTCGCAGACGGCGTCGAGGATGGAGTCGGTGGAGGAGACCACCTTGGCCTCGAGGTCGCGGATCATGCGCGGGGTGAACCCCTTGTTGACCAGCCGCCGGTAGCGGGTGTGCAGCGGCGGGTCCATGTTGAGCATCATCATGCGCTGCTGCTCGAGCAGGTCCTCGTCGAAGTCGCCGAACAGGGACGTGCGGCGCGAGGACGAGAAGTGCTCGTAGTCCCGGTTGACGCCGACGCAGTCCTCGAACCGGGTCACGGCCCAGAACCCCTCGGCGAACCCGTCGGGGTCCGGGTGCCAGAAGACCGGCGCCTCCTTGCGGAGTTGCGCGAACCAGCCGAACGGCACACCGGAGACGAAATTGTCCGGGTCGCAGAGGTCGATGTCGGCCAGATCCATGTGAATTCCCCCAGACGGAACGCCCGTATCCGCAGGCGGCGGCCGGTCGGACGAGGCGAGTGACCGGGGCGGGACTGCGATGGCGTTACTAGAACGTGTATCAGTTAGCATAGGACAGCTGCACCCGGGCCTCCAACGCTTCGGAGCCCGGTGGCACGCCGAACGACGGCCCGGTCGGGCCGGACGCGGGGGATCGGGTGCGCCGGAGGCGGGCGTGCCGGAACCTTCCACGTCCGGTGTGCGCGGTCCGGAGCCCGGCGGCGCCAGACCGACGTCGACCGATCCACCGTGCACGGGCCTCAGGGTCGCCTGGCGGTGGGCCGCTGAGTGGAGGAACCCGCATGCACCTCGAAGAGACGCCCGACCAACTGGCACTGCGAGCAGAGCTCCGGTCCTACTTCGCCCAGCTCATCACTCCCGAGGTGCGCTACGAGCTCGACCACGAGGGCGAGGGCGGCGAGACCTTCCGCCGCCTCGTCCGCCAGATGGGTTCCGACGGCTGGCTCGGCATCGGCTGGCCCGTCGAGTACGGCGGCCAGGGGCGTCCGGCCACCGACCAGTTCATCTTCTTCACCGAGGTCCAACGGGCCCGGGCACCGTTCCCCTTCGTCACCCTGTCGACCGTGGGTCCGATGATCATCAACCACGGCACCGAGCAGCAGCGGAAGTTCTTCCTGTCCGGGATCCTCGCCGGCGAGATCAACTGCGCCATCGGCTACACGGAGCCCGAGGCCGGCACCGACCTCGCCTCGTTGCGCACGCGGGCCGTGCTCGACGGGGACGAGTGGGTGATCAACGGCAACAAGATCTACACCAGCGGTGCCGACCAGGCCGACTACATCTGGCTCGCCTGCCGGACCGATCCAGACGCCCCGAAGCACAAGGGCATCTCCATCATCATGGTGCCGACCTCCACCCCCGGGTTCTCCTGCACGCCGATCGTGACGGTCGGTGGCGTGTCCACCACGGCGTCGTACTACGACGACGTGCGGGTGCCGAGGGATGCGCTGGTGGGCGAGCTCCACGGCGGCTGGCGCCTCATCACGGGTCAGCTCAACCACGAACGGGTGGGCCTGGCCGCCGTCAGCGCGCTGGCCTTCCGCCTGTGGGACGAGGTGGCCGCCTGGGTCGCGGAGAACGGACTCGCCGACGTGGGGTGGATCCAGCAGGACCTGGCCCAGACCTACGCCCTCCTCGAGGCGCAGAAGCTGCTGACCTGGCGGATGACGGCCGCCGTGGCCGACGACACGCTGGGTGCGGTGGACTCGTCCTCGGTCAAGGTGTTCGGCACCGAGTCGACGGTGGAGATCTACCACAAGCTCCTCGGAATCGTCGGCGCCGCCGGCTACGTGAGCGCGGACTCGCCGGGCGCCGTGCTCCAGGGCGACCTCGAGCGTGCCGGCCGTCAGGCTCAGATCAACACCTTCGGCGGCGGTGTCAACGAGATCCAGCGCGAGATCCTGGCCATGGCCGGCCTGGGCATGAAGCGCGGTGCTCGATGAGCGAGGCGGTGTCCCTGGACGACAAGCTCCAGGCGTTCGTGGGCCAGTCCTCGGGCCCGCCGTCCCGCGGCGCCCATCCGGTCAACGAACCCATGATCAGCCACTGGGTCGAAGCCATGGGTGACCACAATCCCGTGTACGTGGACGACGGGGCCGCCAAGGCCGCCGGGTTCCCGGGGATCATCGCTCCGCCGACCATGCTCCAGGCGTGGATCATGCGCGGTCTGCGGGCCAGCCTGCTCTCCGACGCCGCCCGCGAGGCCGGAACGGTCGTGGCCGACGCACCGAGCGACCAGGTGATGGCCCTCCTCGACGAGGCCGGCTTCACCTCGGTCGTCGCCACCAACTGCGACCAGCACTACGAGCGCCCGCTCGTACCCGGCGACCACCTCGAGGTCTCGTCGGTGATCGACTCGATCTCCGGTGAGAAGAAGACCGGGCTCGGCATCGGACACTTCATCACCAACCGGCTCGAATACCGGGACCAGACCGGCGAGCTCGTCGCCACGATGAAGTTCCGCATCCTCAAGTTCAAGCCGGGGACCGGGGCGGCCAAGGCGGCAACCGCGCCGACCCAGGACGCGGCCCCGCTCCGGCCCCTGCGGCCCCGTCCGGCGATCACCCAGGACAACGCCTTCTTCTTCGAGGGGGCCAAGCAGCACAAGCTCCTGATCCAGAAGTGCTCGGCCTGCGGCACGCTCCGCCATCCCCCACGGCCCTCCTGCGCCGTGTGCCGGTCCTTCGACTGGGAGGCGCTCGAGGCCTGCGGCAGGGGCACGATCTACAGCTTCGTGGTCAACCACTACCCCCAGGTCCCGGCCTTCGACTACCCGCTGGTCGTCGCCCTGGTCGAATTGGAGGAAGGCACCCGACTCATCGCCAACGTGTCGGGCATCACCCCCGAGACCGCCGCCATCGGGACAGCCGTCGAGGTCGCCTTCGAGGACTTCGACGAGGACCTGTCCCTCCCCGTGTTCCACCCCGCAGACGAGACGAGGACGAACTGATGGACTTCACCTTCAACGACGAGCAGACCGCGGTACGCGAGGCGGCGACGAGCATCCTGAACGGCCTGGTCGACCCGGACCGGGTCCAGGAGGTCGAGGCCACCGAGGACCGCGTGGACCGCGAGCTGTGGTCCGAGCTGGCACGCGCCGACCTGTTGGGCCTCGCCGTGCCGACCGATGACGGTGGTGGCGGGTACGGGATGGTCGAGCTGTGCCTGCTGCTCGAGGCGCAGGGTGCGGTCGTGGCCCCGGTGCCGCTGTGGGCCACCCTGGTCCTCGGTGCCCTGCCGATCGCCGAGTTCGGATCCCCCTCGCTCCGGTCGGCCGTGCTGCCGGCGGTCGTGGCCGGTGACGCCGTCCTCACGGCCGCGCTCGCCGACGTGGCGAACGACATCGCCGTGGGGGGCGAGGGCCGTCCCTCGGTGTGCGGGTCCCGGACCGCTGAAGGTGGCCTGACGATGGACGGCACCTCGTTCGCCGTCCCCTACGCCCACGTGGCGGCGCGTGTACTGGTCCCGGTGGCCACCGAGGCGGGGATCGTGGTGGCCGCCGTCGACCCGACCGCCGCCGGGGTGACGGTCGAGCGGGCCCTGACCACCAACCGCGAGGTCCACCCGCACCTCCACTTCCAGGGGGTGACGGTCGGCGCCGACGACCTGCTGGCCGGCGGGGACCCGGCCCGGGGTGCGGCGGTCCGCGACTGGATCCTCGAGCGGGCCTGGACGGGGCTGTGTGCCCTGCAGGTCGGGATCACCGAGGCGGCGGTGGCCCAGACGGCCGAGTACCTCAACACCCGCGAGCAGTTCGGCCTGCCGCTGGCCACCTTCCAGGCCACCAAGATGCGGGCCGCGGATGCCGCCATCGACACCGAGGCGGTGCGGGTGACCACCTGGCAGGCGGCCTGGCGACTAGACCACGGGCTGGACTCCGAGCGGGCCGTCACGGTGGCCTCGTGGTTCGCCGCCGAATCGGGTCAGCGGGTGGTGTTCGCCACCCAGCACCTCCACGGCGGGATGGGCGCGGACATCTCCTACCCGATCCACCGCTACTTCCTCTGGGGCAAGCAGATCGAACTGCTGCTCGGCTCGCCGAGCGCACAGTTGGCCCGCCTCGGCCGTCAGGTGACGGCCGAGCTGACAGGTCAGCCGGTGCCGGCATGAGCCGGGCCATCATCGAGCACGACTTCCGCGCCGCCACCCGCACGTTCGACGAGGTGACGGTGGGCGATGCCCTGCCGGAGCTGGTCGTGCCGCTGACGCGCACGCTGATCGTGTCGACCGCCCTCGCCTCGCGCGACTACCAGGACGTCCATCACGACGCCCAGCTGGCCGTCGAGCGGGGCTCGAAGGACATCTTCATGAACATCCTGTCCACCAACGGGCTCGTCGGCCGCTACGTCACCGACTGGTCGGGTCCGGGTGCCGTGCTCACCGATGTCAACATCCGGCTCGGCGCGCCGAACTACCCGGACGACACCATGACCCTCACCGGGTCGGTGACGGCCAAGGACGACGCCGTCGACGCCACCGGGCGCGGCGCAATCGAGGTCACGTTGCGCGGGGCCAACGGCATCGGCGACCACGTGACCGGGACCGTGCGGTTGCTGCTCCCGGCGGGGGACGCACGATGAGCGGCACCGAGCACGCCTACGTCGGCAAGACCGCGATCGCCGGGATCGGGGCCACCGAGTTCTCCAAGGCGTCCGGGCGCAGCGAGCTCCGCCTGGCCGTCGAGGCCGTGGACCTGGCCCTGCGCGACGCCGGCATCGAGCCGTCCGAGGTGGACGGCATGGTGACGTTCAGCTCCGACACCAATCCCGAGATCGAGATCGCCCGCAGCCTCGGCATGGGCGAGCTGACCTTCTTCAGCCGCATCCACTACGGGGGCGGAGCCGGTTGCGGCACCATCCAGCAGGCGGCGTTGGCCGTCGAGGCCGGGGTGGCCGACGTGGTCGTCTGCTATCGGGCCTTCAACGAGCGCTCGGGCAATCGCTTCGGGGCCGGGGTCCAGGGCCGTCCGCCGGTCCCGAACGCCGAGACGGCCAACTTCGCCTGGTACGCGCCCCAAGGACTGCTCACGCCCGCCCAGTGGGTGGCCATGGCCGCCCAGCGCTACCTGTACGCCACCGGCTCGACGAGCGAGGACCTCGGGCGTGTGGCGGTCGCCGACCGCAAGCATGCGGCGAAGAACCCCAAGGCCTGGTTCTACGAGCAGCCGATCACGCTGGAGGACCACCAGAACTCGCGCTGGATCGTGGAGCCGCTGCACCTGCTCGACTGCTGCCAGGAGACCGACGGGGGTCAGGCCCTCGTGGTCACCTCGCTCGAGCGGGCCCGCGACCTGGCGAGCACCCCGGCCGTCATCCGGGCCGCGGCCCAGGGTGCCGGTCCCGGACAGGAGATGATGACCTCCTACTACTACGACGACCTCACCGTCCTCGGCGAGATGGAGGCGGTCGCCCGGCAGCTGTGGGCGACGTCCGGCCTGTCCCCGGCCGACATCCAGACGGCGGTCATCTACGACCACTTCACCCCCTATGTGCTCTACCAGCTCGAGGAGCTCGGCTTCTGCGCCAAGGGAGAGGCCAAGGACTTCATCCGGGACGGCAACATCGAGATCGGTGGCGGGCTCCCCATCAACACGCACGGCGGACAGCTCGGCGAGGCCTACCTCCACGGAATGAACGGGATCGCCGAAGGGGTGCGTCAGATCCGGGGTGACTCGTACAACCAGGTCCCCGATGTCGAGCACGTGCTGGTGACGGCGGGCACCGGTGTCCCGACCAGCGGCCTGATCCTCGGGGTCGACCACAGCTGACGTCCCGCATCCCGTCGGTCCCCCTACCTGATTGCTAACGTCCGCTCAGAGCCCCTGGAGGGACGCCGGCGGAGGGACAGGTGGAGACATGACCATGCCGTACGGTAGCCAGCTGGCGGACGTCTCCTCGACGGTCCAGGTGCGGTTCGGCACCACCCAGCCCCAGCGGCGGCTCACGGTGTTCTTCCGAGGCTTGATCGCCATCCCCCAGGTGATCGTGTTGTTCTTCGTGGCGATCGGCGCCTTCTTCGTGGGCATCGTGGGCTGGTTCGCCGCACTGTTCACCGGGCGGCTGCCCGAGGGGATCGCCAAGTTCCTGCTCGGCTACGTCCGCTGGTCGACCCGGGTCACCGCCTGGATCTACCTCCTCAACGATGTCTATCCGCCCTTCTCCCTCGACCCCGATCCGAACTACCCCGTGGACGTTCTCGTGACCACGGGGAGACTCAACCGGGTGGCGGTCTTCTTCCGGTTCATCCTGGTCATCCCGGCGAACCTCCTGTCGATATTCCTCACCTTCGGCATGGCGATCTTCGGCTTCATCACGTGGATCGTGACATTCGTGACGGGCAAGATGCCCGACGCGTTCTTCGGCGCCACGGCCGCAGCGATCCGCTTCCAGACCCGCACCACGGCCTACCTCTGGATGCTCACCTCGTACTATCCGGGCGACGTCTTCGGCGACAAGGACGCCCTGGGTGCGAGGCTCGAGGGTACGGTCTCCGGGACACTGGTCGCCGCCCCGCCCGCCCCCGCACCGACCGGGTATGCGCAGCCTCCGGCCTGGGGCGCCGGGAGTCCGGGTCTCACGGTCCCGCTGCCCCCACCCCCGCCCCCGGGCGCGTATCCGGTCGCGCCCCCCATGGGGGCGCCCGGTGACGCCCAACCGCCGCCCCTCCCGCCGACCGACGTCCCAACCGACGTGCCGGCCTCCATCCCCGAGGGCTTCGGCGCCCCGCCGCCACCGTCCGAGGCAGCTCCGGTCGCGCCGCCAGGCGAGCCGTCGACCGGCCGCCCGCCGGACGCCGGGGGAGCGCCCCCGGCGGTCCCGGGCATGATGCCGCCTCCTCCGGCCGGCGTCGCACCACCTCCACCCCCTCCGGGGTTCGCCGCGGCCCCGCCCCCTCCACCGGGTGCCTATCCACCACCACCTCCCGGTGCCTATCCGCCACCGCCGGGCGCGTATCCACCACCGGGTGCCTATCCACCACCACCGGGCGCGTATCCACCCCCACCTCCGGGTGCCTACCCACTTCCTCCTCCGGGTGCCTATCCGGCGCCGGAGCGGTCCGGGGAACCCACGTCCCTGTGGCCGCTGGTCCTCACCAAGGGTGCTCGAGTCCTGGCCATCGTCTTCATCGTGGTCGGCGCGATCGGCTACCTGTCGCTCAATGCCACGAGCCGCTTCTCGTTCAGCGTCTCCTCGATCGAGAACGCCGTGACCCTCGCCAGTGTGCAGAGCGCCTACTCGAACCTGTCGACGGCCACGCAGACGTTCAAGACCCAGACCCAGGACTGCACGTCACAGCCGAGCGGCTCGGAGCTGCAGTGCCTCGAGCAGGCGGACCGCACGTGGGGCGACGCCCTCCAGACCTACGAGACCACGCTCTCGGGGCTCACCTACCCGAGCTCGGCGCAGTCGCAGGCCTCAGCGGCCCAGGCCGCCGCACGGAACGCCGTGACCCTCGTCACTGCGCTCGCCAACGCGCCGGATACGCAGTCGTACGCCAGCGCATCCCAGAGCCCGGCGTTCCAGTCGGCGCTCAACGACGTGGACTCCACCTACAACGCCCTGGTGACGGCCCTGGGCGGGTGACCTCACCGGCGTGCCGGCCGGAGCCTCACTCCCGGCCGCCGCACTGCGGGTGGCGGTGCCGGGGCTTCCGTGCGGAGTGGCCGTAGGATCCCGGCCCATGGACCTCGCCCGACGCACACTGGTAAAAGTACCCGCGGTCACGGCCCTGTTCTGGGTGACCAAGCTCCTGACCACGGCCATGGGTGAGTCGACCTCCGACTACCTCGTCAAGGCCATCAACCCGTTCGTGGCCGTGGCCCTCGGCACCCTGTTGCTCGTCGGCGTCCTCGCCTACCAGGTCGGCACGGACCGCTACATCCCGTGGACCTACTGGCTGGCCGTGCTCATGGTGGCCGTCGTCGGGACCATGGCGGCCGACGTGCTGCACAAGCAGTTCGGCGTGCCGTACGCGATCTCGTCCCTGTTCTTCGCCGTGGTGCTGGTGGTCGTGTTCGTGGCCTGGCACAGGTTCGAGGGGACGCTGTCGATCCACAGCATCACGACCACCCGGCGCGAGCTCTTCTACTGGGCGGCCGTCATGGCCACGTTCGCCCTCGGCACGGCACTCGGTGACTACACGGCCAAGACGCTCGGGCTCGGCTACTTCCCGTCGGCCGTGCTGTTCGCGGTCCTGATCCTCGTCCCTGCCCTTTGCTACCGGTCGGGGCTGATGGGCGAGGTGCTGGCCTTCTGGACCGCCTACGTGTTGACCCGTCCGCTCGGGGCATCCATCGCCGACTGGCTCGGCAAGCCGAAGCAGATCAGCGGCCTCGGCCTCGGCGACGGCCCGGTCAGCGTCGGCTTCGCCGTACTGATCGTCATCTGCGTGGCCGCCCTCAGCCGCCGGGACGCCCGGTCGGAGCACCAGACCACCTGACGGTCACCGGCACGGGCGAGCACCGGCGAGATCAGCCGGGCGCGTCCCCGTCCGGTGGACCCTCGGCCCGCCAGGCCCGGTAGAGCGCGGTGAATGCGGCGCTCGCCTCGGGCGTGAGACTCTCGGCGGTCAGCCGGCCGGTCGCGGCGATGGTCTCCCGCATCTGGTCGAGGTAGGCGGTGCAGTTCGGACAGGAGCGCAGATGACGCTCGAAGCGCGCGCGGTCGTTCCGCGACAGGGTGTCCTCCAGGTACTCGGTGACCAGTTCCACCACCTGGCGGCAGGCCAGGTCCCGGCGACGACGGAGCAGGTTCATGACCGCCCCCTGGTCCGCAGCTCGTCCTCGAGCGCGGCGCGAAGCTTGCTGCGACCCCGGTGGAGGAGCACCCGCAGGTTGCCCTCGGAGAGGTCGAGGACCTGGCAGACGTCGGCGGAGGGCAGCCCCTCGATGTCGCGCAGGATCACCACGTCCCGCTGCCGGTCGGGGAGCGCGTCGACGGCGGCCCGCAGGACAGGGCCCCACGACTCGGCCACCAGGCGGTCGTCGACGTCGGACTCCCAGGGGACGATCGGCTCGGCCCAGGCGCCGTTGGCGTCGAAGCGGTCCGGGCCCACCGCGGGCTGCGTGGGGTCGAGCGTGAGGTGGCGGTGCTCGCGGACACCCGAGGTGCGGGCCCGGTTGACCATGATGCGGAACAGCCAGGTCCGGAACGACGAACGGCCCTCGAACCGGTCGATTCCCCGGACCACGCCCATCCACGTGTCCTGGACGACCTCCTCGGCCACGGCAGTGCTCGGGACGAACGTTCGGGCCACGCGCAGGAGGGTGGACTGATAGCGGTCGACGAGCTCGACGAACGCCCGCTCGTCGCCGTCGCGGAGCCGGGCGAGCAGCTCGGCGTCGGACTCCATGGGGGGCACTGTAGGGCGGGCGCGGGGCAGTGGTGCGGCGCGTCGTCCGCCGGACGCCGCTCCGCGGACCATGGTGACGGGTTCCTCCTCGGTGGACGGGTCGGCACGCCGCGTAGTCCCGGACGGCGGTGGCTGCGTTACGCCGGGGCGGCCCCCGGGCCCCTACCCCCGGGCCCCTTCCCTCGGGGACCGTGACGTCGGCCGGATGGGTGCGGCGTCGCCATGGCAACATGGGTCGATGGCGCCCCACTCCGCACCGGTCGACCCCTTCTCAGCGACGAAGCTGGGTCCGGTCGCACTGCGCAACCGCTTCATCAAGGCGGCCACGTTCGAAGGACCGGCCCGGGACAACCTGGTGGGCGACCGCCTCGTCGAGTTCCACCGCCGTATCGCCGCCGGAGGCGTGGCCATGACGACGGTGGCGTACTGCGCCGTGTCGCCCGAGGGGAGCACCGACGGACGGACCCTGCTCCTACGACCTGAGGCCGTGCCGGGTCTGGCCCGGCTGGCCGATGCCGTCCACGCGGAAGGGGCCGCAGTGGCGGCCCAGATCGGACACGCGGGTGCGGTGGCCAACCCGGCGGCCACGGGCCATCCGAGTCTCGGGCCCACGAAGATCCTGAACCCCCTGGGCATGCGCCGGACGCGGGCCGCCACCACGGAGGACATCGAGCGGGTGACCGTGGCGTTCGCCGAGGGAGCCCGACGGGTGGTCGAGGCGGGATTCGACGCGGTCGAGGTCCATGTCGGCCACGGCTACCTCCTCAGCTCGTTCCTCTCACCCAAGCTCAACACGCGCACCGACGAGTGGGGCGGCTCCCTCGAGCACCGGGCGCGGTTCCCCCGCCAGGTGCTGGCCGCGGTCCGCGAGGCCGTGGGGGACCGGGCGGCGGTCACCGCCAAGTTCAACATGGCCGACGGGACGCCCCGGGGCCTCTGGCTCCACGAGAGCCTGCAGGTCGCCCGGTGGATCGCCGAGGACGGCTCGGTCGACGCACTCGAGTTGACCGGCGGCAGCTCCCTCGAGAACCCGATGTACTACTTCCGCGGCGACGCCCCGATCGCCGAGATGTCCGGGATCCTGCCGAAGCCACTCCGACGGGCCTTCACCCTGGTGGGTGGGGCCTTCCTCCACAGCTACCCCTACGAGGAGGGCTACTTCCTGCCCTTCGCCCGCCAGTTCCGGGAGGCGCTCGACCTGCCGCTGATCCTCCTCGGTGGAGTGAGCACCCTGGACACCGTGCACCGCGCCCTGGCCGAGGGCTTCGAGTTCGTGGCCATGGGCCGGGCGCTCCTGCGCCAGCCCGAGCTGGTCGACGAGTGGCGCGACACCGACACCCGCGACTCGCTGTGCGTGCACTGCAACAAGTGCATGCCGACCATCTACCGGGGCACCCACTGTGTGCTGGTCGCTCCCGAGGACCGGCTCGGCACCGTCCGCTGAGCGGGTACCGGGGTGGGTGCCCTCAGCGCTCGGCGATCAGTCGGTCCAGTTCCTCGACGTCGGCCGGCTCGAGGCGCCGGTAGGGGGAGTCCTTGGTCGGCCGCCACCAGACCGGATCGTCGCAGTGCCACCCCTCGGTGCGCAGGACCCGCTTCATGACCTTGGTGGTGGCCGTCTCGGGTAGTTCGTCGGTCACCCGGACGTACTTCGGCGCCCACTTGGTGCCGAGGTCCTCCTCACCCTCCAGGAACGCCAGGAACCCGTCGGGGTCGAACGTGCGCCCCTCGTGGAGCAGGACGGTGGCCATCACCTGGTCGCCGACCACGGTGTCGGGCACGGCGTAGACCGAGGAGAGCACCACGTCGGGGTGGCGCTGCAGGATGCCCTCGACCGGGGCCGAGGCGAAGTTCTCACCGTCGACCCGCAGCCAGTCGTAGTCGCGGCCGGCGAAGTAGAAGAAGTCCTGCTCGTCGCGGTAGGCGAGGTCGCCGGTCCAGTACCAGCCGTCCTTCACCCGGGCGGCCTCGGCCTCGGCGTTGCGCCAGTAGCCCTCGAAGCCGGTGGCCCCGGTCTGGGACACCATCTCGCCGATGGCCTCCTCGGCGTTGAGCAGCCGGCCCTTCTCGTCGAAGGCGGCACGGGGGCACTCCTCGCCCGTGTCGGTGTTGACGATGATGGTGCCGGGCAGGGCCCGACCCAGGGCGCCGCGCGGGGTGTCCGGGGTCCGCTGCACCGACGCCCCGCCCTCGGTCGACCCGTAGGCGTCCTGGACCGGACAGCCGAAGCGCTCGGCGAAGGCGGCGACGTCCGCCTCGGCCGCCTCGTTGCCGAAGCACTGGCGGAGGGTGTTGTCGGCGTCGTCCGGGTGCTCGGGCGTGGCCAGGATGTACGAGAGCGGCTTGCCCACGTAGTTGAAGTAGGTGACGCCGTAGCGCCGGACGTCGACCAGGAACTGGCTGGCGCTGAACCGCTCACGCAGGGCGGCCGTGGCCCCCGCGGCCAGCGCGGGTGCCCAGCCGGCCATCAGGGCGTTGGAGTGGAAGAGGGGCATGGCCAGGTAGCAGACGTCGTCACCGGTGAGCGAGTACATCTGGGCCACGATGGAGCCGATCCGGGCGAGCCGGCCCTGGCTGCAGAGGCAGGCCTTGGGCGCACCCGACGTGCCCGAGGTGAACAGCAGCAGTCCGAGGCTCTCCTCGGTCACCCCCACCGCCCCCTGGTCGGGGAGCCCGACCCCGGCCACCCCGCCCAGCAGTTCGCCGTACGCGGACGGCGTGCCGGGCCGGAGGTCGCCCGTCGGGTCGTCGACCACCAGGATGCGCGCCGGAGGGAGGGCCGGGCCGAGGTCGTGGCCCTCCACCAGGCCGCGGTACCTGTCGTTGGTCACGAGGAGCTGGCACTCGGTGTGGGAGAGGTCTCGGGCCAGCTCGTCGCCACGGTGCGTGGGGTTCCCGCCGACGACCACCGCCCCGGCGAGGGCGGCACCGCCCATCCAGAAGACGTACTCGGGGACGTTGTCCATCAGCAGGGCCACGTGGAACGGCCCGGGGCGCCGCAGCGACAGCAGCACGGCCGCCCGTTCGGCCTGGGCTTGGACGACCTCGTCATGGGTCCAGGTGCGATCGGAGAAGGCGAGTCCGACCCCGGTGTCCCCCGCCCGGTCGCGGATCAATCGGTCGATGGTGAGCAACGCTTCCCCCTGGGTCGTCTGATGCATGGCGAGAGTACGCCGATGTGGTGGTTCGGCGCCTGTCGACGCCTGGTCAGGCACAAATCTGGAACACGTTGCAATTTAACAGGACCGCTGTTACCGTCCAGGACACACGTCCGCGTAGCGAGAGGAGCCCCACTCGTGGAGTTCGGAATCTTCATCAACGGGTATCTCCCGGGCCCGGCGTCCCGTGACAGTGGGGCCGAGCACCTGATGCTCGAGCGGGAGATCGAGTACGGCATCAAGGCCGATCTCTACAACTGGAAGTACGCCTGGTACGGCGAGCACCACGGCCTGAGCGAGTACTCGCACCTCTCGGCGCCCGAAGTGGTGATCGGCTACGTGGCCGCCCGGACGGAGCGCATCCACCTCGGTACCGGCATCAACAGCCTCAGCCCCCGCAAGGAGCATCCCGTCCGCTACGCCGAGCGGGCCGCCGTGCTCGACCACGTCACCCGTAACCGCTTCGAGTGGGGCACCGGTCGGGGGGCGGGCAGCCACGAGATGCGGACGTTCAACATCCTGGACAAGGACTCGACCAAGCCCGAATGGAACGAGGTCGTCCGCCAGATCCCCCGCATGTGGGAACAGCGCGACTACCTCTACGAGGGCGAGAGCTTCACCGTGCCCACCCCGCACAACATCCTCCCGAAGCCGTACGGCAGGGGGCACCCCCCGATCTGGGTGGCGTGCGGCAACCCGGGCACGTTCGTGCAGGCGGGTGAGATGGGGATCGGTGCGATCGCCTTCAACTTCGAGCCCGTCTTCTCGCTGAAGGGTCGTATCGACTCCTACAAGGAGGGCATCGCCAACTGCACGGAGCCCATCGGCCAGTTCGTCAACGACAACGTGATGATCACCAACGCGGTGATCTGCATGGCCGACCGCGACCGGGCCCGGGAGATCGCCCTGCGCCACTACCGCGGCTACCTCTACTCGTTGGTCTGCCTCTACCACGACACCATGCCCAAGCCCGACTACGCACCGACCTGGCCGGAGTCGATCAACGGGGTGGGCGACCTCGACACGCTCGACCAGCTGATCAACGAGGGGTGGCTGCTCTGCGGCAACCCCGAGGAGGTGGCCGAACAGCTCGAGCGCTACCAGAGCGTCGGCTGCGACCAGGTGGTCTTCGGGCTGCCGAGCGACTCGATGGAGCACGACGAGGTCCTCGAGATGCTCGAGGTCTTCGGCACCAAGGTCATCCCCGAGTTCGACAAGGACGAGACCCACTCGACCACGCGGTACCGGGCCACCGCCCAGCGCAAGTACCCCGAGTTCGCCTTCCCGGTGCCGGACGTCGAGGTGTCCGGACTGCCCACCAACGCCCTGATCGGCCTGGACGGCTCCCGGAAGTTCTGAACGGCTCCGTCCCCACCGGTCGGGTCGGACCCGGCCCGGTACCGACCGTCAGCCGTCGACGCCCCAGGCGGCCAGCAGGTCGTCGGTCGTGGTGAGCGTGGTGACGAGCGGGAACGTGTTGTCGAGCACCGCGTCGGCGTAGTCGGCGGGGATACCGGCCACCGTGTCGCGCGGCACCACCACCTGGTAGCCGAGGTTGCACGCCTCGATCACGAGGCCCAGCACGCCGAGGTTGACCGACACCCCGGTCGCCACCACCGTCTCGACCCCCAGGCTGCGCAGCCACGTGTCGAGCGACGTCCCCGAGAAGGGGGAGACGCCGTGCAGCCGCGAGCACACCAGGTCGGACGGCTCGGGACCGAGCTCGGGGATGAGCTCGGTGGGTGGGGTTTCGACCAGCAGGTGCTCCGGATTGCGCACCATGGCGGCGATCAGCTGGCAGTTCACGGTCGAGCCGGCCCGGTCGGCCCGGAACTCGGCGGTGCAGTGGACGACTCCGGCGCCCACGGACCGGGCGGCATCCAGGACCCTGGCCGTGTTCGGGACCACACCCACCCGGTCGGCGGCCTCGGCCAGCTGGGGGAAGGCCGTCAGGTCGCCGACCACCCCGCGTTGGATCTCCATGGTGAGTACGGCCGTCCTCGACGGCGCGACCAGTGCGGCGAGGTCAACGGGCACGGCGACCTCCGGGGCTCAGGTTCCTGCGGCCGTTCGGGCTCCGCCGCTGTCGGTCTCCTCGGGGACCTCGGCCACGACGCCGTTGGCCCACCGGTAGTCGGGCTTGCCGCTCGGCGAGCGCTCGATCAGTTCGACGACGTGGAGCTGGCGGGGGACCTTGTACCCGGCGATGCGGTCGCGGCAGTAGGTCTGGATCTCGTCGAGCGACGGCACCTCCTGGCCACGGGGCTGGATGATGGCGGCCACCCGTTGGCCCCACCGCTCGTCGGGCGCACCCACGACGATGGCGTCGAGGACGGCGGGATGGGACCGGACCGCCGACTCGACCTCCTCGGGGAAGATCTTCTCGCCCCCCGAGTTGATGGAGACCGACCCCCGGCCGAGCAGGGTGATGGTCCCGTCGGCCTCGATGGTGGCGAAGTCCCCCGGCATCGAGTAGCGCTTGCCCTCGACGGTGATGAACACCTCCGCCGACTTCACCGGGTCGTTGTAGTAGCCGACGGGGATGTCGCCGGTCCGGGCGATCTTGCCGATGGTGCCCGAACCGGGGACGACGGGCTTGAGGTCCTCGTCGAACACCACGGTGCCACCCAGGACGCTGACCGTCGGGCCGCTCTTCATGGCGGTCTCCCCCTTGGTCAGGGTGGCCATGCCGTTGTTGCCCGACTCCGACGAGCCGATGGCGTCCACGATGATGATGTTCGGCAGGTGGCGGAAGAACTCGTCCTTGACCGGTGCCGAGAACAGGGCCGCCGACGAGGTGACGGCGAACAGGGAGGTGAGGTCGTAGTCGGCCCCCGGCTCGTCGAGCGCCTCGACCAGGGGTTTGCCCATGGCGTCGCCGGTGATCATGATCGAGTTGGCCCGCTCGGTCTCCACCAGTCGCCACACCTCGTGGGGATCGAACTTCGGGACGAGGATGGTCCGGTTGCCCACGAAGCTCTGACCGAGGATCGACCACTGGGTGGCCCCGTGCATCAGCGGCGCGATGGGCAGGAGGGTGACCTGCCCGGCCCGGCCCTTCTCCACCATCTCCTCGGGTCGCTGGACCCGGGTGTTGGTGGACGGGTCCACTCCGCCACCGAGCGCGTAGAACACGTCCTCGTGGCGCCACACGACGCCCTTGGGCATGCCGGTCGTGCCCCCGGTGTAGAGGATGTAGTAGTCGTCGTTCGAGCGGGGCCCGAAGTCGCGCTCGGGCGAACCCTGGGCCAGGGCCTCCTCGTAGGTGACGGTGCCCTCGCCGAGGGGCACGCCGGAGCCGTCGTCGATGCCGATGACCAGCTTCAGCTCGGGCAGCTCGGGCAGGAGGGCGGCCACCTGGGGCGAGTAGTCGGCCTGGTGGACCAGGGCCACCAGGTCGGCGTTGGCGAAGAGGTAGCGGAGCTCCTCTTTGACGTAGCGGTAGTTGATGTTGATCCACACGGCCCGGAGTTTGAAGACGGCCCATGCCGTCTCGACCCACTCGACGCTGTTGAGGGCGTAGATGCCGACGTGGTCGCCGGGGCCGATGCCCCGGGAGGCCAGGTAGTGGGCGAGGCGGTTGGCCCGGTCCTCCATCTGGGCATAGGTCCGCCGTTCCCCCGCAACGACGAGGTACTCACGGTCCCCGAAGGCGTCGACGGCGGCCTCGAACATGTCGGCGAGATTGAAGGTGCTCATCCGGCCGATAGTAGAACAGGTTTCTGTTGCGTGACATGTGTCCGACCGGTAACCGGAGCGGGGTCGGCAGGCCTCGGGATCCGGCCGGCCGTGACCCCCGTCGGGCGCCGGGGGTCAGCCCGGCACGTTCAGCTGTGGTGGTCGTCGGGTAGGCGGTCGGCCGGTGGGACCCGATCGACGGGGCTCCGTAGCTCGGCCGGGTGCTGCAGCTCGGCCAGGCTGTCCCGCACCGTGCGCACGACCCCCTCCTCGTCCAGTCCCAGTCGGGCGAGGATGCGGTCCGGCCGACCCTGGGCCAGGAAGGTCCGCGGCACGCCCCGGTGGATGATCGGAGGACACCCGCCCAGGGGGAGGGAGGCCCGCAGGGCGTCGCCGATGAACATCCCGGCACCACCCTGGCGCACGCCGTCCTCCAGCGTGACGACGAGTGCGTGGCGGCCGGCGTCGGCCAGCATGGCGGGATCGGGACGGGAGACCACCCGGGGGTCCCAGATCGTCACGTCGATGCCCTCGTCGTCGAGTCGGGACGCGGCCGACTCGGCGGCCCCCAGCATCTTGCCCACGGCCACGATGCAGACGGAGCCGTCGCCCTCGCGGACCAGGCGGGCCTCGAGCCCGGATCCTTCGGTACCGGGCGCCACGACCGGGGCCGGAGTCTTCGGGAAACGGATGACCGACGGGCCGTCGAGGGTGAGGGCGGTCGCCAGCATGGCCTCCACCTCCGGTGCCGACGACGGGGCGAAGACGGTCATGCCGGGGATCGACAGGCACAGGGCCATGTCGAGGATGCCGTGGTGGCTCGGACCGTCGTCGCCGGTGATGCCGGCCCGGTCGAGCACGAGCACGACCGGCAACTTGTGCAGCCCGACGTCGAGGTTGGCCTGGTCGAAGGCCCGGGAGAAGAAGGTGGAGTACACGGCGACCACGGGGCGGAGGCCGGCCATCGCCATGCCGGCCGCGGAGGTCACGGCGTGCTGCTCGGCGATACCGACGTCGGTGAACCGGTCCGGGAACCGCGCCTCGAACGGGAGCAGCCCGGTGGGTCCGGGCATGGCGGCGGTGATCGCCACGATCCGCGGGTCGGCCTCGGCGTGGATGAGCAGTGCCCGGGTGAAGGCGTGGGTGTAGGTCGTGACCGGCAGGTCCGGGGCGAGGGTGGAACCGCCGACCGACAGCGACGCGTTCTCGAGCACCGGTGCCGGCGGGCCGACCAGGGGGGCGTCCGGGCCGTCGAGCTCGGGGAGCGACCGGGCCTGGACCTTCACGTCGTGGAGGCGCTGGACGTCGTCCGCCTCGGCCGGCGCGTAGCCGCGCCCCTTCTGGGTGAGGACGTGGACCACGATGGGTCCTTCCCATTCGGCGGCGTTGGCCAGTGCCTGCTCCACCCCGGCGATGTCGTGACCGTCGATGGGGCCGACGTACCGGATGCCCAACGCCTCGAAGAAGGTGTGCGGCGTGACCACCTCGCGGAGGGCGCTGGTCAGGCCGTGGACGCCGGAATAGGCGATCTCGCCCACGCCGGGCAGCTCGCGCAGGATGTGGCGCAGCCGCTGGCGGGCCTGGACGTAGGCCGGGCTGAGGCGCAGGTGGGTGAGGCTCAGCGACAGCTGCGAGACCGTCGGGGCGTACGAGCGGCCGTTGTCGTTGAGGACGATGAGGACACGCTTGCCCGAATGGCCGAGGTTGTTGAGCGCCTCGTAGGCCATGCCCCCGGTCAGGGCCCCGTCGCCGATGACCGCCACCACCCGGCGGTCGCTCCCCTGGAGCTCGAAGGCACTGGCCATGCCGTGGGCGTAGCTGAGGATGGTCGAGGCGTGGCTGTTCTCCACCCAGTCGTGCTCGGACTCGGTCCTGCTCGGGTAGCCCGACAGGCCGTCTTCCTGGCGCAGATGGGTGAACGCGTCGCGCCGACCGGTCACCAGCTTGTGCACGTAGGCCTGGTGTCCGGTGTCCCACAACAGGAGGTCACGGGGGGAGTCGAAGGTGCGGTGGAGGGCGAGGGTCAATTCGACCACGCCGAGGTTGGATCCGAGGTGACCGCCCGTGTGGGTCACCGCATCGACGACGAACCCACGGATCTCCTCGGACAGCGTCTCGAGTTCGTCGGGGGTCAGGGTCCGGAGGTCGGCTGGACTGTCGATGTGGTCGAGGATCATGTCAGGGTGCCTTCGGTGGTCAGGCTACCAGCGCGACCCCGGGGGTACGGCGGTCGGGCCCGCCCCCCGGACGCCACTGCCGGGGCTCAGCGGACGTTGGCGAGGAAGGTCTCCCGGTCCACGATGACCCGGACCAGCTTGCCGGCGGCCACGAGCCCCGCTCCTTCGGACACGGACAGCGTGAACACCAGGCGGCGCCCCTCGATCCGGTCCAGGGTGGCATCGGCCCACACGGTTCCACCGACACCGACCGGTACGAGGTGGTCGAACTGGACGCGCTTGGCCACCGATGTGCCACCGGGCGGCAGGTGGCCCTCGATGGCCCGGCAGCTGGCCTCCTCGCACAGGGCGACCAGCCGGGGGGTGGCCAGCACGGGCACGTTGCCGGTCCGCAGGGCCTCGGCGGTGTCCGCCTCGGTCACCTCGAACTCGATACGTGCGGACAGACCGGTACGGGGGGCCACGCCGGTACGATACGCGAAAGAGACTGACGTCGGCCATCCGGGCGCCGGGCAGTGGAGCGAGGAGGCCGTAGTGATCGATACCCCCGTGCTGGAGCGGGTGCTGGCGCAGGCGCTCCGCAATGGCGGCGAGTTCGCCGAGGTCTTCGCCGAGGACCGCTCCAACTCGTCGGCGATGCTGGACGACGGGCGGGTCGAGGAGTTGTCCTCGGGACGCGAACGCGGTGCCGGCATCCGGGTGGTGACCGGGGACACGACGGGGTTCGCCCACACGGCGGACCTGAGCGAGCGGGGCCTCCTGCGGGCCGCCGAGGCGGCCTCGGCCGTGGCCCGGAGCGGCGGGGGCACCCGCCGCGCCGACGTCGGGCGCCTCGAGGGGGGCGAGCGGGGCGGGAGCGGCGGCGGGCGCCAGGCGGGGGCGAAAGAACAGGACCTCGAC